>Ga0136633_1003200_pt1 | contig 10864 bp, 8 predicted proteins | sample AntDrymeUQ832206_2_FD_105494 | JGI IMG/M metagenome (GOLD analysis project Ga0136633, IMG submission 105494) | Polar desert sand microbial communities from Dry Valleys, Antarctica - metaG UQ83 (22.06) | ecosystem: Environmental > Terrestrial > Soil > Desert | place: Antarctica: Dry Valley...
GCCGAGCACCCGCACCCGGTGCGTGGTGGCAAGCAGCCGAAGATTATGTTCGGCACCCAGTCCTCGGTCGCGCCACCGACCTTCGTCCTGTTCACGTCGGGACTGCTCGAGGCGTCGTACCTCCGCTACATCGAACGTCGTTTACGCGAGGACTTCGGCTTCGTGGGCACCCCGATCCACGTCCATCAGCGGCCCAGGGAAAAGAAGAAGAAGTAGCCGATTCTTTCGTGAGCAGTGCCTGCGGTACTGTTCATTTCGCCCTGGTGACAGTCGTTGTCACAGGGCATCGGGCTGTGGCGCAGCTTGGTAGCGCACTTGACTGGGGGTCAAGGGGTCGCAGGTTCAAATCCTGTCAGCCCGACGCATTTCCGCAGGTCAGGGGCCGTTTCCGGGATCACCGGAGGCGGCCTTTCCCCGTCTGGTCACCTTATGAGTCACCGTATGCCGCGGTGGCCCAGCGCCACGGGGGCCTCAAACGACATCCCGTTCGCGTCGAGGTGGACGAATGCGGAGATCCCGCCGGCCGACCGATCCTGGTCCACCACGGCACGCCGAGCTCCAGGCTGGTCACCCTCTATGGCCCGTACGTGCGGGATGCCGCGGAGCGCGGGCTGCGGCTCATCGGATATGACAGACCGGGCTACGGGGAGTCCTCGCCCCAGCCAGGCCGCACCGTCGCCGACACCGCCGCCGATGTCCGCGCGATCTGCGCTGAGCTGGGCATCCACCGGCTGGCGACGTGGGGCCATTCGGGCGCCAGGTTTCGCGCCGGACCACCGGCACGAGAATTTCCGGCCTTTTGACATGCCGAAGCCGCGAGCCTCGGCCGGAAAAGTAGTGCAACGATGTGTTCGGTCGGGCTGGCCGGATGCAACACGAGTTCAGACCTGGTCCTGATCCATGGCCGGCGACGCCAACGGCCACTTCACGAAGCAGAACTGGTTGCCGAACGGGTCCTGCATGATGGCCCACTCCAGGTAAGGCGCGTCGTGGGACGGGTAGAACGCGGGTGGCTTTACGGTCGAGCCGCCGATCGCCTCAGTTCGGCGCACGGCAAGGGCCACATCATCCACCCGGAGGTCGAGGTGGGTCCCCCCGATCCAGGAGGCCTGATCTCGCGGAACCAGTTGGAGGAGCATCCAGGGGGTGTCTTCTCCACCGTCGAGGTCGTCAAGGCTTGAGTACTGGTCGCCGTTCTCGTCGCCGTGTCGCCCGGTCGGCGACAGTCCTGTCAGTGCAGACCAGAAGCGTTCCCCCTCGCTGAGGTCGCAGACGTTGACGACCGGCTTCCAGAGTTTCGCGATTCCGTTCGTCGTTGACACGGCTGCTCCCTTCTGATGCGCCTTAGCTGTCGGCGTGCCAGACCCATCGCCGAGCTGCACACGCAGCCTAGCTGCCCCGGCAGTCGGCCCGCCCATGAACGGCTGTGCCCGTCGGGCCACGCCTCGTTTAGGCCGACCGAGCGGAATCAAGCACGTTCGTACATTCCGCAAGCCGAACGTCCTGCGGGGCAGGGACGTTGTGCCCTGACGGGTCGCCGCCCCGGTCATCAGACTGAGAAAGACTCGCCAACCCCGGCGTGCCTTGCGAACCAGGAGCAATCATGAAGGCACTCGTTTACCACGGTCCCGGTCAGAAGTCCTGGGACGACGTTCCGGACCCGGCGATCAAGGACCCGGCCGACATCATCGTCCGCGTCGAGACGACGACCATCTGCGGCACCGATCTGCACATCCTCAAGGGCGACGTACCCGCGGTCGCCGAGGGACGCATCCTAGGCCACGAGGGCGTCGGTACCGTGGTCGAGATCGGCCCCGCCGTCTCAACCGTCAGTGTCGGTGACCGAGTGATCATCTCGTGCATCAGCGCTTGCGGAGCCTGCTCGTACTGCCATCAGGGCCTGTACGCCCACTGCCTGGCCGACGAGGGAGCGAGCGGCATCGGTTGGATCTTCGGTCACCTCATCGACGGGACCCAGGCCGAGCTGGTGCGGGTGCCGTTCGCGGACAACTCGGTCTACCGGATCCCCGAAGGGGTCAGCGACGAGGCGGCGGTGATGCTTTCCGACATCCTGCCCACCGGCTTCGAGATCGGTGTGCGCTACGGCCGCGTGAAGCCTGGTGACGTGGTGGCCGTCGTTGGCGCCGGCCCCGTCGGTCTCGCGGCGGTCATGACCGCGAGCCTGTACGGCGCGGCGCGGATCATCGCCCTCGATCTCGACGCGAGCCGTCTGGAACAGGCGCGGGGCTTCGGGGCCACCGACACCGTCAACAGCGGGGACGCCGACTGGCTCGACCAAGTGAAGGCGCTGACCGACGGTCTCGGTGTGGACGTCGCGATCGAGGCCGTAGGCCTCCCCAGTACCTTCGAGGCCTGCACTAAGATCGTCCGCCCGGGCGGGTCGGTCGCCAACGTCGGCGTGCACGGCGCTCCGGTCGAGCTGGCCCTGCAGGACCTGTGGATCATGGACCTCTCGATCACCATGGGCCTGGTCAGCACCTCGACCACGCCGATGCTGCTCAAGCTGGTGGCCCAGCACCAACTGGACGCCGAGAAGTTCGCCACCCACCACTTCACGTTCGACCAGATGCTGGAGGCTTACGACACCTTCGGCCGGGCAGCGGAGACCAAAGCGCTCAAGGTCGTGATCAGCCGCAACCGGGGCTGAGTGCCGGCCTGCCGAGCTGGCTCGAGGACTCGCATGGCCTCTGGCCTGGTATCTCGGTGGAGCCGGGTCCGGCGCGGCAGGCCCCACGACACAACACTTCGGTGGAGCTGAGGGGACTCGGACCCGTGACCCAGTTCATCGACGCGATGATGAGCCACCTGGGCCGTGACTACTACGTGGGGTGGCTTTCGGCTGCGGAGGTGCACGGATCGGCGCACCAGCGTCCTCAGGTGCTCCAAGTTGCCGTGGATGCCCGTCGCGGATTGTGACATCGGTCGGGTCCGGTTCGCCGAACGGCGGCGGGTGGGCGCCGTACGAGCAGTTGATGCCAGGTCGCGAAAAGCGTCGCCATCGAGCCTCAGGAAGATGTGCGAGCAATCGTCGTTCTTGAGCCGGAAAGACGCGGACACAGGCGGCGGTAAAGACGCACTCACGCGCCGCAGAACGAGAGGACCGAGGCCGCGTCTTGCAGAGATCGGGCAATGGTCCGGTGAGCGCAAGTGCTAGGTGTCACTGCGGTGGCGGCTCCTCCAACTGTCGTCCGAGGCTGGCGATGGCGGCCACGATCAGCAGCGATCCGACCATCCCCGTGGTGGTAAGGCTCTCGCCAAGGAAGAGCACGGCGATCAGTACCGCGGTGACGGGTTCGAGAAGCGTGGCGACCACCGCCGACCCGCTGGGAGTGCTGCGCAGCCCGGTGAACAGCAACGCGTAGGCGACGGCCATGGTGACGACTCCCAGGTAGCCGATGAGCAGCCACGAGGAAGTGTTGGACGAGGTGAGCGTGTCGCCTCGCACAAGAGCCAGCACCAGTCCGCTGGGAACCAGCACGGCGGCGGCGACGGACATTGTCGCGGTGGTGACAGTCAGCGTGTCCAGTCGGCGGGTGAGGGGGCCGGCCACTTCGGCCGAGAGCGCGTACGCCGCTCCGGAACCCAGCGCGGCGAAGATGCCTAGCGCCGGCGGTGAGGTTCCTTCGATGGGACTCCCCGTGAGGCTCACGAGCATGAGTCCGACCACGGCGACGATGACGGGGAGGCCGCGTCCTGCCGAGGGAAGTCGCCGCTGTTGGGCGCTGCGGAGCGCCAGCAGTAGGACGGGCGCGAAGCCGAGGCAGACCACGGTCGTCACGCTCACGCCAGTCACGACGACTGCGACGAAGAAGAGCATCTGGAAGGTCGCGGTGAGGACCCCCACCATCGCCACCCGCCGCCACTCGTTGCGGGCCGACGACCAGGATCGGGTCAGCCGTCCCGTCGCGAGAGAGAAGCCGAGGAGGACCGCAACGGCGATCAACGCGCGGTAGGCACTGATGGTGAGCGGCGCCAGCCCAGAGCTATCGTGAATGAGCTGCACGCCCGGACCAATCGTGCCCCACACGATGCCTGCCAGCGAGACCAGCAACAGCCCGCGCCATACCGTCCCGACTGGAACTGCACCCATGGTCGGCAACGTCACCCGCGCCAGTATGCCGAAGGCCGACCAGCGCCCCATAAGCCGCAGGTGGTTCCCAGGCCAGCCGAGGTCGCCATAAGCGGCGGAAAGACGCGGGCTCTCTGTTCACCAGTATCCGCCCATCCGCCCAGTCAGTGAGGTGAACAGCCGCACGTGCGAAGGCGGGTGGAGTTGAAACGACTGGGTGGGGGTGCTGTACATGCGATTCGTGCTGAACCTGCTGTGGCTTGTCCTGGCTGGGTTCTGGATGTTCCTTGCCTACATCGTCGTTGGTGTTCTGTGGTGCATCACCATCATCGGGATCCCATTCGGTGTCGCATCGTTTCGCATCGGGCTGTTCGCGCTCTGGCCGTTTGGCCGAACGATCGTCAAGAAGCCCGGCGCGGGTGTGGGTTCAGGGATCGGCAATTTCTTCTGGTTCATCCTGTCGGGTATCTGGCTCGCCATTGGCCACGCCCTCACTGGTGCCCTCCTGTGCGTCACCATCATTGGGATCCCGCTCGGATTGGCGAACTTCAAGCTGATACCCATATCCCTCTTCCCACTCGGCAAGGACATCGTGCCCAACTGAGGGAGTCAACGCTGCCGTCGCAAACGGGACTGTGGTCGGACCGCAGGCTTAGCTCGGCGCTGTGATGGACCACCCGCGGTCCATCACGATCCCTTGTGTGGAGGGAACCCTCGAACCTCTCGAAGAGATTCGAACTCGCGCGGTGGATAGACGCGGGTCGGGAGCCAGCGCCGGTCCAGTTGTTCGCCCCTCGGACATGGCGCCATCCCATTGCTGAGGCCTTGGTGTTGAAAGACTCGCACAGCAAGATCTCGAGCTGGATCACGGAGGTGTGAAAGTGACTGAGTGGTCGCTACAGCGGACGCTCACCAACCGCTGGCTCGCCAATCAGCCGACGGCCCTCGCTGGTGAGCCGCTCCTCCTGGTTGCTTGGGAAGTCATGACCGACTACCGCATCAACGACGCCCACAGTCACTTGTCCTGGCTCTGTTGCGTTGAACGCAACACAGCCGTTCAACTTGGTATTCGAGGCTCGCCCTGAGCAGGGTCCGGCCGGGTCGCCGTCAGCGAGTGTCGGCGACCCGGATCAGCCCACCCAGCGTTCCGACGTACGCCGTGCCGTCGGGGCCGAGGCTGACCGGCGCGTAGTTGTTGTTGAACCCCGGGCCGCTGCCGGTGTACTTCGACCAGACCTGCTTGCCGGTGCGGGCGCTGAACGCGGTGAAGAACCAGGCGTCGGGCGCGAGCGCGTCGGGGATCGGCGCGGTCCGCGGCAGCTCGGAGGCGCTCGGGTGGGTGTAGCCGTAGATCAGCCCGGTGCGCCGGCTCATCTTCGACACCACCGTGGGGATCCGGGCGGTGGTGTTGCGCCAGGCGACGTGGCAGCCGCCGCGGCGGTAGTTCACCGCGACCTTGACCATCCCGGGCTCGGTGGTCGCCGAGCGGCCGGAGGGCTCGGCCGGGAGCGGACCGGCGTAGCCGTAGTTGTTCTCCGCGACCAGCCCGCCGGGCACGGAGATCAGGCTGTTCTCGTCGTCGCTTCGCCCGGCGGGGAATACCGGCTGGCGACACACCGGCTTGCGCCCCGGGCCGGCTTTGCCGCGGCGGAACACCAGCACGTTCATCCTCGGGTCGGCGTTGTCGGTGATCGCGATCGAGCCGCCGCCGCGCGAGGAGGACTTGCCGATCAGGGTCGGGGTGGTGCCGCTGCCCTGGCTGACCTGTCCCGGCTTGACCCGCGACCCGCGGGCGTAGGTCTTGCGCCAAGTCGCCCGTGGCCGGTCGCGACGTACGTCGAAGCGGTAGAGCGCGTGCGTGGAGACGATGAACACCCCGCCGGACTCGTCCATCGCGAAGCTGTTGGCGATGGTCTCCCCCTTCGGCAGGTGCGTGGTGCGCACGGCGCCGCCGGGAGTGACGTAGCCGACCACGCCCGAGACCGTGACGAACCAGAGCCGACCGGCCCAGTCAGGCAGGGCGCTCTGGATGCCGGACCCCTCGGTGACCTTGCTCAGGTCGACGTCGCGGACAAGCTCGAAGGCCTCGCCCTTCCCGGCGATCGTGAGCAGGTGGCCGGTGAACGTGGGGACGACGGCTCGGTCCCGGTGGTCGAGGTAGAAGTACCCGCCGCCGGAGAAGTTGCTGAACGAGAACGAACCGGGCTCTCGGGCAGGGAGCTCGTAGCTGGCCAAGGTGGCCAGCGTCTTGGGGTCCAGCATCCGCAAGGTCGCGCCCTGCGGGGAGACGCACACGGTGATGATCCGACCGCGTCGGTCGAAGGTCACCGACGCGCACTCGGCGAAGAACAGCGTGCTGGTGACCTCCGGGTCGCGGCCCAGCGGCCCGCCCACGTTGTAGGTGTCGCTCTGGTAGGCGTCGTTGTGGATGTTGCTGCGTTCGTTGGCCGCCATGAACGGGTGCCGGGGCAGGTGCTGGGCCCGGTAGGGCTGCGGCGTGGCCGGGTGGCCGGTGAAGTCGGCCACCGCCGCGTCCCGCGGGTCGGAGATGATCGGCGTGGCAGGGGAGCCGGCAGCGGCGGCGTCGAGCGCGGTCGTTGCGAGGACCGGGGCGACGAGCGCGAGCGCGGCGGTGGCTGCGAGGACAGTACGGCCCAGTCGGGTGAGCATCATGACCCTCCAACGAGCGACGGGCCGGATCGTAACGCCCGAGTTCGGAACTGTCTCGAACGTGCCGGATCGGTCCGCGTGCGGTCAGCAGACTCGTGCAGGCACGCGCCATCGCGGCTGGCTTCGACGGCATCCCGGTCACCGGGCACTCGCTCCGCGCCGACCATGCGACCACCGCAGCGGTCAACGGCGCCCCGATCGATCGGATCGCTGCCCAGTACCCGCCACCGTGACCTCGGTACGCTGTTGAACCACTACATTCGCCCGGCCGAGGCGCTTGCGACCACCACGAGCCGAGACCTCGGTCTTTGATGGACCGGCTAGCCGTGAGGTGCGTCGTTTCGGTACCCGGAGACGCGATGCGGTCTCAACCCGGTCGGGCTGGGATCGCATGGGCCGCTATTGCTGGGTGAGGGCTACCCCTGACGCGGAAGGGGGCGGACTTCGATGCGGTGGTCACACCGCAGCATCTGGCAGCTACTGAGCGTGCTGACGACATGAGGTCATCCGCTAGCCGAGGGCGGCTTGGGCAGCTCCCAGACCTGGGCGAATTCGTCGGCAACCAGGGGCCAGACCTCCCGAAGGCCATCCTCGACCGAGTTGATCTCGTCGGCCAAGGGCGGGAAGACGACGAATTCGTGTGGGATGACTCTGCCGGGCATGAATGCGCAGGTGAGCGCGTGATCAAGGGCGGACTGGAAATCCGTCGCTGTATGGTTAGGCAGTTCGAATCCTGCACCTGCCACAGGAAGCGGTGCCCGGTGACCTCGACAGCCGACCTGATCATCGCAGGCAGGCTCGCCCACACCTTCGATCCGGGCGGACCCGACACCACGGCGATCGCGGTCACCGACGGCGTGATCGTCGCCACCGCGGCTGACGTCGCCAGCCTCGCCGCACTCGAGGGGCCGGAGACCCGACGGTTGGTCGACCCGGACCTGGTCCTGATGCCGTCGTTCTCCGACACGCACAACCACCTGTCGTGGACCAGCCAGGACGACTCCAACGTCGACGTCTCCGCCGCGGGCTCCGTGGCGGACATCGTCGCGGCTCTGCGGCGGCGAGCGGAGCAGACGCCAGTCGGCGAGTGGATCGTCGGCCGCCGCCTGTGGCACGAGTCGGTCATCGACGAGCGGCGCCTGCCCACGGCGGCCGAGCTCGACCGCGCGTCCACCGACCACCCGATCTTCCTGCAACGCGGAGGGCACGTGGGCGTGGCCAACTCTGCCGCCCTGGCGTTGGCCGGGATCACCGCGGACACGCCCGACCCGGACGGCGGCACCGTGGGGCGGGACGCCGCCGGCAGGCCCACCGGGGTCCTCGTCGAGTTTCCTGCGATGGCTCCGGTTGCCGCCCTGCTGCCGAGGCTCGACGAGGCGGCGCGCGTGGACGCTCTGGAACGGACGTGTCGGCTCTACAACTCCCGCGGCCTCGGAGCGGTGCGCGACCCGGGCGTCGACGACGACGACGTGGATATCTACCGAGCGCTGCGCGACCGCGGCGGACTCAGCGTGCGCAGCAGGCCGATGCTGCGTCTGGACCCCTCACTCGACGTGGCCGGCAACCTGGAGCGGATGTCGCGGTTCCGCGCCCGGCCCGGCGAGGGCGACGACCTGCTCCGGATCGAGGGGATCAAGATCTTCACCGACGGCGGCGTGGAGGGCGGTTGGCTGTCGGCGCCGTACGAGAACGCGTCCGATTACTGCGGTCACGCGTTCGTCGAGCCCGACGAGCTCGAGGTCCTGGTCAGCCACGCGGTCAGGCTGGGGTGGAAGGTCGGCGCTCACGCGGTGGGCGACAACGCTGTGCGGATGGTCGTCGATGTCTACGAGCGGGTCATGGCAAAGGTGGGCCCGCTGCCACCTCGAGCGCTGGTGATCGAGCACGCCTTCTTCGCCGACGCCCCGACGCGGAGGCGGGCTGTCGCCGCCGGTATCCCGATCACCGTGCAGCCTCCGCTCCTCTACGCACTGGCCGGCAACATGGTGACCCACTGGGGGAGTGCCCGGACGGCCGAGGTCATGCCGGTGGCGGACTGGCTCGCCGACGGGGCGGAGCTCGCTGCCGGCAGCGACTGCAACGTCGCGCCGTTCGACCCCATGCTGTCCGTGTGGGGCTTCGTGACCCGCGGCACGCACGTCGCCGGAGTCCAGGGCCGGCACGAGGCCGTGGACCGACACACGGCCTTCCGGCTCTACACCGCAGACGCCGCCCGGCTGACCGGCGAGCACGAACGGCGCGGGCGGCTCGCCGTCGGACAGTACGCCGACATCGTCGCGTTCGCCGAGGACCCGATGACCTGCGACGTGGACCGGTTGCCGGAACTCGCGCCGGTCCTCACCCTGGTGGGGGGCGTGGCGCACCACGACTCGCGGGGTCTTGCCGCGGACTCCCGGTGAGCCGTCGGCTGATTTCGTCACCGGCCTGGAACCATATCGTTGCTACGCTACGAGTACGGCATACTGAGCGGCACATGGCACCTGACGGGAAAGAGGAACGACATGGGTCCGCAGGACGTACCACACGCCCGGCTGGCGATTGGAGCCGTCGCAGCCTCGATGTTGCTCGCCGCCTGCGGCGGAGGCCTCGGCAGTGAGGACGAGGCCGTGTCCGGACCCGTCAAGCTCGGTCTCCTCGTGCCCCAGTCCGGGGTCTACAGCTCGCTCGGCGAGGACATGAAGAACGGCTGGGACCTCTACCTGGAGCAGAACGACGGACAGCTCGGTGGCCGCGACGTCGAGACGATCGTCGCGGACGAGGGCGAGGAGGCCAGCACCGGACAGGCCGGCGCGGAGCGGCTCGTCAAGCGCGAGAACGTGCTCGCGGTGACCGGTGTCGTGAGTTCGGCGACCATGAACGGTGTAGCCGAACTGTTCGAGAGCAGCCAGGTCCCGCTGGTCGGCTCCAACGCCTCTCCGACGACCCTCACCGACGCGGAGTTCATCTGGCGGACGTCGTACATCAACGACGAGCCCGGCATCGCCCTCGGTGAGTACGTCGCCGACACCGTCGACGGCCCCCTCTACCTGCTCGCCGCCGACTACCAGGCCGGTATCGACGAGATCGAGGGTTTCAAGAAGAGCTTCCTTCCCGCAGGCGGCGAGGTGGCCGACGAGGTCTACACCCCGTTCCCGACGACCACGAACTACCAGCCCTTCCTGGCGAACATCCGCAAGTCGGACGCCAACGCCGTCTTCACGTTCTACGCAGGAGGTGCCGCTGTCGACTTCGTCAAGCAGTATCAGGCGTTCGGGCTCAACGACACCGTCGACCTCTACGCCCCTGGATTCCTGACGGAGGGTGGAGTGCTGGACGCCCAGGGCCCAGCCGCCGAGGGCACGCTCACGTCGATGAACTACAACCACGACCTCGACAACGAGGTGAACAAGGAGTTCGTCGCCGCCTACGAGAAGGCCTACGACGAGAAGCCCACCACCTACGCCATGGCGACGTACGACGCCGCGCAGGTGCTGGACAAGGCGATCGAGGGGGCCGGTGACGACCTGACCTCGGTCACCCTCAACGAGGCCATCGGCGAGATCGGCGAGATCGAGAGCCCCCGGGGCACGTGGCACTTCAACGACATCGGGACACCTGTGCAGATGTGGTACCTGCGTGAGGTGCAGGAGGTTGACGGCGGCTACGCCAACGTCGTGGTGGACGAGCTCGGCATCCTGGGCTGACGCCCGTGCTCAACTGGTTCGACGCCAACTTCGTCAGCATGATCGACGGGGTGGCCTACGGGCTCCTGCTGTTCACGCTCGCGGTCGGTCTGTCACTGGTGTTCGGGATGATGGACGTGCTGAACCTCGCCCACGGCACGCTCTATCTCCTGGGCGCCTACGCGGCCTACGCCTTCTCGGACGGAAGCTGGTGGGGACTGGGCCTAGCCCTCGTGGTCGGCGTGCTCGCGGGCGTCGTCGGAGGAGGGGTCCTGGCGGCGATGACCCAACCGCTCGCTCACCGGGGGCACCTGGACCAGGCGCTGCTGACCCTGGGCATCGCGTTCATCGCCTCGGACATCTTCGCGTCCGTCTTCGGCGACGAGATCCTGCCGATCTCCGTCCCCGAGGCGCTCTCGGGGAGCGTGTCCGTGCTCGGACA
>Ga0136633_1003201_pt1 | contig 10864 bp, 8 predicted proteins | sample AntDrymeUQ832206_2_FD_105494 | JGI IMG/M metagenome (GOLD analysis project Ga0136633, IMG submission 105494) | Polar desert sand microbial communities from Dry Valleys, Antarctica - metaG UQ83 (22.06) | ecosystem: Environmental > Terrestrial > Soil > Desert | place: Antarctica: Dry Valley...
ACCCGGCCGGGTTCTTCGATGTACGACGTGCTTCCGGTCGTCGCGGGCACGATCACCTGGCTCGTCGTACTCTCCTTCCTCGTCGACTACCTCGCCAACAGCCAGAAGAGCAGGGAGACGAACGACGCGCGCCGCGGTTTCCTGATCCGGGCCGGCATCGTCGCCGCGGCGGCCGTCGTGGTCGGAGTCGGCGGGCAGTTCATCGGGCGCACGCGGCGCAGTGTCGAGACCGCCCGCAAGCTGCTCCGGCTGAGCATCACGGGCGGGAAAGTGCCAGGCGGCGCAGACGTCGACGTAGACGGGATCGCCCCCTGGCGCAGCAGCAACGAGGAGTTCTACCGGATCGACACGGCGCTCGTCGTTCCCACGATCGACCCGAACGAGTGGCAGTTGCGCATCCACGGCATGGTCGAGAACGAGATCGTGCTCAATTACCGCGACCTCATCGACCGCGAGCTCACCGAGGCATGGGTGACCCTGTGCTGCGTGTCCAACGAGGTGGGCGGTGACCTGATCGGGAACGCCTGGTGGAGTGGTGTGCGCATTGCCGACCTGCTCAAGGAAGCAGGCGTGTCGCCCGACGCGGATGCGGTGCGGCAGACCTCGAAGGACGGCTGGAACTGTGGCACCCCGCTGGCCGCTCTGACCGATGACCGCAACGCGATGCTCGCCATCGCAATGAACGGTGAGGCGTTGCCGCTCGAGCATGGGTTCCCGGTCCGGATGGTCGTCCCCGGGCTCTACGGTTTTGTCTCGGCCACGAAGTGGCTGGTCGACATCGAGGTAACCCGGTTCGACAAGTTCACCGCCTACTGGACGGACCGCGGATGGTCCGCCATGGGGCCGGTCAGGACGCAGTCCCGGGTCGACGTACCCCGAAACGGCAGTGACGTCGCTCCAGGAATGCGCAAGATCGGCGGGTCGGCGTGGGCGCAGCACACCGGGATCGAGAAGGTGGAGTACCGCCTGGACGGGAACAACTGGCGGGAGGCCTCACTCGGACGGGTGCCCGGTATCGACACCTGGGTGCAGTGGAGCGCATCGGTCGACGTCGCCGGTGGGCCTCACACGCTCGCCGTCCGGGCAACCGACCGTTCCGGGTACACCCAGACCAGCGTGCGACGTGACGTCGTCCCGGACGGCGCCACCGGCTGGCACACCGTCGACTTCAACGCGGGTTGACCTTCACCAGTTAGCCTCGGCAGGTCGCGCCGGAAGTTCGACGTCCGGCGGGTGGATGACGTAGACGATGCCACCGGTCGCCATCCAGGCGTTCTCGAACTGCTCACGGTCGTACGTCGTCCGCACCTCGTCGTTGCTGGCGATGCCATGCGACGCAGGGTCGTTGCAGATGACGTTCCCGTAGTCATCGAAACCGATCACGACGAGCAGATGTCCCTGCGTGCCATAGCCGGCGCCGTCGAGCTCCTCTTGCGTGAACGTCACCGACAACACCAGCGGGATCCCCGCTTTGATGAACTTTTCAGCCTCGGTCAGTGAACGTAGTCGGGTGACGTAGGCGGTCATGCCGTACCGCGCGGCGTACGCGGTGTTGAACGGCCAGTTCCCAGCGCCCTTGAAGTGGTAGTCGAACGTGTGCCGTGCGGCATGGGCGATGAACCGGTCCGGGTAGTTCGGGTCGACCCAGGAGTAGTCCTCGGCCACAGGTCCCTTGCCCCAGTGGGCGAGCACCATCATCGTCGACGTGCAGGAACACCAGGACTCGCCGCCGTTGTCCCACTGGGGATACTCGCCATGGTGCACCTGCTGGGAGTAGGCGGGCACGTCGATCACCATGCCTTCGCCGCCGCCGCTCACAGACCGCGGCACGTCCTGCCCATGAGGCACGTTCGAGGCCATCACGGCGACCAGCCGCAGGGTCGGAGAATCGCTGCTGCCCACTCTGCGCAGCAGCGAGACGCGCAGCTGGTAAGTCGGCAGGGTGTGCGGCTCGCGAGCGGTCAGCATGTCGAAGCCGACGGAGGCGAGCTCGTCTTCCTGGCCCGGAACCGAGGTGGGGTGGATGTCGGCGTCGGTCTCCGCCCAGCGTCCGAGGGTGTACCAGCGGGACATGAGGATCGCGTCCTCGGAGGCCCGGACCTCGATCTCGATCCAGGTGCCCGGCGGCGTGGTGGCGTTCCAGGACGGGATCAGCTCGGTGATGTCGAACCCGGGTCGGACCTCGGGCGACAACCACGTCGACTGCTCGTAGATCACTGGCGCCCGGTCGCCGTGCGGATCGACGTACGACCTGATGCCGGCCGCCTCGCTGCCGATCACTAGAACATCGCCGTGCACCGCGGTTCCCTGATGCGTGCCGAGGTCGAAATCGGCTCCGGAAGTCCAGCCGCCGTAGACGATGTGGCGGGTCACCAGTTGTTCGCGCCGTTGCGCTCCGGTAGTGGCTGGTCCGCGGTTCGGATGATGTAGGAGAGGCCGCCGGACTGTGGCAGCCAGGCGTCCTCGAACTGTCCGCGGTCGTAGGTCCGACGTACGCCGCTGTTGCGTCTCGCGGCCGGGTCGTTGACCACGACGTCGCCGTTGTTGGTGAACCCGACGATCACCAACAGGTGGCCCGCGGTCGAACTGATCGGTGCGCCGTCGAGCTCGCCGCTTCCGAATGTGACCGAGGCGACTACCGGGATCCCGGCGTTGATGAACCGCTCGGCCTCGCGCAGCGAACGGAGCCTCGTGACGAACGCGTGGTCAGCATGGGTCGCGGCGTAGGCGGTGTTGAACGGCCAGTTGCCGGTGCCCTGGTACCCGTAGTCGTAGGTCATCCGGGCGGCGTGATCGATGAACCGGTCCCGGTAGCCGACGTTGACCCAGGCGTACTCCCGTGCGGAGGGAAGCCTGTCGTAATACCCCAGCACCATCGACGTCGACGTCGGGGAGCACCACGCCTCGCCGCCGTTGCCGTACTGCGGGTACTCGCCGCGGTGGATCATCTGGGAGTACGTCGGCACCTGCAGCGTGATGCCCGACGCGACACCGGGCAGCGATGTTCGTACGCCGTTCACCTGTGGCAGACGCGAGGTCATCGCACCGACGGTGTCGACGTACGGCGTGGCGGTGCTGCCGGCCACTCGGAACAACGTCACCCGCATCTGCCATGACTGGAACTCGAAGCTGAAGTTGCCCTTCCACGTGTCGGTATCCACCCGCGCCATGTCGTCGGACTGCGCACCCGCGTTGGTCCGGTGGAAGCGTGAGTCACCGGCCGCCCAGTTGGCGATCGTGTCCCAACTGCTGCTGCCGCTGGCACCTTTTCCGCGGACTTCTATCCGCAGCCAGGTGTCTTTGGCGGTGGTCGCGTCCCAGGAGGGGACCAGCTCGCTCAGCCCGAAGCCGGGGGAGGTCCACGGTGAGGTCCAGTGGCCGAACGCATACGTCTTGGTGCGGTGGCCGTACGGGTCGACGTAGCGCAACGATCCGATCGGGGTGGCCATCCGAAGCCGGCCATCAACCGCCCGGACACCCGCGAACGTTCCGTTGGCGAGCTGAGCCGGGCTCGTCCACTGCTTGTAGTCAATCTGGCGAGGCGGCGCAGGGGCCGCCTGCGCGCGGGTCTGGGCCAGCATCGCCTCGGCCGTCACGGCAAGCGCCGGACCGGCCAGAAACGGACCGGCCAGCGCCGCGAACAGGGTGGCGGCGAACAGCGCACGCGCGAAGGGTTTGCCCATCCGAAAACCATAGTCAACGTGAGTCACTCTAGTGAACATACGCCACGCGAACATGTCCGTGACCCGGCTCGGCGCCAGCGTGCAGCCCGTCGTACGCCCGTCTCGTTAGGATTGCCGGGTGACCCTACGGCTATATGACTCCGCGATGCGCGAGGTCCGCGACTTTGTCCCGATCGAGGACGGCAAGGCGGGGATCTACCTGTGCGGGCTGACCGTGCAGTCCGAGCCGCACGTCGGCCATGTCCGGTCCGGTGTGAACTTCGATGTGCTGCGCCGCTGGTTGGCGGTGAACGGGTACGACGTGACGTTCATTCGCAACATCACCGACATCGACGACAAGATCCTCGTCAAGTCCGCCGAGCAAGGTCGCCCATGGTACAACCTCGCGTACATGATGAAGCGCGAGCTCGACGTCGCTTACGACGCGCTGAACGTGGTTCCGGCCACCTACGAGCCGGCCGCCACCGGCCACATCCCCGAGATGGTCGAGCTGATCACCCGGCTGATTTCACGCGGCCATGCCTACGCCGCCGAGGACGGGTCCGGGGACGTGTACTTCAGCGTGCTGTCGTGGGCGTTGTACGGCGAGCTCTCGGGGCAGCGCGTCGAGGAAATGGAGGCCGCAGCGGACGCCGACCCGCGTGGCAAGCGGGACCCGCGCGACTTCGCCCTCTGGAAGGGCTACAAGAAGGAGACCGAGCCCGAGACCGCATCCTGGCCCTCGCCGTGGGGACCCGGCCGTCCCGGCTGGCACATCGAGTGCTCGGCGATGGCGCTGAAGTACCTCGGTTCGAGGTTCGATATTCACGGCGGCGGCATCGATCTGCGCTTCCCGCACCACGAGAACGAACAGGCCCAGTCGCGCGCGGCAGGTTTCGGTTTCGCCAACTACTGGATGCACAACGCCTGGATCACCACGGCCGGCGAGAAGATGTCAAAGTCGCTCGGCAACTCGTTGCTGATCCCGGTGGTGCTGGAGCGGGTCCGGGCGATCGAGCTGCGCTTCTACATGATCGCCGCGCACTACCGCTCTCACGTCGAGTTCTCCTACGAGGCGCTCGAGGAGGCCGCCTCCGGGTTCCGCCGGATCGAGGGGTTCCTCGAGCGCGCCGAGGTAGTGGTCGGGTCACCGGTCCCGGCTTCGACGGGGATGCTGTGCGCGGACTTCGTGAACGCGATGGACGACGACCTCGGTACGCCGGCCGCGGTGGCTGCGATCTACGAGGTCGTGCGCGAGGGGAACAAGCTGCTGGTCGACGGTGACTCCAAGGCCTTGCGCGGAACCATCGGGTCGGTGCGGGCGATGCTCGACGTGCTCGGTGTCGATCCCGCCGAGGAACACTGGATTCGCCGTGGGTCATCCCCGGATGAGAAACTGTCAGCAGCGGTCGATGCGCTCGTCGCTGCGCTCATCGAGCAGCGTTCGGAGGCGCGGGCGCGCAAGGACTTCGCGGCCGCCGATGCGATCCGCGACCGGCTCAAGGTCGCGGGCATCGAGCTCGAGGACACCCCGCAGGGATCCACGTGGTCACTGGGCTGAACTTCTAACTAAGGCGATAGGCAATGGCAGGCAACTCCGCACGTCGAGGCTCGATCAAGAAGACGGGCAAGGGCAACCCGACCGCAGGTTCCGGCGGCCGTGTCCGTCGTGGTCTTGAGGGCAGGGGCCCCACGCCGAAGGCCAAGGACCGCGAAGGCCACGTGACCTACAAGACGCGCAAGGGTGCCGAGCGTGACCGCGCCAAGTCTGCCCGGCCCAAACGCCAGTCTGCTCCGGGCGACACCGAGTGGATCGCGGGTCGCAACTCGGTCGTTGAGGCGCTGCGCGCGAACATGCCGGTCGCCACGGTGTATGTCGCTGAGGGTGCCGAACGTGACGCCCGTCTGCGTGAAGTTTTCAGCATCGTCGCCGAACGCGGTGTCTCCCTGCTCGAGGTGTCGCGCAACGAGATGGATCGGCTGACCAAGGGCGCCGTACATCAGGGCCTCGCTGCCAAGGTTCCGGCGTACGAGTACGCGCACCCCGACGACCTTCTCGCCCGGGCCGCCGAGATGAAGGAGCAGCCGCTGATCGTGGCCCTCGACTCGGTGACCGACCCGCGCAACCTCGGCGCCGTCGTCCGTTCGGCTGCCGGTTTCGGGGCGCACGGGGTGCTCATCCCGGAGCGCCGGGCGGTCGGCATGACGGCTGCTGCGTGGAAAACCTCGGCCGGTGCTGCCGCTCGTCTGCCGGTGGCGCAGGTGACGAACCTGACCCGCCAGCTCAAGGCGTACCAGGACGAAGGCTGCATGGTCATCGGTCTCGCGGCAGACGGTGAGGTCGCCCTGCAGGACCTTGATCTCGCCGACGGTCCTCTCGTCGTCGTGATCGGTTCCGAGGGCAAGGGGCTCGGCCGGTTGGTGGCCGAAACCTGCGACCAGCTCGTCTCGATCCCGATGGTGAACTCGCTGGAGTCGCTCAACGCCGGAGTCGCTGCCTCGGTCGCCCTCTACTCGATCGCCGAGAAGCGGGGCACGTTCTCCCGGTAGCCAGCAGTAGGTCGTGCCGCGAGAGAAACTTCCGGGCAACCCTTGCGAAAGGTAGTACCTTTCCGGCAGGGTGAGGCCTCACGTGCCCGGACCGGTCCGGGCGGAGATCTTACGGAGTCTTGTGGAAGCCATCGACCCGAGGTACGGAACGACGGTCCTGCTGCTGATCGCGGCCGGAGCCGTTGCCCTGCTGCTCTTCTTGATCATGAAGGTGAAACTGCACGCCTTCGTCTCCCTGGTCCTGGTCAGCGTCATCACCGCTATTGCCGTCGGGTTTCCCCTAGCTGACATACCCGACGCATTGATGTTCGGCTTCGCCGACACGATCGGCTCCGTCGCCTTGCTTGTGGCGTTCGGCGTGATGCTCGGCCGACTGCTCGAGGTGACCGGCGGTGCCCAGGTGCTTGCGGACACCCTCATCGGTCGGTTCGGGGAGAAGCGAGCGCCTCTCGCGCTTGGCGTCGCGGCGCTAATCTTCGGCTTCCCGATCTTCTTCGACGCAGGTCTCGTCGTCTTCCTGCCGATCATCTTGACCGTCGCGCGACGCTTCGGTGGTTCCCTGCTCCTCTACGCACTGCCAGCAGCGGGTGCGTTTGCCGCCATGCATGCGATCGTGCCACCCCACCCCGGACCTGTGGCCGCGGCCCAGTTCCTCGGTGCCAGCATCGGAATCACACTGCTTGTCGGAATCCCGATCGCCATCGTGGCCTGGTACGTCGGCGTCATGCTGGTCTCCCGCTTCCTGGCGGCACGGATCCACGTGTCACTGCCTGACGTGATCTTCGGTGCGGTGAGGGACGATCACGGCGGCTCGACCGAGGACGGCGAGGGCGACACCCGGCTTGGACAGAAGGCGCCCGCCTTCAGCACGGTCGTGCTGCTGCTGCTGATCCCCCTGGTGCTGATTTCGTTCAACACCGTCCTCGCCACCCTCGTTTCCTCGGGGACGTTGGCTGAGGGCCAGGCGTGGGTCGATTTCCTGATGCTGTTGGGGGTCACGCCGGTGGCGCTGCTGATCACGGTCCTCGCGGCAATCTTCGTCCTCGGTCGCCCCAACGCCTCGATGGCAACGGTCACCACGATCGTCGACGACGCCCTTGGCCCGGTCTGCGCCATCATCTTGATCACCGGCGCCGGCGGAATGTTCGGCGGCGTGCTCGAGCTGAGTGGTATCGGCGCGGCGTTGAGTGGAAGCCTTTCCGACCTCGGTATGCCGCTGATCCTTCAGGCCTTCGTCATCGCAACCTTGCTGCGGGTCGCCCAGGGGTCGGCCACCGTCGCCCTGACCACGGCCGCCGGCCTGATCGCCCCTGCAGTCGCCGCCGCAGACCTCGGCGAGTTCAAGCTGACCCTGCTCGTGGTGGCTATCGCGGCCGGCGCGACCGTGTTGTCGCACGTCAACGACTCGGGCTTCTGGCTGGTGAGCCGGTTCTTCGGAATGGACGAGAAGACGACCCTGAAGACGTGGACCGTGATGGAGACGACGCTGGGTCTCTCGGCCTTCGTGATTGCGGCGGGGTTGTGGGTAGTCACCTGACGTTGACGTCGTCAGCGGGTCTTGGACAGGCTGCCCATCTCGGTGACCACCTCGGCACAGATCGCGGTCATCGCGGCGTGCGCCACCTCGGGCTCGCCACCGGCCACGGCCTCGGCCACCACGGCGTGCAGCCGCCGCGCCTCAGGCTTGGGGTGGGCGGGCATCAGGTGATGTTCGGTCCGGCCGCGGAGCACCTCCTCGACGACGTACGCGAGGCCGACGAACATGCTGTTCCCCGAGGCCTGGAGCAGCAGCCGGTGAAACACGACGTCGTGCTCGAGGAACGTCTGCAGGTCGCCGGCGGCGCCAGTCGACTCGAGGGCCTCCGCGGAGTCGACGATCTGGCGTCGTTGCGTGTCGTCGGCATTGACTGCGGCCAGCGCGGCGGCCGGTGGCTCGATCGCCGCCCGCAGCTGCGAAAGCTGGTGCAGCTGCTCCTCACGCTCCGGGCCGGCCAGCCTCCAGCGGATCACCGCCCGGTCGTAGACGTCCCATTGCCCGGGGGGCAGAACCGTTACGCCGGTCCTTCGACGGCTGTCTACCAGCTGCATGGAGGCGAGCACCTGCACCACCTCGCGGGCCACCGTCCGCGACACGTCGAACTCCCGCTGAAGCCAGTCCAGGGTGATGGTCGAGCCTGCCGGCAGCGACCCGTTGACGATCCGTTGCCCGAGCTTGGACAGTACGCCCTCATGCAAGGTCGGCATGCCGAGCAGCCTACCTACCGGCAGGAAAAACCTTGACGGGAACCAGGCACATCGTGGTGATGGGAGTTGCCGGATGCGGCAAGAGTACGGTCGCGGGGATGCTCAGGGACGAGTTCGATCTCCAGCTGGCCGAGGGCGACGACTTCCACCCCGTTGCCAACATCGCGAAGATGTCCCGCGGCGAGCCCCTGACAGATGAGGACAGGTGGCCATGGCTCGAGGCGCTGGCCCGGTGGACGGCCGAGCGCCGTGCGGCCGGCCAGTCGACCGTGGTCACGTGCTCAGCGCTCAAACGGGCCTACCGCGACGTCCTCCGAGGGCCGGTTCCCCGCACGCTCTTCCTTCACCTGTACGGCGACGAGGATCTGCTGCTGCGACGGATGGAGGGTCGCGACCATTTCATGCCAGCGTCGTTGCTGCGCTCGCAGTTCGAGACACTTGAAGACCTCCAGGCCGACGAGTGTGGTGTTGTGATCGACGTGGGGATCAGCGTTCAGGAGCTGGCCCGCAAGGCGGTGGAGGCCGTTGCCGCCATGCGCAAGACCGGCCTCCGCTGAGTTTGCCTGCAGTCGCGCTGGATGGACTGCCACCGGTGGTACCATATATGGCATGGAGAAGACCACGGTGTACCTCGACAAGGACCTGAAGAAGGCCGTGAAGGCTGCTGCGAGGGCTCGTGGTGTGTCAGAGGCACAGGTGATCCGGGACTCGGTCCGATCGGCTGTCAGCCCGGAGCGGCCAGCTCCACGTGCCGCGTTGTTCGCCGCGGAGCCGATGGCTGAAACGGTCGACGAGCTGCTCTCTGGCTTTGGTGAGCGATGATTGTTGACACGAGTTTTCTGTTGGCGCTGTTCAACAGCAACGAGGCTCGTCACGGTGAGGTGCGGGACGCGCTGGCGCAGTCCGACGACAATCAGCTCGTCGTCTCGCCATACGTCCTTGCCGAACTCGACTACCTGGTCGCGACTCGGGTCGGCGTGGAGGCCGAACTTGCCGTCCTTGCAGAACTGTCCGGCGGTGGCTGGGAGTTGCCGGCGTTCGGCACGAGCGATCTACAGAAAGCTGCGCGCGTGATTGCGAAGTACTCCGACCAGGAGATTGGGTTGGCCGACGCATCGCAAGTGGTATTGGCCGGCCGCTACGGCACCCGGACGGTCGCTACCTTGGACCGACGACACTTCTCTGTTCTCGCGCCGATCAACGGTGGCCGATTCACACTGCTGCCCTAGAGGGTCCTTGACCTAATCGTCGGCCCTGGGTAGCAGTAAATCGGGGTCGTCACCGGCGGTGATGACCTCCTCGGGCCGTTTGCCGAGCTCGGTGTCGATGTAGGACCGGGCCGTGTCCAAGATGTCGACCTCTCTGCCGGCCTGTTCGGAAAGGAACCACCGGTGCTCCAGGATCTCGTGGAAGATCTCGGCCGGCTCCAGCTTTCCACGCAGGTCCTCCGGGACCATCTTGGTGACCGGTTCGTAGATGTTGGTAAGCCATCGGTGAGCCACGATCGTCCGGTCCTCGCCGCCGAACTCGAAGTGCGCGGTGAAGCTCGCCAAGTCGTTGAGGAGCCGTCGGGCCTGGTTGTCCTCGACGTCGAGCCCGGTGAGGCTCTGCAGCTCACGTGTGTGGTGCCCCGCCTCGACAACCCTCGGCTGCAGCCGCACCGTCGAGCCGTCCCAGTCGGTGACGATGTCGAGCTCTTCTACGTCGAATCCGAGGTCGTTGAGCCGCTCGGTGCGCTTCTCGATCCGCCACATCTCGTCGGTGGTGAACTCCTCCGTGCCGGTGAGCTCCTGCCACAGCTCGTCGTACCTGCATCGGATCCGCTCGACGATCTGGTCGGGGTCGACGTTCTTGTCGAGCAGCTCGCCGGCCTGGAGGTCGAGCAGCTCGCCGTAGAGATTCTCGTAGGCCACAGTGAGGTCGTAGTTGCGCTGGCCCTCCGAAAGCTCGGGGTGCAGCTCGCCGGTCTCGGCGTCCACGAGGTACGCCGCGAACTCGCCGGCGTTGCGCCGGAACAGGACATTGGACAACGACACGTCGCCCCAGAAGAACCCCGCGAGGTGCAGCCGGACGAGCAGCACGGCCAGTGCGTCGATCAGTCTGGGCAGGCTGTCAGCACGCATTCCACGCGAGAACAGTGACCGGTACGGCAGGGAGTACTGCAGATGTCTGGTGATCAGCGCCGGCTCGATCTCCTCGCCGTCGGGATCCTCGCGGTCGGCGACCACACCCACCGGCACAACGGTCGGGAGCCCGAGGCGTTGCAGGTCGCGGAGCATCCGGTACTCACGGAACGCGATCGGCTCGCGGGTCTCCTTCACCGCGTAGACGTCTGGCCCGAGTCGGACGATGCGTACGACGTGCCGGGAGATGCCGCGCGGAAGCTGGACGACGAACTTCTCGTCCCA
>Ga0136633_1003202_pt1 | contig 10863 bp, 9 predicted proteins | sample AntDrymeUQ832206_2_FD_105494 | JGI IMG/M metagenome (GOLD analysis project Ga0136633, IMG submission 105494) | Polar desert sand microbial communities from Dry Valleys, Antarctica - metaG UQ83 (22.06) | ecosystem: Environmental > Terrestrial > Soil > Desert | place: Antarctica: Dry Valley...
CGTCTCGCCGAAGCCGGCGAGCGCGTCCTCGTGCTCCGAGTCGAGGATGAGAGCTTCCTCGAAGCTGCGGCGGGCCCATGCGAATTCCTCCCGCGCGTGAAAGGCGTAGCCAAGTCCGATGTGCAGCTCGACGGAATTGGGGTACACGTCGAGCCCTTCGCGCAACGTCTCTACTGCGTCGTCGTACCTCCCCTCGTTGTAGAACTGATGCGCACGCTCGTCGTACTCTTCAGAACTAAGGAAAGGGGTAGCCATTTCGGTGCATTCCTCCGGCGCGAGAGAACTTGTTGAAATTGTACCACTTATGCTCGTGTTAGTTCAACGGTTTTTTTCTCCAGCGACAAGTGCTACAGATATCCGCGCAGCCAGCTCGGAGTTGCTCTCGAGCAGCGCGATGTTGGTCGCGACAGACTTGCCACCCGTGGCGCGCTCCACCGAGGCGAGCAGCGCGGGGGTCACGTTCTTCCCTTCCACCCCTGCCGCCTCGACCTCCGCCAACGCGGCGCGCACGGCGGCGTCGATCAAGTCAGGCGAAAGCCGGGTTCCTTCCGGCGGAGGGTTGCCGACCAGGAGGGCGCCGGGCATTCCAAGCCCGACGTGGCGCTCGAACAGCCGCGCGACCTGATCTGGCGACTCTACGCGGCAGCTGGCGCGTATCGTGGAACCGGGAGCATAAAACTCCGGGAACCAGTCGGTTCCGAAGCCGACTACCGGGATGCTCAGCGTCTCCAGCCGCTCGGCGGTCGCGCGCAAGTCCAGGATTGCCTTGGCGCCCGCACACACACAGATGACCCGCACCCGCGACAGCTCGGTCAGGTCTGCCGATTCGTCGAACGGCGCGTTTCGATGGACCCCGCCGATCCCGCCTGTAGCGAACACGCTGATGCCCGCAAGCGCAGCCAGCGCCAGACTCGCGCTCACGGTCGTCGCGCCATCGAAACCGAGCGCGGCCGCAGCCGACAGGTCGCGTGCCGCCACCTTGGTGATCCCGTCGCGGCGGAGAAAGCGCTCCAGCTCCTCGCCCTCGAGCCCTACCACAGGCCGGCCGCGCACGACCGCTGTGATCGCGGGGACGGCGCCCTGGCGCACGATCGCTTGAATCATTCTCTCGCACGCCTCGCGGTTCGCGGGCACGGGCAGCCCTTGAGCCAGCACCGAGCTTTCCAGGGCTACCACGGGTCGGCCGGCCGCTAAGGCGTCCGCGACGATTGCCGTCACATGCACCCCGCCGCCCTCGGATGCGAGCTTCGGCTTCAGGTGACGACCGGTGTCGAGGTCGCGAACTTCTTCCAGCTCTCTGTCGCGAGCGAGGAGTCGATCGCCGCGAATACGGCCTCGAGCTCCGCGTCCTCGGTAAAGAAGTGCGGCGCGATCCGGATCCCGGCGCCAACCCGGAAATCGATCAGGATGCGCTGTGACAGCAGGTCCTGAGCGACGGCGGCGGCGTTGGGGACGTCCACCGCCACAGTTCCTCCGCGGCGCTCCGGATCCCTGGGCGCGCGCACATCGTAGCCTTGCTCGTCAGCGAGCGCGACGAGCCGCGCCGTCTGGCGAACGCTCTTCTGCCTGATCGCCGCCGCGCCAGCGCGATGAACGATCTTCGGGCCCTCGACCGCGGCGTACAGCGCGGGAATCACGGGTGTGCCGTTCAGCCACCGGGCGATCCCCTTCGCGAACGTCATCTCGGGGGCGAACGCGAACGGCGCTTCGTGAGCCTGCCAGCCGGTGAGCGTTGGCGACAGACGATCGCGCACGGCGGGTGAGACGTACAGGAAGCATCCGCCCGGTCCGCCGCACAGCCACTTGAGCACGCCGCCGGTCAAGAAATCCACGCCCATCTCTTTCACATCGACAGGCATCACTCCCACGGAGTGGAAAGCGTCCAGGCACACGAGCGCCCCGACCTCGTGGGCGCGCCTACAGATCCGTCCGGCATCCATCACGAACGCCGACTTGAACAGTACGTGTGAAACCGCAACGAGGCGCGTACGCTCGTCGATTGCTTCCAGCAGCCGGTCGATTTCTATCCCAATGCCGTCATCCGATGGCACGCTGATCACCTGAGCGCCCGCAGTCCGGGCCATCTCGTGAGTGCCGTAGCGAATCGACGGAAAATCGAGATCGGTCATCACGATCCGGTTTCGCTCCGGCGGGAAGTCCAGCGCGGAGAAGACGGTCGCCTGCGCGATACTCACGTTCGGCATCATCACCAGTTCGTCGTCGCCCGCACCGATCAACGGCGCGATCGTGTTTCCGGCCTTGAGGGGCATCTCCCACCAACCGGCGTTCCAGGCCCCGACGCCCTGCTCAGCCCACGCGGCAGCATACTCTGCGAGGCGTTCGGGCACCGCCCGAGGCATCGGACCGAGTGAGTTGGAAACCAGGTAAGTGGTGCGATCCAGAATCGGGAACTCCGACCGGAACGCGAGCAACGGGTCGTGCGCGTCCAATGGTTTCCGGGGATGGCAGTGATGGAAGGCAGGACGTCTTGCAACCAATATACGGCTGGACGATGCCGGGCATCACTCTCCTCATTACGCTTTCAGGATGACCGCACTGCTGCCGAAACGGATCGCGCTGGTGCTGGGTGGCGGAGGACTCAAGGGGTTTGCGCACATCGGCGTGCTGCGCGCCCTCGAGGAGCGCGGCATCGTTCCGAGCCTTCTCGCGGGAACGAGCATCGGCGCGCTCATCGCGGCTGCGGCGGCGGGCGGGACTACCATCGCTACAATGGAAGAGCGGGCGCTAGCCCTGAGGCGCCGCGATGTCTTCCGCCTGAACCGCCTCGGGATGATCCGCGACCGGCAGCGGGCGATTTCCATCTATCTGGAGGATCCGCTCCGGGAGCTTTGCGAGACCGTGGCGCCCACGGCGTCGTTCGCCGAGCTCGACATACCCGTGCTCGTGAACACGGTGGATCTCGAGCAGGCGTCACAGGTGGTATGGGGGTTTCCCGGACTCCGCGACGTCAGCGTGCCCGACGCGGTCTACGCGTCCTGCGCTCTTCCCGGGTTCTTCCCGCCGGGAATCGTCGACGGCCGCGTCTGCTCCGACGGTGGAATCATCGACAACCTGCCGGTGACAATCGCGGCGCGCGGAATGGACGCGGTCATCGCGGTGGATGTCGGCAGCGCCGAGATAATCCGCCGCGAGGACGTCACGGCTCACGGGTTCGGCTCGATCTACATGCGCGCGGCGTCGTCCATGATGCATGCCCTGCAGCTGGTTCCTCTGACGCACTGGACCGGCCCCCCGATGCTCCTCATCCGTCCCAAAGTCTCGCACGTGGGGTGGTTCAGCTTCGCGCACACATCGGAGCTGATCGCGGCCGGATACGAGGCGGCGAGCGAAGCACTCGACTTCTACGAAGCGTGCTTCGAGCAGCCCGGCGGCGTCTTTCCCCGGCGCGAAATGCACGTGGACGTGGACAAGAAAAAGTGCATTGGCTGCGGGTTGTGCGTCGCGCTCGCTCCGGATCTCATGGGAATGGGGGCGGACGGCAAGGCGTTCGTGCGTGAGCAGGTGGTGAGCTGGTCCCCCGCCGACGGCGATTTCGTGCACCACTGCCCCACGCTCGCGATCTCCGCGGAGCGCGCGGGCGCAGACCCGGCTAGTGCGCTGGAAGGCACCCAGGCGAACGAGTCGGTGTCCGGCTAGATACGTTGCTAGATTGTCCCAAATGAGTCATCCGAACTCGTTCGGCGCCCGCGCCCGCCTCGCGGCCGGGGGCAAGGACTACACGATCTTCCGGCTTGACTGCCTCTCCCGCGTTGCCGGGACGGCGGCGGAAAAGCTGCCGGTCAGCCTCAAGATCCTCCTCGAGAATCTGCTGAGGAACGAGGACGGCGCGTTCGTGCGTCCCGCCGACGTGGAAACGCTCGCGAAGTGGGCGCTGGCGCCGTACGCGCAAAAAGAGATCGCGTTCCGCACGGCTCGGGTGCTGCTCCAGGATTTCACCGGAGTGCCCGCGGTCGTGGACCTCGCCGCGATGCGCGACGCACTCGCCCGGTTGGGGGGAGATCCCAAGCGCATCAATCCGCTTCAGCCCGTCGATCTTGTTATCGATCACTCGGTTCAGGTGGACGAGTACGGCTCCGACGCCGCGTTTCTCATCAACGCCAACCATGAGTTCGAGCGAAACCAGGAGCGGTACGCGTTCCTTCGATGGGGCCAGGACGCGTTCGAGAACTTCCGCGTCGTGCCGCCGGACACCGGGATCGTCCACCAGATCAACCTCGAGTACCTGGCGAGCGTGGTGTTCTCGCGCGCTCAGGGCGACGAGCTGCATGCGTACCCGGATTCCCTCGTCGGCACCGACTCGCACACGACGATGATCAACGGCCTCGGCGTTCTGGGTTGGGGGGTCGGCGGCATCGAGGCCGAGGCGGCGATGCTGGGCCAGCCGGTCTCGATGCTCATCCCGGAGGTCGTCGGCTTCAAGCTCCACGGCGAGCTGCCCCCCGGAACGACTGCCACCGATCTGGTCCTCACCGTCACGCAGATCCTGCGGCAGAAGAAGGTCGTTGGGAAGTTCGTGGAGTTCTACGGCTCCGGACTCTCGAATCTCTCGCTCGCGGACCGCGCGACGATCGCCAACATGGCCCCCGAATACGGCGCCACGATGGGGTTCTTCCCGGTCGACGACGAGACGCTTCGCTATCTCCGCCTCACCGGACGCGATCCGGGGCAGGTCGAACTCGTGGAGCGGTATTGCAAGGAGCAGGGAATTTTCCGGACCGACGACAGCCCGGACCCTTCCTTCAACTCCACCGTCGATCTCGACTTGAGCACCGTGGAAGCCAGCCTCGCCGGCCCGAAACGTCCGCAGGACCGGGTGCCGCTCAAGATGGCGAAGCAGCTCTTCCGCGAATCGCTGGCCGGCGAGTTGGCGAAAGCGGGCACCCTGCAGGCCGTCGCGACCGTGCGCGAGGCCACCAAGGTCTCGGCGTCCCCCGGGCTCTCTCCGAACGTCGTCGCCGCAACCGAAGCAGAGCAGCAGCATATGCACGGCGCCGCCCCGGTCGAGATGAACGGCGTCACCTTCCCCCTGCGCCACGGATCGGTCGTCATCGCCGCGATCACGAGCTGCACGAACACTTCCAATCCGAGCGTGATGCTCGCGGCCGGGCTGCTCGCGCGCAATGCGGTCGCCAAGGGACTGACGACCAAGCCGTGGGTCAAGACGAGTCTCGCGCCCGGCTCCAAGGTCGTTACCGATTATTTCGCCAAAGCCGGCGTGACCGATGCGCTCGACGCGCTCCGATTTCACACCGTGGGCTACGGCTGCACCACGTGCATCGGAAACTCCGGCCCGCTTCCCGAGCCGATCTCAGCGGCGATCGAGGAGAACAAGCTCGTTGTCGCGGCCGTGCTCTCGGGCAACCGCAACTTCGAAGGGCGGATCAATCCGCACACGCGGTTCAACTACCTCGCTTCGCCTCCGCTCGTCGTGGCGTACGCGCTCGCGGGACATATGGACATCGACTTCAACACGGAGCCGATCGGAGCGGGGAAGGACGGTCCCGTATATCTACGCGACATCTGGCCCACCCCGAAGGAAGTCGAAGACGAAGTGCTTCGGTCGGTGAAGGCGGAGATGTTCACGACTCAGTACGCCAACGTCTTCGACGGCGACGAAAACTGGCGCTCGCTTCCGACGCCGACAGGCGACCTGTACGAGTGGGACGAAAAGTCCACGTACGTCAAGAATCCTCCGTTCTTCGAGGGCATGACTGTGGAGCCGCCCGGCGTGCGCCCGATCCGCGGAGCCCGCGTTCTCGGAAAGTTCGGCGACTCCATCACGACCGACCACATCTCGCCAGCGGGATCGATCCCAGCGGCGAGCCCGGCCGGCAAATGGCTCATCGATCAGGGCGTAAAAACGTCGGAGTTCAACTCATACGGCTCGCGGCGCGGCAACCACGAAGTCATGATGCGCGGCACTTTCGCCAACATCCGCCTTCGCAACGAGCTCGCGCCCGGCATGGAAGGGTGGTGGACAGCGGTCACGCAGGGCGGCGATCCGATACCGCTGTACGACGCGTCGATGAGCTACCAGAGCACGCACACGCCGCTCCTCGTTATCGCCGGCAAGGAGTACGGCACCGGCTCGTCCCGTGACTGGGCCGCGAAGGGCACCGCGCTGCTGGGCGTTCGCGCGGTAATCGCGGAATCGTTCGAGCGAATTCATCGCTCGAACCTCGTGGGCATGGGCGTTCTCCCGCTCGAGTTCGTTGACGAGCAGACACGCGAGACTCTGGGATTGACCGGGTTCGAGAGCTTCGACATCGAGGCGCTCGACGAAAGCCTTCAGCCCCGATCGATGCTGACGGTGCGCGCCACTACGAGCGGAGCCGGCTCCAAAACCTTCAACGCGCGCGTCAGAATCGACACGCCCGAAGAGCTGAGCTACTACCGCCACGGCGGGATCCTTCCGTACGTGCTGCGGCAGCTCGTCCGTTGAGCGCGGCGGAGATTATCGAATGACCGGAAAGCCGTTCACCGTCGGCATCGTTCAGGAGAAAGTCACGGACGATACCGCAGCCAACGTCGATCGCGCGATCGAGCGCGTACGCGAAGCGGCCAGCCGCGGCGCGCAGATCGTCTGCCTCCAGGAGCTGTTCAACGCGCCGTATTTCTGCAAGTCGCAACAAGTCGAGCGGTTCGATCTCGCCGAACCCGTGCCGGGCCCCACGACAGAGCGCCTGGCGGCAGTGGCCAGAGAGCTCGAGGTCGTGATCGTCGTGCCGCTATTCGAGCGTCAGGCGGCAGGCATGTACCGCAACTCCGCGGCAGTGATCGATGCGGACGGCGAGCTGCTGGGCGTGTACCGCAAGATGCACATCCCTGACGATCCACTGTACAACGAGAAGTTCTATTTCACGCCTGGCGACGCGCAGACGCCATCCAACGCCGCGGCCGGCTTCGCGGTGTGGAAGACTCGCTACGCGACGATCGGCGTCCTGATCTGCTGGGACCAGTGGTATCCGGAAGCCGCGCGCATCACGGCCCTCCTCGGCGCCGAGATCATCTTCTATCCGACCGCGATTGGCTGGCACCCGTCCGAGAAGGACGAGTTCGGCGTGGCGCAGGTCGAAGCGTGGCAGACCGCGCAGCGCGCGCACGCCATAGCCAACGGCGTGTACGTGGCCTCGCCGAACCGGTGCGGTCATGAAGACGAGCCCGGCACCAAGGGCCTGGAATTTTTCGGGCATTCTTTCGTGGCCGATCCGTTCGGCCGCATGCTAGCCGAATCGGGCACCGAGCCCGACGTGCTTGTGGTCGAGTGTGACCCGGCGGTCATCGAGAGCACGCGTCGTAGCTGGCCGTTCCTGCGCGATCGCCGCATCGACGCCTACGGACAGATTCTGAACCGGTACATCGGCAGGTAGGTGACTCCGCCGAGAATGCCCGCCGAGTGGGAGCCGCATTCGGCGACGTGGATCGCCTGGCCGCACCACGAGCCGGATTGGCCCGGCAAGCTCGAGGCGATCACCTGGGTGTACGCCGAGATCGTGCGGGCGCTGACTCGGTCCGAGCCGGTCGAGATCCTGTGCAACGACGAGAGCTCGCGCGAGGCGGCAGCCGTCCAACTTGCGTCGCACCACGTCGATCCGTCGCGGTACCGATTGCATTCCGTGCCCACCGACCGGGTTTGGCTGCGCGACTCCGCCCCAACGGGCGTCGTTACCGCCGGCTCGCTCGAGTGGGTGCGGTGGAGCTTCAACGGCTGGGCCAAGTATGACAACTACTCGCACGACGCGCTCGTTCCAGACGCGGTTCGCGACATCAGCGGCTGCTCGATGGTCCGCGCAGAGCGGCCAGACGGAGCCGGCCCTCTGGTCCTCGAAGGCGGCGGCATCGAAACGAACGGGAACGGAGCGCTGCTGGTTACCGAAGAGTGGCTCCTCTCGGACGTGCAGGTACGCAATCCCGGAATGACGCGCGAGGAGTACGAGAACGCGTTCTCGAAGTATCTCGGAATCTCCCGCACCATCTGGCTGGGTGAGGGGTGCGTGGGGGATGACACGCACGGCCACATCGATGACATCGCGCGATTCACTTCCGTCGATACCGTCGCGCTCGCTTACGAAGCCGATCCGTCGGATGAAAACCATGCGCGCTCGCAAGACAATCTGCGGCGGTTGGAGCACGCCTCGCTCGACCGCCCGCTGAACGTCGTCAAGCTCCCATTTCCCGAGCCGGTGATGATGCGCGGCGAACGGCTGCCGGCGAGCTACGCCAATTTCTACATCAGCAACACCGCGGTGCTCGTGCCGACCTTCAACGACCCCGCGGACCGTATCGCGCTGCAAACGCTGGCCGATCTCTTCCCTGGCAGGAGCGTGGTCGGGATTCACGCCACGGACCTCGTCTGGGGACTCGGCACTATCCACTGCCTGACGCAACAACAGCCCCGGACACACGGCCGCGCTCCTCACGGGCGGTAGCGTGTCCGCCGCCACGTCCCCTCGCGCCTACACGGTCATATACGACGGCGACTGCGCCGTATGCGGGAAGCTCGTAGCGCTGCTCGCCAAGTGGGATCACGAGGGCAAGCTGGAGATCGTTCCCGCGCAGGCCGTGGACGTCCGCACGCGGTTTCCCTGGATCCCGGCGGGCGCGATGGCGGAGTCGATGCAAGTCGTCCGCGCGTCGGACCGGGCGACATGGCAGGGCGCGGCGGGAGTTGAGCAGCTGCTCGGAGCTCTGCCCCGCGGCCGGTGGATTTCATGGATGTTCGCCGTGCCCCTGGTTCGCCGCCTCGCCGAGCGCGGCTACCGGTGGTTCGCGCGCAACAGGTACAGGCTGGGATGCGGCCGGCATTGTCGCGTGCATCGTGATGCTCGACCCGGGTAGCTTTTCATGAGACAAATGAAAATCTCCGGCAAGGCAGTTGTGCTCCTCAGCGGCGGACTTGACTCGGCGACGACCGCAGCCGTCGCGATGCGGGACGGCTTCGACCTGCACGCTCTCAGCGTCGACTATGGCCAGCGCCATGCCGCGGAGCTCGACGCGGCGCGAACCGTTGCAGCGGAGCTTCAGGCGACTCAGCACGTCGTAGTGCGCGTCGACCTCCGCGCGATCGGGGGATCAGCGCTAACCGCGGAGGTCGATGTCCCCAAGAACGAGGATCCAGCCGCCGATCGAATCCCGGTCACCTACGTGCCGGCACGCAACACGCTACTGCTCTCGCTCGCACTGGGATGGGCCGAGGTCGTTGGCGCGTTCGACATCTTCATCGGCGTGAACGCGCTCGATTACAGCGGCTACCCGGACTGCCGTCCCGAATTCATCAGGGAATTCGAGAGGCTCGCCAACGTGGCGACGAAAGCCGGAACGACCGGAGGCGCGTTCACGATCCACGCACCGCTCATCGATCTCTCCAAGGCCGACATCATCCGGCTGGGAACGGAGCTGGGCGTGAACTACGCGAGCACGGCGAGCTGCTACGATCCGGACGCCGAAGGTCGAGCGTGCGGCGAATGCGATTCCTGCCAGCTCCGGCTCCGCGGATTCGCGGAAGCGGGACTCGACGATCCGATTCGCTACGCGCGCCGCTGACCAGCATGTACACAGTCAAGGAGATTTTCTACACGCTCCAGGGCGAGGGCGCGCACGCGGGAAGGGCCGCGGTCTTCTGTAGATTCGCGGGCTGCAACCTGTGGACTGGCCGCGAGCAGGATCGCGATTCGGCGACGTGCACTTTCTGCGACACCGATTTCGTAGGCGTCGGCCCGGATGGCGGAAAGTTCGCCACGGCGGACGAGCTGGCGTCGGCGGTTGCATTCCGGTGGCCGGCGGCGGACGGGAGGCCGTTTGTGGTTTGCACGGGCGGCGAGCCGCTGCTTCAGCTCGATTCCACGGCCGTCGACGCGCTGCACGCGCTGGGCTTCGAAGTCGCGGTCGAGACCAACGGCACTCAGGCCGCGCCTCCCGGCCTCGATTGGATATGCGTGAGCCCCAAGGCGGCAACCGATCTGGTGCTGGTCGCCGGTAACGAGCTCAAGCTCGTCTTCCCCCAGGAGGAGGCCCCGCCGGGGCGGTTCGAGTCGCTGGCGTTCGAGCATTTCTTTTTGCAGCCCATGGACGGCCCGGACATCGAGCGGAACACCCGGCTCGCACTCGAGTATTGCCTCGCCCATCCCCGCTGGCGGCTGAGCCTGCAAACGCACAAAATGCTCGGCATCAGATGACCGGTTCCTGCCTTACGCATCTCGAATGCTCCGCCTGCGGCGCGGAGCACGATGCCGGAAAAGTCAACAATCTCTGCGCCAGCTGCGGTAAGCCGCTGCTCGCGCGGTATGATCTTACGGCCGCGCGAAGGACGCTGACGCGCGAACTGCTGCACGCGCGCCGGAACGATCTCTGGCGCTATGCCGAGGTCCTACCCGTGCGAAACAAGGAGAACATCGTTTCGCTCGGCGAAGGGTCCACCCCCCTCGTGTGCGCCGCGCGGCTCGGCGCGGAGCTCGGCTGCGGCACGCTGTACATCAAGGACGAGGCAGGCAATCCGACGCAGAGCTTCAAGGCGCGCGGCATGGCGCTCGCGGTTTCAATGGCCAAAGAGCTCGGCGTGACGAAAGTCGCGGCGCCCTCCGCTGGCAACGCCGCGGGCGCGCTCTCCGCGTACGCAGCGCGCGCGGGCATCGAAGCGTTTCTTTTCATGCCGAGAGACACGCCCCGTGCGAACATCATCGAGACATCGTTCACCGGCGCGCACGTCCGTCTCGTGGACGGGCTGATCACCGATTGCGGCGCCGAGGTCGCGCGCGGCAAGGAAGCAGAAGGATGGTTCGACGTTTCCACGCTGAAGGAGCCGTACCGCGTCGAGGGCAAGAAGACGCTCGGCTACGAGATCGC
>Ga0136633_1003203_pt1 | contig 10862 bp, 11 predicted proteins | sample AntDrymeUQ832206_2_FD_105494 | JGI IMG/M metagenome (GOLD analysis project Ga0136633, IMG submission 105494) | Polar desert sand microbial communities from Dry Valleys, Antarctica - metaG UQ83 (22.06) | ecosystem: Environmental > Terrestrial > Soil > Desert | place: Antarctica: Dry Valley...
AGGCGGCGTCGGGCCGCTGACCATTGCCAGGCTGATGAAGAACACGCTCTCGGCCGCTCAACGACGAGTCTGAGCAGAATTCAGAATTCAGAATTCACCTTCCGGATATGTCGGTGTCGGACGAGATTCGGCGGCGGACCGGATTTGCCCACTTCGTCGAGATCAAGCAGCGAAGGGGTAGCCGAGGCCTTGTGACGGTGTGGACGTCCTATCACTACGATCCGAGACTTGGCGTGTGCCTCGGTGTTGCTGCGACGCCGCCAGGTGCCTTCGCACCTGCGCAGCCACCACGCGAGACCGTGGAGCAGGTCGTCTCGACGAAGCTGGAGAATGCGCTGCGGCTTGTTGAAGCCCGCGGACGAATCATTCCCGGGCCCCATGCTGAGAGAGGATGTGCCCTAAGGGTGGATCAGATCCGCGTCGAGAAGCGCGACGACGAGATTGTGACCAGCGCAACGCTCAGAGTCCTCGAGCGAGGGCAGGAGGCATATCGAGAGAGCCTCCAGAAAAATGGGGAGGAGATCGCGGAGGCGGGCGAAGAGCTGGCTGCTGACCTCATCGGGTTCCTGCGAAACAACTACGACAAGATCACCACGGTTGGCGCGACAAGTGAGCCACGATGAGGTCGAGCCAGGTGCCAGTTGACCAGACCTCCGCGGGTCCCGAAGTTCCGACCACCTCCGTACCGAAGGTTCCGCACACAGACCGGTAGCCCTGCCGGACCGGAGGTCGTTCCTTTTCAGCATCGATCAATGAAGTGCCGTGGTCACCGTGGTCAACGTGAAATTCCGCGTTGCATGGGGCGATGCCACGACTCGCGCGTCAGTCTGGCGTCTGAATCGTCTGGATCCTGAATCGATGTGGCGGTGCCGCGCCCCGCGCTTCATTCTGAATTCTGAATTCTAAATTCTGAATGGTCCGTCTCGCAGCGCCTCGATCAGTGCGGCGATTTGGTCGTCTGTATCCTCGAACGTGCCGTCGGTCATCACCACGTGATCTGCAGCGGCTACTTTGCGCGCGATGGGCCACTGCGCGGCGAGCCGCAGATCGGCAGCCGCCGGCGACAGCCCGTCGCGCTCGATGAGCCGCGCCCGCTGGCGGTCGGGGTCGCACGCGACGACGACGACGACGTCGAAGTCTGCGGTGCGGCCGGTCTCGAACAGCAGGGGAATGTCTGCCACGGCCGGCCCGCAGTAGCCGTTGGCGGCCAACTGCGCCAGCCACTCCGCGATCCGTCGCCGCACGTCCGGATGAATGATCGCCTCGAGGTCGGCCCGCGCGGTTTCGTCGCGGAAGACGACGGCGGCGAGCCTGGCACGGTCCAGATCGCCGGTGGCCGTGAGCATGTCGTCGCCGAACCGTTCGGCGACCGCGCGCAAGCCAGCCGAGCCCGGTGCCACGGCCTCGCGCGCCAGGCGGTCGGCGTCGATGGTCGGCACGCCGGCCTGCTCGAGTCGACGTGTGACGTAGGACTTACCCGTGGCGATGCCGCCGGTGAGCCCGACCCGCCACACGGGTTCAGGCATCGGTATCTTCAGAGGGCCGCGCCGGGGCCAGCCGGTCCTCGACGAACGAGTTCCACTCGTGGCAGTGCGGGCATCGCCACAACAGCTCCTTGCTGCGGTAACGGCAGCGCAGGCAGATGTGCGGGTCGCGATAGAAGACCGCATCGCGGCTGTGGGTCACGTAGAGTTCGACCGACGGCTTGTCGAGATTGAGATCCAGCAGGATGTCCCATGCGGTCTGGTGCACCAGCAGCGCATGTGGGTTGATCGTGAGTGCGGCGATGGCCATCTGGAGTGCGTCTTCGGGGCGGCCGGCCCGCAGCATGTGACGCGCCAGCGCCAGCCGCGCCCGCCAATCCTGCGGGTGATCGTTGGCGATCCGACGGAACAGGTGCTCGAAGCCGTCAGCCCGTCCAGCGGCCGTGTAAGCGTCACCGAGGCGGTCGGCCACCAGATGTGCGCGCGTCGGCATGGACGCGATGAGTTGCTCCCAGGTCGCCACGGCGCCGGGCATGTCTCCCGCGTCGCGTTTGACGTCACCGAGGTTGAGATAGGCCGGCGCCACCTCGGCGTCCAGGTCGATGGCCGATTCAAAGTGCAGGCGCGCCGCAGGCAGGTCCTGTCGCGACAGCGCCTGCATGCCCAGCTCGTTTTCGAGGAACGCCTGGATCTGCAGGTGCCGACGGGTACGCTGCTCGGGCTCGTCGCCGCGGGCCAGCTCGCGTCGCACCCGGTACGCCTCGGCCCACTGGTTCTGGTCCTCGAAGAGCTTCTGCAGCTGCAGCAGCGCGTGCTCGTTGCTCGGGTCGAGGCGCAGCACCTCGCCGAAGGCTTCGTGCGCGCGGTCGACAAAGCCTCCGCGCGTGAAGTCCAGGCCGAGGCAGAGCAGGGCATAGGTGTGTTCGAGCTTGCTGATCCGCGGGCGCTGGAGGATCTGCTGATGGATCTGGATCGCCCGACCCACGTGTCCCTTCTCGCGATAGAGGTTGCCGAGAATCATGTGAATCTCGACCGCGTCTTCGTCGACCCGCGCCGCCTGGCTCAGCTCCTCGATCGCATGATCGAGCTGATTGGCGACCAGGAAGTTGAGGCCCTGGATGTAGTGAGGCGACTGCCGCGCCTTGCGGCGGTCGATCCAGCGGCCCTCGTGCAGCTTGTAACGCTCCCAGGCCTTGCCAGCGGCAAGGCCGAGCAGCAGGGCGACGAGCGCGGACAGGAGGGGAAAGTAGTCGGCTATCACGGGCGTTCGTGCACCGGGGACGAGACCAGCGGGTCCCAGCGGCCCTGCGCATGCAGGATGTCCTCGATGAGCGCGCGGGCGGCGCCGTGGCCGCCGCGACGCGTGCTCACGACGTGCGCCGCCGCCCTGACCTCGGCCACCGCGTCGGACGGGCAGGCGGCCAGTCCCACGCGCTGCAGCACCGGCAGGTCCACCACATCGTCGCCCATGTAGGCGATGTCTTCGCACTGCCAGCCATATGTGTCCATCAATTCCTCGAGCGCGGCGCCTTTGTCGGCAACGCCCTGCCTGACCAGATCGAGGCCGAGCTGCCGCGCCCGGTGCTGTGTCGACGCCGAGTGCCGTGCCGAGAGGACGCCGACGGTCAGGCCGGCTCGCCTCGCCATCACGATGCCGGCGCCATCCTTGATGTCGAACCGCTTGGACTCGGTGCCGTCGGCGTGCACGATGACACCACCGTCGGTGAGCACGCCGTCGACGTCGAACAACAGCACGCGAATGCGTCGGGCACGTGCGTGGACCTCGGCGCTCAGCGACACCCTCACCAGCGCTCCGTCGGCCACAGGTCGTGGATGTGCAGCACGCCTCGCGGTCGCCGCTCCGCGTCGACGATGGGCAGCGACGTGATCCGGCGCGACTGCATCACCTGCAGCGCCACACTCGCCAGCACGTCGCCCGCGAGGGTCACCGGGTCGCGAGTCATGATCCCGGCTGCGGTGCGGGTGCTGATGGCGCCGTCGTCCATCATCTGTCGCCGCAAATCGCCGTCGGTGATCAGCCCGGCGAGCGTGCCGCCGGGCCCGGTCACGCAGGTCATGCCCAATCGCTTTCGGCTCATCTCGTAGATGACCTCGCGCAACGGGGTGTGCTCGTCCACCCGCGGCATCTCCTCGCCGGCATGCATCAACTGATCGACCCGCATCAGCCGCTTGCCGAGGGCGCCACCGGGGTGTCGTGCGGCAAAGTCGTGGCTGCCGAAGCCCTTCTCGGTGAGCACCACCATCGCCAGGGCATCACCGAGGGCGAGAGCGGCGGTGGTGCTCGCGGTGGGGGCCAGGTTGAGTGGACAGGCTTCCTCATCCACCGAGCAATCCAGCTGCACGTCGGCCGCCAGCGCGAGTGAGGAGCGCGGCGAGCCGGTCATGGTGATCAGGCGGGCGCCAAGTCGTGTGGCGACGTCCACGAGCCGAACGACCTCCGGAGTCTCGCCGCCATACGACACGGCCAGCACGACGTCGGCACTGGTCACTGCCCCGAGATCGCCATGCATCGCCTCGGCTGGATGGAGGAAGAATGCCGGCGTGCCGGTGCTGGCCAGCGTCGCGGCAATCTTCCGGCAGATCAGGCCGGATTTGCCCATGCCGGTGACGATGACGCGCCCCTTGCACGCCACAAGCAGTGCCACGGCCTGCTCGAACCGCTCATCGAGCCGGGGCACCAACGCCTGGATGGCCGCGGCCTCGGTGCGCAGCACGCGAGCGGCGAGGGCGAGCGCGGCCGACGGTGAGACGCGGCCAGGCTGGGTCATCGTCGTCACGGCTGCGCCTGGACGGCGTGATGCACGCGCGCCAGCCGTGCCAGCAGCGCGGGCAGCAAGTCGAGTCGCAGGGCATTTTCAGCGTCAGACCTGGCTCGTGTCGGGTCGTCGTGCACTTCCATGAAGACGCCGTCCACGCCCGCGGCGACGCCGGCGCTGGCCATGGTCTCGATGAACGCGGCCTGGCCGGCGGTGCGGCCCTCGCCCGCACCGGGAAGCTGCAGGCTGTGGGTCACGTCGTACACGACCGGTACACCGAGCGCGCGGAGCTGGGGGAAGGCGCGCATGTCGACGACCAGGTTGTGATAGCCAAACGACGTCCCGCGCTCGGTCAACAGCACGCGGGCGTTGCCGGAGCCTCGCACCTTGTCCAGCGCGTGCCGCATGTCGGCCGGGGCGAGGAATTGACCCTTCTTGATGTTGATGACGGCCCCGGTGCGCGCCGCGGCCACCAGCAGGTCGGTCTGCCGGCACAGAAAGGCCGGAATCTGTAGCACGTCGACCACGGCTGCGGCCGGTGCGGCCTGGGCGGCCTCGTGGATGTCGGTCAGCACCGGGACGCCGACCTCTGCCTTGATGCGGGCCAGCGTGCGCAGACCTGCCTCCAGGCCGGGGCCGCGGAATGACGACAGCGACGTGCGGTTGGCCTTGTCAAACGACGCCTTGAACACGTAGGGCACACCTGCTGCGCGAGCCATCGCAGCGATGGCGTGGCCCAGATCGAGCGCATGGCTCTCGCTCTCGATGACACACGGCCCGGCAATCAGCGCAAGCTGGCCGGCCCCGAAGGTCACCGGTCCTGCCGCTACCGGTTGCACCCCGACATTATAGGGGCCTCTCGCCGCTACACCATGGTCTCGGCGGGCGTGCTGGCGGCCTCGCGAGACGCGAGCGCGTGCTTGAAGGTCGCCTCGACGAAACCGGCAAACAGCGGATGCGGCTTCAGGGGTTTTGACTTGAACTCGGGATGGAACTGCACGGCGATGAACCACGGGTGGGACGGCAGTTCGACGATCTCGACGAACTTGCCGTCGAGGGAGCGCCCGACGATCTCCAGGCCCTTCTCGGTGATTGCCGGTTCGTACAGGCAGTTGAACTCGTAGCGGTGGCGATGGCGCTCGTGAATGACATCGGACCCGTACAGGCGGTGCGACAACGAGCCGGGTTTCAACTGACAGGCGTAGGAGCCGAGCCGCATGGTGCCGCCGAGGTCGTCGACGCCAAGCAGATCGCGCAGCTTGTAGATCACCTTGTTGTCGGTGTCTGGCGTCACTTCCGTGGAGTCGGCGTTGAGGATGCCGCAGACGTTGCGTGCGTACTCGACGGTGGCCCACTGGAAGCCGTAGCAGATGCCGAAGAACGGGATCTGCCGGTCGCGCGCCACTTCCACGGCCTTCATCATGCCGCGCGTGCCGCGGTTGCCGAAGCCGCCAGGGACCAGGATGCCATCGGCGCCGTCCAGCTCCCGTTCGCCACCCTCGGCTTCGAGCGCTTCGGCCTCGATCCACTTGACGTTGACCTTCAGGCGATGATGGAAGCCGCCATGGAACAGCGCCTCGGTGAGGCTCTTGTAGGAGTCCTCCAGGCCCACGTACTTGCCGACCACGTGGATGGTGATCTGGTCCTGTGGATTCTTGATGCGATCGAGCAGCGACTCCCAGAGGCCGGCCGGCCGTGGCTCGTTGGGCAGCGACAACTGCTTGAGGACGATCCGGTCGATGCCTTCCTCGGCCAGCGCCAGCGGCACTTCGTAGACGCTGGAGACGTCGCGCGCGGTGATCACCGCGTCCTCGTTGACGTCGCAGAACAGGGCGATCTTGCGCTTGATGTCGCGCGGCAGCATGCGATCGGTGCGGCACAACAGGATGTCGGGCTGGATGCCGATCGAGCGCAGGTCGCGCACGCTGTGCTGCGTCGGCTTGGTCTTCAGCTCGCCGGCCGTGCTGACGTGCGGCACGAGCGTGAGGTGGATGTAGAGGGTGTTCTCGCGGCCCACGTCCTGCCGGAACTGCCGAATCGCCTCGAGAAACGGCAGGCTCTCGATGTCGCCGACCGTACCGCCGATTTCCACCAGCACCACGTCGACGCCGTCGGAGACGGCCAGGATCGACTCCTTGATCGCGTTGGTGATGTGCGGGATCACCTGCACCGTCGCGCCCAGGTAGTCCCCGCGCCGCTCGCGCTGGATGACCGAGAGATAAATCTTGCCGGTCGTCCAGTTCGAATTTTTCGAGGTGACCGTGTTGGTGAATCGCTCGTAGTGCCCGAGGTCCAGGTCACCCTCGGTGCCATCGTCGGTCACATACACCTCGCCGTGCTGGTACGGCGACATCGTGCCGGGATCGACGTTGATGTACGGGTCGAACTTCTGCAGCGTGACCTTGAAGCCGTGGCTCTCGAGCAGGGCGCCGATAGAGGCCGCGGCCAGCCCCTTGCCGAGCGAGGACACCACGCCACCGGTCACGAAGATGTACTTGACGGGCCGATGGGGCTGCGAAGTCTGCATGGTGGACATCAAGTCGTTGTGGGCGCCGCGAGCCGTCGACGCACTCGTTCCAGATCGTCAGGGGTATCCACGCCGAGCGCCTCGTGGCGCGACTCGACGGTCATGATCGCGTGCCCGTGCTCGAGGGCTCGCAGTTGCTCCAGCGATTCGCTCATCTCGAGCGGTGTCGCCGGCCAGGCCGCACACGCGAGCAGGAACTCGCGTCGATACACATACAGGCCGACGTGCTTGTACCACGTCACCGGTGTCCCGGGATCGCGCAGGAAGGGCACGGCCGCCCGCGTGAAGTAGAGCGCCCGTCCCCGCAGGTCCACCACGACCTTGACCACGGCCGGACTCGCGATCTCGGCCGGGTCGGTGATCCGGCTCCGCACGGTGCTCATCATCACCGACGGATCAGCCACGCAGGCCGCCACCGCGTCGTCGATCATCGCCGGCGCGAGCATCGGTTCGTCGCCCTGGACGTTGACGATGAGGTCGTCGGCGATCTGCGCCGCAACCTCGGCCACGCGCTCGCTGCCGGTGCGATGGTGCGCGGAGGTCATCACCACGTCGCCGCCAAACGCCCGCACCGCCTCGAACACCCGCACATCGTCGGTCGCCACGATGACGCGGGACACGCGAGTCGCCTCCGAGGCGCGCCGGTAGACGTGCTCGATCATCGGCCGGCCATGGATGTCGGCGAGAGGCTTGCCCGGGAGACGCGTGGAGGAGAATCGAGCGGGAATGACGGCGACAACCGTCGCGGGTGACCGGGTGACGGATCCGGCACTGTGCAGCACGCGGAATTCTAGCACGCAGCCAGACGCGTCCCGGGCGTGCCGTGCACCGCTGTCGGGTCGCCCCGCCGGTCAGCCAGTCCGCCCGGCTGTTAGCATGAGCCTATGACCAAGCCTGTGCTGGCGGGCGCCCTGCTGGTGGTGGCGGCCGGGGCCTGGCATTTCGCGCTGCGGCCCGCGGTCGCGCCGATGCCGATGCCGACGTCGGCGCGTGCGCCAGCGGCGGCCGCGGCACGGGCGGCGACGGCGGTCCCGACGGTGCGCCTCGAGCAGCTGATCGCGCCGGGGAGCCTGCGTCCGGCACCAGGCGCCTCGCGCAACCCCTTTGCCTCGACCGTGGCGGGCTCAGCCACACGCGCCGCATCAGGTACCACGACCGGGCCCGCGCCGCTGGCCATGGAGACCCCGCCTGCGCCGGCCTGGCCGCGCGTCACGCTGATCGGCGTCGCGGAAACCGATGAGGGGCGCGGGCTGGCGCGCACCGCCATCGTGTCTGGCCCGCATGGCGTGCATCACGCACGGCCGGGAGACGTCATCGAACAGGTCTACCGCGTCGAGCGCATCGGTGCGGATGCGGTGGATCTGCTGCTCCTGCCAGAAGGACGCACGCTGCAGCTGGCCTTGCGTCCCTGAGGCGTATAATCGTCGGGCTCGTCGCGCCCTGGGCGCGGGCCACGCACCAAGTTGGTGCAAGACGCTCGCAGCTCCGGTGCCGACGCGGGTTACACCCTGTCCATCGTTGCTTTTGAACAGGGTTTTCCACAGCTTCTGTGAATATCGTGTGACGAGCCACAGGGGCGTGACCTAATTCACAGGACCCTCACCTCCATGCCGCAGTTCACGCATCTCACGGCGCCTACCGATGGCGCGCCCATCACCCGGCAAGGCGACGCGCTTGTCGTGCCGGACCGCCCCATTCTCCCGTTCATCGAAGGCGATGGCATCGGCGCCGACATCTGGCGCGCCAGCGTGCGCGTCTTCGATGCCGCCGTGCAGAAAGCGTACGGTGGCACGCGACAGGTGGTGTGGTTCGAGGTGCTGGCCGGCGAGAAGGCGTTCAACGCCGTCAACGAGTGGTTGCCCGCAGACACCCTGGCCGCGTTCCGCGAATATCTGGTCGGCATCAAGGGCCCGCTGACGACTCCGGTCGGCGGCGGCATCCGGTCCTTGAACGTCGCGCTGCGGCAGGAACTCGATCTCTACACGTGCCTGCGCCCGGTGCGCTACTTCAGAGGCATGGAGACACCAGTCAAGCGGCCTGACCTCGTCGACATGGTGATCTTCCGCGAGAACACCGAAGACATCTATGCCGGCATCGAGTTTGCCGAAGGGACGCCCGAGGTCGAGCAGTTGAAGCAGTGGCTCAAGGGCGCGTTCCCGAAGCCGTACGGCAAGATCCGTTTCCCGGACTCGGTGGGCCTCGGTATCAAGCCGGTGTCGCGCGAGGGGACCGAACGCCTGGTGCGGGCCGCGATCGAGTACGCGCTGGCCAACGGGCGCAAGAGCGTCACGCTCGTGCACAAGGGCAACATCATGAAGTTCACCGAAGGCGCCTTCCGCGACTGGGGCTACGAGCTCGCCAAGCGCGAGTTCGGCGCCGTTGAAGTCGACGGCGGCCCGTGGTGCGCGCTGCCCGGCGGACTGGTCATCAAGGACGTCATCGCCGACGCCTTCCTGCAGCAGATCCTGACGCGACCCGCCGAGTACGACGTCATCGCCACCCTGAATCTCAATGGCGACTACATCTCCGACGCGCTGGCCGCGCAGGTCGGGGGCATCGGCATCGCTCCGGGCGGCAACATCAACTACGTCACCGGCCACGCGGTCTTCGAAGCCACGCACGGCACCGCCCCCAAGTACGCCAACCAGGACAAGGTGAATCCGGGCTCGGTGATCCTCTCGGGCGAGATGATGTTCCGGTTCCTCGGCTGGGACGAGGCGGCCGACCTGATCATCCATGGGCTCGAGAAGGCCATCGATGCCAAGACGGTCACCTACGATCTGGCCCGCCTGATCGAAGGCTCGACCGAGGTGTCGTGCTCGAAGTTCGGCGACGCCGTCATCAGCCACATGTAGATCGGGCGCCGGGCCGTCGGCCAGGGGCCAGGGTCACCACCCGGCCCGGGCCGGGTGGTCCGGAGGTCCGCTCTCGCTCGAGTACTTCCAAGGCCGCAGGCACAACGCCCAGGGCCCTCCAGGAGCCAGACCATGAACCGCAAAGTGACCGTCGTCGGTGGCGCCGGCAACGTGGGCGCCACGGTGGCGCGTGCCATCGCCAACCGCGAACTGGCCGATGTCGTGATCATCGACATCGCCGATACCAAGGCGCAAGGCATCGCGCTCGACATCCTGCAGACCTGTCCAGTCGAGGGCAGCGACACGCGCGTGGTCGGTGGCAGCGACTACGCGCTCTCGGCGGGCTCCGATGTGGTCGTGATCACGTCGGGCGTGCCGCGCAAGCCGGGCATGAGCCGCGATGACCTGCTCTCGGTCAACTACAAGATCATGCAGGACGTCACGGCCAACGTGATGACGCACTCGCCCGACGCCATCCTGGTCGTCGTGGCCAACCCGCTGGACGCCATGGCCCAGGCCGTCTACCGCCTGAGCGGGCTGCCCCGCGAGCGCGTGATCGGCATGGCCGGCGTCCTCGATTCCGCACGCATGCGGGCCTTCATCGCCACCGAGCTCAACGTGTCGGTCGAGAACGTCCACGCGTTCGTGCTGGGCGGCCATGGCGACACGATGGTGCCGCTGCCACGCTACTCGACGGTGGCCGGGATCCCGATCACCGAGCTGATGTCGGCAGAGCGCATCGCCGCCATCTGCGAACGCACGGCCAACGGTGGCGCCGAGATCACCAAGCTGGTCGGCACCAGCGCCTGGTATGCGCCGGGGCAGTCGTCGGCCCGGATGGTCGAGGCGATCCTGAAGGACAAGAAGTTGATCGAACCCTGCTCGGTCTATCTGCAGGGTGAGTACGGCGTGAACGACCAGTTCCTCGGCGTCCCGGTCAAGCTCGGCGCCAAGGGCGTCGAGCAGATCATCGAGATCACGCTCTCGGCCGAGGAGAAGGTCGCGCTCGACAAGTCGGCGGCGGCGGTCAAGGAACTGACGACGGTCATCGGGGTCTAGGCTGCTCGGCTGCCTGGGCGAAGGTAGGGCGCGTTCCCCGAACGCGCCCTACACCAGGCCGCTCGGGGAGCGGCCCCTACCAGCGCCACCAGGCTGCCGTTACCGCGTCGAGACCCATTGCGCCTTGAGGTAGTCGCGATTCATCTTGGCGATGTTGCTG
>Ga0136633_1003204_pt1 | contig 10861 bp, 14 predicted proteins | sample AntDrymeUQ832206_2_FD_105494 | JGI IMG/M metagenome (GOLD analysis project Ga0136633, IMG submission 105494) | Polar desert sand microbial communities from Dry Valleys, Antarctica - metaG UQ83 (22.06) | ecosystem: Environmental > Terrestrial > Soil > Desert | place: Antarctica: Dry Valley...
AAGCTTCGTCATGAGCATCGATCACACCCACTTCACGCCCTGGGCCTCACTGGTCGGAGGCATGGTCATCGGCCTCAGCGCGACCCTCTACATCCTCGGCCTGGGCCGCATCGCAGGCATCGCCGGCATCGTCAGCGGGGCGCTGCAGGGGCTGGTCCGGGGTTCGGTGCGCGAGCACTCGGCGCGCTGGATCTTCCTCCTCGGCATGATCGCGGCGCCCGCGCTGTGGAAGGTTTTTCGCCCCCTGCCGGCGATCGAGACGGTGGCCGGGCCCGGGCTGCTGGTCGTGGCCGGGCTGCTGGTCGGCGTCGGCGTCCGGATGGGCAACGGCTGCACCAGCGGGCACGGCGTCTGCGGTCTGAGCCGGTTCTCGGCGCGTTCGCTGGTCAACGTCCTGGTATTCATCGCAGCGGGCGTCGCCACGATCACCGTCCTCAGGCACCTGACGTGAGCCGCGCCAGCACCGTGAAAAGTCTTCTCGCCCTCGTCGCCGGCCTGCTGTTCGGACTCGGCCTGATCGGCAGCGGCATGATCAACCCGGCCAAGGTCCAGGCCTTTCTCGATCCGTTCGGGAACTGGGATCCGAGCCTCGCGTTCGTCATGGGCGGCGCCATCCTGGTCGGCGTGGTCGGCTTCGCGCTGGCCGGCCGGCGACGGCTTTCGTGGACCGGCGAGCCGATGAACCTCCCCACGGCCACCACCATCGACGCTCGGCTGATCGCCGGCGGCGCGCTCTTCGGCATCGGCTGGGGCATCGGTGGGCTCTGCCCGGGCCCGGCGGTGACGGCCCTCGGCGCCGGCTTCGTGCCGGCGGTCTGGTTCGTCGTCGCCATGCTCGCCGGGATGCGGCTGCACGACCGCTTCCTCGGGCCCTTGCTCGATCGGCGCGGCTGATCGACGACGGCCGGACATGGCGACGACGATGAGCCGGCAGCGCGCCGCCCTCGGTGCGCTTCTCGTCGCCCTGCAACTGGTGCTGATCGCCTGGCTGGCCTGGTCGGGTTTGGGGGCCCTCTCGACGGCGCCGATGCCCGCTGACGCCGCGCTCGTTGGCGCCCTCGGTGCGGCGCTCGCCGTGGCGTCCCTGCTGGCCAATCGCCCGGGCAACTTCAGCGTGATGCCGGCGCCGAAGCCGCACGGTCGCCTGGTGACGTCGGGCCCGTACCGATGGATACGCCACCCGATGTACAGCGCCGTCCTGGCGCTGGCGATCGCCTGTGCGATGACCGCCGGCAGCGCCTCCGCCTGGCTGGCGGTCGCGGTGCTGGCGCTGGTGCTGCTCGTCAAGTCGTCGCTCGAAGAGCGCTGGATGGCACTGCAGCATCCGGGCTACGAGGCGTACCGGGCCGCCACGCACCGGTTCCTGCCGGGGATCTTTTGAGCGGAGCCGGGACATCGTCGATACTTCATCGTCGATACTTGTGCGACTTGTGGATGCGACGTGCGTGGCCGGGGTGTCGACGACTTCGCCGCGCATGTCAGGAGCCGACCGATGAACGCACCGAACGAACTTTCCCGCATGATCATCGGCCTCGAGGGCAAGGTCTCGGCCGATGAATGGAAGACCCGGCTGGACCTCGCCGCGGCCTACCGCCTGGTCGCCTACTTCCGCTGGGACGACTTGGTGTTCACCCACATCACCGCGCGCATTCCGGGCACCTCGCACTACCTCATCAATCCCTACGGCCTGATGTTCGACGAGATCACCGCGTCGAGCCTGGTGAAGATCGACCTCGATGGCGCTGTCCAGCAGGAAACGCCGTTTCCCGTCAATCCGGCCGGATTCGTCATCCACAGCGCCGTCCACGCTGCCCGCAACGACGTGCAGTGCGTGATGCACACGCACACGCTCAACGGCGTGGCCGTCTCGGCGCAGAAGAACGGTGTGCTGCCGATCTCGCAGCAGTCCATCTTCATCCTCGCCAGCCTCGGCTACCACAACTACGAAGGGGTGGCCCTGCGCGACGACGAGAAGCCTCGACTGGTCGCCGACCTCGGCGACAACAGCTTCCTGATGCTTCGCAACCACGGCCTGCTCACGGTCGGCGCCTCCATCCCGGCCGCCTTCCAGGCGATGTACCTGTTCGAGGCGGCGTGCACGATCCAGGTCCGTGCGCAGGCGGGCGGCTCGCTGGCCGGTGGCGACCTCCTCGAGGTGCCCGATGCGATCATCCGGACCGCCGCCGAGCAGGCCCGCGTCGTCACCCGTGGCGCTGGCGCCTCGCTCATCTGGCCCGGCCTGCTGCGTCGTCTCGACCGCATCGACGACAGCTACCGGCACTGACGCCGGCCGGTGCCTGATCGGCGCCTGCGCCGTTTTCTCGTTCGCCCCTTCCTGCTTGAGAACCCCGAACCCCATGACCGCTCGTCTCCAGAACAAGATCGCCCTCGTCACCGGTGCCGCCAGCGGCATCGGCAAGGAGATCGCCGACACCTTCGCCCGCGAAGGTGCGCGCGTGGCCATCGTCGACATCGACCGCGCCGCCGCGGAGGCCGCCGCGGCCGACATCCGCAGCCGGCATGGCGAGGCCCTGGCCGCAGCGGCCGACGTCACCGACGAAGACCAGGTCAACGCCGCGGTCGCCGCCGTCGTCGAAGCCTGGGGCGGCGTCGACATCCTCGTCAGCAACGCCGGCATCCAGATCGTCCATGCGGTCGAGGACTTCCCCTACGCCGAGTGGAAGAAGATGATCGCCATCCATCTCGACGGCGCCTTCCTCACCACCAAGGCCTGCCTGCCGCACATGTACGCCTCGGGCCGCGGCGGCAGCATCATCTACATGGGCTCGGTGCATTCGAAGCTGGCGTCCATGCTCAAGGCGCCGTACGTCGCTGCCAAACACGGCCTCATCGGCCTGGCCAAGGTCATCGCCAAGGAAGGCGCCGCGCACAATGTGCGGGCCAACGTCATCTGCCCCGGCTTCGTGCGCACGCCGCTGGTCGACAAGCAGATCCCCGAGCAGGCCAAAGCGCTGGGCCTCAGCGAGGAGGACGTGATCAAGACGGTGATGCTGAAGGACACCGTCGACGGCGAATTCACGACCACGGCCGACGTGGCCGAGGTCGCCCTGCTCTTCGCCAGCTTTCCGAGCAATGCCCTGACCGGACAGTCGCTGGTCGTCAGCCACGGCTGGTTCATGCAGTGACCGGTCTCGACGCCGGCCTGTAGGAGAGCGTCGACCCCGCCGACAGGCGCCACGCTGACAGCCGATCGCTCCTCCCGCCCGGCCCGACCGGGCACGGGCTCGCCTACTCTTCATGCATGAACTCCGCGACGCGGAGCCGCATACAAAAACGAGGAGATTCCGATGCTCGGTACCATTTTGTTGATCGTCCTGATCCTGCTGCTGATCGGCGCCTTGCCGACCTGGGGCCACAGTCGTTCATGGGGTTACGGTCCGAGCGGTGGACTGGGCCTGATCGTCGTGATCATCGTTGTCCTGCTCGTGATGGGCCGCATCTGACGTCGTCCCCGGGCGCCGATGACCAGCCCGCTTCGGCGGGCTTTCTTGTGTCCGCTTCCTGTGCCCAACTCGACCACGACGCGAGCGCGCCGCCTGTACCATGGGCCAACGATGGCAGGCGACGCAGCGGTTGGCCTGCGGTCGCGGAGACACTTTCATGGACAGCCTCGATCTCAGCGTACTGACGCAGGCCCGGGCGTGGCGGCGCGAGGGGCGGGCCGTCTGGCTGGTGACCGTCATCGAGACCTGGGGCTCGGCGCCCCGGCCGCCAGGCGCCCTGCTCGCCATGCGCGACGACGGTCGGGTGGTCGGCTCGGTCTCCGGCGGCTGCGTCGAGGACGATCTCATCGAGCGGGTGCGCGGCGGCGAGCGCGTGGGCCGGCCCTCGCTCGTCGCTTACGGCGTCAGCAAGGAAGAGGCGGCGCGCTTCGGTCTGCCCTGCGGCGGCAACCTCCGGCTGGTGCAGGAGCCGCTCGTCGATGCCGGCTGGATCGACGAGGTGCTGGCTCGAACGGGTCGGCACGAGCTCGTCGCTCGCGTCGTCGACATGGAATCGGGGACCGTCCGCATCGAGCCGGCGGCGCGCGGCGAGGCCTTCAGCTACGACGGCCGGACGATGCGCGCGCTGTTCGGTCCACGCTGGCGCCTGCTCGTCGTCGGCGCGGGCCAGCTGTCACGGTCGCTGGCCGAGATGGCCCTCGGTCTCGACTTCGAGGTCACCGTCTGCGACCCGCGCGAGGAGTACCACCGAAGCTGGGACCTCGGCGGCGCCACGCTGAGCACGGCGATGCCCGATGACCTGGCGGTGGAGATGCAGCTCGATCCGCACACGGCGGTGGTCGCCGTCACCCACGATCCGAAGCTCGACGACCTGGTGCTCCTCGAGGCCCTGAAATCGCCCGCCTTCTACATCGGCGCGCTCGGCTCGCGCCACAACACCGCCAAGCGCAAGGAACGACTGGCCCTGTTCGATCTGTCGGGCGCCGAGATCGATCGCCTGCACGGGCCGATCGGCCTGCACATCGGGAGCCGGACCCCGGCCGAAATTGCCGTGTCCATCCTCGCCGAGATCATCGCCGTTCGCAACGGCGTCATCCTGACGCAGAAGAAGCCCCTGGCCATGGCCTCTCTCGGAGGCTGATGCCGCGCCGATGATTCGCTGGTTGCGCGACGCGCAGGATCCGCTGCCACCGGCCCGACGCGCGCTCGCTGCCGACAGCGAGGCGCCCGGCCTGGTCGCCGCCGGCGGCGAGCTGACCTCGGCGCGTCTGGCCGAGGCCTACGCCAAGGGCATCTTCCCCTGGTACAGCGAAGGCCAGCCCATTCTCTGGTGGTCGCCCGAGCCGCGGATGGTGCTGCTGCCGAGCGAGTTCGAGCTGACGCGGTCGCTGCGCAAGACGATCCGTCGCTTTGCCCGGCGCAGCGACTGCGCGCTGCGGATCGACCACGATTGCCGTGCCGTGATCACCGCCTGCGCGACGACACCCCGCCAGGGCGAAAGTGGCACCTGGATCGTCGGCGAGATGATCGAGGCCTATGCGGCGTGGCACGACGCCGGCCACGTGCACAGCTTCGAGACGTGGATCGACGGCGAGCTCGCCGGTGGCCTGTACGGCGTTTGCGTCGGCCGGATGTTCTTCGGCGAGTCGATGTTCACGCGGCGCACCGATGCCTCGAAGATCGCCTTGACCGCGCTCGTCGGCTTCTGCCTCGACCGCGGCATCGAGACCATCGACTGTCAGCAGCGGACCTCGCACCTGGCCTCGCTGGGCGGCCGCGAGCTGCGCCGGGCCGAGTTTCTGCGCCGGGTCGACAAAGGCATCGCCGGGCCGGCGATCGCGGATTGGACCTATGATTTGCGGATCTGGCGGCGGCTCGGCATCGACCCGGCCGTCGACGAGGATCGCCACCCGTGACGCACCCGAAAGAACTTCCGCTCGCCTCGCTGCAGTTCTACGCGACTGCGCCGTATCCGTGCAGCTACATCGCCGGCCGCATGGCGCGCTCGCAGGTCGCCACGCCCAGTCATCTGATTCACGCCGACGCCTATTCCGGGCTGGTCGCCAACGGCTTTCGGCGCAGCGGAATGTTCACCTACCGGCCCTACTGCGACGGCTGCCGGGCCTGCCTGCCGCTGCGCGTTCCGGTCGCCGAGTTCAGTCCGACGCGCAGCCAGCGGCGGGCCCTGCAGCGCCACGGCGGCCTCGAGGCCCGTGTCCTGCGCCTGTGCTTCGTGCCCGAGCACTACCAGCTCTATCTGCGCTACCAGGCCGGCCGCCACATCGGCGGTGGCATGGACCACGACTCGATCGACCAGTACACCCAGTTCCTGCTGCAAAGCCGCGTCAACTCCCGCCTGGTCGAGTTCCGCGAACCCGCCGCCGACGGCCGGGGTGCGTTGAAGATGGTCTCCATCCTCGACATCCTCAACGACGGCCTTTCTGCCGTCTACACGTTCTTCGAGCCCGAACCGAAGACCAGCTACGGCACCTACAACGTCCTGTGGCAGATCGAGCAGACGCGCCAGCTCGGGCTGCCCCACGTCTATCTCGGCTACTGGATCGAAGGGAGCGAGAAGATGGCCTACAAGGCGCAGTTCCGACCGCACGAGTTGCTGGTCGGCGGCGAATGGGAACGCGCCGGCAACGGGGAGTGACGGGCATGGACTTCGATGTCACGCGGGAGGGGTGGGTCGAGCGGTTCGTGATGCGACTGAGCCAGCTCGAGACTGGCGCGCAACCCGGTGATTTCGTCGTGCTCGGGGAAAGCCTGTGGCCCAGCCGCGGTCAGGTCGCGCCCGAAGCCGCCGCCGACGTCGAGTTCGCAGCGCGAACCGCCGAGCCGCGCCGGGGCTTCGAGCGGACCGAGCGCATTTCGGTCCACCACGACCCGGCCAGCGCCGAGTATGTTCGGGACACCGACGAATGGATCGCCCGCTGCCTGGCGCGCGTGCTTCAGCTCGATCCCATCATCCGCGCCGACGAGGCCCGCCGCTCCGTCGCCGATCTCGCCGAACTCGAACGATGGCGGCTCATGAAGCCTGAAAAGGCCGCCGAGCAGCTGTACACACCGGTCCGGGTCCAGCCCTCGCCCTGATTGCGACCGCCGTCCGCGTCCCGCCTCACTGCCTCCCTACTGCGGCGATCGGCTCGGCAAGACGCGGTCCAACGAAGCGAGGAACTTGTCGGGCCCCTCGTAGCCGATCACCCGGTAGGCCAGCTCGCCGCCTTGAGCGTCGAAAAAGACGATGCCCGGCGGCCCGAACAGCGAGAACCGGCGCAGAAGCGCCTGGTCGTCGGCATTGTTGGCGGTGACGTCGGCGCGCAGGAGGACCACGTCCTTGAGCCGGGCCTGGACGCGCGGATCGGCGAAGGTGAAGCGCTCCATTTCCTTGCAAGACACGCACCACTCGGCCCAGAAGTCGACCATGACGAAGCGACCTTCGGCGGCCTGCACGCGGGCGTCGAGCGCCGCCACGGACTTCACCGGTTCAAAGGGAAGTGAATCGCGAGCGTCGCCGCCGGCTGCGGCACGCATGCCGACGAGCGGCTGCAGCAGATCCCGGCTGCCCGAGAACGCACCGACGAGCAGGGCGACGCCGGCGACCAGGCCAATCACGCCGAGCCCCTTGATCAGGCGGCTGACTCCCGGCGCGTCCCCCGGCAACGGGTCGATGGCCCGGGCGAACATCGCCGCGACGATCAGCAGGGTCGCCCACAAGAGGTGCTGGACGACGAGCGGGATGACTGGCGAGATCAGGTAGATCGCCACCGCCAGCAGCGACACGCCGAACATCCTCATGACGGTCTGCGTCCACGGACCGGCGCGGCGCACGATGGTGCTGGCAGTGGCGCCAACGACGATCAGCGGCACGCCCATGCCCACCGCCATCGAGAACAGGGCAGCGCCGCCGAGCACGGCGTCGCGGGTCTGGCCGATGTAGAGCAGCGCGCCGGCCAGCGGCGCAGCGACGCACGGCCCGACGATCACCGCCGAAACCACGCCCATCAGGAAGACGCCGGTGACGTGGCCGCCCGGGATGCGCTGGGTGACGCCGGCGAGCGTGCTCTGCAGTCCCGAAGGCAACTGCAGCTCGAACAGGCCGAACATCGACAGGGCAAGCAGCACGAAGACCGCCGCGAAACTGCCGAGCACCCACGGGTTCTGCAGCGCCGCCGAAAGCATCGAGCCCGCCAGTCCGGCGGCGACGCCGGCCGCTGCATAGGTGATCGCCATGCCGAGAACGTAGACCGCGGAGAGGCCGACGGCCCGTCGCTTCGTCGCGTGCTGCCCGCGGCCGACGATGATCCCCGAGAGGATGGGAATCATCGGCAACATGCAGGGCGTGAAGGCGAGCAGGACGCCGAAGCCGAAGAAGGCGGCGAGCATCGCCCAGCGTCCCCCTTGGGAAAAGAGCTGCAGGACGCGGCCGGTTTCGGAAGCGTCTGCCCCGGCGACGTTCGGCGTCGCCGCGGCGCCGCCGGCCATCGAGGAGTTGCCGGGCGGAGCGACCCCCCCGCCCGCACCGACCGAAGCCGGAGTGCCGCCCGCCGACGTCAGCGCCACGGTCAGCGTCTTCTCGATCGGCGGGTAGCAGACGCCGATCGGGTCGTTGCAACCCTGGTAGGTGGCAGAGAGCCGCACCGACGCCGGGGCGACGCCGGTCGAGTTGAGCCGGATGATCGCCTCGATCGGCCGGTAGTAGACCTCGGTGCGGCCGAAGGTCGGATCCTCCTTGAACTTGCCGGGCGGCAGCGTGACGCCGGCGACCGTCAAGCCAGGCGGGTCCTCGACCCGGAAACTGATCCGGTCACGGTAGAGGTAGTAGCCGTCGGCCGGCGTCAGGGTGGCGACGACGGTGTTGGCGTCGGTGGCGCGAAGGCTCAGCGTGAAGGCCTCATCCGGGGGCAGCAGGTCGGCAGGCGCGGGGGCGCGCAGCGGATTCAGCCAGTTCTTGACCGCATCGATCGCCCCGGTCGAATTCGCGGCCGCCGTCGATTGCGGAGCGGAACTCGACGGCGTCGTCTGGGCCTGGCCGGCCGCCGTCAGGACGAAAGCGAGAGAAGCGACGATTTTCGCGAGCATGGGAACCTTGGTCGTCGCCGGGACGCGATCGTTACGCGTCCGGCAGGGTCGTCGTGGCGCCCGGGCGGCCCGGCCGGAACCCATGTTCCGGGCGCTGCCGACAACCGGGACTGTAGACCGAGCCGGCGCAGCGCGTCAGGGCGGCACCGGCGCGATGAAGCGTCGGATCGTCTGCACCATCCGGGGATCGTCCCATGCGGCGGGGCCGATCTTGCGGGCCACCTCGCGGCCCTCGCGATCGACGAGCAGGCTGAGGGGGATTCCCGTGGCGCCCAGAACGGCCACCTCGTGAAAGGTATCCAGATAAGGATGCAGATGAGCGATACCGACCTGGCGGAAGAAGGTCTGCACGACCGCAAGCCCCTCGACGTCGATCGAGACCGTCACCACTTCAAAGGCCGGCCCGCCGAGCGCTGCCTGCAGGCGGTCGAGCGCGGCCATCTCCCGGCGGCACGGCGGACACCAGGTCGCCCACACGTTGAGCAGCACGGTGCGACCGCCGAAGCCGGCCAGGCTGCGCGGCTCGCCGTGCTGGTCGCCGAAACGCAGCGGACCGGGCTGGCGCGGTCGCGGGTGAAGGTCGAGTTCCGTGAGGCGGGGGTCGTCGAGAGCCGCCCGATGACGCAGCCAGCCCGAGGCGCCGATCAGCCCTGCAGCAGCGGCGGCGGCGAGCAGCACCGTGCGGCGCGAGCGCCGCCGGGGGGCGCCGTCGTCGACGCGATTCACTCGCAACGCGAGGACCCGGCGTGGATCACGTCGGGTCCGCGGGCGGGAGCGCCGGCATCAACGGCGCTCCAGGTCCTGGATCAGCGCCTTCATCTCGTCGATCTCCCGACGCTGCGCCTCGATGATGTTGTCGGCCAGCTTCCTCACGCGCGGATCGCTGATCCGGGCTCGCTCGCTGGTCAGGATGGCGATCGAGTGGTGCGGGATCATCGCCTTCATCCAGGAGACGTCGGCGACGGTCGACTGGCTGCGGACGAGCCACAGCGACACCGCGAACACCAGGGCGCTGCCGACCAGGATGGCGATGTTCAGCGAGCGGTCGCCATACATGCCGATCATGAACAGCAACATGATCACCGCCATCGTCGCGCCCATGACGAGCGCCATCCAGGCCCGCGTCTGGCTGAAGAACGCATGGTCGAGGGCGTAGGTGTTGAGGTACATGAGGCCGAACATGACGATCGTCGAGGTGGCGATCATGGCGGCGAATCGGGCGTACTTGGACATGGCGTTCTTGTTGGCGTGAGTGAGGACAGGGTTGAAAGGATGCACCGAAAGTCGGAACGAAATTTAACCGTGAACAGCCGGTGCGGGGGGATCAAGCGATACGGCGAGGGCGAACCAGATCGACCACGCACCGAGCGCGACGAGCACGATGCCCGTCCATCGCGGCAGACGACCCGACAGCGACGCCAGTCGATCGAGCGCCGCGCGAGCCGGTGCAAAGAGGGCCGCCACCAGCAGGGGCAGCGACAGCGCCAGACCGAACAGGGACAAGGTCACGAAACCCTGGGCGGCGCCGGACGCGGCCGCACCTCCGGCCGCGGACGCGGCAAGCAGCGCCAGCAGCAGCGGCGCCGCACAGGCGGGGATGTTCAACCCGAACAGCAGCCCCAGCGCCACCGACCCCCGGGCGCCGCGCAGGCGATCGAGTCGGGGACCGACCGACCGCATCAGCGCGCCTGCGCGCCCGGCGAGATAGAGCCCGCCGAGCCCCAGGTAGAGCAATCCCAGCAGGAACCAGGCCGCCCGCTGAAAGCCGAAGAATGCCGATCCGACGATCGCCGCGACCATGCCGAGGAGGCCGATGAAGACCGCCCGCGTCAGCGCGAAGACGAGAAGCTGCGCCAGCTTGTCGCGCGCCGGCCGGCCCTCGATCTGCTTGACCATCATGAGCGTCGATGCTATCGAGCAGGGCTCGACGAAGCCGAACAGGCCGAAGACAACCGGCAGCACGAGGCGATTGAAAAGCTCGAGGTCCTCCATCAGACACGCCGGTCACGCTCCGGCGCCGTCGTCACTTGGAGCGCAGGTACTTCACCAGCCCGATGATCGCAAGGACCAGGACCGCCAGCACGAGCAGTCCGACCAGTCCCATCCCGCCCATCATCCCGCCCATGGCGCCTGTTCCGTTCATCAACCCGTCCATCATGTCCTCTCCTCAAGAGTGCGGTCTGCGTCGCTGGCGGCCGAACCTCGGCACGCCTGCGAGACAGCGGTCCGAGTGCCGAATCACCGATGCAAAAGGCTAAGCCTTCCCCCCATGGGAATGTCAAGGCGGGCGCGGCCGCCACGCGATCGCCAGG
>Ga0136633_1003205_pt1 | contig 10853 bp, 8 predicted proteins | sample AntDrymeUQ832206_2_FD_105494 | JGI IMG/M metagenome (GOLD analysis project Ga0136633, IMG submission 105494) | Polar desert sand microbial communities from Dry Valleys, Antarctica - metaG UQ83 (22.06) | ecosystem: Environmental > Terrestrial > Soil > Desert | place: Antarctica: Dry Valley...
ATTTTCATTTTTATCTCTTGCAATATTGCTGCGGGCACCAAACATACCCTCAGCACCATAGCCTACTGCTATTGCAAACCATTTTGGCACCGGAGCTTTAGGGAAAAAAGATTTTATATCTACGCATACCCAATCGGTTATTGCATTATAGTCTTTAATAAAACGTTCTGATTGAGACTTTCCGAAAATTTTATCTGCCCACGCATTCAGCTCAGGGTTTTTGTAATCTTTTCTATGAAATGAAAATTTCAATTTAATCCTTTGATTATCCCACGCAAGCTCCTGTGCAACAAAAATGCCGGACCCTAAAACATTGGCACCAAAATCTCCCACGCTAAAACCATATTCAGCAGAAAACCCATCCAGTACTTCAATTATCAGTTGGTAGGCTACACCGCTAAGGCCGCTATACAATATTCTTTTATTACGTGGAATGCCCGTCCAACGCCACAATTCATTGCTACCACGGCTTCCTATGTATGCGCCATACACATGGCCAACCTTGTCAACCTGTAGCCACTCTGCATTGTCATTAAAAAAATGAAACTTACTTCTGGGATATTGTGAATACCAGGTAGAGTTAAAACCTATCAAAACACTTGAGTATCCTATAATATTTGCCGCGGTCATTAGCCGGGCTCTTTTTTTATTGTAGGGATAAATTTTAAATCCTGCTTCAGCTTGCCGCTCCTGATAAAAAGTTTCTGATTTTATTTCAGCGCTATCCTGAGAAAAAACAGGTAATGCAGATAATAATATAATAAGAGGAAATAATAATTTCGATAACCCGTCTCTCATAGGTAACAAAAATACGCTAGTTGAGTAATTCTGGTTTCAAATAATCAAAATTCAATAACTTCCGCCCTTTAAAATATATAAAAATGGATAGCAAAACACAGGAAAGAATTAATGAATGGCTTACACCATCTTACGATCAGGCAACGAAAGATGAAATAAAAAAATTACAACAACAAAATCCCGCTGACCTTGAAGATGCCTTTTATAGAGAACTTGAATTTGGTACCGGGGGTTTACGCGGAATAATGGGTGTTGGCACTAACCGTATGAACCGGTATACGATTGGAATGGCAACCCAGGGATACGCCAATTATTTGAAACAATCTTTTAAAGACGTAAAAGTTGCTATTGCTTATGACTGCAGAAATAATAGTCCTGAGTTTGCAAAGATCACTGCGGATATTTTTGCTGCAAACGGCATTAAAGTGTATCTGTTTGAAGCGCTAAGGCCTACCCCTGAATTAAGTTTTGCTATCCGGCATTTTGGTTGCCAGGGCGGAGTAGTATGCACAGCGTCACATAACCCCAAAGAATATAATGGTTACAAAGCTTATTGGGATGATGGTGCACAATTAGTGCCGCCTCATGATAAAAATGTAATTATTGAAGTTGAAAAAATTAAAAGCCTTGATGATGTAAAATGGAGTGGGGGAGAGCAGAATATTACCATGATTGGTAAAGAGGTTGATGACATATACCTTGAAATGGTGAAGGGCCTTAGCGTTAACCCGCATGTATGCCAGGCTCAGCAAGATCTTAAAATTGTTTACACACCTATACATGGTGCTGGTATTACATTGGTGCCCCAGGTATTAAAAAGTTATGGGTTCAACAATGTTCATATTGTAGAAGAGCAGGCTACGCCAAACGGAAATTTTCCAACAGTAAATTATCCTAACCCGGAGGAAAGAGAAACCATGAGCATTGGTTTGCAAAAGGCAAAAGACCTTGATGCAGATATTTTATTAGGGACAGACCCTGATGCAGACAGGGTAGGAGTTGGCGTAAAAAATCATAAGGGTGAATGGGTTTTGCTTAACGGCAATCAAACGGCTTTGATCGCATTTAATTATATGATCGAAGCCAGAAAAACAAAGGGGCTGGCTAAACAAAATGATATGGTGGTAAAAACAATAGTTACTACAGATATGATTGATAAGATCGCAAAAGCAAATAATATTACCTGTTATAATGTACTTACCGGATTTAAATGGATAGCAGAATTGATTAAAGAAAAAGAGGGAAAAGAAAATTATGTAATTGGCGGCGAAGAAAGTTTTGGGTTGATGATAGGTGACAAGATAAGAGATAAAGATGCTGTAAGTGCAGTGGCCCTTATTTGTGAAATGACAGCTTATGAAAAAAATAAAGGAAGAAATTTATTTGATAAGCTTATTGAACTGTATGTGCAATATGGATTGTATAAAGAAGACCTGATTTCTATTACCAAAAAGGGAATGAATGGTGCGAAAGAAATTGCAGATATGATGGAGGAGTATAGAAGTAATCCACCACAGAAAATAAATGGTTCAGATGTTATTCAACTACTTGATTATCAAAATCAAACAGATGTTACTTTAAAAACTGGGAAAAGTACCAAAATTAGCCTTCCTAAGAGTAATGTTTTACAATTTATTCTTGAAGATGGCAGTAAAATTTCAGCCAGACCAAGTGGAACTGAGCCTAAAATAAAATTCTATTTTAGTGTGAATACAAAACTTGATAATGCAGCAGATTTTGATGTGAAGGAAAAAGAACTGGATGATAAAATAATTTCTATAATTGATGATATGAAGTTGAAGAGTTAAATTGAGATAGCTGTTCAATTCATTACCCAAACTAATTAACTGCATGTAAGGTTATTTCTTCTTACATTGTTATGCTTTTTCAGTACTTTTCTTTTTGCGAAAATCCAACCATTAGAGTACTTTAATAAAGGAAAACCGTTGGCTGAAAACATCAACAGCAATACATTACTCTTAAATGCTATTCCAAACCTTGGGCTGTCTTACCTGGAGCTGTAACGTTATGACTCTGCTTCACTTTACATACAATAGGCTTATTCGTTTGTTACCAAAATCAATGATCCATGGATTAAAGGAGCATTTTTACAAAAATTGAATTGATACGGTAACCCCCGGCTGATCACTAATGAAGCGAAGCAGCATGGATGGGCAGCCGAACTAATTATAGTTTATGAAAATTAAAATTGGCCTCAACGCATCAACCATTTTAACCGGGATGAAAATTAGAAATTAATAACTAATGAATTTAATAGTTGTATTTTTAATCTGAAATAAAATTAAATGAAATGAGTATAAAATTTAGTACTCTAATTTTTTTTGTATCAATACTTTTAACAAACAGATTGCATGCTGAATTCCCTCCGGCTTTATATCTTACAACTGATACTTCAAAAACGGTTGCAATATATTCTTCAAAAAAATCTTTATTCCCGGATTACCCCCTCGATACATTAGTTGCTCATTTAAATGCAACCAATTCAAATCCAGGTATTAAGTATTATAAAAACTCTGAAGACCGCAGCAAAACCGGATTTTATGCTGATTATGTAGTGGATATAGATTTTTGGGTTAAGCAGTCTCAGTTGGCAGCACCACAATGGAAAAAGGTGGAGAGCAAAGGGTCCGCAAAAATAAAACTGGCTGATGGAACTTATTCATCCCGGAATGTAATTGAAACTAAAGAAATATATGTTGAAGCTACTACCAAACCTGCTGAGGCAGAAGTGCGAATAAAGATCATTGAGAAAAGAAAAAATGAGAAAGTAACAAAACAAACATTCTCTGCTGTTAATAATAGAGAACAAGATATCAAACGTATTTTGATTATTAATTTAATAACATATCTTCATCAGCAATTCTCAAAATAGTTTTTATATTATTTCTTCTTTAATCGATTTTTAATTTCAAAATCTTCTACTACCATTTTATTATTATCGCAGCAGGCTTGACAACTCAGGAACTGATTGCCGATTATCCTGCATTGGAAAAAGAAAATGTTCAAGCTTCTTTGCTTTATGCCTCTCACCTGTCAGAAACCAAAACCATTCATAAACTTTCGGCGTGATAAAGTTCATTGTTGATGCTCAGCTTCCTTATAGCCTTGGAGTAATGTAACTAATTATCAACTTGTATTAAGGTTAGCAACAATGGTGTGCCTTGCTGCTTTATTAATTCCATTACATCACAAACTGGAGCATTGAATAACGGATAAAATGGTTGAGAAGATTAAAAAATACGATTAGCTGCTGCAAAAAAAACGATTCAACAGCTGGAAGCTTATCAGATTTGTAAATGCTTCAGAGAAAGCAAAAATTTCTGTTAATAAAAATTTCCTTAAGCTGTAAAAAATAATTCTGAGTATATTCATACTACCATTTCTTTTACTGTTGCTCCTGTAAAAACATTGTTTGCTTTTATACTCTGTTTAAAACTGTTTTATGAGAAAGATTTTATTCTTTTCTGCATGGCTATTTATTTCAAATTATTTATTTGCTCAAACTAGTAACCGTGATAGCATTAAACTATTACTGCAGAATGCTAAAGATGATACAAGCCGTGTGTTGCACATAGCTGCATTGAGTTTCGAATACCTCGGATCTAAACCCGATACGGCTATGGTTCTGGCATTAGAAGCCTTGGTACTCTCAAACCAAATCGCTTTTGAAAAAGGCAAAGCAGTGAGCTTAAACAGGGTTGGAAACGCTTACCACCTTTTTGGTAATTATCCTAAAGCACTGGAGGTTTTTTTACAGGCTTTACAAATCAATGAAAAGATAAATAACGCTGACGGGATCCACAGAAATCGAAACAATATTGGACTCGTATATAGTGCCCAGGAAGATTACCGGGAGGCTTTAGAATACTACTTCAAGGCTAAAAATTTATTGGAAAAAATAGATGATAAGAAATCACTTTCTACTATTCTTACAAACATAGGAGAGACCTATTACTTTCTAAAAAGTTTTGATTCAGCAAAAATTTTTATACAACAAGCAAATAATATATCAAATGAAATCCATTATTCCCGGATGGTTGGCAACTCATTTCGTATAATGGGAGATATTAATTCTGAAACAGGCCACAATACCCTGGCATTGGAGTTTTATCGACTAGGCATTTCTCATTTAGAAAAAGTAGAGAATTATGTAAGCTTGAGTGAGACATATTTGGGTATCGCAAAAGTGTTTGAAAAAATCAGGCAAAAGGACTCTGTTTTTTTTTATGCAAGACATTCTTTGATACTTTCGAAGGAAACCGGATTTATCAAACAAGTCCGGGATGCAGGAAGATTCCTAACAGCATTTTATAGAAACAGGCGCATGCCTGATAGTGCATTATTCTACGTGGACATCACCAAAGCTGCTAATGATTCCTTATTCAGTCAGCAAAAACAACGGCAATTTCAAAGTCTTGCTTTTGATGAAAAACTCAGACAGGCGGATATTGCAGCAGCAGAAATAAAAGCAAAGGAAGAAAGAAAACATAATCTTCAATATGCTGCAATTGCAGTTGCGCTCATTACATTTCTTATTTTATTTTTTACGCTAAGCAGAAGCATCATTGTAAAAACAAAATTCATTGAATTTTTTGGGGTGCTTGGTTTGTTAGCAGTGTTCGAATTTATTAATTTATTTATTCATCCTTATCTCTCTCATGCAACAAATCATTCACCGGTTTTAATGCTGCTGATTCTTATCGGCATTGGTGCTTTGCTTGTGCCGCTGCATCACAGACTGGAAAAATGGATAACAAAAATAATGGTTGAGAAGAATAAAAAGATAAGATTGGCTGCTGCGAAGAAAACCATTGAGCAACTGGAAGGCTAAGTAAAAGAAGGGTAAACCCGGAGTTAAAGCATAAAGTCATAGATATAAAAAAAGCCTTATCAAACCGTAAAATAAGTATTAAATTTGCGGATATAACCTAAAATATGATAGACCGGTTTTTAGAAAAAATTATCAAAAAAAAGTTGAGTGATGCAAAGGCAATCATCATTACCGGCCCACGGCAAATTGGCAAAAGCACTTTATTACAACAATGCAAAACAAAATTTAAACAACCCGTTGCCTGGTGGAACGGTGATGAAACTGATTACCGTACACTTTTAGAAAATGCTACTTCAACCAAACTGCGTTCGCTGATTGGAAAAAGCAAAACGGTAATTATTGATGAAGCACAACGCATACATAACATAGGTATATGCATGAAACTCATCACAGATAATATTAAAAACGTAAAACTAATTGCCACCGGCTCGTCGGCTTTTGAGCTTGCCAATAAAATTAATGAGCCATTAACGGGGCGCAAGTGGGAGTATCATCTTTATCCATTGTCATTTGGTGAAATGGTAAACCATACCAGTTTGATAGAAGAAAAAAGATTGTTACATCAACGATTGATTTACGGATATTATCCTGATGTGATTAACAACCCGGGTGATGAGATTGCTTTATTAAAACAATTAGCCGATAGTTATTTGTACAAAGACATCCTTACCTGGGAACGCATACAAAAACCTGCACGGCTGGAAAAGCTTGTGCAGGCGCTGGCATTTCAAATGGCACAGGTAATAAGTTATAATGAACTGGGGCAGCATTGCGGCCTGAATGCAGAAACGGTGGAGAAATATATTAACCTGCTGGAAAAAGCATTTATTGTTTATCGCCTGCCTGCATTGAGCCGTAACCCAAGAAATGAATTGAAAAAAAGTTTTAAAATATTTTTTTATGATAATGGTTTGCGCAATGCTGTTATCAACCAGTTTAACCCGGTTAACCTGCGGCAGGATATTGGGCAGCTTTGGGAAAACTGGTTTATTACCGAACGGTTAAAATATAACAGCTACAGCGAAAAATATGTGTCCCGGTTTTTCTGGAGAACGCTTGCACAACAGGAGGTAGATTATATAGAAGAAGCAACCGGAAAGCTCACGGCATTTGAATGTAAATGGAACCCGAAAGCAAAAGGCGGTGTTAGCAAAGCTTTTACCAATGCTTATAAAAAAGCAATAACACATGTGGTACATTATGATAATGCAGAGGATTTCCTTTTATGAAAAATTATTTAATAAATAATTGTTATGAAAAAATTAATTCTATTTCTGTTTACCTGTATGGTGATTCTCCGGTTTTAATGTTACTGATACTTATTGGTATTGGCGCATTGCTTGTACCGTTGCATCATCGTTTAGAAAAATGGATAACAAAAATTATGGTGGAGAAGAATAAAAAAATAAGATTAGCTGCAGCGAAGAAAACCATTGCATCATTGGAAGGTGAACAAACTAATTAAGAGACTATGAAAAAAATAATTTTTATTCTATTAATACTCCTCTCTTCACAAGCTTATTCCCAAAATAAGGGTGTATTTAAATTGTTTGAAGAAGCGAAAAATGATTCTGTGAGGATAGACTTACTTGTCAATTTTTATCAGCCAACCAATGTTTTGCCAGCAGATTCAATGAAGTACCATTATACTTTATTTAAAGAAATTTCACAGCAACAACACGATAAAGCGGCTGAAGCTGTAAACCTATGCCACATAGGTTATTATTTATACTTGAATGGTGATTTGCCCAAGGGGCTGGCACTGGCAACGGAAGGATTACATTTAGCAGAATCTGAAAATAATGTAAGAGCGTTGGGAATAGCAAATTTGGTCTTACAATATTTTGCCCTTGACCCTGTTAAAAAAAATGACTTTTTACGAAAAGCGATCAGTTATTCCAAAAGTGCCAATGATAAGCACTCTTTAACGGTTGAATACAGGAACCTGGGTCATCTTTATTATAGGTCACTACAAATTCCCGATTCTGCGTTTTATTATTACCAATCAGCTTATAATCTGAGTCTTAAAACAAACCGGTCCAGCGATATTGTATTAAACCTTGTCGGCCTGGGAAATACGAATTCCCTGGTAGGTAACAAAAAGATAGGGCTGGAATATTATAAAAAAGCATTGGAAATTAAGACAGATAACCCCGAAGCAAGAGCATCTGTTTATACTGCTATTGCAAATTATTATAAAAAGGAAAACAATACAGATTCGACTGTTTACTATGCAAGGAGAGGTTACGAGATAGCAAAAAGCTATAACTTTCAAAGAAGCATTATCGGACCTTCGAAAATTTTAAAAGATGTATTCACCAGTCTGAATAGTGACAGTGCTTTAAAATACACAATCATTTATTATAGTGCAAATGACAGTGTGTATGGCCGGAAAAAAATCGAACAAATACAGGCATTGAACTTTGACGAAGAGTTGCGGCAACAAAGAATGGAAGAGGAGAAACAAAAAGCAAAGGAACAAAGAAGCCATAACCTTCAATATGCAGCCATTGCAGTTGCACTCATTACATTTCTTATTTTATTTTTTACGCTCAGCCGCAGCATCATTGTAAAAACAAAATTCATAGAGTTCTTTGGTGTGCTTGGTTTGCTTGCTGTATTTGAATTCATCAATCTTTTCATTCATCCTTATCTCTCACATGCAACAAATCATTCTCCGGTTTTAATGTTGTTAATACTTATCGGCATTGGTGCATTGCTTGTTCCTCTCCATCACCGTTTAGAAAAATGGATAACAAAAATTATGGTAGAGAAAAATAAAAAGATAAGATTGGCGGCGGCGAAGAAAACCATTGAACAACTGGAAGGTTAAAACTTATTACTGATTATGAAAAAAATACTTCTGCTTTTTATTGTAATTACAGGATGTTCCAAACCTGCATTCAAATCAAATTGGGCAACTGAAAGATCACCGGAAACTTTTAACGCAAGGTTTGAAACATCTAAAGGTTCTTTTGATCTGCAAATAACCAGGGAGTATTCACCGCTGGCGGTAGACAGGGTTTATCAATTATTAAAACACCATCTTTTCGATAATACATTATTTTATAGAGTTGTCCCCAACTTCGTTGCGCAATTTGGAGTTACGGATACAACTGTGATAAATAAATGGAAAGCATTTGTAGTACCTGATGAAAAAGTTGTTTCAAACAACACCAGAGGCGCTGTAAGTTTTGCCAGGGGAGGTAAGGAGTCCCGGAAATTTTTGTTATTTATTAATCTTAAGGATAATCCCAAGCTTGATACAGTAATTGCAAACGGGGTAACAGGTTATCCCCCGTTGGGTAAAGTAATAAGGGGTATGGAAGTAGTGGATTCACTTTATTCGGGCTACGGAAACAGTGTATTCAAATATGAAGGAATTATGTATAAGAATCGCCCAGCTTTTTTAGATACTTTTCCAAAACTGGACTTGATAAGAAAAGCATACATCCTGAAGATTAAATAATGCCACTTATGAAGAACAAACTAATTAACTGCATATGAAAAAGATAATTGGATTATTTTTTCTTGTAAACGTTCTCATTTGTTCACATGCACAAACGAATAATGCCTCAATTGATAGTGCAAGAAAGGCTCTGCATTCTGCCAAAGAAGATACGTCAAAAGTACAGTTGCTTGTCTGGTTTTGTAACTATTACCAGGATCTAGAGAAAGACTCTGCTTTATACTATTCACAGATGGCACTTCAATTAAGCAGCAATCTTAATTATCAATGGGGGATTGGCAAGGCTTATGGATTCCTTTGTTCATTGAATATATCTTTTGGGAATTATGCAAAGGCACTTGATTATGGATTAAAATGCCTGCGCATCTTTGAAAAGCTGAATGATCCTGTTGCTTTATCGGACACTTATAGCAGGTTAGGTCACATTGCCCGAAATCAAAATAATCCCAATGAGGCATTGAGATATTTTAGAAAAGCACTTGTAGTGGACGAGGAAATAAAAGATCCCGCTTACAAAGCAATTCATTTAAGCAACATTAGTACAACATTCCTGAAACTTAATTTACCCGATTCTGCATTACAATACGCTGAAGCTGCTTATAGCTTATGGCGACATGCCACCAATCAAAAATATATGGGGCGTGCTTTAATAAGAATGGCAGAAGCACATTTTAGATTGGGTAATAATGAACTCGCTTTTGAGTATTGTAAAATGGGCATCAAAAAATCATTAGATGTTAACAACTTAAGCCTGGTAGCAGAAGGTTATTCAAAAGTTTCAGAGATGTATATTAATATCGGGGCAAAAGATTCTGCTTTAATATATGCACGAAAATCATGGGTATTATTTGATCATTTGAAAACAAAAAATAAGCTTGTTGAAGTAAGTGCGCTACTTGCTAAGATTTATAAAGCTAAAGGCAATTTAGATAGTGCTTATAAGTACCAGGAGCAGGTTACTCTGATAAATGATAGTCTTTCCAGTGAAGCTAATATTACTCAAACACAAAACCTAAATTTTGAAGAAAAACTACGGCAGCAGGAAATTGCAGCAACAGAATTAAAAGCCAATGAAGAAAGAAAACACAATCTTCAATATGCAGGTATTGCTATTGGCTTGATCACTTTTATAATATTATTTTTTGCCCTTAGCCGCAGCATTGTTGTAAAAACAAAATTCATTGAATTCTTTGGTGTACTTGGTTTGCTGGCTGTATTTGAATTCATCAATCTTTACCTGCATCCTCACCTCGACCGGCTCACCAATCATTCTCCGGTTTTGATGTTAGCTATTTTAATATGCATTGGTGCGCTGCTGGTACCACTGCATCACAGGCTTGAAAAGTGGATCACTAAAATAATGGTGGAGAAAAATAAAAAAATACGGTTGGCAGCTGCAAAAAGGACGATTGCAACATTGGAAGGATAATCTAATGAAAAGGAAAATAGAGAACAACCTGGACAGATTCGGAATTCAATTCCGGATTTGTCCGGAAAGTAGTATATTTGATTCATGATAAAACGTACAGCTGCCCTACGCCTGATAAAGCTTTCGAAAACATTTAGAAGCGTAGCAGTAGTTGGACCAAGGCAAAGCGGCAAAACAACTATATGCAGGAAAGTGTTTCCCGAAAAGCCTTATATTTCGTTAGAAAATCCTGATACACTGGAATTTGCCAATGCCGATCCCAGGGGTTTCCTTTCTCAATATAAAAATGGAGCCATATTGGATGA
>Ga0136633_1003206_pt1 | contig 10849 bp, 9 predicted proteins | sample AntDrymeUQ832206_2_FD_105494 | JGI IMG/M metagenome (GOLD analysis project Ga0136633, IMG submission 105494) | Polar desert sand microbial communities from Dry Valleys, Antarctica - metaG UQ83 (22.06) | ecosystem: Environmental > Terrestrial > Soil > Desert | place: Antarctica: Dry Valley...
CGCTCGCCGCCGCCCAAGCCGACCTCGACGCGACGGCGACGGCCGGCGCCGCTCTGGCCGAGCTGCACGCGCAGCACCCGCGCCGCCTCGGCCGCCACTCCCCGGCGGCGGAGGCGCGCGCGGTGCACGCCGCCGCCGCGACCGTCGGGGCCGTCTGCCCGGGGCTCACGGAGAGGGCTCACCGCCTGGCCGCCGCGATCACGGTCGCTCTGGCCGCCGCCGCACCCGACGACGTGACCCTTCACGGGGACTTCTCGGCCGATCAGGTGCTCGTCGACGAGGGCGCCGCCTGCCTCGTCGATCTCGACCACGCCGTCCGGGGGGACCCGCGTGCCGACCTGGGCTCCTTCGCGGCCCAGCTCGAACGCCACGAGCTGGCCGGGAAGCTGAGCGCCGAGGCGGCCGGCTCGGCCCGGGCGGCTCTGCTCGAGGGGTACGGGACCCGGGCCGGCGGCGCGATCGGCCCCTACACGGCCGCCCGGCTCCTGCGCCTGGCGCCCGAGCCGTTCCGCTACCGCGAGGAGGGCTGGACCGGCCGCGTCGAGGCGATCCTCACCCGCGCGGAGGCGCTCCTTGCCGAGGACTGACGAAGTCCTCGACGCCCTCGCGACCGTCGAGCCGACCCGTCCGGCGGCCGAGCGCCTCGGGCTTGCGATGGCTCCGCTTCAGCTGCGTCGCGCCTGGCCGCGCGCGCCGGATCACCTGCTGCTCGAGTACTCCGGCGCGGGAGGCGAGATCGTCGCCGGCCAGTGGCTCGGTGATCCCGGCGTGCAGGCGCGCGTCGAGCGCGCGACTGTCGGCGCGGGCCCGCGGGTCGCCGTCACGCGCACCGCGGCGGGCGTCGAGGTGCTGCTGCAGGCGGGCGGTGCCGACCGCCACCTCGCAGGACTGGCTCCCCTGCTCGCCGCGCCGGGCGCCACCCTGCTCGGCCACCGCGCCGAGCGGCGCGCCGTCGTGCGCCTCGCCGTCAACGACGGCGAGCGCTACGCCAAGGTGCTGCGGCCGGAGCGAGCCGCCGCGGCCGCCGCCGCGCTGCGCGACGTGAGCGAACTCGGCGCGGGCTTCGCCTCGCCGAAGGTCCTCGGAATCGACGCGGGCGCCGGGGTGGTCGTGTCGGCGCCGCTCGCGGGTTCATCGCTGCACGAGCTGCTGGGCTCGACCGCGGGCCGGCCGGCGGCGCGCGCGGCGGGGCTGGCCCTCGCGGCGCTGCACGCGGCCGAGCCCCCGCCCGGCGCCGCCGGCCGCAACGCCGCGGCCGAGGAGGCGACCGCCCTGAAGACCTGGCTGCTGCGGCTGGAGCCCTACGCACCCGAGCTGAGCCGCGCGACGGCGGGCGTCGCCGACGACGTCCTGCGCGCACTCGCCGGCTCGCCCGCTGCCGAGACGGTGCTCCTCCACCGCGACCTCCACGACAAGCAGATCTTCGTCGAAGCGGACGGCCGCGTCGGGCTGCTCGACTTCGACACGCTGGCGACCGGCCCGGCCGCCCTCGATGTCGCCAACCTGCTCGTCCACCTCGAGCTGCGAGCCCTCCAGGGGCGCTGCGCGCCGGGGGAGGCGCGCGCGATCGCGGCCGAGCTGCTCGCGGGCTACGGCTCGTCTCGTGAGGTGCCCGGCGGGCTCGGGGGCTGGGCCGACGCCACGCGACTGCGCCTGGCCTGCGTGTACGCCTTTCGCCCGCGGTGGCGCTCCGTGGCGCCCGCCCTGCTCGGCCTGATCGGCGGCGCTCCGGAGGGTTCCTAGGCTGGGGCCGATGCGTGCCGCGATCATCGGCGCCGGGCCGTCCGGCTTCTACACGACGGGAATGCTGCTCAACGCGGGCTTCGCCGTCGACCTCTTCGACGTGCTTCCCACGCCGTACGGGCTCGTGCGGGCCGGCGTCGCTCCCGACCACCCGAAGATCAAGTTGGTCACCCGGGTCTTCGACAAGACCGCCAAGCACGCGGACTTCCGCTTCTTCGGCGGGGTCGAGCTCGGACGCGACATCACGCGCGAGGAGCTGCTCGGGCGCTACCACGCGGTGGTCTACGCGATGGGCACCAGCGACGACAACCGCCTGGGCATCCCGGGCGAGGAGCTGGCCGGCTCCCACGCGGCCACGCAGTTCGTCGCCTGGTACAACGGCCATCCGCACCACACCGACCACGAGTACGACCTGTCCGTGCAGCGCGCCGTGGTCGTCGGCAACGGGAACGTCGCCATCGACGTCGCGCGGATGCTGGTGCTCACCGACGACGAGCTGCGGGCCACCGACACGGCCGATCACGCGATCGAGGTGCTCGAGGCCTCAGCCCTCGAGGAGGTCGTGCTGCTGGGCCGCCGCGGCCCGGTCCAGGCCGCCTTCACCAACCCCGAGCTGCGCGAGCTCGGCGAGCTCACGCGCGCCGACGTGATCGTCGATCCCGCTGACCTCGAGCTCGACGCTGCGTCACAGGCGATGCTCGCGCAGGCCGACGTCACCGTCACGCGCAACGTCGACATCCTGCGCGGCTACGCCGCTCGCGAGCCCCGCGGCCACCCGCAGCGCGTCGCGTTGAGGTTCCTGCGCTCCCCCGTCGCGCTGCTCGGCGACGGGCGGGTGGAAGCCGTCCGCGTCGCGGTCAACCGCATCGAGGCCAGCGCCGACGGCCGCCTGCAGGCGATCCCGACCGGCGAGGAGGAGGAGCTCGCCTGCGGGCTGGTCATCCGCTCGATCGGCTACCGCGGCGTGGAGATCCCGGGCGTCCCCTTCGACCCGCGGCGGGGGCTGATCCGTAACCTCGGCGGGCGGGTCGTCGGCGAGTCCGGTGCCGAGCTGGCCGGCGAGTACGCGGTGGGCTGGATCAAGCGCGGACCCTCCGGCGTCATCGGCACGAACAAGAAGGATGCGGCCGACACGGTCGCGCGCGTGCTCGAGGACCGCGACGCGGGCGGTCTGGGCGCACCCGAGCTCGAGCCCTCCGAGGAATGGGTACTCGCACGTGCGCCCGACGCGGTGTCGTGGTCGGGCTGGGCGAACATCGACGCCCACGAGACCGGCTCCGGCGCCGCTCAGGGCCGCCCGCGCGTCAAGCTCGTCCGCACCGCCGAGCTGCACGACGTGGCCCGCCGCCACTGACTCTCGGCGCGACGGCCTTAGGAAGCGTCCATCAACAACACACTTGTTTTCGGACGCTTCCTTACATCAGCTTCATCTGGGCACACCACCCTGGGACAGCTTCATCCCCTTCCTTCGACTCACGACGAGAATGCCCGCACCCCATCCCCTCTGGTCCGGCCCCCGCGACCCCGGCCTGCGCGAAGTAGAGCCCAACGCGCCGGCGCAGCCCCTGCCGACCGTCGACGAGCCTCAGACGGCCGCCCGCGTGGCACCCGCCGCGCCCGCCTTCCGCCCGCCCGCCGCGACTTCCTCACCGCCGCGCCCGGGCCGGGAGCGCTCCCGCCGCCGCGGCCTGGTCACCGGACTGGTCGTCGGCGCGGTGCTCGCGAGCGGCTCGTTCGCCCTCGGCATGGCGGTCACCGGCGACGGCGCCGGCGACAAGATCGAGGCGGCCGAACCGCTCGCGGTCTCCAAGGGAGGGCTGGACGCCACCCGGGCGGGAGCCGTCTACGAGAGCGCGGGCAACTCCGTCCTTCAGGTGCGCCGGGGCGGTGGCAGCGGCACCGGTTTCATCGTCGAGGGCCCGGGCCTCGTGGTCACCAACGCGCACGTCGTGGGCAGCGCCAAGACGGTGCAGCTCGTCCTCGACCGTGGCAAGAAGCCCGTCACCGCGAAGGTGACCGGCACCGATGAATCCTCAGACCTGGCGGTGCTGAAGGTCGACCCGAGGGCCTTGAAGGGTCGCAAGGCCCTTCCCCTGGCCGACTCCAACGCGGTCGGCGTCGGGGACCTGGCGGTTGCGATCGGCTTCCCGCTGAACCTCGACCGGACCGTGACCGCGGGAATCGTCTCGGGCATCGGTCGCCAGATCGAGGCGCCCAACGGCTTCTCGATCGACAAGGTCATCCAGACCGACGCCCCGATCAACCCGGGCAACTCGGGTGGCCCGCTGCTCGACGCCCGCGGCCGCGTCATCGGGGTCAACTCGCAGATCGCCACCGCGGGCTCGCAGGGCAACGTCGGCATCGGCTTCGCGGTGCCGTCCAACACCGTCCGCGAGGTCGTCCCGCAGCTCAGCACGGGCAAGACGATCTCGCGCCCCTACCTGGGTGTCTCCACCACGACCCCCGCCGACGGCAGCGCGGGCGCCCAGATCGCCGAGGTGCGGCCGGGCAGCCCGGCGTCCGCCGCCGGCATCCAGGGTCCCGCCTTCCTGGGCGGCTCGGGAGGCGACGTGATCGTGGCGATCAACGGCAAGCGCGTCAGCGCGCCCGAGGACGTCTCGAGCGCGATCGCAGACAAGGCGCCCGGGAACCGCGTGGAGGTCGAGATCCGTCGCCGCGGAGAGTTGAAGAAGGTCGAGCTCACGCTGGGCAGGCGGCCCGCGTCGGCGGCGCCGTAGCCCCGATCAGGGCCCGGCCTGCGCGATCGCGGCACGCACCGCGTCGGCCAGCGCCTGCAGGAGAAAACGGCTGAGCACCGCCCGCGGCACGTCGCGGTGGGCAAGCCAGTCGAGGCTCGCACCCTCCACCATCCCGATCCAGCCCCGGACGGCGCCGCGCAGCAGCGGGGGCGCGTCGCCGCCACCCCAGTCGGTGCCCGTGCGCCGCAGGCCGTCGAGCACGCGCGCGACGAACTCCCGCCGGGAACCGTCGAGGATCGCCGCGATCTCCGGGTCTGCCCCGCCGCCGGAGCTCATGAGCTGCAGATAGCCCGCGGCGTGCGCCTCGACGTAGGCGAGGTAGGCGTCGAGCGAACGTGCGGTGCGCTCCGTCGCGGGCACCCCGGTGGGTACCGCCGTGACCTCGCGGAGCGTCTGCACCCCCGCACGCACCACCTCGACGTAGAAGTCGCGCTTGGAGCCGAAGTAGTGGTAGAGCAGCCCCTTGGAGATCTGCGCGCGAGCCGCGATGTCGTCGATCGAGATCTCGTCGAACGGCCGCGAGGAGAACAGCTCCTCCCCGAGCGCGATGAGCTGCTCGCGGCGCTCGTCGACGGTCAGGCGGGTACGGACGGCCACCCCGGCAGGCTATCCGCGGCGTGATCCGGGGCACAATCCAACAGATCGTGCTGACCTTCGTCCGCTTCTGGCTTCCGGCCGTCGTGACGCTCGCCGGGCTGGCGGTGATGATCGCGGGCGGCTTCGACGACATCGCGCTGGAGGGCGGCGCGGGCATCATCGGCGCCGGGCTCGCGATCGCGCTGATGAACGTCCTCTTCCGCTTCGGGCTCGGCAACGACAAGGACCGCGACGCGGAGGACGCCGCACGCCGCTTCTTCGACACCCACGGCCGCTGGCCCGACGAGCCGGCCCCGGACGTCCCGCCCCCAGGCCGGCCTTCCGCGCACGCGACGCGGCGCGGGCCGGATCGCTCCTAGCCGATCAGCACAGGCGTCCCGACGGGAACGCGGCCGAACAGGTCGATGACGTCGGGCACCCGCATGCGCAGGCAGCCGTGCGAGGCGCGCGTGCCGATCGAGTACCCCTCGCCCGTGCCGTGGATCCCGATCCCGTTGATGATGCCCATCCAGCGCGCCTTGAGCGGGTTGGCGGCCGAGCCGCCCGCCACCGTCGAACCCTGGAGCTCGCCGGCCCACGGCGAGTTCGGGACCGACCAGACCGGGTTGACCTGCTTGGAGGTGATCGAGAACCGACCGCTTGGCGTGGGGTAGGCGGGCAGGCCGACCGCCACCCCGTAGCTCTTGCGGAACTTGAGATTCTTGAAGAGCCGCAGCTTGAAGTTGCGCTTGTCGACGGTGATGACGGTGCCGTTGCGGCGCCGGAGGGTGTTGGCGTTGACGGCCGGGCGCAGCGTGGAGAGGCGCTGGTGCAGCGTCCGGCCGGCGGCGGGATCGGCCAGCGCGGCGTTTACGCGCTTGCGCGCCGCGGCCTGGTCGAGGCCGCGACCCTTCCGCGAGCGCCGCACGAACACCTTGCGCAGGGTGATCCGCAGGGAGGCGTTGCGGGGCGCCCTGCGGACCTTGCTCGCGATGCCCGCGACGAACGCGCTCACGGCCTGCTCGGAGTGCGCGACGACGAGCGGCACGTCCCCCGGCGCCCCGAGGCCGAGCGCGGCCTGGGCGGTCTTCGTGGCGTTGACCTTCAGTCCCGCGCGCTCCGGGGTCAGCGTCCACGGCCTGCCGGCGACTCCGAGCACGACCGGAGCCGCCAAGAGAGCAGGCGTGGCCTCTTGCTTGAGCTTCTGCGCGGCTTCCAGAACGGTGAGGTCGGAGACGTCGATCCCGCCCGCGGTGATTCCGGGTGCGATGCGCTCGGCCGGGGGCTCAACCGCGGCGGAGGCGGGCGCCGCAGACGTGGCGATCAGGACGGGCACGAACAGCAGGAGACGAGCGCGCATCTCGTCAAGGTACCCAGGCGGCACGTTCGCGACCGCAGGTCGCGGCGGTGCTGCACGCGATCTTGCCCCGGGAAGCCCAGATCAACTGACGCTTCGAGTCGCCCGGGGCCGATCGCCGCGTCAGGTCCGGCGCTCCGCGGCCGACCCCTCACCATGCTCCGCCCGTCCCAGCCGTCCGACCGCGACCCTACGGTTCACAGCGTGCTCCTGCGTGATCTCACCCCGGGCCAGGACCTCGACCAGGTTCTCCTGGTGCGTGAAGTCGACGTGCGGACCAAGCGCGACGGCGGCCGCTTCTTGAAGATCACGTTCGCCGACAGGTCAGGCTCGCTGAGCGCGATGGTCTGGGACGGCGTCGACGAGGTCGCCGGCGTCTGCACCGCGGGGCGCCCGATCCACGTGGTCGGCCGCCACGAGGTCCACCCGCGCTACGGCGCCCAGCTGACGATCCGCGCGCTCCGCCCGGCCGTCGAGGGGACCTACGAGCCGGCGGATCTGTGTCCGGGGCCCCCGCGCCCCGCCGCGCAGATGGAGGGCGATCTACGCGAGCTGCTCGCCACGGTCCAGGACGGGCACCTGCGCACGCTGCTCGATGCGGTCTTCAGCCCCGACTCGGAGAGCTGGCCGGCGTTCAGGACCGCTCCCGCCGCCAAGCACTACCACCAGGCCTACGTCCACGGGCTGCTCGAGCACGCCCTCTCCGTCGCCCAGGGCGTCTCGGCGATCTCGCAGACCTTCCCGGGCATCGACCGCGACGTGGCGGTGACGGGCGCCCTTCTGCACGACATCGGCAAGCTCGAGGAGTACACGCGCGACCTGCTGAACATCGAGGTCACCGACACGGGCCGCCTGCAGGGCCATATCCCGCTGGGCTACTACCGGATCCGCCGCCTCATCGAGGACCTTCCGGGCTTTCCGGAGGACAAGGCGGCCGGGGTCCTGCACATCATCCTCAGCCACCACGGCTCGCTCGAGCACGGCTCGCCCGTGGTGCCCTGCACCCGCGAAGCGACCCTGGTGCACTTCGTCGACAACCTCGGCGGGCGCCTGGGTTCCTTCGACCGCCTGGAGCGGGAGCTGCCGACCGGAGCATCCTGGTCGGCCTACGACCGCGCCCTGGGCGGGGGAGCGTTCTTCGGCTTCGGGCAGACGGCCGAGCTCGACGAGGCGTCGCTGCCGGCGCCGACGCCGCACCGCGCCGCCGCCTGACCCCAGCCCGTGGACGGGTGTTGCAGCCGTCGCGCGCGCTGCAGCCAAAGGCCGCAAAGAGCGGGCGGTGAGGTCCGCTGCCCCCCGGCCCGCCTCTATGGTCCGGTGCCATGGCGAAGGACACGGAAAAGCTCATCCGCCAGCTGTCCCTCATCTCCTATCTGATGGCCGAGCGCCGTCCGGTCACCGCGCTGGAGATCCGCCGGGACGTCGAGGGATACAGCGGCATGAACGAAGATGCGTTCGCGCGGCGCTTCTACGCCGACCGGTCAGAGCTCGACGCGCTCGGGATCGCCCTCACGGTCGAGAAGCCCGTCGACGGCGTCGCCGAGCAGGAGAACTACTCCCTGCGGCCGGAGAACTTCCACCTTCCGGCGATCGCCTTCACCGACGCGGAGCTCGCCTCGCTGCAGACGGCGCTCTCCCTGCTCGACGGCGAGTTCGCCTACGCCGAGCCGCTGCGCCTCGCTCTCCAGCAGATCTCGTGGGGGCGCCCGTCGCCGCTGAGGGCGCCCGATCAGGGCTCCATCGCGCTCGGCATCACGGGCAGCGCCGGCGGCCATGAGCTCTCGGCCCGCCTGGCGAAGATCGAGACGGCGATCTTCCGCCACAAGACGATCACGTTCGACTACTACACGATGGAGCGCGACGAGACGGGCCCGCGCAGGGTCAACCCGTACCACCTGCTCTTCCAGGGCGGGCAGTTCTACCTCCTCGGCCACGCGCACGAGCGGGGCGCCCTGCGGGTCTTCCGCCTGAGCCGCATCCGCGGGAAGGTCGCCTACGCGACCAAGGCCGAGCACGACTTCCGCCGCCCCGCCGATTTCGATCCGCGCGCCCACGCCGGGCGCGCCGACTGGCAGATCGGCGAACGGCGCGAGGAGGCCCAGGTCTGGATCTCCGAGCGCATCGCGTGGCAGGTCGAGCGCCACTTCGGGCGCTTCGGCGCGGTGCGGCCGGGGGGCGACGAGCACGACGGCGGGATCGTCTTCACCACCGCCTACGCCAACGCGCGCCAGCTCGCCAGCTGGGTGATGCGCCTCGGCGAGCACGCCCGGGTGCTCGAGCCCGAGAGCCTGCGCGACGAGGTCGCGGCGCGCATCGAGCTGCTCGCCGCGCGCCACGAGGGGGAGCTCGAGCTCGCCCCCGAGGTGGTCCGCTGCGCCGGGGGGCCGGTCTCGGCCAACGGGGCGGCCAACGGTCACGCCGCCGCCGCCGCGCGCTCGGAGACGGGGGAGGGCAGGCGCGAGGCGGCGATCCGCCCCGAGCGCTTCGCGCGCCTGGTGACGCTGGCCTCGATCCTGATCGAGGCCGGGCGTGCGGGCGAGCTGCTCGACGCCGAAGAGGTCTGCCGGCAGCTGCAGCTCACCGAGCAGGAGCTCCGCGAGGACGTCAACGTGCTCAACGTCGTGAACTTCGGCGGCGGCTCCTACGTGCTCTACGCCGAAGTCAACGCGGACGGCAAGATCGAGGTCGATCCCGAGCCGTACTCCGACAACTTCGCGCGCCCCGCGCGCCTGCTGCCCGTCGAGGCCAAGGCGCTGATCGCCGCGATCGACCTGATCGGCGACCACCTGCCCGAGGGGGCACTCGAGGGCGCCCGGACGAAGATCGTCGCCGCGCTCGGCACCGATCCGATGGAGCAGGGCCTGCAGTTCGCCCGCCAGGGCGCCGACGACTCCGACGTGGCCCGCGTGGTCTCCGAGGCGATCGTGGGGCGACGTCTCATCCGCCTGGAGTACTACAAGCCCAACGAGGACGAGTTCTCCGAGCGGGTGCTCGAGCCCTACGCGCTGATCAACGGGCGCGAGGGCTGGTACGTCGCCACGTTCGACCCCAACAAGGACGCCGTCCGCCACTTCCGCCTGGACCGCGTCAAGGAGATCGAGCTGCTCGAGGAGACCTTCCAGCCGCGTCCCGAGGTCGATCCCGCCGCCGACGTCGAGGGCTGGCCGCGCACGGGCGAGGTGCCCGCCTCGCGCGTGGCGCGGGTGTGGATCTCCCCCGAGCGCGCGCGCTGGGCGCGCGAGGAGCGCCACGTGCACCGCGAGCTCGCCGACGGCTCGGTCATCGTCGAGCTGAGCTTCGCCGGCGCGGACTGGCTCGTGCGCGAAGTGCTCAAGGAGGCCGGGGACGCCGCCGTCCTGGAGCCCGCCGAGGCGCGCGAGGCCGTGCGTGACGCGGTGGCCCGCGTCGCGCACTGAAAGTCCGGGGGAGCTCGCGTGCCGAGCCGCCGTGACGCGATCAAGATGAGCCGGGAGGAGCTCGCGGCCTTTCTCGACGAGCAGCGGACCGTGATCTGCGCGACCAACGGCAAGGACGGCTGGCCGCACCTGATGCCGCTGTGGTTCGTCGTCCGCGACGGCACGCTGTGGGCTTGGACGTTTGCCAAGTCGCAGAAGACCCGCAACCTCGAGCGCGACCCCCGCGCGACCCTGCAGCTCGAGGCGGGTGAGCAGTACGCCGAGCTGCGCGGCGTGATGCTCGAGACCGAGGTCACGATCCACCGCGAGCTCGACACGGTGCTCGGGGTGGGGCTCGAGGTCTTCGCGCGCTACGCGGGGGGCGCTCAAGGCAAGCTCCCCGAGGGGATCGAGGCGATGGTCGGCGAGCAGGCCGCCAAGCGCGTGGCCTTGCAGTTCGCCGAGTGCCGCCGCAGCTCCTGGGATCACCGCAAGCTCGGCGGAACGTATTAGTCCATAGCCTCCCCGGCCATGGCACCCCTCAAGGGCCTCATCCTCTCCGGGGGCAAGGGCACGCGCCTGCGCCCGATCACGCACACGAGCGCCAAGCAGCTCGTCCCGGTGGCCAACCGCCCCGTGCTGTTCTACGGCATCCAGGCGATGGCCGACGCGGGAATCCAGGAGGTCGGGATCATCATCGCGCCCGAGACGGGCCCCGAGATCGAGGAGGTCGCCGGGGACGGCTCGCAGTTCGGCCTGCGCATCACCTACATCACCCAGGACGAGCCCGCCGGCCTCGCCCACGCCGTACTCACCGCCGAGCCGTTCCTCGGCGACGCGCCGTTCGTCATGTACCTCGGCGACAACCTGCTGCAGGGCGGCATCCAGGAGCTCGTCGCCGCGTTCACCGCGAGCGGGCCCGACGCGCTGATCCTGCTGACCCCGGTCGACGATCCGGAGAACTACGGCGTGGCCGAGCTCGAGGAGGGGCGCGTCGTCTCGCTCGCCGAGAAGCCCGC
>Ga0136633_1003207_pt1 | contig 10848 bp, 10 predicted proteins | sample AntDrymeUQ832206_2_FD_105494 | JGI IMG/M metagenome (GOLD analysis project Ga0136633, IMG submission 105494) | Polar desert sand microbial communities from Dry Valleys, Antarctica - metaG UQ83 (22.06) | ecosystem: Environmental > Terrestrial > Soil > Desert | place: Antarctica: Dry Valley...
CATCTCGAACGCAGGTATCGAGTTTTCGGGCAAAGTATCGTGCGCGCCACGGTGAGATATCCTGAGCGGTGCGCGGCGGTGGCCTGGCAGGCGTTCCTCCGTGATGTTGGCCTGGAATGGGCCGAACCTATGTGGCGCCCGCTATCCGGTCAATCTCCCTTAACACGTGGCACATGGGCGCGTCTACCTATCGAGGCTCAATGAGTCATGGGGAGGGGGGAGAAGCCGGCTCCGAGCCGAGCGACGTCGAGCTCATCGAGCGCTGGAAGGCGGGAGATAGCCGCTCGGCGACCAAGCTGGTCGGGAGGCACTCCCAGGCGCTCGCCAGATTTGCTGCCAGCTCCGGTGAACGTGAGGGTATCGAGGAGCTCGTGCAGGACACGTTCGTGCGCGCCTTCGCTTCTCTCGATTCCTTCCGGAGGGAGAGCTCGCTTAGAACATGGCTCTTCACGATCGAGCGTCGCCTGATGCTCGATCGCAGGCGGGCCGAAAGGCGAGACCGGGAAACGGTTCCGATCGAGGATGCAGATCGGGTGAGTGAGTACGGCGCGCTCGATGCGCTGATCGCGGAAGAGGTGCAGGAAAGGGTAAGGCGCTCGCTGGATGCGCTGTCGCCGACGCAGCGGGACGTTTTCACGCTGAGGGTGCAGCAGGGATTGTCGTACAAGGAGATTGCCGAGGTCTTGGAAAGCACGGAAGGCGCGGCGAGAGTGCATTATCACAACGCAATTCGGACGGTAAAGGAGTTTTTGAAAGATGAATGAGTGCATGGAGCGCGAAATCCAGGAGATGCTGCCCGACGTTTTGCACGGGACCGTCGGCCCCGGCGAGCGCGGGCGCATCGAGACGCACCTCGCCGGCTGCGGTAAGTGCAGGGAGGAGCTCGAAGTGTTGCGTGCCGTCCAGAGTGCGGCGATTTTCTCTCCCTCGATCGAAGTCGCGGCTATCGTGCGGCAGATACCGCCTTACCGGATCATCACGCCTGCGGTGGAGCGCGCCGTTCCGTCCCGAATGATCAGATGGCTGGTCGCGGCCGGCCTCGCCCTGGTCGCAGTGGGTGCCGGGTCCGTTGTGATGCGGCACGGAGACGTGGTGGAAGCGCCCCGCTCCGCGATCGCCGGGCGGGCGCACAGTCTGGCGCTGGCGTCGGGCCTGGACGGATTGTCGGACGGCGGGCTCGTCCAGCTGATTAACGAGATGAACGGCTTCGATGCGCTTCCGGCCAGCGAGCCCGAGCCTGTGTTCGCGGTGGACACGTCGAGTCCGTCCGATCAGGATTCACTGTGATGAAGCTTCGCCTTGCGATCGTTGCCTCGCTCCTCCTGTGCCCGGTCTTGTCCGCGATGGGGCAGCAGGATGTCCGCAATCCGAATCGGAATCGCGCGGCGCTGGAACGCCAGGTGCGTGAACGTACGGCACAGATTACCCGTGAACGCCTGGGGCTCAACGAGGCCCAGATGCAGCAGCTCCAGCGCGTCAACAGCCGCTTTGCGCCGCAGCTGAATGCGGTGGCGACCGAGGAACGTGACACCCGCAGGCAGCTCCGTCAGGAGATGATGGCCGACGAGCAAGCGAACCAGGCGCGCGTGAGCAGCCTGCTGGATGCATCGCTCCGCCTGCAAAAGGAGCGGATCGCTTTGATCGAGGCCGAGCAAAAAGAGCTGGCGGCGTTCCTCACACCTGTGCAACGGGCTCGCTACATCGCGCTCCAGGCACAGTTTCGGAACCGGGCCGACCAGCTGGCGCGCCAGAACTCGGGCGCTCGTCCGCGCGGCATGCGCCGGCCGCCCCGAGGGGGAGCAGGAATCCGATAGGACAACCGCCTCCCTCCACGCTAAATTGGTGGTGTGCCCGGGTGGCGGAATCGGTAGACGCAGGGGACTCAAAATCCCCCGGCCTCAAGGCCTTACGAGTTCGAGTCTCGTCCCGGGTATTGTCTCATCGCAACGACTTACCCTGTTTGGACTCTTCCTTTGCGGTAATGCGACCGCGACGTGTGTGTCCCACGCTGTGACCGGAGTCCGTGGAGAGTTGATCAGACCGCCTTCCTTGCGCGTGCACGGCGCAAGTCTGCCGCGGTGGTGCGGTACTTCCCGTAATCCTCATCACGAGGCTTGGCGCGGCCTGGTCAGACTCGCCGCAGTAACGTATTGTGACGCCCGCGCGAGCGACATCGACGCTCAGCACTGGCGAGGAAGGCGCGCACCTGTCTCGGAGGAGAGATGGCGTACCAGGAGGACGCAGCTCTGCCGGGATACTGGTTGTACGACGGCATTCGCATCCAGGCTGACGTAGAGACGCACCAGTTCGTGATTGCGTACGCTCGACGTTCGGTTGCCGCGAGCGCGCGGATCCTCGACGTCGCAGCTGGAGAAGGCGCGCTCACGAAGCAGCTTCTCGACGCGGGATTCCAAGCGGTCTCGTGCACGTCGTGGAATGACAAGTTGCGCATGGCGGTGCCGTCGTACCGTGTAGACCTCGATGCGCCCTTCAGCCTTAACGACGTGGGCGGCTCGCCCTTCGACCTCGTGTGCGCCATTGAGATCATTGAGCACGTCGAGAATCCGGCGAGCCTCCTGCGACACTGTGCCGCCGTGCTCGCACCCGGCGGGCGCCTCATCGTGTCGACGCCCAATGTCGAGAGCTCGGTTGCGCGGCTGCAGTGGCTGATGAGGGGCTACCCGGCCAGCTTCGGACCTGAAGAGATTCGCGAGAACCGCCACATCTCGATGATGTGGCGGCCAGGGCTCGAGTTCCTCATCGAGCGCGCGGGTTTGCGGGTCGTCGAGAAGCATCTGGTGGGCAAGCCGCGGCTTAAGGCGAGCGTTCGCTCCGTTGCGAAGCGTGGCATTTACTCCCTGATCAGACGACTCACCGCTGGCGAGCCGGATGGCTCAACACGGCTCTATGTCCTCGAGGTCGCCGGAGCGCCACTGCGTCACGGTCCTCAGGAGGTCTACTGAGTGGCGGAGGCCATCACTCTCAACGTCGGATGCAGGGGATTCGACTGGGTCCGTCGTTGTCAAACATCGCGCCCTCGGTGCGCTTCTCTGCCCATATTGTCCTGTGTTAGACGGACGGAGCTAGTCGGACAGCCGGGACAAAAGACAACTCAAAATCCCCCGGCCTCAAGGCCTTACGAGTTCGAGTCTCGTCCCGGGTACTGATCACGTCCTGACGAAAACGGCACCGGACATAACCGTCCGGTGCCGTTCTTGTTTTGTGCGCGGTAAGTACGGCCCCTAATGTGTCGCATACGTCAGGCAGCGGGTGCCGGCGCTGCTGAGAAAGAGACAGCGCGCCCAGCCGGTCGCCGGTCCGCTTCGTCCGGTTCCGCCGGCGGCGGAAGTACCGGTGCCGGGTCAACCCGCTGCGGTGTACAAATTCGAGCCGACGGACCGGACGGACGTAGCGTGACATTCGGGTGTGCGCGCAGCGAATCGGGTGTGGTCGCTCCGCACGTGATCAACTACATTTGGTGCTCCTGAAGTGCGACCACCCCAGGCATCCTGAATGGCGACGTACAAGCTCGCAAAAGTCCCCACCTCCGGGGACAGGATCACTTTTGAGAACGGCAATCTCAAGGTTCCGGACAACCCCGTCATCCCCTTCATAGAAGGCGACGGCACCGGCCCGGATATCTGGCGGGCATCGGTCCGCGTTTTCGACGCCGCGGTGGAGCGGGCGTACGAGGGCCAGCGCCGGATCTCCTGGATGGAAGTATTCGCCGGCGAGAAATCATTCAGCCGGTACAAGGACTGGCTGCCGCAGGAATCGGTCGACGCGATGCAGGAATTCCGCGTCTCGATCAAGGGTCCCCTCACCACCCCTGTCGGCGGCGGGATCCGCTCGCTCAATGTCACCCTGCGACAGGTGCTCGACCTCTACGCCTGCATCCGGCCCGTACGGTACTTCGAGGGGGTTGGAGCTCCGGTCAAGGAGCCCGAGAAAGTGAACGTGGTGATCTTCCGTGAGAACACGGAGGACGTTTATGCCGGGATCGAGTGGAAGGCGGGCTCGGCCGAGGCGGAAAAGCTTGCGACCTATCTGCGCACGGAATTCGGCAGCGAGATCCGGGAGAAATCCGCGCTCGGCATCAAGCCAATGTCGGAGTTCGGCTCAAAGCGATTGGTGGCGATGGCGATCCGCTACGCCATCGCCAAGTGCAGGGAGTCGGTAACGCTGGTGCACAAGGGCAACATCATGAAGTTCACGGAGGGCGCTTTCCGCGACTGGGGCTACGAGGTCGCGCGCGAGCAGTTCAGCAACGACACCTGCACCGAGGCGGAGCTGGGGAAAGGTGGATCGACCGCGCGGGCGGACGCTGTCGTCATTCGTGACCGGATCGCGGATTCGATGTTTCAGCAGCTGTTGCTGCGTCCCGCCGAATATTCCGTTATCGCCACCCCGAACCTGAACGGCGACTATCTCTCGGATGCCGCGGCCGCCCAGGTCGGCGGGCTTGGAATCGCGCCCGGGGGAAACGTCGGAGACGGCGTCGCCGTATTCGAGGCGACGCACGGAACCGCGCCCAAATACGCGAACCTCGACAGGATTAATCCGGGCAGCGTGATTCTTTCCGGAGTGATGATGCTCGAGTACATGGGATGGAGCGAGGCGGCGGATCTGATCGTCAGGGGAATGGAGCACGCGATCAAGTCAAAGCGGGTGACCTACGATCTCGCCCGCCAGATGCCTGGAGCGACTGAAGTATCGACCTCCGCGTTCGGCGACCAGGTCATTGCCGGGATGAAGAGCTAGCCCTTGCTGAGCGTCGCCATCAATGCCGCCAATCCGGCGGAGATCGGGACGGCGCTGCTGGTGGTCGCGCTGCCGGAAAATCCGACTATCGCCGGTATCGCCGCGCTGGACAACGCATCGCAGGGAGCGCTCGCGCGCACGATAGAAATGAAGGACTTTCGCGGCAGCCGTGATGAATCGCTTCATCTCACCGGGTTCGCGAAGGGCCCGCGCCGGCTCCTGCTCATCGGGATGGGGCTCGTTACCGACCGCCGGGCGGCGTTCAAACGCGCCGCCACGCTCGCGGCGCGCACGGCGCAGCGACTCGGCGTCGGTGAGATGGCGTGGTATTCGGGACAGATCACGCCCGAAGAAACGGAATCGATCACGATAGGCTTGATCGCGGGGGCGTGGGAATACGCCGAGCTCAAGTCTCAGCCTCCCGAAGCCGAGCGGAAAAAGCCCCTCGAGCAGGCGACGATTCTCACCAGCAATACGGACGACAGTCGTCGCGGACTCGCCAGCGGCAAGGCGATCGGTGACGGACAGAGCCTGGCGCGGCGCCTCGCGATGATGCCGGGAAACCTCTGCACACCGGAGCTGCTGGCGCAGACGGCGGCTGACATCGCGCGCCTGTACGGGATGGGAATCACCGTGCTCGGCCGCCGCGAAATGGAAGTGGAAAAGATGGGCTCGTTCCTGGCGGTCGCTCAGGGAACTCCGCAGGATCCGAAGCTGATCGTCCTCGAGTACAAGGGCGGAAAGCCGGCAGGCAAGCCTGTCGTCCTCGTTGGAAAGGGTCTTTGCTTCGACAGTGGTGGAATCTCGATCAAGCCCGCACAGAGCATGGAGTACATGAAGTTTGACATGTGCGGAGCGGCAGCGGTGCTGGGGACTTTCGAGACGCTGGGTCAGATGAAGCTGGACGTCAATGTCGTTGGCGTGATTGGCGCGACGACGAACATGCCGTCGGGTACGGCGATGAATCCGGGGGACGTGATCCGCAGCCACCTCGGAAAGTCGATCGAGGTGATAAACACCGATGCGGAGGGCCGCCTCGTCCTCGCTGATCTCCTCTCTTATATCAGGCGCTATGATCCCGAGGTGGTGATCGACGCCGCTACCCTCACAGGCGCGTGTGTCATAGCCCTCGGGCATAGCGCCACCGGCGTATTCTCGAACGACGAAGCGCTGATTGCGGAAGTCCTTTCGGCAGGAAAGCGTGCGGGGGAGCCGGGCTGGCCGCTTCCGATGTGGGACGAGTACAAGGAGTTGATCAAATCCGATGTCGCCGATGTGAAGAATTCAGGCGGACGTCCCGCCGGTGCGGTGACAGCCGCGCTCTTCCTCAGAGAATTCGTGCAGGGCTACCCGTGGGTTCACCTGGATATCGCGGGAACCGCCTACTCCGAGACAGACCTCGTCACGATTCCCAAAGGACCAACCGGAGTGCCGACGGGTACCTTTATCGAATTCGTACGGGGGAGAGCGCGCTGAAGAATTCCGACCGCCGCAGGTCGAGCTTTATCCGCCTCGGCTTGTTAGCCGGGGCGCTTTTGTTCGTGGCCGCGCCATGCGTGGCAGCGCAGGTGGTTCCCAGCGACGTCAGCGCAACTCCGCTGCCCGTAAAACCTCCGACGGATTCCACCGGCGCTGATACGACGGACGCGAAGCCTGATTCGGTGAAGCCGCAGGTGGGCCGGTTCGCGGATCCGATGCTCTACGAGATCGGCCCGCAGTACCAGTGGAACCGGCGTGAGCTGTTCGCGCTGGGGGCGTTGACGGTGGCCGATCTGCTAGAGCGTATCCCACAGATCACGACGTTTCGCTCGGGCTGGCTGGCCACCCCGCAAGCCGCGGCCTTCAACGGGGACTTCCAGAGGGTTCGCTTCTTTTACGATGGCATCGAGCTCGATAACCTCGACCCGGCCAACGGCGGAATCCTGGATCTCTCGACGGTGCAGCTGTGGACACTCGAGCACATGAGCGTCGAGCGCTCGGCGAGTGAGGTGCGGGTGTTTCTTCGCAGCTGGCGGGTCGACAACACAACGCCTTATACGCGCGTGGATGTCGCGACCGGCAACGAAGAGACCAATCTCTACCGCGGATATTATGGCAAGCGGTTCGGGGGCGGTGAGCTGCTCCAGCTCGCGGGGCAGCAATTCGGCGTTACGAGCTCCCGGTTCGCGGGCAGCGGGGATGCACTCTCGCTTCTCGCCCGTGCCGGCGTCGGGAAGCGGGGCTGGAGTGTGGACGGCTTCGTGAACCGGACGCATCCGACGCGAGGGATTCAACGGGCCGCGCTCGGACGCCCCGCAATTCCGGCACTCGACGCCACGCACACCACGGCATATGTCCGCGCCGCCGTGGGTAGTTCCGGCGGGCCCTGGGCGCAGCTGACCGCCGCGTCCCTTCGATTCAGAGCCAGTGAGGCGGTTACGAACGTGGGCGAGGATGGAGTCACGGTAACAGACACAGTGGCGTCGTCCCGATCAGAGGCGCAATACGATCTGAGTGGCGGCCTCACCCGCGGGCCCGCGCGACTCGAGCTGAGAAACAGGCTGAGGTCCATCGATGCGGCGACATACAACTCGGCTTCAGCCCGATTCGATATTGCGGTGCCGTGGGGAGTTTTGAGCGCATTCGGGGAGAATGATGGGTTTCGCCGGTCGACCAACGCAGATCTCGGTGTGCGGTTCCAACCCCTCTCCTTCATCGCTGTCGCCGGGTCGATCGCTCAGACGACCGCGAGGTCGGACAACGCCCAGTTCCCCTCGAGCCGCTCCGCGCGCGGAGAGGTCGGACTCCGCGTTCTCGGGCCGTGGTTCTCCTTCGGGGCGATGACACTGGACAATGCGTTTGTGCCGGCCCCTGTCGTCTACGACACCCTGCTTCAGCCCGTGTTGCTCGGCCGATCGGAGGGGATAATGGGGGCGATCCGAGGCCCTCTGGGTCGAGGCTTCGGCATCGACGCATACCTTACGCGCTGGAGCGGAGCGGAGCCCTATCGTCCCCAATATCAGAGTCGCTCGGAGATCAATTTCTCGAGCACTTTCCCGCGCCGCTTCCCGAGTGGCAATTTCGAGGTGCGCGCGCATGGCGTATATGAGTACCGCGGCGGTAACACCTTCCCGCTTCAGGCAGGGGAGATCAAGGTAGTGGCTGCCAAGACAGTCTCGGCGCTCCTGGAAATACGGATCATGCGAGCGGTGCTGACCTACCAGCAGCGAAATATTCTGGCGTATCAGCACGAGATCATTCCCGGCTTCGAGATGCCGCGGGTGCTCGCCATCTACGGCGTGCGCTGGGACTTCTGGAATTGACAAATGTCGTTGTCGCGCCGTAGCTTAGCCCACCTCACATGATAAGTAGCATGACCGGGTTCGGAGCAGCGGATGGAGTCGCCGGCGGCGCTCGGGTCGCCGTAGAGATCCGCACCGTGAACCATCGTTTCTTCAGTCCCAGCCTGAAGCTTCCCGCCGCTTACGGCCGGTGGGAGGGCGAGCTGCGTGAGCTGTTGAGGCAGCGAATCGCCCGCGGCCACGTCACTCTTTCGGTCCGCATCGACCGGGATCCGTCCGCGAGCCTGTCGAGCATCGACGAGACCCGGTTCGCCGCGTACCTCACCGCGGTGCGTGAGCTCCAGAAAAAACACTCCCTGGAAGGCCCGATTGACATTTCCACGATTCTGAGACTGCCTGATGTTGTCGCGTCCCCGAGCGAGGTAGTCGCAGCCGACGCCGGAGAAGCACTAACCTCGATCGTCAAGCAGGCGGTCGAGGCTCTCGTAGCCATGCGCCAGGCAGAGGGAGCCCAGCTGGCCGCCTTTCTCGCTGAGCGCGTCTCGGTCGTGGAATCGGCGCTTGCGCGAGTGCAAACGCGCGCCCCGGTGCGCCTCAGGGAGCAGCACGATCGCGTGCGGAGAACCGTCAGCGACCTTGTGGGAGGCGCCGGCGCGGACCCGCAGCGAATTGCCCAGGAGATTGCGATTCTGGCGGACCGTCTGGATGTGACGGAGGAGCTCGACCGCTTTCGATCGCACCTTTCCGCGTTCCGCGAGACCGCCGCAGCGCGGACGAGCGAGCCGGTCGGGAAAAGGCTGGGATTCATCCTCCAGGAGATGGTGCGGGAAGCCAACACCATCGGAAGCAAGGCGAGCGATGCGGAGATTCAGGAAGACGTGATCGGAATCAAGGAGGAGCTGGAGCGCATCCGGGAACAGGTCGAGAATCTCGAGTGAATCCGGTTCCGATCATTCTTTCGTCTCCCTCTGGCGGCGGGAAAACCACGATCGCAAAGCGGCTGCTGGAGGTCAGGAACGACATCGGATATTCGGTTTCGTGCACCACGCGGCCGCCGCGCGAAGGAGAGGTCGAGGGCCGGGATTATTACTTCCGGAGCCGCGGAGAATTCGAGCGGGGCCGACGAGCGGGGGAGTTCGCCGAATCGGCGGAAGTTCACGGACACCTCTATGGAACGCTTCGCTCCGAGGTCGAGCGGGTCCTGGCGTCTGGGCGCCACGTGATGATGGATATCGACGTTCAGGGAGCCCGCCAGTTCCAGGCTGTTTTCCCCAGCTCTCTCCTGATCTTCGTCCTTCCGCCTTCCGCCCGGGTGCTGCTGGAGAGGCTCGAGGCCCGGAAGACCGAGGACGCGCGATCGCTCACTCTTCGCCTGAAGAGTGCCAAAGAGGAGCTGAAGGCGGTAGATTTGTATCCGTACGTCATCGTGAACAACGAAGTGGAAGCCGCGGTAAGCGAGGTTTCCAGGATCATCGACGGGAAAGCGGCCAGAACCGTCCGCGGTGGCCCGCTGGAGCGGAAGCTGTCCGAGCTCGTAGCGGGAATCGATCAGGCTATCGACCATTATTCAAAGAGGCGGTAAATGCAGGTTTTCATTCCGACGGAAGTCGCTCAGCATGCGACCAACAAGTACCTCGGCGTTCTCGTCGCGGCCAAGTACGCACGGGTGCTAAATGAGTTTCCGCGCGATCGCTCGGCGCCCGGCGAAAAGAAGCTGACGACCCGCGCTCTCGAAGAGCTTACCAGCGGCCAGGTCGAGTACCGCGTCATTCCGCGCCGCCGCTCGGAGTAACTACCGCGCGCCCTTTCGCGGGTAAAAGAGTCCTCCTCGGGATCACCGGGGGTATCGCCAGCTACAAATCAGTGTGGCTGGCGCGTTTGCTTACACAGGCTGGCGCCGAGGTCGACGTGGTGATGACTCGCGCGGCCCGCGAATTCGTCGGTCCCATTACGTTCGAGGCCGTCACTGGACGTCCGGTACACTCGGAGATATTCGGCCCGGGTCACGCGCTGGATCACATCGGTCTTGCCCGCGCCGCGGACGTTATCGTCGTTGCTCCGGCGACCGCTGACTTCATCGGCCGCGCTGCCCATGGACTCGCCGACGATCTTCTCACCGCGTGTCTCCTCGCCGCGGAAGCGAAGGTTCTCCTCGTTCCCGCCATGAACGATCGCATGTGGTCTCACGTGCAGACGACTCGCAATGTCCAGCAGGCGCGCTCCATCGGTTACCGCGTGCTCGATCCCGCGGAGGGACCTCTCGCAGCAGGTGAAGGGAGCGGCCCCGGCCGGATGCCCGAGCCGGATGAGATCATGAGTCATATCGGCCGGCTGCTGGAGCCCGAAAGCTCTCTTTCGGGCAAGAGCGTTCTAGTGACCGCCGGGGCCACCCGCGAGGCGATCGATCCGGTGCGCTTCATCTCGAATCACAGCAGTGGAAAGATGGGGATAGCGATCGCCCGAGCCGCCTGGCGCCGCGGCGCCGATGTTACTCTGATCGCGGGGCACGTGGATGTGGAGCTCCCGACCGAGGTCAACCTGATCAGAGCACCGTCCGTGGAAGAGATGACAAGCGCCGTCGCGAGCGAGCTCCCTCGGGCAGATGTGCTCTTCATGGCGGCTGCGCCGGCAGATTTTCGTCCCGTAACGGCGGCAGAAAAGAAGATCAAGAAGGCCGCTGTCGTATCGTCACTGGAGCTCCAGCACGCCGGTGATATCCTCAAGGCCACTATCTCCCGCCGTAAAAAGGGCAGCATCATCGTCGGGTTCGCCCTCGAGACGGACAACGGCGCGGCCAACGCGCGCG
>Ga0136633_1003208_pt1 | contig 10847 bp, 8 predicted proteins | sample AntDrymeUQ832206_2_FD_105494 | JGI IMG/M metagenome (GOLD analysis project Ga0136633, IMG submission 105494) | Polar desert sand microbial communities from Dry Valleys, Antarctica - metaG UQ83 (22.06) | ecosystem: Environmental > Terrestrial > Soil > Desert | place: Antarctica: Dry Valley...
AGGACAAGATCGCGCACTGGATGTTCAGCGAGTTTCCGGGCCTGTGGTACGTCCTGGCTCACGCACCCGATGGCCAGGACACACGCACCGGAGCGTATCGCGGCGTTTATCTTGGAGGCGATGAGTCACTCACCTCCCGCGCCTGGATCACCGAGCACGTGACGAGCCATCACGGACCACTGGGCGCGCTGTACCCGATGACGACCTACACCGCGCCCAATCCGCACAGGACGATGAAGGAGGGTGACACGCCCTCGTGGTTCTACTTCCTCGCCAATGGACTTGGCGAGGCCGCACATCCTGAATGGGGTGGGTGGGGTGGCCGGTTCCGGGCCGAAACGGCCAGCATCTATCGGGATGCCGCCGATTCCCTGGACGGTGTGACCGGACCTCGCGTCACGGTCTGGCGCTGGCGCCCGGCATTCCAGAATGATTTCGCGGCGCGCATGGACTGGTGTGTGAAAGATGTTGCTGCGGCCAACCACGCACCCACAGTGGCCGACACTGGCGGACGAAACCCGGGACCGCTCAGGATGAATGCGCGGCCAGGCGATCGCGTGACGCTGGACGGGGCAGGCGCCGCTGATCCGGACGACGATGTGATGCGCTATCGGTGGTGGATTTATGCGCAACCATCCACGCTGGCCGGCGGCACCATTGAACATGCCGATTCAGCCCGGGCCACACTTGCCATCCCCAAGGCCACTTCCAGTGGCGACATCCACGTCATCCTGGAAGTGACCGATGACGGCGTGCCCTCGCTCACGGCCTATCGTCGGATCGTTGTCACCGTGACACCCTGACAACCTACCTTCCCTGCATGAACGACTCGATCTCCTCGATGGTGCGCGGCACCGCTGCGGAGAGACTGGTGAGGCCAGTCTCGGTGAGGAGGAACGAGTCCTCGACCCGGATGCCGATCAGCGCGTACTTCTGGACGGCCGGCAGGACGGCGGTCTTGAACGCCCGATTGGCCGGCGTGTCGGGCAGCTCGTCGAGCGCCTGCGGGCGGATGTAGATCCCGGGCTCGACCACAAATGTCATGCCCGGGGCGAGCGGACGCTGGTAGTCGCCCACGTCGTGCACGTCCATGCCAATCCAGTGGCAGATACCGTGCGTGTACCAGGTACGGAACTGGTCGCCGGTGGCGTCGGTGATCAGGCCAAGCTTCAGGAGACCGGCCTTGACCACTTCCTCGGCTGCCCTCTCCACGTCGGCGGTCCTGTTGCCGGCGCGGGCGGCACGCATCCCGGCCTCCTGCGCCTCGAGGACGAGCCTGTAGATGTCTTTCTGTGGCTCGCTGTACGTCCCGCTCACGGGATAGCTGCGGGTGATGTCCACGGTGTAGCCGTCGTAGCTGCCGGCGGCGTCCACGAGCAGCAACTCGCCCGCCTGCATCTGCCGGCTCGACGCCCCGTAGTGCAGGATCGTCGCATTCGGCCCGCTGCCGACGATGGACGGGTAGCCGGGGTTCATGGCGCCGTTGGTCAGGTAGACCTGCTCGATGGCGGCCTCGACCTCGTACTCGTAACGCCCGGGCCTGGCAGCCGCCATGCCGGCCCTGTGCGCGTTGCTCGAGATGTCGCCGCTCCTGGTCATGATCGCCTGCTCGTACGGCGACTTCACCTGCCGCAGGCCGGCGATGAGCGGAAACGTATCGACGAACGACGCGCCCAGGAAGCGATCGCGCACCTTCGCGGCGAACTCGTAGGGGGCGGTCAAGGGCGCGGACGGCGCCGGGCGCGGTCCGAACGGCAGGGCCAGCCTGGCGCGGCCGCCCTCGACGGCTGCGAAGAACCTGTCGAATTCCGGTGAGACCTCGCTGCGCCGCGCTGCGTAGACCTGCCGGTTGAACAGCGCCGTCACGAACGGCTCGAACTCGTTCACGAAGTAGACGGTCTTCACGCCGCTCTGCGCGGTCACCTCCTCCCTCGTGAGGATGTGGCCGTTGCGGTGCTCGCGGCGCGGGTCGGGCTGCCGCACAAACAGCACCTCGCGCACGCTCGCCGCGCCCGGAATGAGGACCAGCGTCGAGTCTTCCTGGGCGATGCCGGTGAGGTACAGGAGATGACTGTCCTGACGGAACTCGTAGTCCACGTCGAGGGAGTAGACCTTGCTCGGCGCGCTCCACACGATCGCGACGGCGTCCGGTCCCAGTTGCTCCATCAGGCGCGCGCGCCGCGCCGCGAGATCGTCCTGCAGGGGCCCGGCCATTGCCGGGACGGTGCCGATCAGAACCGCCACGGTCATCGCCGCCATCACATTCGCCAGACGCCAGCTCATGACGGGGATGGTACACGCGTCGAGCATGAGGCGAGGATCACCGCCACCATGACGATGTGACCTCTACCGGAGCGCGGTTCCCTCCACAAACAGCGTCAGCGCCACGCCAGACCACCGCTCGTCCCCGCTAGGACTGCCGGGGGCCTGGCTCCCCATCGGCATCGCCCCTGTCAGCGTCGCCCGCCGCCGGAAGCGGCTCAACAGGTAATCACGCACCAGCGACGCGCGCTCGGCCGAAATCAGGTGCGCCGCGCCGCCCTCGGTGACATGTGCATAGCCCTCGACCACCAGCGCGCTGTCGCGCGGGTACCGCACCAGGTCGGCCATCGACGAGTCGATGCGCCGACGTCCGGGCTCGCTCAACTGCTCGACGCCATCCGCGTCGCGTCCGAACAGGCCGTCCGCGTCAATCCACACACGCAGCGCCACGCGCGAGTCGCCCTCCAGCGCTCCCGCCACGTACGCGTCACGGGTAATCGCGTCCAGATCGAAGAAGCCGCGCTTGCGGAAGAAGCCGCGGAACAGGATGTTGCGCTTGAGGGCCTCGGTGCCCTCCGACAGGTCGGACATCACCTCCTGTGCCTCAGTGAGCGTGCCCTGAATCGAGCGCAGCGCCTGCTGCGCCGTGCTGTCGCGCGCCGTGATGCTGTCGAAGGTCGTCCGCGCGCGCGCTGTCACCGCCTGCAGATTGGCCATGGTCTTCTCGGTTTCGGCTGCGATGCCTGCCGCCCGCTGATACAGCGCATCGTCTGTCACGAGTTTTCCGATGGTCCCCTCGCCGGCCTTGACCTTGGCGAGGACCTGCTCGGCATCCACGAGCACCTTCTGCACCTGGTCGACGGCCCGCTTTCCAGACTTCACCATGGTTTCGAGCTCGGTGCCGACGTTGTCGATCACCTTGTCGACGGTGCGCACCGCGTCGGTGGCCGCTGTCACGGCATGCGAGACATCGCCTTTCAGCGCCATCACTTCGGTCGTCACCGTCCGGAAGGTCTCGCGGCCCTCGTGAATCAGGTCGCCGATCTCGATCATGTCGATGCCCCTGATGGTCTGTCCCCCGGTCACGACCGGGGCCGCGTCGGTGCCCGGACTGACCTGGATGAACGCGCTGCCGACCAGGCCATCCGACTGCACCGCGCACACCGAGTCGGTCCGCACGAGGTGGCGGATATCGTCGCGCAGCCGCATGCGCACGATGAATGGCTCGGACGGCCGCGCCGGCAGCGCGATCTCCAGCACCTCGCCGGCCGGGAGTCCCGCGACCCGCACCTGCGTGCCCACCTCGAGTCCCGACACCTTGGTGAAGGTGGTTCTCACCTCGAAGTGCTCGCCAAACAGCAGACGACGATCGCCGATCATGAATAGCCCGGCGGCAAACAGCATCAGCCCACCAAGAACGAAGGCGCCGACGATGGCGGTGCGGGTACGTGCGCGCATAGTTGCTGTCTCCGTCGACCAGGCTAGCCCGAGCCGGTCGATCCCATGAACTCGCGGACCATCGCGTGCTCGCTGTCGTCCAGCTCCGCCGCCGTGCCTCGCGCGAGCACACGGCCCTGATGCAGGAAGAGCAGCTCGTCGCCGATGGCGCGCGCGCTCGGAATGTTGTGCGTGACGACCACCAGCGTCGTCTGTGCGCCGTGCTTGAGGGTCACCAGCAGTTGGTCGATCTCGCCCGCGGTGACCGGGTCGAGGCCGGCACTCGGCTCGTCGGCCAGCAAAATGGGGGGTTCGAGCGCCATGGCCCGGGCCAGCCCGGCGCGTTTACGCATGCCACCTGACAGGTCCGCGGGCATCTTGTCGAAGTCCCGTCCGAGTCCCACCTGCTCGAGGAGGGAACTGGCCCGTGCACGAATCTCCTCGTCCGATTGCCTGGTGTGACGCCGCATGGGGAACGCGACGTTCTCGCCGACCGTGATCGAGTCAAACAGCGCCGCGTTCTGGAAGAGGAAACCGATGCGCTGGCGAACCGGTGACAGCGCCCGGCTCGACAGGCCGGTGATGTCACGGCCCTCGACGAGCACCTGGCCGGCGTCGGGTTCCATCAGCCCGATGATGTGTTTCAGCATCACGCTCTTGCCCGTGCCACTGCGGCCGAGGATGCAGAAACCGCGCCCGGCAGGAATCGACAGGCTGACGTCATCCAGCACGCGCAGTGCACCGAAGGCCTTGTGGACTCCGCGCAGTTCGATGGCCGGGACGGTCTGCTCGGTCATGGCCTACGACGGATAGAAGAAGAAGATGAGCCGGACGAGGACGACGTTGGCGACGATCAGCATGATCGACGACGTGACGACCGCACGCGTGGACGCACGCCCGACGCCCTCGGTGCCGCTCGATGTGTTGATGCCGAGGTATGCCGCGACGACCGCGATGATGAACCCGTAGACAGCGGTCTTGATGGTCGAGGGGATGAGGTCGGAGAACTCGATCAGCGAGAACGCCTGGCGCATGTAAGCCATCAACGGGATGCCGGTGATGGAGGTCTCGGCTGCGAATCCGCCGAGCATGCCGGTGAAGTTCATCACCGACGTCAACAGCGGCAGCGCGATCACGCACGCCACCACCCGCGTGACGACGAGGAACTTGAACGAGTCCACGGCCGACGCCTCGAGCGCGTCGATCTGCTCGGTCACCTTCATCGCGCCGAGCTCCGCGCCGATCCCGGCGCCGATCCGTCCGGCGAGCAGCAGCCCGGCGGTGAGCGGGCCGGTTTCGCGCACCAGCGCGATCGCCAGGCCGGCGGGAATGAGGGCTTCGGCGCCGAAGCGCGCGAGCGACGATCGCGTGTGCATCGACAACACCACGCCGATGGCGAAGCCGCTGACCGCGATCAAGGGCACTGAACGACAGCCCAGCTCGAATAACTGACGGAGCGTTTCCCGCAACTCGAAGGGCGGACGAACGCTCTCGATGATGGCCCGGCCGGCGAAGCGTGCGGTCTCGCCGGCGGTCACGAGCAGAGGCAGGAGCAGTGGAGCCATCGCAGCCTGGAGTCCTTGCTCAGAACAGCTTGTACGCGAGGCCGACGCTCAACACCGCCGCATCGGCGCGCACCGATCGCCGCGTGAACTGGCCGTTCTCGAGAAACGTCATGCCCGGGCGCGTGATGACGTAGCCGCTGAAGACGTTGACCGCGGCGCGGCTGTTGATGTCATACCAGAGCGACACGCCGGGACGCATCGCGAAGCTGTTGTCGACGTCGAGCGCGAGGCCATCACGGATTGTCGATTCCTGGAGCGTGAAGTTGTTCAGGGCAAGGCCCGCCACCATCGACAGGCTGAGCGCCCAGTGCGTCTGGTCGTTCAGCGTGTAGCTGAGGCCGGCCATCATGGGACGAATCGTCAGGCGTCCGAGCGTCTCGGCAGTCTCGGCCGACAGGTCACTGCTGAACCAATTGAGGCCCAGGTCGATGGCCAGTCCGCGGCCGACGCCGAGACGGGCCATGGGGCCGACCCTCATGCTCGAGCCGAGTCTGCTGTTGGAAGGATGCAGCGAGGCGAGCGAGGCGCCGACCGCGACGCGACGGTTGCGAGTGGCGCTGGATTCGGGCACGGTGCGTGGCAGCGGCGCAGGTGCGTCGCCTTCGGCCGCCTCGCGCAGCGCGGACGACCGGCCGACGACCAGCTGCGACCGCACCTCCGACACGCCGGCGACGCCGCGCGCGAGGCTGATGGCCCGCTCGGCCTCCGCTGCCGAGCCCACCAGCCCGGACAGTGTGACGATGCCGCCGTTGACCCGCACTTCGATGATGCGCGGACCCAACTCGGCATCGTTGACCAGGGCCGTCTTGACCCGGGCGCCGAGGCGAGCCTCTTCGATGACGGCCGGCTGCACCTGGACCGCGCGTGTGCAGCCGGTGGCCATCATGACCACGATGGCGACGGCTGCCGTGAAGCTTCTCATGCACGCTCCTGACTGGGGGGAGGCGGTCCGCAGCCTCATGGAACGTACCGGTCGGACTCTGTGGCCACGAGCATACATCGCGGAGGGCTGAAACCGGACCGGGGGCGTTGCTCGTTATCCGCACAACATGCCGCGTGCCTGCGTCCGCCGGGCCGGCGTGCGCCCGTGACAGCGTCGTACCACTCGGCTCGGACCGCGGGCGGGCCATCGGTGTCGCCGCGAACCTCTACCATGTGGCCACGAACCGCCGGGTACCGATCGGTCATGTGCAGTCGCCCCCGCGCCTATCGCGGCGGGCGGCAGGTGTACCTGGCGGACATCAGCGCGATCGTCAGGTGCACGGTCCATGGCGGGAGCCTTCGCAGCCTTGGTTACATTCAGCAGGTCATGCCGTTCGTCGCAGTTTGATGATCCCCGTGATGACGCTCAGCAAGATCAGGACGGTGGCGGTCGTCACGATGTCCGGGGCACTCTCCCACAGCCCTCGATACGAGATCCGGGTCACGCGGGGGAGAAGGACCACCACGGCCACCGGCAGCGCGAGGTCGAAGATCACCACCGATGACCGCTTCGGGAGCCGCCCCTCTTTTCGAACGGCACGGAGAAGTGAGCGGACCTGGAGCGCGACGAAGATCGTGGAGAGAAGTGCGATCACGATATAGGTGGTGCGGAGTGGCCTGAATCCCTCCGGCAGCGGACGCTCCTCGAGAATGGCGACGACACCGGCCGCGATCTCGCGCGTGTGATCGACAAATGGACTCGACACGTTCGTGAGGACGATGACTGCCGACCGTGACTCCGGCAGTAGCACTACGGCGCCGCGATACGAAGGAACAGCTCCTCCATGCCACAACGACGCCACACCCGCCGTCGTGCCCTGACGCCAGCCCATCGCGTATGCGAAACCAGCCTCCTCTGCCACTCCCTGATGCGCGAGCGCCCTTGAGGCAGGCGTCAGAAGCTGGGGCCCCACTCCGAGGTGTGAGAGGGCGAAGCGGGACATGTCGTCCGCGCTCGAGATGAGAGAAGCCGTAGGCAGGCGGCCTGGCTCGAACCGGTAGGACGACGGGCCGGCAAGGCCCCACCAGAGGTTGTGGCCCGGGGCGAGCGTCGGGGACGCTGCCACGAAGCTCGCCGTCATTCCGAGCGGCGCGAAGATACGACGCTGTATGTAATCGCCGAATGACTGGCCGCTCACCAGTTCTACGATCCTACCCAGGATCTGATAGTTGGGACTCGAGTAGATGTGCCGCTCGCCAGGCCTGGCGGCCAAACGGATGTCGCGGAGCGCATCGACATGGGCAGCCAGAGTCGCATGGCTGTTCTCCGCCCTCGGAGCGTCTGACGGGATGCCGCTGTTCTGATTCAGAAGCTGACGCACGGTCACGGAGGCGACGGCGGGATCGCTGAACCGGAAGTCTCCGAGGTATCGCTCGATGGGTACATCGAGCTCGATCCTGCCATCGTCTACCAACTGCATGATCGCGGTTGCGGTGATGGCCTTGCTCAGAGAACCGATGATCACCGGCTGTGTCTGATCGAGCTCGCCAAACCCTCGTCGGTGGACCACCTCGCCATGTCGAGTGACGACGAGCGCCAGGCCGGGCACGAGATGCCGTTTCATTCTGGCGGCGACGAATTGATCCACCTCCGGCAGGGAAGACGCGGTCGCAGGAAGAGAAAGGCACAGCAGAACGGCAGCAAGCTTCACGGTGCGCAGTGTACCGGCGGGCGGGTAAGGAGACGCGCGGGTCGGCCCTCGTCTTGCATGGCTTCATACTGATGCCAATCCCAACCGGGCCTGTTACACCGGTCCTCGAAAAGGACCCTGCCGTGTACCAGGTCCCGCCCCTCGGTCCCGACTCCGCCGTGCGCCGTCCGTCGGTCGCGAGCGAGCCTGCAGACATGATGCCCGCGCTCACGGGCATCCGGTTTCCGATGGCGCTGTGGGTGGTGAGCCACCACCTGAGCGGACCGGGACGCATGCTCGACCCGGTCACCACCTCGAGTCCCGCCGTGCACGCCATCGTCGGTTCGGCATGGGTGGCGCTCACCGCGTTCTTCGCCATCTCCGGTTTCGTGCTCACCCGCCGCTACACGAACACGACATGGACCAGGCCGGTGCTTGCGCGTTACGCGATTGCACGCGTCGGACGTGTGTACCCGCTGTATCTGGTCAGCCTGCTGATCCTCTTTCCGATCATCACGGAGGCGCTGGGCCGCGGCGATCTCGGCAGCCTGCTCAATCGCGCCGGCATCGTGCTCAACTACGTGCTGCTGCTGCAGGGGTGGCAGCGGCCTGTCGTCGAGTGGAACACGCCGGCGTGGTCGCTCTCGTGCGAGCTGTTCTTCTACGCGTGTTTCCCTCTGATCATGCTGCTCGTGCGGGTCGGCTCGTGGCCCCGCCTGTTTGCGACAACGGTCCTGGCGTTTGCGCTGCCGGTCATCATGCGGCTGCTGACCGCCGATCCGATTCCGAAGGCGCTGCTGTACTTCGGCGACTTCCTGGTCGGTGTCGCGGCCGCGGGCGTCTACGATCGACTGCACCTGCGGCAGGTGCCGCTGCGGCGGCTCGGCCCCTGGCTGACCGCCCCGGCGCTCATCGGCGGCCTGGCGCTCGTGCTGTTTCGCGACGCAATCGAATCGTTTTTCGTATTCGACGCTGGCATTCGGCTGACGAGCGCGATTCTGGTCTTCGGCCTCGCCTGCGGCGGCGGCCTGCTCGTGCGGACGTTGTCGTCACCATTCATGATGGCCGGAGGCCGTGCCAGCTATGCCATCTACATCCTGCACGTGCCGGTCCTCTGGTGGTATCAGCGATCGGCTCTTCATGCGGAGCTGCCGCGAGTACAGGCAGGATTCGTGTATATCGCCATCGTGCTGACGGTGTCCTACGTGCTCTCACGATGGTACGAGGCGCCCGCCAACGACATCGTCCGCGGTTGGTACGGCGACTGGCGGCGGCGCCGGGTCGCGCAGTCGCGCGCGGACCCGGCGGGTCGGCAGGTCGTCAGCTAGACGTGCTTGCAGGCCGGCGCCATCCGCTGACCGGTTCGCGATCGAACAGGTGTACACGTTCCGGACCGACAACAATCCTGACGATGTCGCCGTGACGCAGAGTGACACGGTCGTGAAAGGCTCCGAGCACGTCGTGATTGCCGAGCCGGTGGGGCGCTCTCGCCGGCGGAAACGTCGCGCCGCGGAGTCTTGTGGATCGTGCTGTCCGGCGCTACGGCTTCGGCATGTGGATCAGATAGTTCACGCCCTGCCGGTTGAGCCAGATGCGCGTGTACTCGCCGCCCTTCAAGTGATCGACGCGTACCTCGTTGCGCGGGCCAGGCGTGGCCGCGATCTCGCCGATGTCCGCATCGGGAACGACGACGGCGAGGGCGCGCCCCGCGACTTTGCCATTGCGAACGAACTCGATCCAGCGGCCCGGCCTCATGCCCGCGCTCGGCGGTCCCTCGTCGCGCCGCTCCAGGCGGTAGGTCCCGGCTGGCAGGGGCTTGCCGTCAACCAGCACCGACCTCGGAATCGTGACGTCCCCGCGCGCCATGCGCGCGGCCGCCGCTTCCTGCGCCTCCATCACCTCTGCCTCGTGCCCGGCGATAGACGTGCGCACGCGGTTGGCCGCCTCCGAGGCTCGTCTGAGCGCCTGTTGCGCTTCGGCGTGCTGACCGCTGGCGCGTAGTCGTCCGGCTTCCTCGAGAGATGCCTCCGCAGCGGCGAGGTCGGTCTGCCAGCCGGAGGCCTGTTCCGGCGGACGCCGGGAGCCGGACAATGCGTCGAGCGACTGCCGCACCTCAGAGAGCCCTCGTTGGGTCTCGCCGGCGAGTCGAGCGGTTTCGCCGGATAGCCGCTGCTTTCCGGCCTCGATGGCCGTGGCCAGCTTCTCGGCCGACGCCTCGACGGCCGAGACGAACTCGTTGGTCGTCTCATAGGAACGGAAAGCCGAAAACCCACCGGCCTGCTCTGCCAGCTCGGCATCCAGCCGCGCAACCGCCTGCTGGGCCTCCGCATACGCGGCTGGGGCATAGGTTTCCGCCTCGGCAGCAAGCCCCGCGACACGGGCCTTCGCTGCGTCCACGCGAGCGGTCGGCGGGGCGCTGCAGCCCGCTGCCCAGACCGCAACCGACAGGGTGATCAGTGCCTTCGCGATCGTGCCCATGACACCTCCGTGTGCAGAGACTACGCGCAACGGGACCTGAGGTAAAGCGGGCGCGGCGATCGCTGGCCACCCGCACGGCGATCCCCTTGTGCACGACGATGGACCGCGTGGGCCATGGGGTCGGCGGCAATCCTCGTCGAGACGAACGGCCCGTGCGCGTGTCCTGGTCCAGACGGGCGGCCTCTTCTGGCCTCAGTCGCTGAAGGGGATTCCGGAAGCGGTGTTGCTGAACGGGTCAATCGCGCGCCGTGCTGGCAGCAGCCCTAGCGCAGCGGCTTTCGGCGCCCCCGTGTCGACCACACGAGATACCCGGCCACCGCGAGCGGAATGCCGAACTCCACCACCAGCATGCCGGACGGCACCCGCCACGGCGCCCCGCGCCCGAACCAGTGCCACACGCCGTAGGTCGGCAGGATGGTGAGCGACCACGCCAGCAAGGGCAATGCCGACACCGTCGTGCACATCGGCACGAGCCATACGAGATACCAGGGAT
>Ga0136633_1003209_pt1 | contig 10847 bp, 1 predicted proteins | sample AntDrymeUQ832206_2_FD_105494 | JGI IMG/M metagenome (GOLD analysis project Ga0136633, IMG submission 105494) | Polar desert sand microbial communities from Dry Valleys, Antarctica - metaG UQ83 (22.06) | ecosystem: Environmental > Terrestrial > Soil > Desert | place: Antarctica: Dry Valley...
CGCGGCCCTCGGGGCCGGCGCCGGCTCGCTGGCCGCGTACACGCGGGATCAGGCCACGGGAGCGCTGACGTTCTCCCACCGCCTCGTCAACGGCGAGGCGGGCGTCACCGGCCTCAATCTGCCGAATTCGGTCGTCGCCGACAGTTCGTTCGTTCACGTTGTGGCCGGCGGCGGCTCCGCCGTCACCACCTTCCGTCGGGACGCGACGACCGGGGCGCTGAGCCTCGTCCAAACCCTGTCGAGCGGGTCCAGCGGTTCCAGCGGAATCGCCCTCAGTCCGGACGGGAAGAACGTCTATTCCGGCGGCGCGGCGGGCGCGATGTCGGTCTTGCAGCGCAACCCCGCCACCGGCGCGCTGGGCGTCGGCAGCGTGTTCCAGGACTGGACCGGGGTGAACGACGGCCTCGACGGCGTGCGCGGCCTCGCCGTCAGCCCGGACGGGACGTCACTGTATGCCGTCAGCCAGAACGCCAACGCCTTGGCCGTCTTCAGGCGCGACCCCGCCACCGGCGCCTTGGCGTTCCATCACGCGCTGTTCAACAATTCCGGCGGCGTCACCAGTCTGCTGACGCCCGACTCCGTGACGGTGAGCCCGGACGGAACAATCGTGTGCGTCACCAGCTATGGGAGTTCTTCCAACGGCGGCCGCCTCACGGTGTTCACACGGAACGCGGCCACCGGGGCGCTGACGCTGTCGCAGGTCCTGAGCGACAACTCCGGCGGCGTCGACGGCCTGTTCGGGGCGAACGCCGTGGCGTTCAGCCCGGACGGGGCGAACGTGTACGTCACCAGCGACTCGGAACATTCCGTCGCGGTCTTCGGCCGCAACATGGCCACCGGCCAGTTGACGTTTCAGCAACTCCTCAAAGACGGCGTCAACGGCGTGGACGGCTTGAACGGCGCCGCGGACGTGGCGGTCAGCCGCGACGGCGCCGCGGTCTACGTGTCCGCGAAATTCGACCGGGCCGTGGCCGTGTTCGGCCGGGACGCCGCCACGGGCGCGCTCACGTTTTTGCAAGTCCTCAAGAACGGCGTTAGCGGCGTGTCCGGGCTGCACACGGCCACGTCTGTCGCAATCAGCGACGACGGGCGCTCGGTTTACGCCGTCGGCAGCTCGGACAAGGCCATCGTCGCCTTTCAGCGCGACCCCGCGACCGGCTTGCTGACGTTCCAGCAGGTCCTTGCGGACGGCGTCGGCGGCGTGACCGGCTTGCTGGGGGCCACCGCCGTCGCCGTCGCCCCGGACGGGAAATTAGTCTGGGTGACCACTTGGACTTCCAACAGCCTCGTGATGTTCCGCCGCGACCCGGCGACCGGGGCGCTGACGCACCTCCAGACCGCCGTGGACGGCGCGAGCGGGATCGACGGGCTGAACAACACCTACGACGTGGCGGTCAGCCCCGACGGGAAGAACATTTACACCGCCGGCTTGGCGGAGGACGCCGTCGGGGTGTTCCGCGTCTTCGGGGACGTGCCGGACGGGACGTACGCGCTGTCCCTCGCGGCCGACGCTTCGGGCATCAAGGACTCGGCCAACAACCCGCTGACGAACGACTTGTCCGAAACGTGGACGGTCGAGTCGCGGCCGACCGCGACGGTCAGCGCCGTCGGCCCCGACCCCCGCACCACCGCGGTCGCCACGGCCACGATCGCCTTTAGTGAGCCCGTGACGGGCTTCGACCTCGCGGACCTGCGACTCACCCTCGACGGCGTCGGGGTTCCGCTCCAAGGCCCCACGCTGACGTCAGCCGATCAAACCACGTGGACCCTCTCCGGGCTGGCCCCGCTGACCGCCGGCCCCGGCTCCTACGTACTGAGGGTCACCGCCGAAGGCTCGGGGATCACGGGGGCCGGCAACCGTTCCTTCGCGGCCGATGCGGAGGACCAGTGGACGCTGGACGACCAGCCGCCGACGGCGACCGGCCTGACGGACACGGCCCCGAACCCGCGAAACACGGCGACCGCGAGTATGGACGTCACGTTCTCGGAGCCGATCAACCTCGCCACGCTGACCTTTGCCGACCTCGCCCTCACACGGGGCGGCTCGCCCGTTTCACTGACCAATGCCGTGACGGCAAGCCGCGTCTCGGCCAACACCTATCGCATTGCGGGGCTGTCGGCGTTCACGGCCCTGGACGGCGCCTACGTCCTGATACTCGACGCCGCCGGGGTGCAAGACCTCGCCGGCAACGCCGGGACCGGGTCGGCGCAAACCACTTGGCTGAAAGACGCGGCCGCGCCGCCAAAGCCGGCCGTTGCCGCGGTCAGCCGCGACAGCGGCCCCGACGCCGCCGACCGGGTGACCAACGACGCGACCTTGGTCGTGACCGGCACGGCCGAGGCGGGCAGCCTCGTCACCGTATACCGAAACGGCGCCAATCTCGGCGCCGCCCTCGCGGACGGTTCCGGCCAATGGGCATTCGACCACACGGCCGCCGTTCTCCCGGACGGAACGCACGTGTTCACGGCCACGGCCACCGACCCGGCCGGCAACGTCAGCGCGGCGTCGGCGGCGTTCGCCGTCGTCGTGGACACGGCCGCCCCGCCGGCCCCGGCGGTCACCGGGATCACCGGCGACACCGGGTCGGACGCGGCTGACGGCGTCACGAGCGACGCGACGCTGACCGTGTCCGGCACGGCCGAGGCCGGGGCCTATGTGACCGTGTCCGTGGACGGCGCGGCCGTCGGGACGGCGCGGGCCGACGGGGCCGGCGCGTGGAGCTACGACCACACGGCCGTCCGACTCGCCGAAGGGCCGCATTCGGTTGCCGCGGCGGCGGCCGACTTGGCTGAGAACGCAGGAGCCTTGTCTGTCCCGTTCTCCGTCGTCATCGACGGCACCGCCCCCTCGGCGCCGGTGATTGAGGGAATCACAGCCGACACCGGGACCGACGCGGCCGACGGCGTCACGAGTGACCCCACTCTGATCGTCTCCGGCACGGCCGAGCCGGGCGGGCGGGTGACCGTCCGCAAGGACGGCGTGGCGATCGGTGAAGCCGCGGTCGCCGCGTCCGGGCGCTGGGCGTTTGACCACACGGCCACCCCGCTCCCGGACGGCACGCACGCGTTCACGGCGACGGCGGCCGACGCGGCCGGCAATGTTGGGGCCGCGGCCGCGCCCTTCACGGTCCGCGTCGTCACTGCCGCCCCGGCCCCGACGGTCGCCGGCATTTCGACAGACACCGGCGGCGGCGGGGCCGACGGCGTAACGAGCGATCCGACGCCGGCCGTTTTCGGCGCCGCGGCCCCCGGGGCGGTCGTGACCGTGTTCCGGGACGGAGCACCGGTCGGGACGGCGACGGCCGACGGGTCGGGGGCATGGAGTCTCGAAGACCCCGGCCCGGCGATTGCCGACGGGACGTATGAATTCACCGCACGGGTCACGGACGTGGCCGGCAACGTCAGCCCGGCCTCGGCGGCGTTCGCCGTCGTCGTGGACACGGCCGCCCCGCCGGCCCCGACCGTCACCGGGGTCATGAATGACACCGGGTCGGACGCGGCCGACGGCGTCACGACGGACTGGACACCGACCGTGTCCGGCACGGCCGAGGCCGGCAGCCGGGTCACAGTCGCGCGGGACGGCGGCTCCGTCGGCTTCGCCGTGACCGGCGCCGATGGCCGCTGGGCGTGGGACGACTCGGGAACGACGCTTGCCGACGGGCCGCACACGTACGCGGCCCGGGCCGAAGACTCCGCCGGTAATGTCGGGGCCGAGTCGGCCGCGTTCGCGGTGGTCGTTGACACCGCCGCCCCGGCCGCGCCGACTGTTGCCGGGGTCTCGCCCGACACGGGAGCCGACCCCGCGGACGGCGTGACGAACGACGCCACGCCGCTCGTCTTGGGCGAGGCCGAACCGCTCGCCGTCGTTACGGTGCTGCGGGGGGCGGCCGTGCTGGGCACGACCGTCGCCGACGCGGCCGGCCGTTGGATTTTTGACGCCGCGGCCAGCCCGTTCGCTGACGGCGGTCATTCCGTCACGGCCACGGCCACGGATTTGGCCGGGAACACCGGCCCCGCGTCAACCGCGTTGGCGGTGGCGGTGGACACGGGCAAGCCCGGCGCTCCCGAGATCACCGCCGTCTCGGACGATACCGGCCCCAGTTCAACGGACGGCCTGACCTCGGACCGGACCCTCACCGTTTCGGGTACGGCCGAGGCCGGCGCCTTCGTGACCGTCGTCCGCGACGGCGGAATTGTCGGCACGGCGCGGGCCGACGCCTTCGGCAACTGGTCATTCGACGATTCGGCCGCGACGCTGGCCGAAGGCTCCCACGAATACGCCACTCGGGCGGAAGACTTGGCCGGGAACGTGAGCGGCGCGTCGCCGAGTTTCCGCGTGGTCGTCGACACGCAAGTGGCGCCGCCGGTGATCGCCTCGCTCGCGGACGACACCGGGGCGGACTCCGCCGACCGCGTGACGGCCGACACGACGCCGGCGCTCGCCGGCACGGCCGAACCGGGGGGCGCGGTCACGGTGTACCTCGACGGCCAGCCGTTCGGCGGCGCCGCCGTTGACGCGTCCGGCGACTGGTCGTTCACGGCGCTGACGGCGCTCGCCGACGGCGCTCATGCGTTCACTGCCCGCGCGACCGACCGGGCCGGGAACGTGAGCGGTGATTCCGCCCCGTTCACTGTCCTCGTAGACACGCTAGCCCCGACAGCGCCGGCCATCACGGGAGTCTCGACGGACACCGGTTTCGACGGGGCCGACGGCGTGACGAGCGACCGCACCCTGGTCCTGTCCGGCACGGCCGAGCCGGGCGGGCGGGTGGCCGTCCGCAAGGACGGCGTGGGGATCGGCGAGGCCGCGGCGGACGCCGCGGGGCGGTGGGCCCTTGATTACTCAGCCGTCCCCCTCCCCGACGGCGTCCAAACGTTCACGGCGACGACGGCCGACGCGGCCGGCAACGTCGGGCCCGCGGCCGCGCCCTTCACGGTCCGCGTCGTCACCGCCGCCGCGGCCCCGACCGTCGCCGGGGTTTCGACCGACACCGGCGCCGGCGGGGCCGACGGCGTCACGAACGATTCGACGCCGGCGGTCTACGGGACCGCGGCCCCCGGGACGCTCGTGAGCGTGCTCCGGGACGGAACGCCCGTCGGGTCGGCGACGGCTGACGGGTCGGGGGCGTGGGCCCTCGCGGACACCGGCCCGGCGCTCGCCGACGGGGCGTATGCGTTCACGGCCCGCGTCACGGACGCGGCCGGCAACGTCAGCCCGGCGTCGGCGGCGTTCGCCGTCGTCGTGGACACGGCCGCCCCGCCGGCCCCGGCGGTCGCCGGGGTCACCGGCGACACGGGGTCGGACGCGGCCGACGGCGTCACGAGCGACGCGACGCTGACCGTGTCCGGCACGGCCGAGGCCGGGGCCTTTGTGACTGTGTCCGTGGACGGCGCGGCCGTCGGGACGACGCGCGCCGACGGGGCCGGCGCGTGGAGCTACGACCACACGGCCGCCGCGCTGGCCGAGGGGCCGCATGCGGTAGCCGCGGCCGCGGCCGACTTAGCCGGGAACACAGGGGCGCTCTCCGGCCCGGTCGTTGTCGTCGTCGACACCCTCGCCCCGGCGGCCCCGGCCGTCTCGGGAATTTCGACGGACACCGGGGCCGACGCGGCCGACGGGGTGACGAGCGACCGCACGCTGATCCTCTCCGGCACGGCCGAGGCCGGCGCGACGGCGACCGTGATTCTGAACGGCGTGGAGATCGGGACGACCGCCGCGGACACCGCGGGGCGGTGGGCGTTGGACCACACCGCGACAATCCTCTCCGAAGGAACGCATCAGTTTGTGGCGCGCGTCCGGGACGTGGCGGGAAACGCCGGCGGGGATTCGGCGCCGTTCGACGTGCGGGTGGACGTGACGGCGCCGACGGCGGCCGTCGCGTCGGTTGTTCCAGACCCCCGCAATTCCCCCCTGCCCGAGATCGCGATCACGTTTGACGAACCAGTGTTCGGCGTCGATCCGTCGAAGATTCATTTGGTTCGCGACGGCGTCCGTCTGCCCACGGACGCGCTGACACTGACGACGGCCGACGGCCGGCATTGGACCATCGGGAATCTTGCCGGGCTGACAGGTGTGCCCGGCCATTATTCGCTGGCGCTGGCCGCCGGCGGCGTCACCGACGCGGCCGGCAACCCGCTGGCGGGCGACGCGGCAGCGGATTGGGACGTGTTCAACACGGCGCCCGTTCTCGACGGCGGCGCCCGGCCGGCTCTGCCGCCCGTGCCCCGCGACGGGCCGGCTTCGGCCGGCGGGGCGGTGGCGTCGCTGCTCGACGGGGCCGTCACGGACGCGGACCCGGCCGCCGTGTCGGGCATGGCGGTGACGGGGGCGACCGGCTTCGGAAGCGGCGCATGGCAATACTCATTCGACGGCGGCGCCACGTGGGGCGACCTCGGCGCCGTCTCGCCGGCGGCGGCCCGCTTGTTGCGGCCGGAGGACCGCGTGCGGTTCTCGCCGGCCGACGGGTTCACCGGCACGGTCCGCCTGACGTTCCATGCGTGGGACCAGTCGGCCTGGGCCGCCGGCGACCTCGCCAGCCTGGCCGCCGGGACGGGCGGCACGACGCCATTCAGCGCCGGCGAGGCCACGGCTTCGCTGCGTGTGGCGATGACCTTAACGCCCGTCCCCGAGGACTCACGCGGCCACCGCGGCGACACGGCGGGGAGTCTGATAAGCCGGTTCGTGAGCGACGCGGACCCGAAGCCGCTCCGCGGGGTCGCGGTCGTCGGCGTGGCGGGCCCGGCGATCGGCGTGTGGCAGTTCTCCTCGGACGGGAAGACGTGGCGGCCGGTCGGGGCGGTCAGCCCGGCCCGCGCGCTCTTGCTGAAGGAGACGGACCGCCTGCGGTTCTTGCCGGCGGCGAACGAGACCGGTTATGCCGCCATCCGCTACCACGCGTGGGACCAAACGGCCGGGAAGCGGGGCGGGTTCGCGGACCTGACGGCTCCCGGCGCGACCGGCGGCGGCGCGGCTTTCAGCGCGGCCGCGGACGTGGCCTTCGCCGAGGTTGCGCCGGTCAACGACCGCCCGGCCCTGGACCGCGGCGGCAAAATCACGCTGACGCCGGTCCCGCCGGGCGCCGGGCGGCCGGCCGGCGACACCGTCGCCGCCGTCCTCGGGGCGGCGTTGACCGACCCCGACCCCGGGGCGGTCGGCGGCCTCGCGGTCGTGTCGCAGTCGCCGCGCGCCGGGTGGGAATTCTCGACGGACGCGGGCGCGACGTGGGAGGCGTTCCCGGCCGTGGCGGCCAAGGCGGCGCTGGCCCTGCGGCCCGAAGACATGGTGCGGTTCGTGCCGCCGGCCGCCTTCACCGGCCCGGCCTCCTTCGCCTTCAAGGCGTGGGACCAGACGGCCGGCGCGTTCGGGAAGGCGACCAACGACACGGCCGCCAAGGGAATCACCGCCTACGGCACGGCGACCGCGACCGCCACCGTGGCCGTCGCCAACTCGCCCCCGGCGCTCAACTCGGCCCCGGTCCTCACGGACGCGGCCCGGCCGCCGCTCGCCGCGGTCCCGGAAGACGCGAAGCCGAAGGGAGATTCGGTCTCCGCCCTGTTGGAAACGGCCGTCACCGACGCGTTCGGCTCCCTCCGCGGGGCCGCGCTCACCGGGTTGACGGGCCTGGCCGGCGGCCACTGGGAATACTCGACAAACGACGGCAAGTCGTGGAAGCCGGCCGGCCCCGTGTCGGCGTCGGCGGCCCTGCTGCTGCGCGACACCGACAAGATTCGGTACGTCCCGGACCCGGACGTCTCCGGCTCCGCGGCGGTGACGTTCCGCGCGTGGGACCGGACGCGCGGCACGGCCGGCCGGCGGGCCGACCTCTCGGGGGCCGGGAAAACCGGCGGGGCGACGGCGTTCAGCGCCGCGGCCAAGTCGTCGGCCGTGACGGTGGCGCCGGTGAATGACAAGCCTGTGCTGGACGTCGGCGGCCGGCCGTACCTCACGCCGCCCGGCGCGGCCAACCAGGGGGACCTCGTCGACGACCTCGCGGGGGGGCTGATCACGGACGTGGACGCCGGCGCGAAGAAGGGGATTGCCGTCGTCGGGGCGACCGCTTCTCTCGGGACGTGGCAGTATTCCAAAGACGGCGGGGCGAATTGGCTCGCGTTCTCCGCGTTCCAGTCGATTTCGGAGACCGCGGCCCTCCTTCTCGCCCCGACGGCCCGCGTCCGGCTCGTGCCGAACGCCGGGGCGCACGGGGCGGCCACCTTGCGGTTCCGGGCGTGGGACCAGACCGTCGGCCAAACAGGCGGCGTGCGGACGACCAAGGATTCAACCGCGTTCAGCGCCGCCGTCGAAACGGCGACGCTCGTAATCAACGCCGGCAACGACCGGCCGATCCTGGACACCGCCCCCGCGCCGGCGTTGACGCCCGTACTCGCCGAGACGCGTCTGCCGACCGGAGACGGCGTCTCGCGGTTGCTCGGGAAAGCCGTCGCCGACCCCGACCCGTCCGACCCGCAAGGCATCGCCGTCACGGGGGCCGTCAGTTCGCCCACGACCGGGACGTGGCAGTATTCGACCGACGGAATGGCGTGGCACGACGTGGGAACCGTCCGCGCAACGGCGGCACTCCTATTACGGGCGACGGACCGCGTCCGATTCGTTCCGGCCGTCAACTTCCGCGGCACGGCGAAACTCGCCTACAAGGCGTGGGACCAGACGGCGGGCCTCGCCGGTGACCGCGTCAACACGGCGTTGAGTTTTACGGCTTTCAGCCGCGAGACGGAGACCGCCGCCGTCACCGTCAACATCGCCCCGGCGCTGGACGTCTGACCCGCGGCTCGGCCCCGACGAGGAACCCACACTCCAATGCAGACACGAAATCGCCGTCCACGGCCATGCCGGTCAACTGAAACAACTCCGCATCTCCCGGGTCGCCGCTGCGTTTACTCAACGCCTCCATTCTGATTTCGGCCTGCCAGGCCTGGGAAGTGATTTATCGCTGCTTCTTCCGCGCCGCGACGAGGACGAGGCGCTGCTTGCCGAGGTCCGGGTCGGCGGCGAATCGGTCGATCCGGGCGGGGTTCCACACCGCGGCCAACCGGGTTGCCGAGCATCACCTCGAATCGCATGACGGGCGCCGGCCCAGGGTTCCCTTTGGTCGCCTGCGCGTCCTTGATCGACACAGTCGGGCCGTCGTCGTCGGTGATCGTGCCCAAGCCGTCGGCCTGCCAGACCGGCGAGGGCGGGTTGGCAATGGTCATGTGGTGTCGGAAATGCGGAGCCGGAACGTCGCTTCCGGCTCGAGGGCGGCGTCGTTGAATGTCTGGACCGTTACCTGCTTCGAGGCGTTGTCGCCAACCCCGCCGAGAAGAACACCGGCGTCACGCGCATGTCGCCCCCCGATTGGACGTTTGCCAACCTCAGTGTACGCGCCGCGGGTGGCCCGCCGATCACGCGGGCCGCCTTCCGGTATGATGACCCGGCTGCCACATTCAGGTTGACCACCCCATGCACCCGACCGACAGTTCCCGGCGCGCTTTCCTGAAAACCTCCGCACTGCTCGCCGGGGCGGCGCCGGCCAGTATTCTTCACGCCCGAGCGACGGCCGCCGCGAAGCCGCTCCTCGCCTACGTCGGCACGTTCAGCTCGCCGCTGAAAGACGTACTCCCGACTCAGGTGGACCTGCCGCCCGGCAACGGCCGCGGCATCCACGTCTTCCGGGTAAACCGCGAGACCGGGGCGATGACGCCGACGGCCGTCCACGAAATGGGGACCAGCCCGAGCTGTCTGGCCCGGAACGCCGCCGGCACCCGCCTGTACTCGGCCAACGAGACGGACCGCGTCGGCAAAGACAAGGAAGGCACGGTCAGCGCGTTCGCCGTCGACCGGGCCGACGGAAAACTGACGCTGCTCAACACCGTCCGCTCCGGCGGGGCCGGGCCGACCTACGTCAGTCTTCACCCGTCCGGGCGGTTCCTCTTCGTGGCCAACTACTTCGGCGGAACCGTCGCCGTCCTGCCGGTGTCGGACGACGGAAAACTGGGCGACCCGACCGACGTCAAGACGGACGCCGGCAAGGTCGGCCCGGCCAAGGCGGTCAACGCCCCGCCGGGCAGCTTCGCGTTCAGCGGCCACGACCGGACGCACGCGCACATGATTCAGGCCGACCCGGGCGGGCGGTTCGTGTTGCACGTGGACCTGGGGCTGGACCGAATCTTCAGTTGGAAGTTCGACGAGAAGGCGGGCGCTCTGACGGCGAACGACCCGCCGGCGGTCGCCCTGCCGGCCGGCGACGGGCCGCGGCACACGCACTTCCACCCGAACGGGAAGTGGCTGTACTCCGTCCAGGAGGAAGGCTCGACCGTCGTGCTGTTCGACTACGACGCCGACCGCGGCCGGCTGGCCGCCCGGCAGACGGTCTCGACGCTGCCGCCCACGTTCGCCGGCAGTAATTTCTGTTCCGAGATTCTGGTCTCGGCCGACGGCCGGTTCGTGTACGTCGGCAACCGCCTGCACGACAGCATCGGCATCTTCGCCGTCGGGCCGGCCGGCGCGTTGTCCTACGTCGGCGAAGAGTGGACCCGCGGCAACTACCCGCGCAGCTTCACGTTCGACCCTACCGGCCGGTTCTTGTACTGTTGCAACCAGCGGGCCGACAACGTCACCGTCTTCCGGGCCGACGCCAAGACCGGCGGCCTCGCCTTCACCGGCCATTACGTCCCGGTCGGCAACCCGTCGCACGTCGTCTTCCTCGACCTCGCCGACGGCGGAAAGGACGACGGATGAACCCGCCCCGGCACTCTTTGTTGCTTCCATCGGCGTTCGCGCTGGGAGAGGCGAAATGACCGGGCGAAAGCGCAGCGACCCCCCCCGGCCCCCCCTTGGCAGGGGGGGAGAA
>Ga0136633_1003210_pt1 | contig 10845 bp, 12 predicted proteins | sample AntDrymeUQ832206_2_FD_105494 | JGI IMG/M metagenome (GOLD analysis project Ga0136633, IMG submission 105494) | Polar desert sand microbial communities from Dry Valleys, Antarctica - metaG UQ83 (22.06) | ecosystem: Environmental > Terrestrial > Soil > Desert | place: Antarctica: Dry Valley...
CGGTGACCTTGCGGGCCAGCGCGACCTCCCGCCGGAACGACGTCCACGGCGTGGCACCCACCTCGTCCAGCGCACAGCGCGGGACGCGGGCGGCCAACCGGGCGATGACCCGCAGATCAGCGGCATACATCCGCGAGGCCGCCGCCGTCCCACCGGCCAGCAGCTCCAGCTCAGCCTGGAACTCCTCCGCCAGCCACGGGCAGGACTCCTCCAGCGAGCGGAGTGCAGCAGCGGAAGCCATGCAACGAGTCTATGGGAACAGGTGTTCGAACGCAAGACCCTATAGTGCATGTGACGGGCATCGTGACGCGCACGTGCATGCAGCTGATCAAGACGGCAAGCGAGGTGCGTCGGCTCGGGACCGAACCACAGCGTCCCGTGACGAATCTGCCGCCCGACGACCCGGCCGGCACCGGCACCGGCGAATCCGGCGAGATCCCCGCGGAGCGCGGCAGTCGCTAGCCCGCGCCCCCGGCGTCCTTGCCGCCGGTGCCGCCCATCGACGAATCGTCCGTGGACTGCTCGGGGTCACTACTGGCAGGCTCCTCGACCGGCTGCTCGAGGGCGAGCGGGTCGACCTCGACGTCGACCCCGTCGAAGACCTGGGGGGACTGCTCCGGCTGCGTCATGCGCAGCCGGTACCCGCAGCAGCGGCAGGTACGCCGAACTACGGCACGACGAGCGTGCGCGCGCCCTTGCCGGCCGCCATGTCGGCGAACGCACCGTCAATGCCGTCGAGGCCGACCGTGCCACTGATGAGCGCGCCGAGGTCCAGCCGCCCCTCGGCGGCGTGGGCCAGCACCTTCGGGATGTCGACCAGCGGGTTCGTCGAGCCGTAGACGCAGCCCTGGAGCGTGCGGGCGAAGTGGAACAGCTCGAGCGGGCTGAAGGACACCTGCGAGTCCTTGCCGCCGATGCCGACCACGGTCGTGACGCCGCCGCGACGGGTGGCCGACCAGGAGCTGCGGATCGTGTCGGCCAGGCCGACGCAGTCGAAGGCGTGGTCGGCGCCGCGGCCCTCGGTGAGGCCGCGGACCTGCTTGGCCAGCTCACCGCCGGCCTCCAGCGCGTCGGTGCCGCCCATGGACATCGCGAGCGCGAGCTTCTCGGGGGAGCGGTCGACGACGATCACCTTGCCGGCGCCGGCGAGGACCGCGCCCTGGACGACGGACAGCCCGACGCCGCCGAGGCCGACGACGAGGACCGACTGGCCCGCGCGCACCTGGGCGGTGTTGAGGACCGCGCCGACGCCGGTCATGACGGCGCAGCCCACCAGGGCGGCGTGCTCGAGCGGGACCGCGTCGGGCACGGCCAGGACGGCGCGCTCGGAGACGACGGTCTCCTCGGCGAAGCCGCCGGTGGACAGGCCCGGGTAGACGTCCTGGCCGTCGACCTTGGCGTACGGCGCGCTGGCCGCGCTGCTGGAGGTCTCGCACAGCCACGGCTCGCCCTGCAGGCAGTACCAGCAGGTGCCGTCCGGCGGCGCCCAGCACAGGACGACCCGGTCGCCCGGGGCGCAGCTCGTGACGCCCTCGCCGACCGACACGACCGTGCCGGCCGACTCGTGGCCGAGCACGACCGGCATCGCCTGGCGCAGCGTGCCGCGGGCCAGCGACAGGTCGCTGTGGCAGACGCCGGTGGCGGCGATCCGCACCCGGACCTGGCCGGGGCCGGACTCGGGCAGGTCGAGCTCGGCCACGCGCAGGCTCTCGCCGGGGGCGGACAGGACGGCGGCGCGGACCACGGAGGTCTCCTGGGGCTGGAGGCGGGGGACGGGGGATGGGGGACGGCTGGGAGCCTACGAGCCGGGCATCGGGGTACGGCAGGCGCACCGACCCTGGAGGAACCATGACCTCGCCCGACAGCCCCGCCCAGACCCACGACGCCCGGGAGGGCACCGGCGACCCCGAGACCGACCCGGCCACGATCGGCGAGGTCAGCTTCGAGGAGCCCGACGCCGACGGCGGGGCGGTGCCCGAGGGCAGCGACACCTAGCCGGCGGGTGCCCCTAGGAGCGCAGCTCCAGGGTGCAGCACTTCGCCGAACCGCCGGCCTTCTGCAGCTCACTGGTGTCGACCGGCACGGGGACGAAGCCGCGCGCGGCGAGCTCGGCCCGCAGGTCGACCGCTCCGCGCGACAGGACGACGTTGCGGCCGTCGGAGACGGCGTTGAGCCCGAAGGCCGCGGCGTCCTCATCGGTGGCGATCAGGGCGTCGGGGAACAGCCGGCGCAGCACCTCGCGGCTGCCCTCGGAGAACGCCGGCGGGTAGTAGGCGATCGTCTCGTCGTCGAGGACGGTCAGGCACGTGTCCAGGTGGTAGTAGCGCGGGTCGACCAGCTCGAGGCTGATGACCGGCACGCCGAGGAGCTCCTGCGCCTCGGCGTGTGCGGCGCGGTCGGTGCGGAAGCCCCAGCCGGCGAGCAGCCACCGGCCGGCGAGCAGCAGGTCGCCCTCGCCCTCGTTGACCTCGCGGGCGTCCACCACGGCCTTGAGGCCGGCCGAGGCGAACCACTCCAGGTAGGCCGGGCCCTCGGCCTGCCGCTCCGGGTAGGTGAAGCGGGCGCCGTACGCGACGCCCTCCACGACCAGGCCGCCGTTCGCGGCGAAGACCATGTCCGGCAGGCCGGGCAGCGCGTCGACGAGCTCGACCTCGTGGCCGAGGTCGGCGTAGACGGCGCCCAGCGCCTCCCACTGCTCGACCGCGCGGTCGCGGTCCGCACCCTGCGTCGCGTCCATCCACGGGTTGATCTCGTACGACACCTCGAAGTGGTCGGGACGGCACATCAGGTAGCGGCGGGGGCGGGCGGTCCGGGTCGTGGAGGTCATGCCGACGACGCTAGAGACAGCGAGGCGTGCAAGCAATCGCCATCAGTTGCGCACCGAGCGTGGTTCTCTTGCGCAGTTGCGCCAGATCCGGTGCTTCGTTGCGTAGGAGGACGACGTGGACCAGATCGACCAACAGATCCTCAGCTTTCTGCTCGAGGACGGCCGAGCCACCTACAACGAGATCGGGCAGTCGGTCGGGCTGTCGGCGCCGGCGGTGAAGCGGCGGGTGGACCGGCTCGTCGCGCGCGGCGTGATCCGTGGCTTCACCGCGCTCGTCGACCCGGCGGCGCTCGGCTGGACCACCGAGGCGTACGTCGAGATCTTCTGCAAGGGGACGGTCGCTCCGGAGGCGCTGCGCAAGAGCCTGCTGGGCGTCCCGGAGGTCGTCGGGGCGTGCACCGTGTCCGGCTCGGCCGACGCGCTGCTCCACATGCTGGCCAGCGACATCAAGCAGCTCGAGCGCGCGATCGAGCGGGTGCGGGACGAGCCGAACGTCGACCACACGCAGAGCACGATCGTGCTCTCCCGCCTTGTTGACCGACCGCGGTCGTGAGGACCGGGGTGAGGACGTAGCGTGCGTCACACCGCCGGACGCAGGAGGACCTGAAGCATGAAGGTGCCGTTCACGACCGCCGACTTCATCGACCGGGCCGAGCAGTGCTACCCGCTGCGCACCGGCGTCGTCGACGAGCCCGGTCCGACCCAGGACGGCGGCCTCGGCAGCCTGACCTACGGCGAACTGGCCGAGCGGGCGCGCAGCATCGCCGCCGGGCTGGACGAGCTCGGCGTGGAGCGCGGTGAGCGGGTCGCTGTGGTGAGCCACAACAGCGCGCGGCTGCTCGAGCTCTTCTTCGGCGTGACGACGTGGGGCCGGGTGCTCGTGCCGGTCAACTTCCGGCTCAGCCGCGACGAGGTCGCCTACATCGTCGAGCACTGCGGCGCGACCGTGCTGCTCGTCGATCCCGAGCTCGACGAGGCGCTGGCCGACGTGACCGCCAAGCACCGGTTCGTGCTCGGCAAGGACTCCGACGCGGCGCTGCTGCGGCCCGGGGTCGAGCCGGTCCCGTGGGACGACCCCAGCGAGGACGACACCGCGACGATCAACTACACGTCGGGGACGACGGCCCGCCCCAAGGGCGTGCAGATCACCCACCGCAACCTGTGGGTCAACGGCGTCACGTTCGCCCTGCACGTCGGCGTGACCGACCGCGACGTCTACCTGCACACGCTGCCGATGTTCCACGCGAACGGCTGGGGGATGCCGTTCGCCCTGACCGGCCTGGGCGTGCCGCAGGTCGTCATCCGCAAGATCGACGGCGCCGAGATCCTGCGCCGCGTCGAGAAGTACGGCGTGACCGTCATGTGCGCGGCGCCCGCGGTCGTGGCGTCGGTGCTGGACGCGGCTGCGGAGTGGGAGGGCGCCATCCCTGGCGGCGGGGGCCCCGGGCGGGACCGCACGCGGGTCATCGTCGCGGGCGCGCCGCCGCCCAGCCGCACCATCCAGCGCATCGAGGAGGAGCTCGGCTGGGAGTTCGTGCAGATCTACGGCCTCACCGAGACCACCCCCCTCCTGACCGTCAACCGCCGCCGCGCCGAGGAGGACGCGCTCGCGCCCGAGGAGCGCGCCCGGCGGCTGGGCCGAGCCGGCATGCCCGCGCTCGGCACGCGACTGCGGATCAGCGACACCGGCGAGATCCTGGCCCGGGGCAACACCGTGCTCGAGGGCTACTGGCAGCAGCCGGACGCCACGGCCGACGCGCTCGAGGACGGCTGGTTCCACACCGGCGACGGCGGCACGCTCGACGACGAGGGCTACCTGTCGATCAGCGACCGCAAGAAGGACGTGATCATCACCGGCGGCGAGAACGTCTCCTCGATCGAGGTCGAGGACTGCCTGTTCAGCCACCCGGCCGTGGCCGAGGTCGCCGTCATCGGCGTCCCGTCCGAGAAGTGGGGCGAGACCATCAAGGCGCTCGTCGTGCTGGCCGAGGGCGAGACCGCCGACGAGGCCGAGCTGATCGCCCACTGCAAGAAGCGCCTGGCCGGCTACAAGGCGCCCACGTCGGTCGAGCTGCGCGAGGCGATCCCGCGCACCGCGACCGGCAAGATCCAGAAGTTCAAGCTGCGCGCCGAGTACTGGAAGGGCCAGGAGCGGCGGATCAACTGAGCACGGTGACCCGCCGCTGGCTGTTCGCCGACCAGCTCGGCCCGCAGTTCCTCGACGCGCCGGACCAGCCGGTGCTGCTCGTCGAGTCGCAGGCCGTCTTCCGGCGCCGGCGCTTCCACCGGGCCAAGGCCCACCTGCTGCTGTCGGCGCTGCGCCACCGCGCGCTCGAGCTCGGCGAGCAGGCCGTCGTGCTGCGGGCGGACACCTACGACGAGGCGCTGACGCAGGTCGGCGAGCCACTGTCGGTCGTGCAGCCGACGTCGTGGTCCGCCGACCGGTTCGTGCGCTCGCGCGGGATCGAGGTCGTCCCCGAGGGCCGCGGCTTCGCCACCACGCGCGAGGACTTCGCCGGCTGGGTCGCGGGGCGAAAGCGCCTGCTGATGGAGGACTTCTACCGCTGGCAGCGGGTGCGGCTCGACCTGCTCATGGACGGCGACGAGCCGGCTGGCGGCCGGTGGAACCTCGACCACGACAACCGCGAGCCGCCGCCGAAGCGGGCGACGCTCGGGCTGCCCGAGCCGTGGTGGCCGGCCGAGGACGACGTCGACGCGCAGGTGCGCGAGGACCTCGACCGGTGGGCGCGCGACGGCCTGGTCTCCTTCATCGGTGAGGACCGGCCGCGGTGGGCGCCCGCGACCCGCGCGGAGGCGGTGGCCGCGCTGGAGCACTTCGTGGAGCACCGGCTGCCGGACTTCGGCCCGACCGAGGACGCGATGCTGGGCGCCGACCCGTGGATGGCCCACAGCGCGCTGTCGCCCGCCATCAACCTAGGGCTGCTGCACCCGCTGGAGTGCGCGCACGCCGCCGAGCAGGCGTACCGGTCGGGCGCGGCGCCGCTCAACAGCGTCGAGGGCTACGTGCGGCAGGTCGTCGGCTGGCGCGAGTGGATCTGGTCGCTCTACTGGCACGTGCCCGACGGCTATCGGGACGCCAACTTCCTCGATGCTGCAGGCGATCTGCCCGAGTGGTTCGCCTCCTTGGACGCCGACCAGGAGGTGACGGCGAACTGCCTGTCGTCGGTGCTCGGCGACCTGCGCGAGCGCGGCTGGGTGCACCACATCCCGCGACTGATGGTGCTCGGCAACTACGCGATGCAGCGCGGCTGGGACCCGAAGCAGGTCACCGCGTGGTTCCACGAGGCCTTCGTCGACGGCTACGACTGGGTGATGCTGCCGAATGTCACCGGCATGAGCCAGCACGCCGACGGCGGCCTGTTCACCACCAAGCCGTACGCCGCCGGTGGCGCGTACGTCGACCGGATGAGCGACTACTGCGGCGGCTGCGCGTACGACCCGAAGGTGCGGGTGGGGGAGCGATCCTGCCCGTTCACCGCCGGCTACTGGGCGTTCCTCGAGCGCAACGCCGGCCGCCTCGCCGGTAACCATCGGATGCGCCAGCCGCTGCGCTGGCTGGACCGGCTGAAGGACCTCGACGAGCTGGTCGCGCAGGAGCAGGAGCGGGGCGACGCCCCGCCCTGAGGGTCAGGTGCGCGGCAGCTCGAAGGCGAGCAGGGCGACGTCGTCGGGCGCGCCGCCGTTCGGGTAGCGGCGCAGCCTGTCGCCGAGCGAGGCCAGTGCCGCGGGCAGGCCGTCGAGCTGCAGGGCCTCGCGGGCGGCGTCGGCCAGCGGGAAGAAGCGGCCGTCGCGGCGGGCCTCGACCGCGCCGTCGGTGAACAGCAGCACCCGGTCGCCGGGCTCGACGTCCACTGCCACCGCGGGCACGGGCGGGCCGAGGCCCAGCGGGAGCGCCTCCGGCAGCGCGAGCTCGGTGATCGCGCCGTCGCGCAGCCGCAGCGGGTGCGGGTGCCCGCAGCCGAGCATCCGCACCCGGTCTCCGCGCACCTCGACGAGCAGGGCGGTCACGAAGTCCTCTGACCCGGCGTCCCGCCGCACCGCCGTGTGCGCCGCCTCGGCGACGCGCTGGAGGTCGGCCTCGCGGTGCGCCGCCTCGCGGAAGGCGCCGATCGTCGTCGCCGCCAGGCGGACCGCGTCCAGGCCCTTGCCGCGGACGTCGCCGATGACCAGGCGCAGCCCGTGCTCGGTCTCGACGGCGTCGTAGAGGTCCCCGCCGATGCGGGCGGCCTCGGACGCCGACACGTAGGTCACCGCCAGCGGGATCCCGCCCAGGGCCGGCGGAAGCGGCCGGAGGATGGCGCGGCTGGCCGCGTCGGCCGCGCCCTGGACGGCCAGCAGGTGCGACTGGCGGCGCTCCCGGCTGCGGGCCGCGACCGCGCCGAGGCCGACGGCCGCGGCGATGCAGGCGAGCCGGACGTACTGCGGCGTCGAGGCGCCGTCGTCGCTGGCGAGGCCGATGACCAGGCCGGCCAGCCAGGCGACCAGGCCGAGGGCCAGCACCCCGATGACGCCGCTGAAGGTCGCGGCGAGGAACGGCACCGCGACGAGCAGCCCGACGTACTGGGTCTTCTCGGGGCCGGCCGCGACGTCGGCGGCCACGATGCCGACCGTCAGGGCCAGGCATGAGGCCACACCCGTCCACGGCACGCTGCGCTCGGCTCGCACGTGGTCCTCTCGAGTGTGGCCCGTTGGGGGCGCGGTGTCCGCAGATGCTTCCACGGTTGGGCTGCCCGGCCCTACGTTGCCCTCGTGTCGAGCGTCGTGCTGCTCCGTGGGGTGAACCTCGGGGCCCGCAACCGGATCGCCATGGCTGACCTCCGCGCGCTGCTGGAGGGCCTCGGCTGCACCGACGTGCGGACGCACCTGCAGAGCGGCAACGCGGTCGTGCGCATCCGCCGGTCGCCGGCCGGGCTCGAGAAGGCCGTCGTTGCAGCGCTCGTCAAGCACGGGCTGCCGGTGCCGGTGATGGTCCGGACCGCCGAGGAGCTCGCCCGGGTCGTGCGTGACTGCCCGTGGGAGGGGCTGGACCCCACGCGGCTCCAGGTGGGCTTCCTGTCGGGGGAGCCCGACCCGGCTGCGGTCGAGGCCATCGACCACGAGGCGCTGCTGCCCGAGCGGGTGGTCGTGGAAGAGCGGGTGCTGTACCTCGACCAGGCGCCGGGGATCCGGAACAGCAAGCTCAACGGCCTTCGGCTGGGCGTCGACATGACGGCGCGCAACTGGCGGACGGTGCTCGCGCTGCACGAGCTGGCGTCCGGCTAGGTTCCCGCCGTGGAGTTCTCCGAGGTCCTGCGCCGGCGGCGGATGGTGCGTCACTACACCGACGAGCCGCTGTCACCCGAGGTGGTCGAGCGGGTCCTCGACGCGGCGCTGCGCGCGCCGTCCGCCGGCTTCTCGCAGGGCTGGGCTTTCCTGGTCCTGACCGAGCCGGAGGACCGCGCGCGCTTCTGGCCGTTCGTCCCGACTCGCGCCACCCAGACGCCAACCATGATGGACGCGCCGCTCGTCGTCGTCCCCCTCGCCCACGAGGCGGCGTACGTCGACCGCTACGCCAAGCCCGACAAGGCGGCGGCCGGGGTGAAGGAGTGGCCGGTCCCGTTCTGGTACGTCGACACCGGGATGGCTGCGCTGTGCATGCTGCTCACCGCTGTCGACGAGGGGCTCGGCGCGTGCCTGTTCGGCATCCAGGCCGAGCACCGCGCCGGCTTCAAGGCCGAGTTCGGCATCCCCGACGCCTACGAGCCGGTCGGCGGCATCACCGTCGGCCACCGCCCCCCAGACCTCGCCCCGCAGGACGCCGCCTCGATCGAGGCACGTCGACGGGCGAAGGAGGAGGTCGTGCACCGGGGGCAGTGGCGGGGGTAGGGGCGGGGTGGCGGTCCCGGCGGTCCCGGCGCCGGCCGGATGTGGCCGTCGACGCCGGCACCGTGCGGGCAGACGGCGTCACGGTGGCTCGGGGGAACAGGCCCGCCGCGCGCGGTTCCCAGGCCTCCTCTCGATCCCCGAGATATGTCCGTCCACAGTCTCTTTCGGCCTCTGGTTCTGTCGGAGGGCGGTCCTACTGTCGTGTCATGGCAGTGGGTCAGCAGGTGCTCTCGGGGGTGGCGTCCCTTGAGTCGCTGCGCGCTGCTGAGGACGAGCTGGGGCAGGTCGTGGCTGATGAGGGTGCGGTGCACGTCCGCAAGCTCCGTCGGGTCTTGGCGCTGCACGAGCTGTATGCCGCGGAGGGTCTGGCTCTGTCGGCGACGCCGGAGGCGGCGCGGCTGCTGCGCTGCTCGCAGTGGCGGGCCGACCGCCTGCTGGATGAGGGAATGCTGCTGAGCGCCCTGCCCGAGGCGTTGGACGCGCTCACCACCGGAGTGCTGACCGTCGAGCAGTCCTCGGTCGTGGTGACCCAGCTCCGGCAGGTCAGCGATCTCCGCGCCAGCGACCGCGAGCCGGAAGGCGTCGACCCCGACCCGCTCAGCGACGACACCCGCTGGACGCTCGACCTCACCGACCCCTACGCCTGGACCGATCAGCCCGCACTCGGCTGACGGGGAGGCGAGCCGTGGGAGATCCCGGAGCGGTCGTGCCGATGTCGCTGTGGGCTCGGGAGCGTCGCGCTGGGCCAGTCCGGCGCACGTACTGGCAGCTCGACCCGCCCCGAGCGGGCGCCGGCCTGCTGCGCGACCAGCACCTGCCGCTCACCGCGGTCACCGACGCCGAGGTCGTGCCGAACGGGCTCGCCGCCGTGCGCGGCCTACGCGCACCGGGATTCGGCGTGCCGGGCGACCGCAAGATCGGCACCTGGCGGCGGCGCCACGGCCGGAGCCTGGTCGTCGCCCGGCGCGGGCGCCTCGCCCTCCGGGTGCGACTGATCGGCCAGCGCTACGACGAGCTGGTGCTCGACGTCGCCGACCCCGAGCGCGCAGCGGCCGAGCTGTCCGGCCGCTGAGCAGCCGGCTAGCCCGCCGGGCTGGGGACCGTCGCGGCGACCGGCACCGACAGGGTCGGCATGGTCATGTCGGTGCAGGACATCGCCTGCGCGTCACCGCCGGCCAGGGCGGTCACCCGCGCGGCCGCCTCGGTGAGCCGCTCCTCGGGCAGCCGGCCCGAGCGGACCGCCTCGACGATCGCGTCGCGCATGCCGAGTGCCTGGTTGCCGTCGGTCGCGAGCGCGACGTCAGCCCCGGCCTCGATCGCACGCACCGCCGCCTCGGGGAAGTTCCAGCGCAGGTTGACCGCGCCCATGCCCAGGCTGTCTGTCATCGCCACGCCCTCGAAGCCCATCTCGCGCAGCAGGGCGTACGCCTTCGGGCTCAGCGACGCGGGCAGGTCGGGGTCAAGAGCGCTGTAGCCGAGGTGGTTGAGCATCACGACCGGCGCTCCCGCATCGATGGCCTCCTGGAACGGCAGCAGGTCCGTGCTGCGCAGATCCTCGACGGTCGCCTCGACGACGTCGCCCTCGGCGTGCGTGTCGGTCGCTGAGCGGCCCTGCCCGGGGAAGTGCTTGACGGTCGGGGCGACGCCGGCGTCGAGCAGACCGGCGGAGAACGCGAGGCCGTAGTCCGCGGCCAGCTGCGGGTCGGCGCTGAAGGACCGGTCGCCGACGATCCCGCTGTACGGTCCGTCGTCGAGGTCCAGCAGCGGCGCCAGGTCCAGGTCGATGCCGACCTCCGCGAGCCGGGCACCCACGCCCGCGGCGAACTCCCGCACCTGCTCCGGCGTGTTCTCCCGGGCCAGCCGGCGCGGCGACGGGCCGGCGCCGACGATCTCGCGCGTGACCGCGACGCGGCCGGACTCCTCGTCGGTCGACACCAGAAGCGGCCGACCGGCGCGTTCACGTAGGCCGGCCACGAGCGCGGTGACCTGCTCGGCGGACTCGACGTTCGGTTCGGAGAGGAACAGCCCGCCGACGCCGAGGTCGACGACCTGCTGGCCCAGCAGGTCGTCGACCGTCGTGACGCCGGGGATGCCGACGACGAGCACCGCAGCCGCTCGCTGCTCGAGCGGAG
>Ga0136633_1003211_pt1 | contig 10845 bp, 9 predicted proteins | sample AntDrymeUQ832206_2_FD_105494 | JGI IMG/M metagenome (GOLD analysis project Ga0136633, IMG submission 105494) | Polar desert sand microbial communities from Dry Valleys, Antarctica - metaG UQ83 (22.06) | ecosystem: Environmental > Terrestrial > Soil > Desert | place: Antarctica: Dry Valley...
AGAATGAAGCCGAGAAGACTCGCGTAGCCCAGTGAATACGGGGGGCGCTCGCCGACACCGAGACCGCCGAGGGAAAATCCGATCGCGCCAGGCAATGCGATGAGCACGCCGATCGCTGCGGCGGTGGCAACGGCGCGACGGATCGGGTAGCCGAACAGCGACAGATAAGGAACGGTGAAGGTGCCGCCGCCAATCCCCATCATCACCGAGGTGCCGGCGATGAATGCGGCGGCCAGGCGCTGCCACAGCAGCTTCGGCAACTCGCCCGCCAGCTTCCAGCGCTCATTACCCACGATCATGTTGAACGCGACGAGCAGAGCGAAGATCGAGAATACCGCGCGAAGCACCTCGCTTGCTGCGTGCGGTGCGAGGGCCGCCCCGGCGATCGCGCCGAACAGGATAGCAGGAGCCAAGGCACGGAATAATCGTTCGTCCACGGCGCCCCTGCGCCGGTGGGCCAGGGCCGATCGGATCGAAGTCGGGATCATCGCCGCAAGCGACGTGCCGACGGCCATGTGGATGCGCACGCTCTCGTCCACTTCGAACGCGCCGAACACGTAATAGAGCATCGGCACCATGACGATTCCGCCGCCGACTCCAAGCAGGCCCGCGAGCAGGCCAGCCGCGACTCCGGTCGCCAACAAGGCTATCCCCATCAGGACCAGGAATGTGTAATCCGGCATCGGTGCTGGATCAGAGGAAGCGGGTCGGCGAGATGATCGTGCGCCACATGTGGCTCGAGGGGCTGTTGTCGAGGCCCAGCCCCTCCTTTGGCTGGCGGAAGTTTCGGCCGACAATGTCGGTGAACTCTTCGATATCGACGGCCACATTGGGATCGAAGGCGTAAAAGTCGTACAAGGTGACAAGCCGAGCCGTCATGTACCAACGGTGCTTGCGTGCTTCCTGATAATCGCGATCAATATAAGAGTCCGGGCGGTAGTCCGCTCCGAACATGCGAATATAGGCTTCGGGATAGTCGTATCCGACAGACTCGTCGGGATAGAAGCGCAGCGCCTGGTGGGCGCGGACGGCCCAGCTGACCTCCGCGTCGACATAGGGCTCGATAAGCTGTGCCCCCCAATAGCCATGATCCGACCGGATCAGCCCGAACACTGCAACATCATGGAGCAGACAGGCCAGGACTGTCTTCTCGGGCAGGCCGTCGCGAACGGCCAGCCGAGCGCTTTGGAGAAGATGCGCGGAGGGACCGAAACGATAGCGGAAGAAGTCGATGAGAGTCGGCGCGTCCGGCATCTTCTGGAGCCTGGGATCTTCGCGCATCAAAAAATGGCGCCCGCGCCGCTCGGCGTCCGTTGGGCGCGGCCGGGGCATTGCGGGATCAATGTCGCCAGACTTGTACAGAACCGACTTCACGATCATCTCGTCGAGATCGCGCGCCATCTTCTCCTCGAGCGCGTCGGCTCGGGCCGCGGCAGCTTCAATGCTAGGCTCCAACATTTCCGCTCCAATCAAAGCAGGTAAAAGTCCGCCACCGTCGGGATTTGATCGTTGGCAAGGATGGTCGTCTTTCTCGCAATCCGCCAAGAGCGCTCGCTGCGGCGGAATTCATATTCATAGCGGCCGAAAAAAACGTGCTGCGTTCGCCTCTTGGGGTCAAAATGATGAACCGCAAACGCTGCTGTGGCCACATCCCCTTCCGATCCGACAAGCACATTGGTCACTAAGTGGGCGGTTCGGCGCAGCGGCGTGCTCGCGACCGAGAGGCCGCTCTTGAGTCTCCAGATGCGGTCCATGAGACTTGACCGCCCTTCATAATATATCAGCGATATCTCGCTGTCCGGGGAGGCGGTGCGCTCGCTCTCGTTTTTCCAGGCGGGAACCCAATAGACTGCGTCCTCAGTGTAGAGTTCGAGCCAGTCCTCCCAACGTCGCTGGTCAAGATAAAGCGCCTCCGAGTAGATCAGGTGCTCTGCATCGGCTTGTGTTAGTGCGTTCATGCTACGCCCTCCCGGACGGGGGCGTCTTCGGGCAGTGCATCAGCCAAGCGCTGGCGCCAGGCTCGGTAGTAAGCGTGGAAGATCGTTTCATCGCCGAGCGTGCGATCGCCCGTGATCGACTGTTCGGGCGCCAACCCAATCGCCCGCGAGAAATCGTTTCCTCCATCGACCTTGCCGCAGATTCCCCGCGAATAGCCCTGAAGCCAGGGCGACCCCGACGACGCGTAGCCCTCCTGACACGCTTCATACACGACCGCGTCGTCTGGCGTGGCGAGGCCGCTGGGGTTGAAAAAGTCCTCATATTGCCTGATCCGCAACCGCCGCGCCTCGGCGCTTTCCCCAATCGGAGCCATACAGAAGGTGCGCATCTCCGTGCGGTCGACCGAAAGCGGTCGAATGATTCTCAATTGGCTCGACGCATTCTCGGCGAACTGGACGTTCGGGAAGATGGTGAGGTTACGCGAGAAGAACATCCAGTCTCGCTTCGCTTCGCCAACGCGCTCAGCCAACGCGTCCTTCTGCTCGTACAACGGTAGCGCGTCGGGCGCGTCCGGCATCCGCCAGTTGAGGACATGCCCGTTGGCAAGATTATAGGAACCGCCCGTCGCAGCGCCATGCGCCTCGTCGTGCCTTCGGTTCGGATCCCACATGTTTCGTGTAGTCCCCATCCACTGGCTCTCGGCGCGCCGATCGAGCAGCTTGAGATAGGACGGGTGGACCGATGAGAAGTGGTATTGGTCGGAGCAGTTCTCAAGCTGGAGCTTCCAATTTGCCTCATAAGTGAAAGTTACAGCGCCCGGAACCAGTTCCAGTCCGGAGGCGCTTTGATCGACAATGAGATCGAGCAAGCGGCGCGCCTCGCCCAGATAGTCATCGAGCGACGGCACATCGGCATTCAGGCTGCCAAATAGGAAACCACGATAGTCGCCGATGCGGGGTAGCGCGTAGAGGTCGTGGCTTTCCTGGTCAAAAGCGTCGCCATAGTGGCCTCCAGCGCGACCCTTGATCGCCTTGTTGCGCCCTGCGCTGTCGAATGACCAGCTGTGATAGGGACAGACGTGCACCTTCGCATTGCCTTGCTGAAGCTGGCAGATACGGGCGCCTTTGTGCGGGCAGGAATTCACGAAAACCCGGAACTCGCCGCCGCCGTCGCGCGTGACGATCACCGGCACGCGACCGATATTGGTAGTAAAGAAGTCATGCGGTTGAGGGATTTGGGAGTGCAGCCCCAGGAAGACCCAACCCCCTTCAAAAATATGCTTCATCTCGAGGTCAAAAATAGTGGGATCGGTGAACACGCGACGGTTTACCCTGAATACACGTTCCCCGGGCCGATCGTCGATCAATGCCGAAAGTTCAGAGCGTTTTATCGTGCCCGGATCTGATCTTGGGACGGCGAAGATTTTCTCAGTGGCTGGCATGTTGCTGTCCCTCATCAGGCTGCGGCCAGGCGCGCCAATCGGTCGCGCCACGCGGGTATGGCTTCTGGATTGCGAACGTAGAGCGGTTCCTGTCCACGGAGGCCGCGAAGCACGTTTTCAGCAGCGACTTCGGGTATCCGCCCGTAGAGCTCCTCCGAGTGGCCGATCACGTGACCGGTGGCGATCACCCTCGGATGGCGGAGGAGCGGATGGTCAGTCGCGACGGGTTCGGACTCCCAGGTGTCGATAGCAGCTCCCGCGAGGCGCCCCTCGTCCAAGGCGGCCAGCAACGCCGCTTCGTCGACGCAACCGCCGCGACCGATATTGATGAGGTAGGCACCCGGTTTCATCCTTGCGATCGCCGCTTCATCGATCATGTGGCGGGTCTCGTCACTGAGCGTGGTAAGAGTGAGGACGACGTCGGACCTCTCGAGCAAATCTTCCAGAGGTACCAACTCCGCGCCGGCGCCTGCAGCAACCTCGACGCTCAAATAGGGATCGTGAGTGATCACGGAGCAATCCCAGCCCTGGAGGCGACGAGCGATACCCTGGCCGATCCGGCCGAAGCCAATTATTCCGATAATCGCGCCCTTCACCATGTGACCCGCCTCTACCGGCTTCCATCGGCCGCCGGCGAGGGTAGCCTGCTTGACGGGAAGGGACTTGCGCAGGGCGGCGATCAGCATCACGCCGGCCTCGGCCATGCCTTCGAAATTCTCAGGCATGGCGCCGTGCGCGACAAGGATACCGAGATCACTGGCTGCGGTCACATCGATAAAGTCGGTGCCAATGATGCTCGAGACGACAAGCCGCGCGCGCTCCGAACGTTCGAGCACCGCACGCGGCAGCTTCAGGCCTGGAAAGGTGCCGAGCCACGCATCGGCGATTGGCGCATATTCGGCGACGAGTTCTGGCGTCCAGACGCGTACCTCAGCTGGGATCTGCCGAATGGTGCATCCCGCTGCGTCGAGAGGCGCGATCGCCGCCGCGTGGGCGGGAGAAGCAAAGGAAGCAACAACCGTGAAGCTCATCCCACACGTTCTCCCCAAACCTTAAGGTCAGACGTCTTCCTGTTCACGGCAAATTCGCTCCAAGTTCCCTCAGCCGCCAACTATTCAGCGAGGACGGGAGCCTGCACCGAGATGTCGGCTTAGCATGTTGCCACTTACGCAGACATCTGTCTATACCGTCCTGACTGTGACGAGAAAGAGAGATCGATGGCTGACAGTGTCGCTACCACCGTTCAGGACAAGGCATCGCAGACCTCCGAATCGGTGGCCGAGACATTCCTCGCTCTCCTCAAGCAGAAGGGGATCGACTATCTTTTCATCAATAGCGGCACGGACGCAGCGCCGATTGCCGAGGCTTACGCCCGGCAGCACCTCTCCGGCCTGATATATCCGGAACCGGTTATCGGAACCCATGAGAATCTGGTGGTTGGGATGGCGCACGGTCACACCATGGTCACCGGCAGGCCGCAGGCAGTGATGGTTCATGTCAGCGTAGGCGCCGCCAACGCGGTTTGCGGTGTCATGAACGCCAAACGCGACGAAATTCCGATGCTCTTTATAGCCGGCCGAAGCCCCCTGTATGAGAAAGGCCCGCTCGGTGCGCGTTCTGGAGCCATTCATTGGGCCCAAGAGATGTACGATCAGGGCGGAATGCTGCGCGAGTTGGTCAAATGGGACTATGAATTGCGAGGAAGCCTCAATGTTGAGGATGTGATCGACCGCGCGCTGGCGATCACTCAGGCTGCGCCGGCCGGGCCGGTCTACCTTACCCTTCCGCGAGAAGTTCTTGCCGAGGTCACTCAGCCCGCTGCCGTGCAGGGCGTGCCGGTGACGGTGCCGATGCGTCCCGCTCCTGACCCAGCCGGCATCACGGCGCTTGCGGATATGATCGTTGCGAGCAAGTGCCCGGTACTCGTTACCTCGGCAAGCGGCCGCGACCCGGCGACGGTCGAACCGCTCGAGGAATTCTGCACGCGTTTCGGCGTTGGGATCGTTGAGGCGAAATCGCGCTACGTCTGCGCACGGTCCGAACATCCTTTCCATCTCGGCCAGAACGTCCATCCGGTTCTTGGAAAAGCCGATCTCTTGATCTGTCTCGAGAGCGAAGTGCCTTGGTTGCCCGGCACTCGTGAGCCGCCCGGATCAACGCGCATCGCTCACGTCGGTGTGGATCCCCTGTTCCAAGACTATCCTATCCGTGGGTTCCGAAGCGATCTTTCCATCACCGCCTCCGCCGGCCATCTTTTCCCTGCGCTGAGTGACGCGCTTGGACGCGTCGACACCAGGGACGCCGCGGCGGGCCGCGCAGCGGCGATTAAGGCGCTTGCGGAGGAACGGCGGTCACGCCGCGCGGCCCGCTTGGCGCCGCTGCTCGACACCCCTCGGATGAATAAGGATTGGCTCAATCTGTGCCTCAACGAGGCGCTCGACGATCAGGTCGTCGTCGTGAACGAATATTGGGTCGACCGGGAGATTTTCGACTCGAAGCGACTAGCCAGCTTCTTCATGCACTCACCAGCAGCGGGTTTGGGTTGGGGACTCCCCGCTGCCGTCGGTGCCGCGATCGCCGCACCCGACAAGACGATTGTCGCCACGCTGGGCGATGGTTCGTACCTGTTTTGCAACCCGGCTGCATGCCATCAGGCCTCGGCCATGCATGAGGCGCCATTCCTTACGATTATCTGCAACAATGCGCGCTGGGACGCAGTTCAGCGCTCGACGGCCGGCGTCTATCCGGACGGCTACGCCGCGCAAGGTCCCAAGCCAGCGCCACTCAGTGATCTTCGGCCAATTCCGGACTTCGAGAAGTATGTCGAGGCGTCCGGCGGCCATGGCGAGCGCATTATGGATCCGCTGGAGCTCGTCGCCGCCATTCGTCGGGGGCTCGAGATCGTGCGCCGTGAACGCCGCCAGGTGCTGCTCAATGTGATCAGCGACTGAAACGTGGCAAACCAGCTGCGCCAGGGAGACGGGATCCGGACGCCACGTCGCTACTGGTGCATCCTGGCTGTATCGCTGGGTACCCTGCTCGCCGTCGTCGACTCGACGATCGTGATCGTGGCGCTACCCACTGTGGCTCGCGATCTCGGCGTCAGCGGATCCGAGGCGATTTCGATCGTGGCAATATCCCAGGTCGTCTTACTAGTGGCCTTGCTACCGCTAGCCGCGCTCGGCGATCGGATCGGCCATCGCCGTCTTTATCAGGCCGGGCAGTGGGTGTTCCTTGCCGCCTCCATTCTCTGTCTCCTGTCTCCTACCCTGCCACTGCTGCTAGCCGCGCGCGCGCTGCAGGCAGTTGGTGCAGCAGCAGCCTTAAGCGTTGGGATGGCGCTGATACGTGCGATCTACCCGAGCGGATCCTTGGGAACGGGCCTCGGTATAAACGGTGCGGTCGTTGCTTCGGCCGCCGCTCTTGCGCCGTCGCTCGGCGGGTTGATAGTAGCAACGATCGGTTGGCGATGGGTGTTTGTCTCAACGGCGCCTCTCGTAATCGCCTCCCTCGCCTTCGGGCGAGCTCTACCAGTTGCGACGGCCCTTCGAGACAGTTTCGACTGGCGGGGTGCACTGTCTTATGCGGGCACTTTCGGGGCGCTAGCGGCAGCTTTAGGCGCCGTCGCTTATGGGGGCGGAAGGCTACTAACGGCGGCACTGTTCGCAATAGTCGCGTTGTTCGCTGCCGCATTCGTGCGTCGCGAAATGCGCCGCGACCAGCCGATCCTGCCGGTAGACCTCCTCGCGCGCCCCGTGTTCAGTCTGTCCGCCGCCGCCGCCCTCGCTACGTTCATCGGCTCGATGACGATCACGCTATCGCTTCCGTTCCTGCTCGAAGCACAGATCGGGCCGAAGCCGGCGGAAATAGGCGCTTTGATGATGGCCTGGCCGTTGGCGATGATGGTTTCCGCGCCAATTGCTGGTGCCTTGGCAGACCGCACTCCCCACGGAGCGCTGGGCGCGTTCGGGATGTTGCTCTGTGCCATCGCTTATGTCCTCATTGCGACCATTCCGGCCGGTGCAGGCCACGCGGATATTGCGCTTAGGATCGCACTGGCCGGCCTCGGGCTCGGGTTTTTCATCTCCCCGAATTCGCGACAGATCATCCGATCCGCCCCACACAAGCGGACGGCCGCCGCGGGCAGTCTCATCTCTACGACGCGCATTCTCGGTCAGGCTTCGGGTGCCGCGGTCGTGGCGATGCTCCTGCACCCGGGGACCGATCGCAGTGCTTCACCAGCGGTGGTCGCAGCTTGTTTCGCGCTTCTGGCGGCGGTGCTGAGCTTCGGCCACCTCATTCCGTCCGTTCAAAGGCACGCCAACAGCGAGTCTCCGCCGGATCCACTCGACCTGAAGGATTGCTCGCCATGCTGAAGTTTGACGCGAAATTTCGCTCCGAATTTCGGGATAACCGGGCCGCCTTGGCGCTTGCAACCGTCTGCATGATCTTCGCTTTCTCGGCGCCGTCCTTCTCGCTTCCATTCCTTTTCCCGGAGGTGATCCGCGAATTCGGCTGGACTCGAGAGCAAGCGACACTCCTCGCCTCGGCCAAATACGCAACCGGCGCCCTGGCCGCGCTCTTGATCGGCCGGTTCATCGACAGCATAGGGCCGATGTTGGCGCTGGCGATCGCATCCGCGGTGGGGGGTGCGGCAATGGTGGGCTTCCTTTGGGTCGACTCGCTCACGAGTTACTATCTTCTTGGAATGATGCTGGGCTTCGCCGGCCCGGGCACGATCATCGCCGTAAAGGTTCTGGTCTCGCAGCGCTTCCATCGCTCTCAAGGGACTGCGATGGGCGTGGCGCTGCTCGGCTCCAGCATCGGTTCCATGATCGTGCCGGTAGTCATATCCGCTTTGATCTCCGGGTTCGGCTGGCGCGTTGGTTTTGCATTGATGTCGCTAGGTGTCTGGCTGGTTACACTTCCGATACTGGCCCTCGCGGGCCTGGCAGCGCGGAGAAGCGCGCCGGCCGCACTCGGCCCTGCGGAAGCGCCACCGGCTTCAGGGTGGCTCTGGAAGCTGATGAGACGCCGGACATTCTGGCTTCTCGCGGCCTCGGTCTTCCTGGGGGGCGTGGTCGACCAAGCGTTCATCCAGCACCAGGTTCTGATTTTCACCGACTTGTCCCTGTCCCGTGAGGTCATTGCTCTCGGAATCAGCGCGATGGGCGTTCTGGGATTCTTCGCGCGCGTCATCGTCGGCAATATCTTTGACCGAAGCTCCACACGCGGCGCAGCCTCGCTTTATGTTCTGCTCGGTCTGGCGAGCCTACTCGCGCTGATCCTCGGCAATCCTCTGGTGTTCGCGGCGTTCATCGTTTGCCGCGCCGTGGCCCATTCCGGCCTCCTTCTCGAGACGACCGTCATCACAAAACATGTGTTCGGCCCAGAGCGCCTTGGGACGTTGCTGGGTATCTATACGGCCTTCGTGACCTCAGGATTTGCCCTCGGGCCCTGGTTGATGGGCTGGCTGTTTGAGCTTCAGGGAAACTACACATTGGCGTTTGTGGTTTTCTTCGGTTTGGCAATCGTTGCGGCCGGGCTGATGATCCTGATCGAGCCCACCTATTGGCGATCGCTGAAGGCGGCGGACGAGATGAAGGCGGGCGGAACCACCTCAGACCCGCCACTCGTCATCCAGCGGAATTGAACATGCCCAAACTGAACGTGATCACGCGCGAGGGGCGGTATCTAGCTATCGACGCGCCCTCCGGTCACTCTGTCATGGAAACCTTGCGCGACGGCGGTGTCGATGAGGTTCTCGCATTGTGCGGCGGCTGCTGCTCGTGCGCGACCTGTCATGTCCATCTCGATCCGCAATGGATGGAGCGGGTCGGTCCACCCGGCCCCGACGAGGACGAATTGCTTGAGACGTCCGATCATCGCGCGCCCAACAGTCGGCTTTCCTGCCAGATCCGCTTCGACGCTCGGCTCGACGGCCTGACCGTCACCGTCGCGCCGGAAAGCTGACGATGGAGCCTTCTTACGATGTAGTGATCGTCGGCGCCGGTCACAGCGGCGCCCAAGCCGCGATCGCCCTTCGACAGAACGCGTTCGACGGGACGATCGGGATCATCGGCGACGAACCTGATCTTCCCTATGAGCGCCCACCTTTGTCAAAGGACTATCTCGCGGGCGACAAGGCGTTCGACCGGCTCCTGATCCGGCCCGAGGGTTTTTGGAAGGAGCGCGGCATCGCCCTGGAGCTGGGCACTCGTATTGTTGCAGTGGATCCAAATGCGCACGCCGTCGCCACCGATAATGGTCACACGATCGGCTACGACAAGTTGATCTGGGCCACGGGCGGCGCGCCCCGGCGGCTCAGCTGCGCCGGCACCGACCTGGCCGGCGTTCACACCGTCCGCACCCGCGCGGACGTCGATCAAATGAAGCTTGAGGTGGGCAAGGTTGACAGGGTGGCGGTGATCGGAGGCGGCTACATCGGCCTCGAAACTGCTGCCGTGCTTTCCCAACTCGGGAAAAAGGTCGTGCTGCTCGAAGCTATGGACCGCGTGCTTGCCCGGGTCGCGGGAGAGACGGTGTCCCGCTTCTACGAGGATGCGCATCGCGCCCGTGGCGTTGACGTTCGACTTGGCGTCGCGGTCGATTGCTTGGTCGGTGAGGACCAGGTTACCGGGGTAAGACTAAGCGACGGAACGATCCTTCCGGCAAAATTGGTCGTCGTCGGGATCGGCATCGTCCCGGCCGTGCGTCCCCTGCTCGACGCCGGGGCACGCGGAGGAAATGGCGTCGAAGTGGACGGCCTCTGCCAGACCTCCCTTTCAGACATTCTTGCCGTTGGCGATTGCGCGTTGCACGCCAACCGCTTTGCAGATGGAGATTGGGTCCGGCTTGAATCTGTCCAGAATGCCAGTGACCAAGCGACTGTCGCCGCCAAGACGATCGCCGGTTTGAAAGCAGAATATAATGCCGTGCCTTGGTTTTGGTCGAACCAATTCGACCTCAAGCTTCAAACAGTTGGCCTGTCGACCGGATACGACGCCGCGATGGTGCGCGGGGATCCGAGAAGCCGGAGTTTCTCCGTCGTATATCTAAAGCGCGGTCGCGTCATCGCCCTCGACTGCGTCAACTCTACGAGAGATTATGTTCAGGGCCGCAGGCTTGTTCTGGGCCGGCTCACCCCGGACGCCCAGAGGCTCGCCGACCCTGCCGTGCCACTCAAGGAACTCGAAGGCTAGGATTTTCTCGCCGCGTCTTCTGAGAGTTTGGGTATCCCGCCGGAATGTCCGGCGTCAGCACCAATGAGACAGATTGAGGGTATTCGCTAGAGGAGGATTTTGGTCTCATCGCAGTGACGAAGGAACGAAGATGAGACCAAAATCCTCAGGCGCCAAAGCGACCCCTGGTGAGCGGGTGGTGAAGGACATACGCCGTGCGACCCGGCGGCAGTTCTCGGCGGAGGAGAAGATCCGGATCGTGCTCGACGGGCTGCGCGGCGAAGA
>Ga0136633_1003212_pt1 | contig 10844 bp, 9 predicted proteins | sample AntDrymeUQ832206_2_FD_105494 | JGI IMG/M metagenome (GOLD analysis project Ga0136633, IMG submission 105494) | Polar desert sand microbial communities from Dry Valleys, Antarctica - metaG UQ83 (22.06) | ecosystem: Environmental > Terrestrial > Soil > Desert | place: Antarctica: Dry Valley...
GCACAAGCAGGGCCTGTGCCGGCTCGTGCTCTACGCGTCGCTTCTGCTCGCGCTCGTCCCGCTATTGGCCGACCCGTTCCTGTCGCTGTCGGTCGAGGCCTTCGACAACGTCTCGGTCGGCGGCTTCGCCGGCTCGCTGTTCGGTGTGCTCGCCCTCATCGCCGTGCCGGTCATGATGCTCGGGATGGTGTCGCCGTACGCGGTCCGCCTGAAGGTCGACGATCTCTCGCGAGCGGGCGAGGTGGCCGGGCGGCTGTTCGCGATCTCGACCGTCGGCTCGCTGCTGGGGACGTTCCTGTCGGCGCTCCTGCTCATCCCGCTGCTGGGCACGCAGCGGACCTTTCTCGCCTTCGCGCTGATGCTCGCGATCGTCGCCTCGCTCGGCCTCGGGCGTAGGTGGCTGCTGGCGCCTTTGGCGGTGGCGGCGCTCATGGCCGTCCCGGTGGGCGTCGTGAAGGCGGACGTCTCCGACGGTGCCCGCGTCATCCACGAGGCCGACACGACGCACCAGTACGCGCGCGTCGTGGAGCTCTCCGACGGCGAGCGCCATCTCGAGCTCAACGAGGGCCAGGCCGTCCACTCCATCTACCGGCCGGACTCCGTGCTCACGGGCAACGTGTGGGACGGGTATCTCGCGGTGCCGTTCGCCGCTCTCGGCCGGGCACCGGGTCGTCTGGCCATCCTCGGCAACGGCGCCGGGACGACGATGCGCGCCTACGAGAAGTACTTCCCCCAGACGCGCATCGACGGCGTCGAGATCGACGGCGAGCTGACCGACATCGGCAAGCGGTTCTTCGACCTGCGCGAGCGGGAGGGGGTCCGCTTCTTCGCCGAGGACGCCCGGCCCTTCCTGAAGCGGATGAAGGGGGAGCGCTACGACGCGATCTTCGTCGACGCGTACCGCCAGCCGTACATCCCGTTCTACCTATCGACGGTCGAGTTCTTCGAGCTCGTGCGCGACCGGCTGGCGCCGGGTGGGGTGATGCTCGTCAACGTGGGCCATCCCGAGGGCAACGACGAGCTCGAGAAGGTCTTGACGAAGACCGTCCGCGAGGTCTTCCCGAACGTCATGCGCGACCCCCTCGAGCGCGTCAACACGCTCCTCGTGGCGTCCGAGGCGCCGGTCTCGGGCGGCAACCTGCGCCGCGCCGCGACCTCCGGGATCCACCCGGACGTCGCACGCCTCGTGCGCGAGACCGCGACGCGGCTCGGCCCGCCCCTGGCCGGCGGGCGCGTCTACACCGACGACCTCGCGCCGGTCGAGTTCCTCATCGACAAGTCGATCGTCGAGTATGCCGCCGACGGCGCGGAGTAGCGGGGCTTCCGGCGGTCGCCGTGCCCGCTCGTGCAGCGATCGACCGTGATAGAAAGGATGGGTGGAGCAGCCTTCGTCCCAGCCCATCCGTGTCCTGATCGCCGACGACGATCCCGCGATGGTGGAAGTCCTGATGGCGTGCCTGGGAGGCGAGTTCGAGATCGTGGCTGCGGCGAAAGACGCGGAGGAGGCGATAGCTCTGGCCGTGGCTCACACCCCTGACGCGGCGATCGTCGATGTGCAGATGCCACTCGGCGGCGGCCTGCGAGCTGCGCATGGGATCCGCGAGGGGGCCCCGGGGACTGCCATCGTCGCGTTGTCCGCGGACGAGTCCCGCCAGGGGGTCCTCGACATGCTGGACGCCGGCACCATCACCTATATCCGCAAAGGCGTCCAGAACGACGAGATTGCGTTGAAGGTGCGTCAGGCGGTCGCGGCCCACCAGCCGTAGGTCCGTCGCCGGCCGGCAGCTATGGAGCCGGCCGATCGAGCTCCCGGCGTAGTGCCAGGACCGTTTCGCCCATCGACGCCGAGCAGGAAGGGTCGAGTTGGGCGTCGTCGGCCAACGCGTGTTCGAGCAGCCGAGCCAGGTCGCTCGCGCGGTGGAACCCGAACGTGCCGGCCGTCCCCGTGAGCTGATGCGCGGTGCTCGCGCCGGCCTCGCGCAACGCCGGCGTGAGCGTCCCTGAGCCCAACGCCGCGATGACCTCGTCGAGCACGGCGACCCGGCCGACGATGTCCTCCCGTCGTCGCTCCCAGATCTCTGCCAGCGCCACCCTCATTTCATCCGGGGTTGCTCCGGCGCTCACCTCGGTGCCGCTGACGGGTGTGGCGTATCTGTGACCGTCGCGGCGAGCAGTTCGAGCACTCGGCGTTCGAATTCTTCGGGCGCGACTCGAGACTTCGTCAGGAAGGTCGTAGGCCCGAGTTTGAGTTGTTCGCGCTGCGCCTGATCGATGTCTCTGGCGGTGTAGACCGCCAGCGGCATGTTGGCGTGTCGCTCGTCGCGGCGCAGTTGCTTCACGACTTCGAATCCGTCGCCATCGGGCAGGCCGATGTCCAACACCAGCAGGCGAGGCTCGAGCCGGCGGGTCAGTTCGACGGCTTCCCGACCGGTGCCAGCGTGAAAAGCTCGGTAGCCATGCCGGCCGAGGATGGCGAGCAGGACGAGCGCAAGACCTTCGTCGTCTTCTGCGACCACGACGTCGTGAGCTCCGTCGTCGCGCTCGCCGAGCGCGCGCTCGACCGCTTCTAAGAGCGATGCCGTATCGAGTGGCTGTTGAACCACGGGAATGGCGACGGTGATGGTGTCGCGCTGCAGTTCGCCGGCGATGTCGCTGTCGCCCGGCATGAGCAGGTCGAGCACGATTAGGTCGGGACGTCGCTCGCGGGCCAGCGCGACACCCCGTGTCCCGTCGGGCGCGCGGAGGGTTTCGTAACCGGCCCGCTCGAGCACCGTCCCCGCCGTTTCCAGCATGACGGGATCGTCGTCGATGAGCAGCACGAGCTTGCCTGCACGGCCATGTGGGCCGGCGGTCACGGCATCGTCGACGGGGCACGGGATCGTGAACGAGAACGTGCTTCCTCGGCCGGGCTCGCTCTCGACCGAGATGGTTCCTCCGTGTTCCTGCACGATGCTGCGGCAGATGGCCAGCCCGAGGCCGGTGCCGCTCTTCTCGCGCACGTCCGTCGCGTCGACCTGCTGGAAGCGCTCGAAGATGATGTCGAGTTTGTCGCTGGGTATCCCGCGGCCCTCGTCGCGGACCACCATCAGGACGTCGCGGCCGCTCTCCTCACAGCTGAGCCAGACCTTCGCCCCCGGTTCGGAGAACTTGATCGCGTTGCTCAGCAGGTTGGTCAGCGTCTGGATGATCCGGTCACGATCGCCCCACAGCTGCGCCGGAGCTGATCGCACCACGATCGAGACGCCTGCCTGCTGCGCGATCGGGCCCATCGCGTCGCTGACTTGCACGAGCAGTTCGGCGCCGTCCAGCTTCTCGAAATCCATCTGGATCTCGCCCTTGGCGATGCGCTCGACGTCGAGGATGTCGTTGATGAGACGAACCAGACGGTCGGTGTTGGAAATCGCGATGTCGAGCATCCGCTTTCCTTTCTCTGGGACGGGTCCCATGACGCCGCCGGCGAGCAGCCCGAGCGCACCGCGGATCGACGTCAGCGGCGTTCTCAACTCGTGACTGACGATCGACGTGAACTCATCCTTGGCTAGCTCGTTCTCGGAACGTTCGGTGATGTCCTGGCTCGTGCCGCGAATCTTCAGCGGCGCACCGTCGTCGCCCACAACGACCTCACCGCGCGCGTGATGGACGCGTACCGTCCCGTCTGGGCACACGATGCGGTGCTCAAACGAAAAAGCCTCTCCTGTGTCGCGGGCGCTCGCAATTGCAGCTCGCACGGCATGCCGATCATCCGGATGCACGCGCTCCGAGAAGGAGTCGAAGGTCTGCGGTTCTTCGCTGTGCTCGAGGCCGTAGATGCGGAAGAGACCATCGGACCATTCCATGACTTCGACCGCGATGTCTGACTCCCAGCTGCCGAACCGCCCGATCGACTGCGCGTCCATCAGCTGGCGTCGCTGGCGCTCGACGAGCTCGGCTGCCGCCTTGCGGTCGGTGATGTCCCGCACGAATGCATTGAACGAGTAGCCGTCATCGGTGCTCAGCGCAGAGATCGTTATCTCGATCGCAACCTCGGCTCCGTCGCGACGTAGCGCCGGCAACTGCAGCAGCTGGCCGAGCACGGGACACTCTCCCGTCGCGAGGAACCGCTCCATCCCGCTCCGGTGGGCTTCACGGAGAGATTCCGGCACGATGACTTCCGCCAGTTCGCGGCCCAACACTTCCTGGCGGCGCCAGCCGAACGTCATCTCCGCCTGGGGGTTCCAGTCGGTGATCGCGCCGTTGCTGTCCATCGCGATGAAGGCATCATGCGCCGTCTCGAGAATCTGGCGGGTCGCGCGCTCGCTGGTAGCGAGCGCCTCCTCCGCACGCTTGCGCTCGAGGAATTGGCCGATGGAGCCCGCCAGCGTGTTGAGCATCTCGAGCAGCCTCGGCTCGGGCTGCCGCATCTCGTAGCTGAAGAACTCGAGGACGGCGCGCGTGCCCGTTCGGTCGGTGACCGGCAGGAGGAAACACGCATGAAGCCCGTCGGCGGCCGCAGGTTCCTTTCGGCGGTAGTCGAGCTCCTGCGTCACGTCGGATATCCATATCGCCTGCCGGCTCTCCCACACCCGGCCGGGCATGCCGATGCCCGGCGCGAGCGCCAGGCCCCGACAACTCGCTGCGAACCTCTTGGCATCGTGTCCTTCTTCCTCCCAGAAGGCCACGCAACCGAGTGTGGCGGGCGGCCCTTCGTCCGTCACCATCCAACAGTCCGCGACGGGCCAGCCCATGCCGCGGCCGATCACGCGCAACAGCGAATGCAGCGCCTCACCGATCGGCGGGGACTGAGCCATGAGCACGACCGCCTGATGCTGGACGTCGAGGTACCGCTCGGTCTGTATGCGCTGCGTGATGTCGCGGGCGATCGTCGAGACGCCGCTCAGCCCATCGCCCGTGCTGGCGATCGGCGAGATCGTGAGCGCGACGACGAGTTGCCGCCCGTCTCTGGTGACCCAGACGGTCTCACGGTGCTCGGCTCGCTCTGTCTGGGCGCGAATCGCCGCCTCTTCCTCCCGCCGATCTGGCATTTCCAAAAGGGCGAGCGACTTGCCGAGTGCCTCGTTGCACGTGTAACCAAGGAGGTCCTCGGCGCCCTGGTTCCAGCTGATGATGGTGCCGTCGCGCGCACTCCCGATGATCGCGTCGCCGGAGGAGTCCACCAGTGCGACGAGAAGTGCGCGTGCCTCGGCGGCGTCCCGCTCTGCTCCCACCGCTGCGCCTCGTGCGCTTTCGTCGAAACGCCAGCCCACCACGCTCGCGGCCCCCGCGGCCGCGACGAACGTGCCGTGGATCAGCGCCCACTTCAAGGGGTGCGCGATCGCGTCCGGGTGGTTGTACACCGTGTCCGCGGCAACGACTCCGATCAGCCCGTGATGGACGGTCACGTACGCGGCCGCGACGAGGAACGGCAACCAGTCCTCGTAAAGCGCGAGCACCGTGATCATCACGAAGAAATGGAAGTGAGCTTCGATGACCCCGCCGGAGAGGTGCACGAGGAAGGCCGATGACGTGATGAGCCCCAGCGATACGAGGGTGGACGCCCTTCGGCGGCACCGTCTCAGAAAGTGCGCGCCGAGGGCGAACGAGGCCAGGAGCAGGCCCTCTGCAAGCGCATGCGTTGCGGAAAAGCCCTGGGTCAGGGCGAACACCGGCAGCAACAGCGCGTGGAGCCACAGCAACGTCAGGATCGCGCGATGGCGCTTCTGAAACGCCTCCTCGCGCAGCGTCCCGCCTCGAGGAAGCGCGTCACGCATACGGCCGAGGCTCCGCCTTAGGCCAGTGGGAGGTCTGAGGGTCGATGTGCCGATGGGTTCCTATCGGCGCCTCCCAAGGCGAAGGTGAGCGGTAAATCCGCCGGGCGGCAGGCCCTGCCTCAGATGTCTAGGGCCTCGCCGGCCTCGGCGAGCTGGTCCGGGGTGATGTGAGGGAGTGTGGCGACGCGGACGCGGCCGAGGGTGTCGATCGTCTCGAGGTTGGACCGCTCCATCGTTGAGGGCTCGTCGGGCCACGGCGTCAGAACCACGGCGTGGACGCGCAGGCCCACGGCGCGGGCGGCCTCGATGGTCAGCAGCGTGTGGTTGATCGTGCCTAGGCCAGGGCGGGCGGCGAGCAGCAGGGGAAGGCCCAGCGCGACGGCGAAGTCGCGGACGGAGTGCGTCGCGGTGAGCGGGACGAGCAGCCCGCCGACGCCTTCCACCACCGCGATCTCCGACCCGTCCGAGGGGACGGCGGCGACCATCTCGTCGAAGTCGAGCTCGACTCCCGCGAGCTCTGCCGCCAGGTGGGGCGAGACGGCGGGGCCGAAGCGGTGCGGGACGATCGCCCGTCCGGCGGCGCGTTCGAGCAGCTCGTGGTCGCGGCCCCAGACGGGGTCTGCCGGCTCGTCGAGGCCGGTGACCACGGGCTTGCACCCGACGACGCGGTCGCCGCGCGCACGCAGGGCTGCCGCCACGGCGCCGGCGAGCACCGTCTTGCCGACGCCGGTGTCCGTCCCGGTGATGAAGATGCCGCGCAGGAGCGATGGGTCAGGCGGCGCGCCTGAGGCCCTCCGCGGCGCCGTCGAACAGCGCGACGCGGCCGGGGGAGTCGGGGACGTGGTGGGCGGCGGCCTGCGCCTGGGCCACCGGGACGACGCTGCTCGGGCGGAAGCCCGCCTTCAGGCACGCACGGCCCAGCACCTGGGCGGCCTCGCGCAGTTCGGCGCGCGAGTGCGACGCCATCACCGCGAGGCGGATCCGCGACGTCCCGTCCGGCACCGTCGGCGGGCGGATGGCCGACGCGAAGACGCCCATCTCGAGCGCATGCTCGGCCACCTGCACCGCGGTGTGCGCGTCGCCGACGATGAGCGGGATGATCTGCGTGCTCGCCCCCGCCACCTCGAAGCCCTCGTGGGCGAGCTCGTCGCGTAGGACCTCGGCATTGGCCTGCAGCTTCTCCACCCGGCGGGGCTGCTCGCGCAGCAGGTCGAGCGCCGCGAGCGCGGCGGCGGCGGCCATCGGCGGCAGTGCGGTCGAGAAGATGAGCGTCCGGGCCGTGTTGATGAGGTAGCGCGCGGTCACCTGCTCGCAGCACACGAAGGCCCCGTAGGAGCCCAGCGCCTTGCCGAGCGTCCCGACGATGACGTCGACCTCTTCCTCGAGGCCGGCCTCGGCGACCGCCCCGCGCCCGTCCGGGCCGATGGCGCCCGTGCCGTGCGCCTCGTCGACCATGACCCGGCACCCGTGGTCGCGGGCGAGTTCGACGATGTCCTGCAGCGGCGCGACGTCCCCGTCCATCGAAAACACGCCGTCCGTGGCGATGAGGGACCCGCGGCCCTCGGCCCGGCGCAGGCCCCACTCGAGGTGGTCCATGTCGCTGTGGTCGTAGATGAAGGTCTCCGCTCCGGCGAGGCGGCAGCCGTCGACTATCGACGCGTGGTTGAGCTCGTCGGAGAAGACGATGGAGTTCTTCGGCGCGAGCGCCTGCACGACGCCCATGTTGGCCAGATACCCCGAGCCGAAAAGCAGCGCCGCCTCGGTTCCCTTGAACTCGGCGAGTCGCTCCTCGAGGCGGCGGTGCAGGGTCATGTTCCCGCTGACCAAGCGGGAGGCGCCGGCGCCGACGCCCCAGCGCATCGCGGCGTCGGCCGCCGCCTCGCGCACGCGCGGGTGGTCGGCGAGGCCGAGGTAGTTGTTCGAGCACAGCAGCAGGACGGGCTTGCCGTCGAGCACCACGCGCGGCCCCTGCGGGCCGCTGACCATCCTCAGGCGGCGGTAGAGCCCCAGATCCTTGAGCTCGTCCAACCTCTCCTGGAGTTCGTTCATGCCTCTCCTCGAACTGCGCCGGTTGCGCGAAACGTACGGAGGGCACCGGACGGCATACAGTCGACCGATGCCCGTCGATCGTCGTAGCGCTCTCCAGGTGCTTGGAGCGATGGTCGCGCTGATGTGGGGGCTCGAGGCTCTCGACGTCGCCCTCGGCGGCGACCTCGACCGGTACGGCATCCATCCACGTGACCTCGACGGGCTTCCAGAGATCGCGTCGGCGCCCTTCCTGCACGTCGGCTTCGGGCACCTGATCGGCAACACGATCCCGTTCGTGACGATGGGCGCGGCGATCGCGCTCGCGGGCCTGGCGCGGCTGCTTTCGGTGACGGTGATCGTCGGCCTGGTGAGCGGGCTCGGCGTGTGGCTGCTCGGCGGCTCCGGCAGCGTCCACCTCGGCGCCAGCGGGCTCGTGTTCGGCTACGCCACCTACCTGATCAGCCGCGGGTTGTTCAGCCGGCGCCTCGTGGACTTCGCGGTCGGGGCGATCGTCGTCTCCGTGTGGGGGGTCACCCTCCTGTTCGGGCTGCTGCCGAAGGCCCAGGTCTCATGGCAGGCACACGTCTTCGGCGCGATCGGGGGCGTGATCGCGGCGCGGCTGGCGGCCCGCAGCCGCAAACGGCACCGCGAACTCGGCGCATAAAGGACGTTGGTCAGCCGGCGAGCCTGACCGACCCGTCCTCGAGCAGGGTCCAACCCGGGTTCCAGGCGACCTCCCAGGGGTGGCCGTCGAGGTCGGTGAAGACGCCGGAGTAGCCGCCGTAGAAGGTGGCGCCGCCCTCGCGGGTGACGGCGGCGCCGGCGGCCCGCGCCTCCTCGAGCAGGGCGTCGACCGCCGTGGCCTCTTCCACGTTGTGGGCAAGCGTGACCCCGCCCCATCCCCCGGTGTCCTGCACCGCGCTGTCCTTCGCCAGCTCCGACCGCCCCCACAGCCCGACGATCATCCCGCCGCACTGAAAGAAGGCGACGTCCCCCTCGATCTCGAACCCGGGCGTCCAGCCGAGCGCCACATAGAAGTCGCGCGCGCGCCGGACGTCGGCGACGCCCAGCGTGACGAGGCTGACGCGCTGCTGCACGCGGTTCTACGCGGCGGCGTCGAGGCCGCGGTTCGGCGCGCCGTCAGGGCGCGCCGGGATCGCCGTCTTCTTGCGGAAGCGCAGCTGCGCGGACGGGTCCCACAGGCGGATCTCGAACGCCGGCTCCGGCTCCGCACGGTCGCCGATGTAACTCGCGACGATGTCCGGCGTCGCGCCCTCCAGCCAGCCCTCGCGATTGTCGGGCCGCGGGTTGCTTGCGTTGTCTGCCTGACGGGCGACGTTGAGGCCGAGATCCTCGAACATCTCCCGGTCCTGGTCGGGGGTGTTGCCGAGCGTGGTGAGGAAGTTGCCCATCATCACGCCGTTGACCCCCGCCCTGATGGCCAGCGGCTGCAGGTCGCCGAGGTTCTCGGTGCGGCCGCCGCAGAGGCGGAAGAGCGCCTCCGGGAGGATCAGCCGGAAGATGGCGATCCACTTCACGGCCTCCCACGGGTCCATCGACTCCCGGTCGCCGAACTTCGTGCCCGGGCGTGGGTTGAGCAGGTTGATCGGCACGCTCGTCGGATCGATCGCGGCGAGCTCGAAGGCCATCTCGACGCGCTGCTCCTCCGTCTCGCCGAGGTTGAGGATGCCGCCCACGCAGGTCTCCAGCCCCGCCTCGCGCACCGCGTCGATCGTGCGCAGCCGGCCCTCGTAGCGGACGGTGCTCGACACCTCGGGGTAGTACGAGCGCGACGTCTCCACGTTGTGGTGGACGCGCTGGATGCCGGCGTCTTTCAGCGCCATCGCGCGGGCGACCGACATGTGCCCGACCGAGGCGCAACGCTTGAGGTTCGTGTGCTCGGCGACCAGTCGCGCGCCCTCGAGGACCTTCTCGAACTCCCGCTTGGACAGGCCCTGGCCCTGGGTCACCATGCAGAACCGGTGCGCGCCGGCGGCCTCCGCGGCGCGCGCGTGCTCGAGAATCTGGTCGGGCTCCATCATCGCGTGCATCGGCGTCGCCGCCTCCGCGTACTGCGACTGGGCGCAGAAGCCGCAGTCCTCCGCGCACCCGCCCGACTTCGCGTTGACGAGCGAGCACATGTCCGTCGAGTCCGCGAAGCGCTCCACCCGCGCGGCCCACGCGCGCTCCACCAGCGCCTCTATGTCGGACGGCTTCGTCAGGCGGCCGAGGGCGAGCGCCTCGTCGGGTGTGATCAGCGGGGGCATCGAGGCGGAACGCTACGAAGCGCCCCGGACGGCTCCGTGAGCTGAGCCGGTCAGTCCTCGACGTCGTAGACCGCGTCCGCGGGCAGTGCCGTCAGGCGCGTGGCCATCTCACCCTTGAGGCGGTCGAGGCGCGCCTCCTGCGCTGCCGAGCGCGGGTCGGTGCGGGCGAGGTCGATGAACTCGTCCGAGACGAACCCGTCGCGCAGGACGAGGGTGGCCTCCCGTCCGCGGTATCCGATCCGGAACACGAACCGCTCGAGCGCCCGTCCCCGCTCCGGGCGCTCGAGCGCTGGATCGACCTCGAAGCGGCCGCCCGTCACCGCGCGGGTGACCATCTCGAAGCCGTCGCGGGCGCCCGGCCCGCCGAAGGCGGTGACGACGGAGATCTCCAGGCGTTCGCAGAGCCCGTCTGGTTCCAGCCGCGGCAGCGCCCGCTCGAGGACCTTGAACGCGTGCGCGACTCCACCCGGCGAGCCCGGGCCGTGGTAGCGCAGCAGGTCCTCGAACGTGAACGCCAGGCGGTGGCCGCGCTCGACGACCTCGAGGACCGTGTTCATGGGCCGCAGCGTAGGCTCCGGGCATGACCGGAGAGGCGTTCGCCCAGGCGCTCGCGCGCGAGCTCGGCCTGCCGGCGCTCGAGCAGGTGGAGATCGCGTCGCTGCTGCGGCTGGCCTCCACCGCGGCCCACTCCAGCGAGCGGCTCGCGGCCCCGCTGTGCACGTATCTCGCGGGCCAGGCGGGGCGGCCGCTGGAGGAGATCCACGCCGCGGCCGAGCGCGTAATCGCCGGCGCCGGCGCCGGC
>Ga0136633_1003215_pt1 | contig 10841 bp, 8 predicted proteins | sample AntDrymeUQ832206_2_FD_105494 | JGI IMG/M metagenome (GOLD analysis project Ga0136633, IMG submission 105494) | Polar desert sand microbial communities from Dry Valleys, Antarctica - metaG UQ83 (22.06) | ecosystem: Environmental > Terrestrial > Soil > Desert | place: Antarctica: Dry Valley...
CAGCTCATCGGTCAGGTGTGACACATCCAACGGACCGTGCACGTACAAGAGGTCCACCGATGTTCGGTTCAGACGTCGAAGACTGGCTTCCAGCGACTGGCGAAGACCTTGCGCCGAGTAGTCCTTGGTGAGCCTTCGTCCCTGTGCGGCATGCGTCCCGACCTTCGTTGAGATCGACACATCATCTCGGCCGTACAAGGCCTTTGCGAGGCGGTTCTCGGCATCTCCCTGCCCGTAGGTGGGGCCAGTGTCGAAGTAGCCGATGCCCAGATCCAGGGCGCGATGCACCAATCGAATCGCGTCGGACTGGGGCACCATGTGGCTCGCCCAAGCGCCGCCCGCACCGAACCCGAGGCGCGTAATCTTTGCTCCTGAGCGGCCGACGGTGATCTGAGCCACACCATGGGCCTCATTCACTTGGGCTGATCCGTCCGTGGATGAGGGCCTGGAGGATCTCGCGGTAGCTCGTGGCGAGCTGTCGTCGATCGAAGTGCTGCTCGACGTATGTTCTGGCTGCCTCTCCCATGCGTGCTCGGCGCGCAGGATCGGCGGCCAGCTCCTCGACGGCGACGGCGAGGGCCTTCGCATCCTCGGGCTCCACCACAACTGCGCCGCCAGCTCGCAGGATCTCCGCCGGTTCGCCCCGCACAGCGCCGATCACTGCCTTGCCCGTGCCGAAGCACTCGAAGATCTTCGAGGGGATGAACGTGGCGAACAGCGGCACATCACGCAGGGGGACAAGGCAGATATCGGCGGCGGCGAGAAGGCCGGCCACCCCGTCGCGCGCCACGCCTGGGTGCAGTGAGACGTTGTCGAGGTGGAGCTCGGCGACGCGCCGCTCGAGGTCACTCTTGGCGGCGCCTTCACCCACGAACGCTATGTGGATGGGTTGGTCACGCAGGAGGGCGGCGGCCTCGGCGATGCTCACAAGCCCATGCGAGAGGCCGTGGGCGCCGATGTAGAGCACGAGCACCTCATCGGCCGTCACGCCGAGCCGGGCTCGCCCAGGCGCCGGGTCGCCCCCCGGCTGGAACCGGGTGACATCGACCCCGTTACGGATCGTGTGCACCCGGTCTTTCGGCACGCCCCGACGTATGAGGTCGTCGCGGAAGCCTTCGCTCACCACCACCACCGCGTCGGCGGCGTGATACGCCCATAGCTCGAGGCGCTCGAGCAGCCAGATCGCCCGCCGGTTCGTGAGCACGCCGAGCTCCACGAAGATCGCCGGCCACAGGTCGCGCACCTCCACCACAAGTCGTGCTCGTTTGAGCTTGGCGAGCGCCCAGGCCGAGAAGATCGAGAAGAAGGTGGGCGACGAAACCACGACCACGTCGGCTCTGCCGCTCGGCCGGAGCCCCAGCACGACGCTCGTGACCATGAAGGAGAGGTGGCCGAGGGTCTTCTTGACGATGCCCTCGTTGGCAGTGGCGTAGAGCCAGGTGCGGACCACCCGGTAGCCCTCACCAGGCTCGGTCACGCGCCACTTTCCTCGGTATTCCGTCGGGATGATGCCCGTGGGGTGATTGGGCATTCCGGTGATCACGGTGACCTCGTCGCCGTCGTCGGCCCACAGGCGAGCGAGATCGCCGAGACGAGCCTGTGGCGCACCGATCTCGGGCGGGAAGTAATGGGTGACGATCAGTGTTCGCATCGTGGATCTCAGTCCTGGAGGCCAGCGGGTTCGAGATGGCGACGGCGACTCTGCCACTGCGGCGATGTCAGGTACGCCACCATGAGCAGCACGAGCGCCACGTCGGCACCGGCGCGAAGCGGGTTGCCCGCCAGCGTGGCGGCCCCGAGCGCCGAGGACAGGGCGATCATCGCGGCCACGAAGGCGGTGGTGCCTGTGTGGCTCCATCCGCCGGCCACGAGCCGCTGGTAGGTGTGCTCGCGGTGGGGTTCCATCCACGACGCGCGGCGAGCGATGCGTCGGAGCAGAGTGGTTCCGGTGTCGCAGAGGTAGAGCAGCACGGGGGCAACGGCGACCTCGGGGGTGAGCCCTTCGATGAGCGCCACCACCACCATCGTGGCCAGCCACCCTCCGAAGAAGTAGCTGCCGACGTCACCGAGGAACACCTTGGCCCGCGGGAAGTTGAAGGGGAGAAAGGCGAGAGCAGCGGCGGCGATCGTCAACCCTCCGGCAGTCACGACCGGCGTGTCCTGCCACGCGCCAACAAGCGACCACGCGGTGCCGGCGACGACGACCTGCGCGGCGGAGATGCCATTGATCCCATCCATGAAGTTGAACGCGTTCACGTAGGCAGCCAGCCAGATCCATGCGAGCGGAGCGAGGGCCAGCAGCGCCCAGCCTGGGGTCATCTTCGGGGCCAGCAGCGCAACAGCCCCGGCCGCGATCACGAGCTGGAGTAGGAGGCGTCGCCGCGCAGCGATGGTGGCCAGGTCGTCCACCAGGCCGAGCGCTCCGAAGGTGAGCGCGGTGGCCGCCACGACCAGCAACGACGCTGACGAAGACCCCCAAGCGAACCCCGCACCCACACATGCACCGACTGCTGGCGCGAATCCTCCACCCCGAAGGGTGGGAACCGAGTGGGATGACCGCTCGACCGGCGTGTCGAGCACGTCTCTGCGGCGCAGCTCAGTGATGACCAGTGGAGAGAGGACGAGTGTCAATAGGAAGGCGACCGTGCCGCCGACGGCGATCACGCGCAGGATCCCGCTGGCATCGACATCCGGTTCACAGCTGGGCCGCTCGCAAGGACACCTCGGAGACCTCGAGGATCTCCTCCAGGGGGATCGGGGCATCGCCGCCGTTGCGCACCGCCTCGAGGAACGCCGCCATCCCCGCCTGGTGGCCCTTGTCCTGCGAGCGCAGCCGCAGGGTGCGCACACCTGGCCAGCCGTAGGCCCTCATCGTGCGGAAGTTGTCGTTGACGAGCACCCGGCCGCCGCTGAACACCTCGACGCGCTCCTTGGGGTACCGCTTCGATCCGTTGGCGAAGTAGTTCACCGTGGCCAGCGAGCCATCCTCGAATGCGAGCGAGATCGCTGCCGTGTCGCGTGGCCCGCTGCTGTCCATCACGTTGGAGCGCACGTCGGTGATCGGCGCGCCCACGAGGAACCGGGCAAGGTCGATCATGTGGCAGGCCTCGCCCGCGATGCGCCCCCCTCCCACGGCCGGGTCCTGGGTCCAGTGGTCCGCCGGGATGGCTCCAGCGTTCATGGTGAGCGTCAGGGCCTTGGGGGCCCGTTGGGTGGCGAGGAGCTCCGCCATCCGCACAGTGATCCGCGCGAAGCGCCGGTTGAACCCCACCCCGAGCAACGGGACCTGCCCCGCGGCGGCGAGCTCCTCGATGCAGGCCCGGATCGAGTCGAGCTCGGCCTGGGTGACGGCGAGGGGCTTCTCAACGAAGGCGTGCTTGCCAGCCCGGAGCGCCTGCTCCACGTAGCGGGCGTGCGAGTCGTGCCGGGTGGCGATCACGACGGTGTCGATTGTGGGGTCATCAATCACTTCGGCAGGGTCGCTGCTCGCGCTGCGCGCATGGAACTTGGCCGCGGCCAGGCTCGCGGAGGTCCCACCGCTGGAGACGACCGTCTCGAGGTGGCCGCCGGCGGCGGCGATGGCGGGCAGAAGCACCTGGGTGGCGAAGTTGCCCGCACCCAACACCCCGACGTGGCCACGACCTGCGGGGCGCGTGGCTTGAGAGAGCTCGACCCGTCGCCGTAGCAATGGGCTCGCGGGGGCGAGGTCGGGCTCGGGGTAGCGGAGCACGATCCCGAGGGCGGTTGGATCCGACACGAGCGTGTCGTAGGCGCTGGGCGCGTCATCGAAGGCGTACTCGTGGGTGACCAGCGAGGCCACGTCGAGCTTCCCCGACGCCATGAGCCCGAGCACGGCCTCCATGTTCCGCCCAGCGGTCCAGCGCACGAAACCGGCCGGGTAGTCCACGCCCTGGGCCTCGTAGCTGGGGTCGTAGCGACCGGGGCCGTAGCTGGCGGAGACCTGGAAGGTGAGCTCCTTCTCGTAGAAGTCGCTGCGGTCGAGCTCGAGGCCGGTCACGCCGATCAGCACGATGCGCCCACGCTGGCGACACATCTGGGCGGCCTGGTGGATCGGCTCGCTTGACGACGTGGACGCACACACGATCACGCCGTCCACGCCCATGCCCCGACTGAACTCGGTTGCGGCGGCGAGCACATCGTGGGAGGAGTCGACGCTCGGCGCCCCGTAGGCCTCCGCACGAGCTCGGCGCTCTGGGTTCGGGTCGATGCCCAGCACCGAGCATCCCTGCGCGGCGAGGAGCTGGACCGTCAGGAGGCCGACCAGACCAAGGCCCGTGACGACGAACCGCTCTCCCACGGTGGGCGCAGCCAGCCGCAGCCCTTGCATCGCGATGCTGCCGATCGTGGCGAAGGCCGCGTCGGCCGCCGAGACCCCCTCGGGCATGCGAGCGGTGAGGTTCACAGGGACGGACGCCAGTTCAGCGTGCGGTCCGGCCGCCGCTAGGAGGTCGCCGACCGCTACCCCGGTCACGTCTCTGCCCACTTCGACCACTACCCCTGCGCTCGAGTACCCGAGCGGGATCGGCTGCGCCAGCTTCGATCGGACCGCGCTAACCGTCGCGCTCACCCCGTCGGTGCGCGCCTTGTCCAGCACCTCGGCAACCCGCTGAGGCTGGCTACGCGCCTTGCCCAACAAGCTCGCGCGGCCGAAATCGACGAGCATTCGCTCGGTCCCGGCTGAGACGACCGACACCTGCGTCGCCACGAGGACGCTCGAACCTGACGCCGCTGGCCGCGGCGCTTGCCCCAAGTGTGTGTGGCCACTCGACAGATCTTGAAGCACTACTCGCGGCATGCGGCGTTCCTAAGCTGAGAGAGAGACTCCAGATTCGACCATGAGCACCCGCAACGTCGAGGATGCCCCGACCGTTGTTGAAGATCGGTGACGGTCGGGATCAACCCACCGCACGACCTCGAGCCCGACCGCGCTCAGTCGCGGAGCACCCCTATACGGCCCAACTCCGCGTCCACTCAGGCGGCGACAATCACTCCATCGAGTAAATAGAGAACAGAGGACCCAGATCCCAGCTTACAGGGCGTTACGGTTAGTTCCGAGAATACTGGTGCATAGCGGTTCACCACCTCGTCCGCCGTGCTGAACCACCTGACGTGAGTGCGAGCGAAGTAGTTCGGGACGGTCGCAAGGACGCGTACTCCCGGCGGAATCCGAGCAAGCACTGCCAAGTCTTCATTGATGTGTTCCAAGACCTCCGTGCACAGGACCGTAGAGAAGGTTTCGTTCAACAGGAGCGGAGTCTGAAGAGCATCGCCAACCTCGAACTGGACTTCCGATAGGCGTCGGCGAGCAAGTCGGATCGCCTCCCCGCTGAAATCAAACCCGATGTATCGAGAGATACCCCGATCGCGAAGAAGCTCCGCAAGTTGGCCCGTTCCACACCCGATTTCAACTATTGAGTCTTCCGAGGTGACGCGCTTGGCCAGTTCATTCCATACGGCGAGGTAGGGAGATTGGCTGTAGTGACAGGCGTACGCATCTTGCTCTTCGGCATATACTCGGTCATACCAAGACGCCCTGGCCTCCCGAGGACCGAGGTAACGATGACGGAGGCGCAGATAGCCCATCTTTGTTCGCTGGAGGTCCAGGCCCGCAAACGCGGCAGCCTTGGTGACTACTACCTTCAGTGCCTTGCGATTTAGGGTCATGTCCGAGCAACTTTACTACGGAGACTCTCCTCGCTCACGAATGGTGCCCCGGCGCGCTGGATGATTCTGATCCCAGATATGTACACGGCCGCCATCAGCCCGAGGACGGATAGTTTCAGGCCCGTCGACAACACGCTGATCCCGAGGCCGACGATCGCTGATTGTGCCCCGGCGAACCCGCGCACGAAGAGAAAGGTCAGGTACAGGGTGAGAGCCGAGTGAATGATCAGAAGGTAGAGGCGGCGAAGAACTAGCGGGCGGAGTGATAGACCCGCGATCGCCGCGATCGGCACGTAGGCACCCACTGCGAGACCGCCGAGTGCGTACCACAACCTCCCGCTTGCACCGTCGAAGAGCGCGAGGACGACTAAGGAGGCCAACAGGAGGACAAACGGATTGCGACGGTTTCTTCGCTGCCACTCGAAGAAGACACCGGCAGCCAGTCCGACCAGCAACCCTCCCAGGACTACAGCTCGGAGGCCCCCGACGAGATACAACTCGCCCGCGGTCGAGAAGTTACTCCCTCCGATCCCCTGCTGAGGGTTCACACCGTCGTAATACCTGTCCACGATGATCGACCATGTGTTCCGCGCTCCCGGCAATGGCACCCCGGGATATGCGTGGGAGACGCCAGCCAGGATCGGGCCCAACCCCGAATGAGGAAGAACGTCGGGCACCTCTCGTAGCATGAAAGCGGTGTCATCGATCCGATCAGCGCTCAGGACATCGCCCACCGTATTCCCGAGCGCGGCCGATGGGTCCGTGAAGTCAAAGCGGACTGCGTAGATGTAGACGAACGCCAGGGCGCCGACCAGCAGGAAACGAACGCCATCCCGGGCACGCATCCGTTGAACGCCGTAATTCCAGACGAGCGCCAGGGTGATCAGTCCGCTAATTGTTGCGCCGCGCCCTCCCAGCATGCTCTGGACCATTATGTAGGTCGTCGCACCGATGAGCCCCGCTGTCCGCCGCCGCCGGGACGAGCGTGTCCCAAAGAGGACCATGCCCAAGCTGCCCACAAACATCGCCGTCGAGAGCACACGGGCGCCCTGGTAGAGGGGGTTACTGAGTGCATCGAGGTCGGTGTAAGCAGAGCGCCGCGCCAGGTCACCGACAGACCCGGAGCGCAGAAGGAAAGCTAAGGAGACGACGTTCAGCACAGCGCCCGCACTGAACACGGCCACCGACGCCCGCCAACATCTGTCCACCGTGGCCTCGTCCACATCGGCGACGCGAGCACCTGTGGGCACCGGCGCGGATGTACGCAACACTCGTACCAGCAAGAGTCCGACGACCAGTGCCCCGTAAAAGGTGAGGATCAGCAGCGTTGCCGGGTTCACCTCGCCTGGTAGGGCGCCGCGAGCGAGAGCCCCGGACGATTCAGTGGGATCATGCGCCCAAGCGGAGGTCCCGACGTCGAGCGCCAGCCTGATGGCCAGCAGTGCTAGTGGCAATCCGAGCCAGCCCGGCCAACGCATACGAAGCTGGAGCAGGACGACCGCGAAAGCGCCACCGAGCGTCAGCAGCGGTAGCAATCGATCCATCTACGCCACGTCGCTGGGTTCAGCAACCATGCAGGCTTGTACCCGGCGGCGCCACGTGAACTGCTCGGCATCCCGGCCAGCGCGTTCGCCCAGCCGTTGCCGCCACGCCGGGTCGTCCAACGCCCGTCGGATTGCCGCCACCCATGCCTGTGGTTCGTCGGGCGGCAGCAGTACGGCATTCGCGTCAGAGAGGATCTCGCGCAATACGGGCAGGTCGCTGGACAGGATGAGACGGCCAGCCGCGAGATACTCGAACATCTTCAGGGGGCTCATCCACCCAGCCGTGTCACCCCCACTCGCCAGCCCTACCCGGGTCTGATACGGCATGAGCAGGACATCAGACGACTTCAGATGGCGTGGCACAGCTGCGTTCGGCACGAAACCCGTGAGCGTGACGTTCTTGAGTCGTGCCTGGTGCACGCGCGCTCTCCAGATCTCGACATCCTCTGGTCGTCCACCAACGATCACGAATCGAACCTCCGGCAGTTGCTCGGCGACGGCTAGCACCAATTCCAACCCGCGACCCGGGTACAGGTGACCTGCATAGGTGGCCACGAGGCGCTCATCCGGAAGCAGGTACGGACAAGTCGGGGCATCGCCTATGGCGTCGAACTGCTCCAGGTCGACGCCGTCAGGGGCGACCAGGACGGCATCGTCGTGAACTACGTCGGCAAACTTCTCGAGGAGCATCGTCCGGAGCGGGCTAGTGATCACGATGACACGCTCCAGCCTCACGGAGCGGGCGAGGTTGCGGAAGAGGCGGGGCTGGAGCCGGCCGGCGGGCACGTGGTGGGTCTCGAAGATCACGGGGTAGCGCGCGACGGCAGCTATGACCGCGGACGGAAGGTGACGGGCGAAGACAAGGTGCGGCTGGAAGTCAGACTTGCAGCTCCAAACTGCGCGCATAGCGAGCCGGTAGTGGCTGGCCGGTCCCCTCGGACTGACTAACTCCATCGGGAACGGCGAGGAGACGCCGTAGTGATTCCAGATGTCGACGTTCGGTTGGAAGTCTTGGCCCTCGAACCCGAACAACCTGACATCCATGCCCTCCTGCACCATGGCCTGGCACATCTTCATGACGTGCATGCTGTTGGCGCTCATCGAGGGGATGGTCGCCCCCGAGAGGTACGCGACTCGAATCATGATCGCCAAACGAGGTCCTGGTAGAGGTCAGCCAGTTCCTTGCTCCCGCATTTCAGGTCGAAGTCCTCGAGCACCCTACGACGTGCGGCGCTGCACATCTCCGTCTCCAGCTCTGGATCTTTCAGGATCGCGTCAACGGCGCTCACGAACTCGGGCAGGTCCAAAGGGACGATGAAACCAGTTCTTCCGGAGTCGACGACGCGCTCCGCCCCAGGAGCGGCGGCAATGACGGGCACGAGCCCACGCTCCATCGCCTCTAGCAGAGCGTAGTTGAGGAACACCTCGTGAGCAGGCAGCAGAAACACCGAATGGGTCTCGAACAGTCCCCGCACGTCGCTGTGCCACGGAAGGATCTTCACGCGGCCGCCCAGGCCGGCTTCCCGCACGCGCTCCTCGAACTCCTCGATAGAGAAGGGTTCGCTCGTCCATGTCCGGGCGCCTGCGATCGTGAACGGGATGGAGGGATACCTCGGAGCGAGTGTCAGTGCCACGTTGAGAGCCATATCCGGGCATCGCAGCGGCCGCCACGAGTTCAGGAACAGCACACCCCGTCGATCGAGATTGGGTCGTGGCTCGTCAGCCCGGACCTCGACCCGGTTGTAGCAAAAGAACGTCCTGTGATCTGGGATCCGGAGTGCTCGCAAGCGGGACTGCATGTGCAGTTCCTTGTAAAGAACCAGCCGGGCGAGCTTCAGCCCCAGCCAGAACACGGCTTTTCGATTGCTGCGGTGCTGGTCCCAGTAGAGCAGCTCACCCCCCCTGCAAACCGCGACTAGAGGTACCCTCGACACCCAGGCGATGAGCACGTAGGTGAGGTGCACGGCGTCGTTGGCGGCGTCGTGATACAGCTCGACGTGGCTCGGCCGAAGGGTGCGCAGCAGTCGGAGGTAGGTACGGATATCTCCGCCGGTGCGGCGGAGCCTCAGTCTTCGCGAGCGTGTGTTCCGCTCCAACGACGGGACCGGGCACCACGCGACTCCTTCCCGCTCCGCCACCTCCGCTGACAAACCGCTCGAGTCTCGGGCGTAAACGACGACAGCGGCTCCGGTAGCGGCTGCCACGGCTCGGTAGTGACGCCCGATCTTCGTCGGCACGTGCTCCAAACCACATACCAAGATAGGGGCACGGGTCGGGCGCCCCCGAGCGCCGTTAGTTCGCATCGCGAGCCCACCCCGGCAGGATCGCATCCTGGCCACGTTGAAGCTCGGCGACCGGGAGCGGTCGGGCCCGCGGGACATCGAGGGCCGCCCACTCCTGCTGCTCAGCGAAACCGCGGAAGCCGCGAGAACGCATGATCTGTGTTCTCGATCGGCGCTCGAGCTGGTGCGCCCGCTCCCTCAGCGCCAGGGGTCGGGAGGGCGGGTCCAAGATCGCGCCGCCCAGCATCCCGGGCCTGTAGAAGGTGTCGATGAGCCCCTTCATTTCCTCGGGAAAGTCCCAACCAAGCAACTCGGCCTTGGTCCGATAACCGCGGATCTGATGTAGACGCTCAGTTGCCGCCAACTCGGCGTCCCGCTTCGGAGCAATACCGTGGTATCGGGCGACTGCCCTATTCCAGCGCCGAAGCTTTGCGAGGCACGCGTCCGGCTCGTACCAGAAGTGCCCGAAGACGCCGACCTCGATGTCGACTGTTCCCGCTGGTTCCGTCGGTGAGCCAGCGAGGATCCGCTTGTTCTCCCGTGTGATTGGATCGGCGAACCAACCAACCTCTTCGGGCACGAGGGGAAAGTCTGAGGCCAACCCACTTCGTCGGTCGACGCCGAGCAACAGGGCGCCGGGAGTCTCCGGACCGAGCACAATCCCTCGGCTGTCTATTCGTCGCTCGTAGCTACTACGACCAACCTTCGACCGATAGAAGCGCCACCATCCGCTCCCTGCGGTCGCTCGCTGGTTCAGTGTCAGTCGGACGCCGGGGTGCGGGACGTAGTCGGCACCGACGACGACGACGAAGTCGCAGTCGCCGAGGCGTTCTATGCCCGCGTTGATGTTTCCATTGCATTGGAGCAAGTGCCAGTGGTCCCCGCTGCCCCAGAATGTGGCGGGTGTCCGGAGCACCTCAACGTTGCTCATCGGTCCGCACAGCTTGTCCATGAGCCCTGGTAGATCCTCGCGCGAGTGCCCGTCTACGACACAGACCCGGTCCACCTCGCGGGCCCAGGCAGCGACGGCGGCGAAGAAGGTCAGGTACCCACTTGAGAAAGGGTCGGTCACTAGGGTGACTACTCCAATGGTTGGCTCACGCACTGCTTCAGACCTCGGCGGGCCCGTGGCCCAGCGGCCCCGACGAGCGACGCAACTGACGCGCGGGGACGCCGGCCCACACCTCGCCGGCCGGCACGTCCTTGGTCACTACCGCCCCAAGCCCGACTACCGCATCCCTGCCGACCACGACCCCTTCACGCACGGTCGCCCCCGCGCCGACGTATGCCCCCTGCTCGACGATGACTCGTCCACCGATCCGGGACCCGG
>Ga0136633_1003216_pt1 | contig 10840 bp, 10 predicted proteins | sample AntDrymeUQ832206_2_FD_105494 | JGI IMG/M metagenome (GOLD analysis project Ga0136633, IMG submission 105494) | Polar desert sand microbial communities from Dry Valleys, Antarctica - metaG UQ83 (22.06) | ecosystem: Environmental > Terrestrial > Soil > Desert | place: Antarctica: Dry Valley...
ACCACCACCCTGACCAACGACGCCCCCCGTTCGGGCCTGCCCGACTACGTGGCCAACAGCTTCGATGCCGGACCCGGGTCACGGCCGGGCGACCAGCGCCTCCTGGTCTCGGCCTACGGCTCCGGCGCGGTCAACTCGGCCCGGGTGGCCGGTCGGACAGTGCCGGTGCAGAACTCGCGCGAGACCGACCTCGACGTGGCCACCGCCGTGGTCCAGATCCCCGCCGGCACGTCTACCGAGGTCACCTTCTCCTTCCGCACCCCCTCCGACGGCAAGGCCCCCCGCCGCCTCACCCTCCTCCCCGACCAGCGGCCGGCGAGCGAGGCGCTCTGCGGATGACCGCAACCCGGCCACCGGGTGCGGTGGCCACAGGCCAGGCGGCCGCCGGCGCCGTGCCTGACACCTCCGAGGCCCGCTTAGAGCAGGGGGGCTGGGTCGGCCGCTCGGCCGTCCTCGTGGCCGACCAGGGACTGAACAGCGCGACCAACATCCTGGTCACCGTCCTCGTCGCCCGGCAGGCGCCGCTGCGCGAGTTCGGCATCTTCGCCACCATCCAGCTGGGCGTCTTCCTGGGACAGACGCTCGCCATGGCGGCCGTCGCTGAACCGTGGCTGCAGGCTGACCCAGCCAAGCGCCCATCGCGCCTCGCCGCCGGCCTGGCCACCTACAGGACGGTCGCAGTGGTGCTCGTGGTCGTCTGCGGCGGGCTTGTCCCGGTCCTCGGCGTCAATGCTGCACTCGTCTGCCTTGCCGCCGTCCCGGCGCTGGCCGGGCTCGACTACGTCCGCGTCATCCTCTTCGCGGAAGGTCGTGGGTGGACCGCACTTGTGATGGACGCCGTCTACGGCGGACTGCAGCTCCTCGGCATCACCGCGTGGATCGTCGCTGACGGCTGGCACGGCGGGTCCGGCGCCTGGCTGGCCTGGACCGGCGCGGCGTACGCGGTGTTCGGGCTGTTCGCCACCGTGGCCGGCCGTCGCGGACCGCCGGGTGCCCACCCCTCCCGCGAGCCGATCCGCTCAGCCGTGAACCTGCGCTACGGCGCCGAAGCCATCGTCGTGACGGGCGGAGCGCAGCTGGCCCTGCTCATCGTGTCCGCTCGTCTCGGCGTCGCCTTCAACGGCATCCTCCGGGCGACGTCGATCGCCTTCGGACCGCTCATTGTGCTCCTGCAGGCCAGCCGGGCCCTCCTCCTGCCGCGCTTCGCCGCCCTCGAGGAGCGGGCCGGCCGGAGGTTCCTGACGGCGGCCTGCGCGGCGTACGCGGTCCTGTGCGGTGGGTGCACCGCCATGGCGACGGCGATCACCCAGACCCCCCGGCTGCGCGTCCTGATCGGGGGGATCCACCCCTCTCCCGGATTCGTCCTGCTCACTGCGCAGCTGTTCCTCACCACCGGTCTGCACCTGCTCGTCTACTTCTTCTTCCGGGCCCGCCGATGGGACCGACCGGTGCTGATCAGCCGCGGCGTCCTCGTGGGTGCGCTGGTGCTGAGCACGGCTGTCTCCGTCGTCACCGCCAGCTCGGTCGTCTTCCTGATCTCGGCCAGCGCAGTCTGGGTCGTGGCGACGGTGGCGATGATCGCAGCCCGCACGCTGCAGGCGGAGGGAGCGGCAGCAGCACAGCTATGATCCGGCCGATCCTGATGGTTCGAGCGATCACGTTCCTTGTCTTCCTCATGCCCGCATGTGCCCTCAAGAACTTGGGGCTCCGGTGGCTCGGCCACGCGATCGGGCGGGACGTCCGTATCGGGCCCTGTGCCGTGGACAGGGTTCGGCGGTTCGAGCTCGGAACCGGAGCGCGGATCGGCGGCGGCAACACGTTCCGAGGTCTCAACCTGGTGTCGCTCGGCGCTGACGCGCGCATCGGCCAGTGGAACTGGATCACCTGCGCTCCCCTCCTCCTCGACGGCGGGCCGGATCGGGGCACGCTCGGGCTGGCCGATCACGCGACGATCGTCTCGAGGCACTACATCGACTGCTCGGGCGGGGTGTTCCTGGAGACCTACGCCGTCCTCGGAGGGCTTCGCTCGGTCCTCCTCACCCACCAGGCCGACTACCGCACCTCCACGCTCTCGGCCGATCGGATCACGATCGGCGCATACTCGCTGGTCAACGCCTGCAACAATCTGGTGCAGGGCACCACCGTGCCGGCGCGATCGGTGACCACGATGGGGGCGGTGCTCCTGCCCGGACTGAAGGCGGAGGGTCGGCTCTACGGCGGGGTGCCGGCGAAGGACATCAAGCCCGTCGAAGGACGCTGGTTCCACCGCACGGACGCCCGAATTGAGAGCTGACCAACTCCCCGCCGCAGCCCCCGGCACATGGTCCCGTCGAAGGTCAGCCAAGGCGCGGAAGGCTCCGGCCCAGATCCGCGCCGCGACGGCGAGCCTCCTCGGCTGCCTGACCGCCGGGGCGGCGGTGGCCACGGGGCACGAGAACTCCGCCGTGGCGCTCGTGGGCACGGCCGTCGTCGCCGGGGCGATCATCCTCGAGCGTCGGCGGATGGCCTCGGTCCTGTGGGCCGGCGTCGCCTTTACAGCGCCGATGCCAGGGGTCAGGCTCACCGCCTCGCTCACCGAGACGTTCACCGTCAATATCACCTTAATCGACCTGATGATCGTGGCCGCCCTCGTGACGATCCTGCCGGACGGGCTCCGGGGCTGGCGACGGGTCGTGCCGGAGGGCGTCGTCACCGCTTTCGGCCTCCTGGTCGCCGCTGGGCTCCTCGGGACCTTCTTCGCCCCCGACGTCGGCGCCAGCCTGGTGAACCTCGTCAAGATCGTCCTGGCCGCAGCCGGCTCGGTGGTGGCCATGGCGCTGTGGAGCCCCGAACCTGCTGCGCTGCGACGGTTCGCCTGGCTGTGGTTCGCCGGTGCGACCATCAGTGCCGGCTGGGCCGCTGCCACCCCCCGGTCCGTGTCGGGCCGCTCACTTGGCCTGACCACGCACCCGAACCACTTCGGCCTGGTCTGCGTGTTGGGCGTCGGCCTGGGGCTGGGCCTCGCCCTCTCCACCGGCGGACGGGGCCGGGCGGCGGCGCTCGCCGGCATCGTGCTCCTGACCACCGGCATTGGCCTTTCAGGGTCACGCGCCGCCATCCTCGGCCTTATCGTGACCATCGGCATGACGGCGGTGCTCACCCGCAAGTTCCGGCTGCTGGTGGCGGCTGGGGTGGTCGTCGTCCTGGCCGGGATGACGGTGATCGCCGGGATCGTCACCATCCCGGCGTCGAACGCCCTCTCCCGGCTGGGTGGCGGCGGCGGGAGCGCGCTCAGCGACGCCGAGCGGGACAAGTTCGCGGCCGAGGCCGTTGCCAGCATCAGCCGGCACCCCGTCACCGGCCAGGGCTTCGAGTTCGCCCAGGCGGCCCACAACATCTACCTCCAGGTGCTCGTCGTCGGTGGACCGCTCGCCCTGCTGAGCTTCGTGGTGGTGGGCGGGCTCATCGTCCGGGCTGGCCTTCGAGCCTCGAGCGCCGAGCGGGGACAGCCGGACGGCGCCGTCCTCGCCGGCCTCACTGCCGGTTACAGCGGCTACCTGTGCTCCGGCGCATTCGTCAACATCCTCTGGGACCGGTACCTCTGGACCTTCGTCGGCCTTCTCGTCATCCTGTCGGCCTCGACCCGGCGCCCACGCCCGGAACCCGCAGAACCCGAGCGGGACGGCCCAGCCCATGGCGCCGGCCCGGGCCCCGGGCTAGCGCTAGCGGCTGGGCATCTTCCCGGCTCGTAGGGAGGACGCCGGGCGGAGGCAGGCCGCAATCGCCAGGGAGAGCACCCGACGTGCGACTCCCTTCACGGACCGCTGATCGCCGTAGCCCCGCAGCGGCTTGGGTATTGGCTGGAACGCCCGGAACTTCGTCCACGGGACATCGAAGAGCTCGGGGGCGCAGTCGTCGGTGCCATCCTTCCCGGGGTCGAGGCGCAGCAGCGTGCCGTCATAGCCCCAGAAGAACCGGGGCCCGCGCTCGTCCTCGGAGAGGGCCACCTCCTCCACGAGGGCTGCCCCCTCCGAACGGCTGTCGTAGAAGAGCAGGTTCGACTCCGTGACGCACACGAGGGTGTAGCCAGCCGTCTCGGCGAACGTCGCGATCGACAGGGCCGAGTTCCCCCACTGCCTACCGGGCGGGTTCTCGAAGCGGCAGTCGAATGGGATGGTCGGGTTGTACTCGATGACGACGCAGCGGGGCCGGAACCGCTGGAGCGAGCGCCAGATCGCCAGGTCGTTCGAGTCGATGTCGATGGAGAGCAGCTCGAACCGGGCCGGGGCTCCCACCTCGGCGAGAATCGAGTCGAGCGAGTCCGGCCCCTCAGGGGTGACGAAACGGCACACTTTCACCGAGCCGGGGCCGACCACCGACGACATCCGCTCGAAGCGCTTGGGGTCACCTTCGATCAGGCAGCCTCTCCACCCTTGCTCGGCGAGGGCGAAGGTGTTGCTGAGGTGCCGACCGTCCCAGGCACCGCACTCCGCGAAGTAGCCGGTGGTCACCCCGACGACCTCGAACAGCTTGGCCAGCACCCCGTCCTCACCGTTCTGGGAGTGAAGGTTGTGGCGGTGGTCGGTCAGCCTCATCGGCTAGCCGCGGTCTCGCTGGTCAGGCGCTTCCGGGGGTCCGCGACCCCGAGGTGGGCCAGCACAGCGGGCCCGGCGTCGAGGATGCTGACCTGCTCCCGAGATCCGTCCGCGGGGATCCCGTCGCCGTAGGTGATGAGGATCCCCTCCGGCGAGTGGTACGCCGTGTTGCCACCCCCCAGGCGCGTCGCGGTGCCGACGCCGATGTCTCCGATGGTCCCCGTCCTGGGCTCGGTAGCCGTCGATGTCGTGTACTCGATGTCGCGGCGCACCTCCCCGTCCTCGAGCTCCATCCGCACCGCAAAGCTCAAGGTCCTCCCCTCCACCCGGAGGTGGGTCATGAGCGGACGACCCGCCACGGTGATCGACGTGAGGAGCCGCCTCGCGTCCTCGGCCCGCTCCTCGTCGGCGAGCTCCAAGGCCTGCATGGGGTACATGGCGAGGCGGCTCACCACGGCGTCGAGGCCCAGGGACGAGCTCAGCCGCTGCGCGTCCTCAAGGACGTACGTCTCGCCGATGTGCTGGTACGGGATCCCCGTCTGGCCCATGCTCCCGGCGATGAGCAGCAGGGTCGCAGGGTTCCGGTCGGCGAAGCGCATCAGGCGGCCGAGCTGGTGGTCGAAGACCTCCATCGCGCTCATCACGAAGGTCTTGAACACCTCGTCAGGCCGATAGTCGTTCTGCTCGGCGTACCGCGGGACGAGGTCGCCCCAGAACCGGTGCATCATCCCGGCCACGTGGTTCGTGAAGAAGATGCTGAGGTCAGGATCATGCCGTCGGTGCAGGCGCCAGTACAGGTCGAACGACGGGAGGACCTGAACGATGGACCGGCAGGCCTTGTAGCGCTCGTCCCGGCGCTCGCGCAGCAGCTGGCGGGCGGCCCACCACCCTGACCACGGGGTCAACCCCTTCAGGGCGATGTCGACCCCGGCGAGGAGTATCCGGCCCGGGTGCAGCCGCACGTCGGGGGAGAACGCCATCCGGCGGGTCATGTCGAGGTTGAAGCCCTGAAACCGGCGCAGGGAGGCGGGCTCGGCCTCCGGCGTCGGGCTGAAGGTGTCGGGGACGTAGAACCCGCCGTTGGCGAACGGCCGGGGCGGCCAGCTCTGGAGCACACCGAAGAGGCCGACCTTCAGGCCCTCCTCCTCGGCCACGTCCCAAAGGTTCAACCCCCGAAACGTGGACGGGTCCTGCCCCAGCTCGAAGCAGTTGTGGTGATCGCTGTAGCGGGCCTTGTGGAAGGTGGGCCACGTCCGCCAGGGAGAGAGGTGGTTCGGGTCCTCGTTCCTGGTGGTCTGGCAGCGGCCACCGTGCACAAGGGATGCGACGTTCGAGGAGGGACGCTGCGCGATGAACAGGTCGATGATCTCCCACGGCACCTCGTTCAGCTCGTACAGGACGACCTGTCGTCGGTCGTCGCCGTACCTCATGCCGAGGTAATATACTACCCTGTTCCCCTGCAGGCCTTCGGAGGTCTCGTCCTGTCCCGCTTCTCGAGCTCCGCCCGTGACGGGACCCGCCGTGCGTTGGCGGCGGCCCTCCGCTGCATTCCGGATCAGGCGTTCGCCCCGCTCCGCTCCTCCTTTGTCGCCGGAGCGCCCGAATCCTCTGCTCACCGTGTGCAGGAGGTGATGCTGAGGGCGGCCCGCTACCGGGGTGTGCCACCCGGCCTCGACACGTTCGTGCTTACGGACAACCCTTCGGTACGCCTTGCGAATGCCGATTCCTTCATAGTCGAGTGGCTCTACTGGTTTGGCGAGCGGTACGGCTACGAACCGGCCACCATCGCGTGGTGGAAAACGTTCTGTGCCCGGTCCTCCAACATCCTCGAGCTCGGATCCAACATCGGCTACTTCATCATCCAGGGCGCCCCGGCGGCGCCCACGGCCACCTACACGGCGGTGGAGCCACACCCTCGGTGCGCGGCCCTGTGCCGGCGAAACATCTCGCTGAACGACATCACGAACGCCCGAGTGCTCGAGGCGGCGGCGGTCGCCGGGTCCTCCGAGGCCACGGTGGAGCTCGTCCTCCCCGGAGGCCGGGATCACTACGCCGAGGCGCCGTGCACGGGCTTCGTCGGCGTCAACGACGTTCACCACGCGGCCGCGGACCGGTCCTCGTACCGGGCCATCACCGTCCCGACCGTCAACGTCTCCAGCCTTGTGGATGCTGGGACCGACCTCATCAAGATGGACGTGGAGGGCCAGGAGTACGTCCTGCTCCGCGCCGTGCTCGACCAGCTGAAGAAGTCCCGACCGACGATCTTCGTCGAGCTCCTTGACACGACGCCGCACCTGCGGGCGCTCATCCTTGACGAGCTCCTGCCGGTGGGCTACCGCTGCTTCGTCCCCACCATGGACGCCCTCATTCCCCTGGACGCGTCCGATGTTGCCGCCGTCTCGCTCGCTCGGGCCCATGGCAGCCGGGATGTCATCCTGACCACCTCGAGCGTCGCCGCGGAGGCGGGCCAAGCTTGAACAAGCGGACGGTGTTCGGCCCCATCTACGGGCCGCTCGTGCGGGCCCGCCACTCGCGGCCGGTGCGAATCGCAGGCGCGGTGCCCTTTCTCGCCTCCCAACATCTGCGGGCCCGCCGGAACGTGCCCTACTTCGCAGTGGACATCCAGGGGCTCATGGGGATGGGCGCGGTGCTGGCCCATTCCCTGCGACTGTGCCGCTATTCGGAGGAGCACGGCCTCCGGCCGGTCATCACATCGACGAACCCGCTCTACTCCACAGGACCCGGTGCGGATTTCCTATCCGTGCACCTGGGGTCCGAGGAAGAAACTCCCCTGCTGCATCCCCTGCGATTGCGACACAAAGAGAGCTTGTTCCTCTTTAGCATACCGGATCATGTGCCGCTAGACGATGCAAGCCGCCTGCTCCAAACGTTCTTCCCACCGAAAGCGGGGATCGTGAAAAGGGTCGACGCCGTTCTCGGCAGAACCGCCAGCCCGAAGTTCGACCTCTCGATGCACCTTCGAGGGACAGACAAGGTCCTTGAGGCGAGACCGTTCGACTTCCGCCGGCTGGAGGAGGAGGTGGCCCGCCACGTCAGCTCGGGGGGACACCTCGAGCAGGTGTTCTTGGCCACGGACGTGCCCGCGCTAGAGAGGGCGGTGCGGGAGCGGTGGCCCGACACTCACTTCACGACCTTCAACCTGGGCGGGCCTCGGCCCGCCGGCGAGGCGCGCCACTTCTCTGATATGCCTCCCGCGGACAAGGCGGTGGAGGCCTTGGTGAACATCTTCCTGCTGGCGAGGGCCCCCATGTGCATCCGGACCTCCTCCTACCTGTCGGCGATGAGCAGGATCGCCAACCCGGACCTCCGCACGGTCACCCTCAATCGGACCCTGCAGGGATCCCGGCACTTCCCCGAGCACGAGATCCTGGCCGAGGAGGCGGCGCGCCACGACGGCTAACAGGTGCCGCTGGGGTCCTGAGCCGAGTTAGCCTCATGGCAGGTGAGGACACCCCCGAGGGTCACGCACATGGCGCGGACGGTCCGGCGGCATGTGGGCCGCGTGCTGCAGGCTGCGACACGCTCTGCCCCCAGGTCGGTGGCCTCACTGGACTGGCTTGACCACACGAAGCACTGGGCGTGGGACGGGCCGATGAACGGGCAGGTCGGGCGCCAGCAGATGGTCAGGCGCCTCCTCGGCAGTCAGCCGGTCGAGCTCGTCATCGAGACGGGCACACACCGCGGCGGTACGACGCAGTTCCTGTCCCACGTATCGGGTGCGCCGGTGCGCACGGTGGAGGCCGAACCTCGCTTCTACCACTTCGCCCGACGGCGCTTCCCCGAAGACGGCACCGTCCGTGTGGTCCTGGGCGACTCGAGGACGTTCCTCGAGCAGCTCTCGGCCGACCCGGCCACCACCGCGGCACCGACGTTCTTCTACCTCGACGCCCACTGGGGCTCGGATTGTCCGCTGACCGATGAGGTCGAACTGATCAGCGAGCGATGGGCCGATCCGCTAATCCTCATCGATGACTTCGCCGTCCCTCACGATCCGGGATATGGCTTTGACCTTCATCCGGACGGCTGGCCCTTCGACCTCGAGCAGCTGCCTCGTGAGCGCCTCGGTGACTTCAGGGTGCTGTTCCCCAGCCTGCCAGCGGGCGAAGAGTCGGGCGCCCGTCGCGGCTGCGCCCTTCTGGTGCGCTGCTCCCGGGCCGATGTGATCGCTGGCACCGTCCCGGGCCTGCTCCTCCAGCCGGACTGGCCCTCCCCGGGCTGACCGGATCGATCGCCGAGGGGTTGTGCCGGGTCAGCAGTGAGCGGTGGTGAGGCGTTCGACGAGGGCGGCGGCGGCGGCGAGGCCCTCGTCACGGGCCGCGGAGGCTCGGGCCACAGCCGCTGACGCGCAGGCTCGAAGCTCGTCGGGCCTGTCGTTCCACCGGCGCAGCTGCTGCACCGCCGCGGCGGCGTAGTCCTGCGACGCCTCGAGCACCAGCCCGCCGTCCTGGACGAGCTCAGCGGTGAGGCATCCGGCGCGATAGGCGATCAGCGGGATCCCAGCCTGCATGGCCTCCCACGCCACCAGCCCGAACGACTCGTGGCGGTAGAGGCTCGGGAACAGGAACACGTCGATCTGCCCGAAGAAGTGCGGCTTGGAGGCGTCGTCCACCGGCCCGACGTAGCGGGCGCGATGGCCGGCCTGGGCGAGCAGCCTCGTAAGCACGGCCTCGTCGCGCAAGGTGGCCGGGGGCCCGGCCACGACCAGGTGCGCGTCGAGGCCGGCCGCGACCGCGGCGTTCAGCGTCTGGAAGGCTCGTTCCACCCCCTTCTCCACCGAGAGGTTGCTCAGGTGGCCCAGGGTCCACCTGCCGTTAGGACGGGGTGGTCTGGCTGCGGCGGCCGGGGTGTCCTCGTCTCGACTGGATCCGAGGGCGAAGGAGACGGGGACGGTGATCGAGCGCACCGACGTCCGGTAGCGGGCGTCAAAGGCCGCGGCCTGGTCATCGCAGCTCAGCACGTGGGTACACCGGGTGCCGCCCGAACGCACGATGGCAGCCATCAGGGACGATCGCTCGTCCACGTAGGCCGCAGAGTGGTGATGGAGAAAGACCCGGTAGTGCAGGGCGCGTCCGGCGGCGACGACGAGCAGCGTGTAGCACATGCCCAGGCCGGCGTCGCTGCCCACGTAGAGCGTGCCGGACCGGAAACGGGCGACCGCCAGGACCTCAACAGCGCGAACGGTCTTCGCTGCCCGGGCGAGGTGCCGGGTCAGCCCCTGCCGGCGTCGCACCGAGATCACGAGCACCTTCACGGCCGCCCGCTCCGCTAGCAGCGCGACCAGGCATTCAGTGGCGACGGCCATGCCGTGGACGGGCGGGGGAAGGTGGCCGACGACCAGCACCTGTGGTCGCCGCTGCCGTATCACGTGGCCGCCCCCACCGGTCGCTCGAAGACGAGGTCGGCCTGCACAGGCCGACCGTGTTGGCCCACGGTGATCGGTCCGACGCTGTGGAGGCGGAAGCCGTGGTCGGAGAGGAACCGGACGACGGCGGCCGCCGTCGGCTGGCCCTCGTAGAGCTCGGCGAACGAGCACTCCACCAGCAACGTATCGATCGTGGGGAGCAGGCCGGTGGCGCCTTCCAGGACGGCGAGCTCGCTGCCCTGGGCGTCGATCTTGAGCAGGATCGGGGGCACCAGATCCTCCGGGGCCAGCACCTCGTCGAGGCGAGCGGTCTTCACCGTCAGCTGCGCCACCTCCTCGGTGCCCGGGAAGGTCGACACCTGGAATGGCGAGATCGGCAGAAGGGACGAGGAATCGTCGGCCCGGGAGACGTGGAATGTGGCGACTCCGGCACGGTCACTCAGCGCCTCCTCTTGAAGCCTCACCGGGCGGCTCCGGGGGATGACCCGGCGCAGGAGGTCTCGAGGGCCTGGGAGGGGCTCGAAGGCGATCAGCGTCGCATCCGGGAAGCGGCGGGCGGCCACGAGCAGGAACTGGCCCCGGTTGGCGCCCACGTCCACCACGGTGCGATAAGCGTGGTCAAGTGCAGCCCCCTCGTGCTCGACGGCCGCCGCCACGCCGTGGCGCAGGCCTCGCCAGTAGGCAGGCACCCGTACCACCGCCTGCAACTTCATCGCCTTGCGCACGAGAGCCTTGCGCACCAGGGCGGCGGCTGGCATCAGCCGAGCAGCGCCAGCACGGCGTCGGTCAGCCCCTCCACGTCACCGGGCGTGGTCAGGATCATCCTCGGGTTCCTGAGGGCCAGCTCGGCCACTGCGCTGCCCGCTTCGCCGGCGGCGACCAG
>Ga0136633_1003217_pt1 | contig 10840 bp, 7 predicted proteins | sample AntDrymeUQ832206_2_FD_105494 | JGI IMG/M metagenome (GOLD analysis project Ga0136633, IMG submission 105494) | Polar desert sand microbial communities from Dry Valleys, Antarctica - metaG UQ83 (22.06) | ecosystem: Environmental > Terrestrial > Soil > Desert | place: Antarctica: Dry Valley...
CGGCTCGGACGCCGACCGGCGCGGTCCGGGTCGCGCCCTCGCGATCGGCGTTGTGCTGTTCGCCGCCGGCATGGCGGTCTCGGGCGTGGCGAACGAGATGTCGGTCGTCATCGCGGGACGCGCGATCCAGGGATTCGGCTCGGGCGCCATTGGTTCGGTCGTCTACGCGGCGATCGCGCGCGCGTACCCGCCCTCGGTCACGCCACGCATGATCGCGCTCGTCTCGAGCGCCTGGGTCGTGCCCGGCTTGATCGGTCCGGCCCTGGCAGGATGGGTCACCGATACGCTCAACTGGCGCTGGGTCTTCCTGGGGATCGTGCCGCCGGTGCTCCTGATGGGGCTGGCGGTCTATCCACAACTTGCGCGTCTCGGGCCGGCGCAGCGAACGGCGGTCCCTCTGCGCGGCGATACACGTCGCGCGTTCGACGCCGTTCGCCTGGCGCTCGGCTCGACCCTGATCCTTGGCGCGCTCACGATCGGGCCGATCGCCGTGGAGCTGGCCGGGCTGACGGTGAGCATCGCGCGCCTGCCGATGTCACTGGTGCTGGCGGCCGCCGGCGCCTGGCTGGCGACCGACGCACTGCGCCACCTGCTTCCGCCTGGCACGCTCCGCCTGCGCCGAGGGCGTCCGTCCGTCGTCGCCGTGGTGTTCGGCATCGCGTTCGCCTTCTTCGGTACGGAGGCGTTCGTCCCGTTGACCGTGGTCGACGTGCGCGGCGGCAGCGTGACCCTCGGTGGCCTTGCCCTCTCGGCGGCGGCGGTGACCTGGACCATCGGTTCATGGGTGCAGGCCCGCGCGGCGGCGGCCGGCATCCGGCGCACGCTCGTCACCAGCGGCGCCGGATTCATCGGCGCCGGGATCATCGTCACGGCGCTCGTGCTGATCCCGCACATGCCGGTGCTCATCGGCGCGCTCGGATGGGCGGTGGCAGGCCTCGGGATGGGGCTTGCCTACTCGATGCTGGCGCTCATGGTCCTCGAGACGGCCATACCCGGCGAGGAGGGGTTCAGCTCATCGGCGCTCCAGCTGATGTTCACCCTGGGAACCGCGTTTGGGGCCGGTATCGGTGGCGCCGTCGTGGCGGCAGCCGACGCCGGCGTCATCCCTCTCGCCTCGGCGATCGGGATCGTCGATGCGCTCATGGTGGTCATGGCCGTGGCAGCCGTCGCTGTCTCGCTGCGCGTGCCGCGCGGTCCGTCCGACCGGTCCGGTCAACCGCGGATGGCGCCCGGACCGGCGACGGTGCCGATCGAGCGCCCCTGAGAGCCGGCCTCCGGGCGATCCCGTCGACGCCAGCTTCCCTACAATCAACTCGCCCAGACGATGCCAGGAGCGCGAATGCCGGTAAAGGTCAGCGTCATCGTGCCCGTGTACAACCCGGGTCCGTATATCGATGACTGCATCGCATCGATCCTTCGTCAGTCGTTGCCCAATGACGAGTACGAGGCGATCTTCGTCGACGACGGGTCGACCGATGGGACGGCGGACCGGCTCGACGCCGTTGCCGCGCAGCACGACAACATCACGGCGATCCATATCCCCAACTCCGGCTGGCCAGGGCGCCCGCGTAACGTCGGTATCGACGCCGCCGCGGGAAAGTATGTGTACTTCGTCGACAACGACGACTGGATCACCGATGAGGCACTCGAGCGGCTCTACGAACGTGCCGAGCGCAATGCAGCAGATATCGTCGTCGGCAAGATCGTCGGGCACGGCAAGGGCAAGAGTGTGCCGAGATATCAATTCAGCCGCAACGTCGATGACGCGTCGCTGTCGGACGGCGGAAACGATCCGCCGTTGCTCGGTCTGCTCAGCCCTCACAAGCTTTTCCGCAAATCGCTGCTCGACGACCACCAGATTCGGTTCCCCGAGGGCCGCCGCAGACTCGAGGATCACGTCTTCGTGATGCAGGCGTTCTTCACCGCGCGCCGCATGTCGATCATGAGCGACTATCCGTGCTACCACTGGATGTCGCGCGACGATGCGACGAACGCATCATTCGCTCGGGCAGACCCGGTGGTCTACTACCGTGCCGTGCGCGACGTGCTCGACGTCATCGACGAGCACACCGACCCGGGGCCCGCGCGAGATCGCCTCTACCTGCACTGGTACCGCTCGAACATGCTTCAGCGGATGCAGGGCAAGGCATGGGCGGAAGGGCACGACACGCATGTCCGCGCGACGTTCGCCGAGATCCATCGCCTGGCGTTGGAGCGATTCGGACCCGGCGTTGCGAAACTCCTTCCGTGCAGGTTCAGGGTACAGTCGCGAGCGCTTCAGGCCGGCCGGTTCGACCTTGTGACCGGGCAGGCGGCAGTTGAGCACGGCATGCAGGCTGATGTCCGCCTTGACTCGATGGAGTGGACCGACAGGACGCTTCGGCTATCCGTCTCGGCCACGATGACCTACGCCGATGGGACGCCGATCCGCCTGGTCCAGCGTGACGGCAGGATCGTGTGGCAACCTCCAGCGCCGCTGGCAGACGAACCCGCGATCACCGATGAGGACCTCGATGTCACGTCCGAGCTTGGGCGCACGAAGGTATCCCTGGTGCTCCGCCACCGGGACAGCAAGGTGGAGTACGACGTTCCGGCTACGGTCCAGGAACCGGCTCACGCGGCGGACGATGGAACGCTCACGATCTCACCACGTGGCCTGGCCGAGATCGACCTGGCAACGGTTGCCGTCGGCTCCGAGCTCGTGACGGGAGCCTGGGACGTCTTCGTTCACGTCCGCAGCTGCGGTTGGAGTTCCGTTCGGCGGCTCGGACGCGTAGGTGGTCGTCCGCTGGTTGGCCATCGCACCGTTGATCCTTACACGACGCAATTCGGCAACCTCTCGCTGAAGGTAGCCGAATTCGCGGACCCTGAGCCTGTGGATGCGGCGCCTGCCTCGCCCTCGGCCCGCCACGCGGGAGGCGCCTCAGTCGCCCGGGTCCGCCTGGAGGGCCTGATGAATCGGATGCTTCCCGAATGGTCGCTCCGGTGGCTCCGGCGTTACCGCCGCAAGCACTGACCCGACGATTCAGCTCACCGTCGAGCGAAGGGCGGGAAGCACGATCTGGTCCACGAAGCGACGCGATGCGCGTCCGTCCGCGATTGCGAACGACGCATCGCGAAAGGCGCGAACACGGTCGAGGTCGAATGCTCCGAGGCTCAACCAGCGCGCCAGCGCGCCGGTCTCGGTGAAGACCGGGCCGGGCACGCCCGCGCGGTAGTCGAAATAGAAGCCACGCTCGCGCTCGTAGGCGTCGAGATCGGGCGCCAAGAAGGCCATCGGTCGCTCGAGCAGCGAGAATTCGAAGATGGCGCTCGAGTAGTCGGTGATGAGCAGGTCGCTGACGAGCATCAGCTCGTGGATGTCGGGATGGTCCGACACGTCGACGGCGAACCCTGCCAGCTCGGGCGCAAGCCTCATGCGTGAGCGCACGAACGGGTGGAGCCGGACGAGCACGACGTGGTCCTCGCCCAGGACCGCCTGCAGCTGCCCGAAGTCGAGGTCCTCGGTATGACGTGCCTCGGTGACGCGCTCACCCCGGAAGGTCGGCGCATAGAGGAGAACCCGCTTGTCCGCCGGGAGGTCGTAGCGCCGCCGCACGGCCGCCGCCGCGTCGTTGCGCCAGGCGGGATCGAAGAATGGGTCGGTGCGCGGGATGCCGAGCCTCCACGTGAACTTCTGGAGGGACAGCCCGAAGGCCTCCGCGTAGTGCGCCGCGGCACGTTCGTTCGAGACGAGGCACAGATCGTAGTTCGAATGGATCCGCACACGGCGCAGCAGCGCCGCATCGGCCCCGAATGTCTTGTGCACCACGCTGTAGCCCAGCTTCTTGAAGGCGCCACTGGCATGCCAGGTCTGCACGATCGTCGTTCCGCCCCGAGGCGACACGACGTAGATCGGAAAGTAGTAGTCATCGACGACGAAGAGCCGTGCCCTGGCAAGGTGGTAGCCGGAACGCATCGCGTGGAAGGCCGCCATGATCATTGCCATGACTCCTCTGCTCGGCCGATGCGCGAGCACCGTCACGCCGAGTTTCGGCGAGCGCCTCGCCATCTCGATCCGGACTGCCTCGAGGTTTCCGCTGATCCGCGCGCCATGATTCGAGGCCAGGACCACGTGCCGCCGCAGCGGCAGCAGCGAGCCCACTGCGAAGCCGACGCGCACCAGCCAGATGCGGAAGATGATCAGCGGGAGCCTCACCTGCGCAGGATCAGCTCGTCGATGATCCGGTCGGATGCCGTGCCCTCGCCCTCGGGCAGGTGGCGCCTGGCGAACGGCGCGACCTTCTCCAACTGGTAATCCTGGCGACGGATGGCGGTGAGCAGCTCAGGGAAGGTCCGAACGATCCGTCCCGGCACGAACTCCTCGAAGGGCTCGTAGAAGTCGCGTTCGGCCACATACGTTTCGAGGTCGTACGCGAAGAAGAGCATCGGCCGGTTCAGCGTCGAGTATTCGAAGACGAGGGAGGAATAGTCGGTGATGAGGAGATCGGCGATGACCAGGAGATCGTTCACCTCGATCGGGAGCCCGCTGGCGTCGAGAAGCCGATCGCCGAGGTCCGCGGGGATCTCGAGCCGGCGACGGACGAACGGGTGCATCTTGAAGATGACGACCGCATCCACCTCCTCGCACACCGCGTGAAGCGCCTCGAGGTCGATCATGCCCATGGGATAGCGCGCCTGTCGCGCGCCGGCGCCGCGGAACGTGGGAGCGAACAGGAGGACTCGCCGGTCGCGAGCCGCGGGAAACAGCTGGAGCGCACGGTCGCGCCCCGCCCGTTGGCGTGATCGGTCGAGAAACTCGTCCATTCGAGGGGTCCCCGTGGGGATCACCGAATCCTCCGGGATCCCGAATGCCTCCGCGTAGAACGGCACCTCGTGCGCGGAGCTCACCGTCGCGTACGTGTAATTCTTGTGGACCGATGAGTAGGGGCTGGTCCCGCCGGGCTTTCCGATGCGGCTGTACCCGACTGTCTTGAAGGCTCCCCATGCATGCCAGAGCTGGATGATGCGCACGTCCGGCCGAGGCTCCAGGTGATAGATGGCAGGCTGGTAGTCGTCGAGCAGGATCACGTCGGCCATGGCCAGGAGCCATACGAGCCGCAGTCGACCGCGAAATGTGCGCGGCGTTCGAATGCTCGGCTTGAAGATCGTGCGCAGCTGGTATCGCCGATCGAGGCCGCGCGAGACCATCCGATCGTAGATGAGCTTCAGGTTTCCTCCGAGCTCCGTCCTCGAGTCCGACGTGAAGACGATGAGGCGTCCCGTGCGCGGCAGCTTGCGGAGGCTGCCGACGATTGCCTGGAAGAGGCGGACCCATGCCGTTCGACGGCTTCTGCGCGACCATTGGCTCAGCCGCCGCATCGGATTCTGCCAACCATCTCGGCCCGCCGTGGCCCAGACCGAGATCACGACGCTGAGCGGCCGCTCGGCTCCGGTCCGAAGGTCGACCCGGTACATACTTCTGCCAAACATGAAGTCGCGAGGTCCGCCGCCAGAAGCCGCGAGCGACGGATCGGGACCGACCGGGCACCACTCCGCGTCGACGCCGGTGCGGCCCATCCAGAGCTCCCAACGCCCCGGCTCCAGCGGCATGCGGCCGGGTCCGGCGAAGACGTTGAAACGGATCAGCCGTTCGCCGGGGTTGGGCGCTTGCTCCCGGGCGTTGATCGCCGGAAGCGGCTCCCGATCCGGGGCCGTCGAGCGCAGGAAGAACTGGTTGCCGGTGAGGTCCAGCGTTGACTCCGGTGCGGATCGCAGCCGAACCACAAGCTGGATGCGCTCCCACTGAAGCTCCGCAACCTGGACCTCGCACGGTTCGCTGGTTGAAGCAATCACGACGAGCCACCCACGGGGCGGCATGATACATAGTGACTCGCGATGGCAGCCAGAGCGCGCCTTGCCGATCCGCGAGACGGGGTAGCGCGGCGCAGGTCTTGCCGTAGTCTGCTGGAGGTCATCGGCGAGGCATCCCGCTAGAGTGGGGTTCCATGGTCATCTGCGCAATCCTCCTGGCGGGAGGTGACGGGAACCGGTTCGGTGGCGAGATCCCGAAGCAGTTCCTCCGCCTCGCTGGAGAAGAGATCCTGCTCAGGAGCCTCCGAGCCCTCTCGGAGGCTGGGATGGACCGCTTCGTCATCGTCGCCCACCCGACCTGGATGAGCGAGACCAGGGAGCTCGTCGCGGCGGCCGACCTGATGGTACCCACCCGCGTCGTGACGGGCGGCGCCACTCGGAACGAGAGCACCTGGAAAGGCCTGCAGGCGCTCGAGGCGGATGACGACGACGTTGTGCTGGTGCACGACGCTGTGCGGCCGCTCGTCCCGGTTGACGTGGTTCGGCGCGCGATCGAGCCGGTCGCCAGGGGACTTGCGGACAGCACCGACACCGTGATCCCGAGCACCGACACGCTGGTCGTTGTGAGCGACGGCGCGGTGGTCGAGATCCCGGAGCGAGCACGCTACCGTCGCGGACAGACGCCCCAGGTCTTTCGATGTCGCATCCTGCGGCAGGCGTATGAAGCCGCGTTGGCCGCTGGTGATATGAGCGCTACCGACGATTGCAGCCTGGTGCTGCGGTACGTCCGCGGCGCTCGCATCCTGGCGGTGCCGGGTGTCGAAATGAACATCAAGATCACGACGAAGATCGATCTCGTGCTCGCCGATCGAATGCTCCAGATGAACTCGCTCGATGCGGAGAGCCACCTGGCGGCGCCGACATCGCTTGACGGTGCCCGCGTCCTGGTGGTGGGCGGCACGCATGGCATCGGTCGGGCGATCGCGGACGCGGCGACGCGCCTCGGTGCCCGGGTCGAGGTGGTCGGGCTGTCTGCAGGCATCGACGTGAGAGACCCCGATGCGGTGCAGGCTCGCGTCAACGCCGCGGCCGCCAGCATGGGAGGGCTCGATCACGTCATCGTTACCGCCGGTGTCCTGAAGGTCGGTCGCGTGGTGGACAGCACGCCGGATGAGCTGCGCGAGGTGATCGAGGTCAATCTGGTCGGGAGCCTCAACGTTGCCCGGGCCTCGTATCCGTACCTGTTCGAGAGCGGTGGATCATTGACCCTGTTCGCCTCAAGCTCGTTCACCCGCGGTCGTCGGGACTACGTCGCCTACTCGGCCAGCAAGGCTGGAGTCGTGAACCTTGCTCAGGGACTGGCGGACGAGTGGCACGACGACGGGATTCGGGTCAATGCCGTCAGCCCGGAGCGAACCGATACCGAGATGCGCCGCCGCGCCTTTCCAGACGAAGCGCACGACCTCCTCCTGACAACCGACGAGGTTGCCCGCGCGACGATCAGGCTGCTCTCCTCTGACCTGACGGGTCAGGTCCTTGACGTTCGCAGACATGACCGGGCCACGCCCTGGCCTGCCGCGTAGCGGTCCGCGCATGAATCGATTCGAATACCTGCTGGCGACCCTCTTCCTGCGCCTCCTGCGCTCCACCTTCTCGCGATTGCCGATCCGGCGCGACCGCGTGGTCCTCGCCTCGGCTCGCCACGCGAAGCTGGAGGGCAATCTCCGGCACGTCCACGCGGCCATGCGCCTCACGCATCCGGACCTGCAGTATGTGCTGCTGCTGGAGCCCTACACCTACCGCCTGGTCGGAAAGCTCGTCTACCTCCTTCGCATGGTGCGGGCGATGTACTACCTCTGCACGAGCAGCCTCTTCGTCGTCGACAACGCGTATCTGCCCATCCACGTCGGACCACATCGTGCGGGCACGACCGTGGTCCAGATCTGGCACGCGGCCGGAGCGCTGAAGCGCTTCGGCCTCGACGCGCCGGGCCCGCGACGCCCGCTCGAGCGCCGCTTCCTGCATCGGCACTACGACTACGTGGTCGTGGCGGGGGACGCGGGCCGGACGGCGTACGCATCGGCGCTGCGCACGCCAATCGAGCGCGTGCTACCGCTGGGATCGCCGCGAACCGACTTCTTCTTCGCTCCCGACGCGATGGCCGCGGCCCGGTCACGCCTCCTGGCAGCGCACCCGCAGCTCGCCGGCAGGATCGTGGTGCTGTACGCGCCCACGTTTCGGGGGCGCGGCAGGACGAAGCGTGCCGCGCCCGGCTTCGACGCGGTGCGCTTGCGGACGATGCTGCCCGACGACCATGCGCTCGTTCTGAAGACCCATCCGAATCTCGACCCGGATGCCACGCCGACCGACGGCTATGACGCGGTCATCGATCCTGCTGCCGAGATCAACGAGCTCTTCACGCTGGCGGACATCCTCGTCACCGACTACTCATCGTCGATCTTCGAGTGGGCGCTCCTGCGCCGTCCGCTGGTCCTGCTCGTGCCGGATCTCGAGCAGTACGCCTCCGACACGGGCCTCTACCTGGACTATCGCACCGAGATCATCGGTACGCAGGTGACCGATACCGACGGCGTGGCCGCCGCCATCGTGGAGGGCGACTTCGACCTGACCGGGTATGCGACGTTCGTCGATCGCCACCTGCGGGCGTCGGACGGTACGGCCAGCGCCCGCTTCGTGGAGCACTTCCTGGACCCGATGCGCGTCGCCGACCCGCCTGCGACACGGGCGCACCGAGGGGGAAGTGATACGCTGCCGATCCATGTCAGTCACGAGTGAGGCGCCGGCGGCGTTTCGCAACGCCGCCGCTCGGCCGAGCCCGCTCGGCCTGCTCGCCGAAGCGATCCGCGACATCTCCTCGCGCCGGCGGCTCGTGCGCTACCTCGTGCAGGCCGAGATCAAGAAGCGCGGCGCCAACACCCTGCTCGGCAACGTGTGGTGGATTCTCGATCCGCTCCTGCTCATGGTCGTCTACGTCGTGCTGGTCACGATCATCGCCACGCGCGCGCTGCCGGACTACCCGCTCTTCATCTTCGCCGCGATCCTGCCCTGGAAGTGGTTCACGGCGGCCGTGACCGATGCGACCGGGTCGGTCGTCAACCAGCAGCGGCTCATCAAGCAGATCGCCTTTCCGAAGATCGTGCTCCCGGTGGCAGCGACAACCGCCGGGATCGTGGGATTTGCCTTCGGACTGATCCCACTCGCCGCGATCATGCTGCTCTACCTGGATCGGCTCTCGCCGGTCATCCTGCTCATCCCGATCATCGCCGCCGTGCAGTACGTCTTCACGGTGGCGGTCGCCATCCTCGTCGCGGCGGGGAACGTGTTCTTCCGTGACCTCGGCAACGTGGTGCGTCACCTCCTGCGGCTGTGGTGGTACCTGTCTCCGGGCCTCTACGCGTTGAGCCACCTCGACGGCATCGCGCTCTTCGAGAACCCAGTGCTGCGCTTCGTCGCACATGCCAATCCGTTCGCGGTCCTGTTCGAGGCGTACCGCAGCGTCATCTACGGCACGCCGAACGGCCCGCCGACGCTGCCGGATTGGTCGTCGCTGGCGATCCTCCTCGTTGCCAGCACCATCCTGCTGGCCCTCGCCTCGGTCGCGTTCAAGCGCCTCGAGCCGACGTTCGCGAAGGTGCTGTGAGCCGATGAGCGACGGTCTGCCTCCCACCACTGACACCGACTTCGCGATCCAGACGAGCGACCTCGGCGTCCGGTACAGCCTGCGCTTCAGTCGCAAGAAGTCGATGCAGCGAACGCTGAGCCAGCTCCTGACCGGCCAGCCGGCGGAGCAGTTCTGGGCGCTCCGCCACGTGGGACTGCGCGTCGTGCACGGCGAGTCATTGGCCGTGATCGGCCCCAACGGGGCCGGCAAGAGCACGCTGCTCCAGGTCCTGGCCGGCATCATCAGCCCGTCGGAGGGCGTCGTCGACGTGCGCGGGCATGTTTCCGCCCTCCTGACGCTGGGGGCGGGCTTCGACGTCGAGCTGACCGGGCGCGAGAACATTCTCCTTGCCGGCGCCTTCCTGGGCCTCGACGACGGCGTGACGAGGAGGCTTCTCCCCGGAATTGTCGAGTTCGCCGACCTCGGCCAGTTCATCGACGCTCCGCTCAAGACGTATTCCGCCGGCATGCGCGCCCGGCTCGGATTCTCGATCGCGACCTCGGTCGATCCCGACGTCCTCCTGCTCGATGAGGTGCTGGCCACCGGCGACGCGACGTTCCGCGCAAAATCGAAGGCGCGCGTGCTGGAGCTGGTCGAGGAGGCCAAGGCGATCGTCCTGGTGACGCACGATATGGGCTGGGTGAAGGAGTACTGCAACCGCGCGGTGCTCATCGAGGCGGGACGCGTCGTCATCGAAGGCGAACCCGACGAGGTCGTCGAGAGGCATCGGCGCAACACCGAGGAGGCCAAGCGACGCAAGGAGGAGGAGGCTCGGGCTGCCGGCCTCGCCCCGGTGATCGCGCGTTGACGCGCTGGCCGCGGGCATCGCGGCGGCCATCCTTTATCCTTGCGCCTCGCTTGGCTGAGGTTCGATGGCACTGAAGGGCGTGGTGCTCGCGGGTGGAAGCGGCTCTCGCCTCTTTCCGCTGACGCTCGTCACGAACAAGCACCTGCTGCCGGTGTACGACCGCCCGATGATCTATTACCCCCTCCATGCGCTCAAGGAGATGGGATGCGAGGAGGTCCTCGTGGTCGTCGGAGGCCGGTCGGTCGGTGACATTCTCGAGCTGCTGCACGACGGGTCCGACCTCGGACTCAGCCTCACCTATCGCTACCAGCGAGGAGCGCTCGGCATCGCTCACGCGATCGGGCTGGCGCGCGCGTTTGCCGGTGACGATCCAATTGCCATCGTGCTCGGCGACAACATCCTGCATGGATCGCTCCGCGCCTTCGCCGATGAGTTCGCAGGGAGCGAAGCCGGCGCCGGCGCCGTCCTCAAGGAGGTTGCCGACCCCGAGCGCTTCGGCGTCGCCGAGCTGGACGAAGCCGGCCAGGTGATCGGCTTCGAGGAGAAGCCCGAGCGCC
>Ga0136633_1003218_pt1 | contig 10836 bp, 4 predicted proteins | sample AntDrymeUQ832206_2_FD_105494 | JGI IMG/M metagenome (GOLD analysis project Ga0136633, IMG submission 105494) | Polar desert sand microbial communities from Dry Valleys, Antarctica - metaG UQ83 (22.06) | ecosystem: Environmental > Terrestrial > Soil > Desert | place: Antarctica: Dry Valley...
AAGAAGGTGGAGCCGGCGAAGAAGAAGTGAGTTTTGGTTTTCGCCCCGAATGGGGCGGAGGACAATAGCCAGGGGCGGCTTCCGCCCCTGGACCGCGTGCCCGCCAATACTGGGTTTCGCCCCAACGGGGCGGAGGAGGCCGGAGCCGTGCCCCAATCGTTCGCCAGCATCCAACTCCACGTTGTGTTCAGCGTCAAGAATCGCGAACCGTGGCTCACCGACGCCCTCACGCCCCAACTCTACGCATACATGGGCGGCATCGTTCGAGACCGCGGTAGCGTCCTCGCGGAAATTGGCGGCGTTGCCGACCACGTTCACTTGCTTGTATCGCTGGGCCGGCAAGACTGCGTGGCCGACCTCGTCCGCGACGTGAAGGCCGGGTCTTCCCGGTGGGTCCACGAGACGTTCGCCGACCTGTCGCCGTTCGCCTGGCAGGCGGGGTACGGGGCGTTCTCCGTCGGGATTACGAACGTGGACGCCGTCCGGGCCTACATCCGCGACCAAGCCGAACACCACCGGAAGAAATCGTTCCAAGAGGAGTTTCGAGAGTTCCTGACCCGACACGGGCTGCCGTGGGACGAGCGATACGTGTGGGATTGACCTCCGCCCCGTTGGGGCGAAGACAGTATTTGAGGGTGTCGTGGTCCAGGGGCGGAAGCCGCCCCTGGCTATTGTCCCCCGCCCCGTTGGGGCGAAGACCGGCTGATCGTAGGATTCCGCCAATGAATTTGCGCATGCTTTATCTTGCCCTCCTCGCCCTCCCCGCGTCCGCCGCGGAGCCGCCGGCGTTCCGCGACCACGTCATGGCCGCGTTCTCGCGGGCCGGGTGCAACTCCGGGGCGTGCCACGGGTCGCCGCAGGGGAAGAACGGGTTCCGCCTGTCCCTGCGCGGGTTCGACCCGGAGCAGGACTACGCCCTTCTGGTGAAAGAGCAGGGGGGCCGAAGAATCAACCGCGCCGACCCGGACGCCAGTTTGATTTTGGCAAAAGGCTCCGGCCGCGTCCGGCACGGGGGCGGGATGCGATTTTCCCCGAATGACGCGGCGTATCAGACCATCCGTGAGTGGATCGCCGCCGGGGCTGGGGACAGCAAAGACCCGGTGATCCGCAAGTTGGACGTGACGGCCACCGGAACAGGCAACGCCCGCACGATCACGGCCGAGGTCATTTACCAGGACGGCAAATCGGCCGTGGTCAACCCGCTGGCGGTGTTCACGACGACCGACGAGGACGTGGCGGCCGTCACGCCGACGGGGGGCGTCACGTTCAAGCAGTCCGGCGAAGTCGTGGTGCTGGTGCGCTACTTGGAACAGATCGCCAGCATCCGCCTCGCGGCCGAGCCGACTTCGACCGCCTTCCAATACACCGGCCCGGCGCCGGCCAACTTCATTGACGAGGAGATTTTCGCCAAGCAGCGCGAGTTCCACAAGAACCCGCTGCCGGTCAGTTCCGACGAGGTCTTCCTGCGCCGCGTGTTCATGGACGTGATCGGCACCCTCCCCACGGCCGCGGAGGCGGCGGTGTTCCTCGATTCCAAAGACCCGAAGAAGCGGTCGGCGCTGATCGATCAACTTCTTAACCGCGACGAGTACGCCCAGTTCTGGGCCATGAAGTGGGCCGACGTGCTGCGCGGCAACCCGGCCAGCATCAGCGAGCGCGGCGTGCATTCCTTCCACCGCTACTTGGTGCGCTCGGTCGCCGCCGACCGGCCGATGACCGAGTTTGCCCGTGACCTGCTGACCGGGCAGGGGAACACGCTGAACCACCCGGCCGCCAACTTCTACCGCATTGCCCGCACGCCGGAGGAGGCCGCCGAGGCCGCCGCCCAACTGTTCATGGGCGTCCGCGTCGGCTGCGCCAAGTGCCACAACCACCCGTTCGAGTCGATCACGCAGACCGACTACTACGGCCTCGCCGCTTTCTTCGCCCGCGTCCAGTTCAAGGGCACGTCGTTCGGGCTGGACGACGAAGTCGTGTATCTCACGAATAATCGCGACGTGCAGCACCCGCGCACCCGCAAGACGCAACCACCCGTCGCCTTCGGCGTCGCCCCGGCGATGGCCCCGGACGACGACCGCCGCGAGAAGTTCGCCGACTGGCTGACGGCCAAGGACAACAAGTTCTTCGCCCCGTCGCTGGCCAACCGCGTCTGGTTCCACCTGCTCGGCCGCGGCCTCGTCGATCCCGTAGACGACTTTCGGGACACGAACCCGCCGAGCCACCCGAAACTCTTGGACCGCCTGTCGCAAGAGTTCGCCGTCAACGGCTACCGCATGAAGCCGCTGATCCGCGTGATCCTGAATTCGAACACCTACCAACTCGCCGGCCTCGCCGCCGGTAGCGCGGAGTCCACCAAGGCCGACCGCTACTTCACGCGCGCCGCCGTGCGGATGCTGAGCGCCGAGCAAATCCTCGACGCCGTCTCGCAGGCGACCGGCGTCCCCGAACAATTCAAAGGCTTCCCGTTGGGCACGCGGGCCATCGCCCTCCCCGAAGGCGGCATCAACCACCCGTTCCTGCAAGCGTTCTCCAAGCCCGTGCGCGACGTGACCTGTGAATGCGCGCGGGAAGAAGACCCGTCGCTCCCGCAAGTGATGCAGTTGCTGAACAACGATAGCCTGATTGCCAAGATCCGCTCCCCCAAGGCGAGAATCGCCGCGTGGCTAAACGATGGGAAGACGGTTCCGTGGATCGTGGACGAGATGTATTTGAACACGCTGAGCCGCCGCCCGAGCGGGCGGGAGAAAGAGATTGTCGGCAAACATATCGCCGGCTTGGAAGACAAGGCCGCCGGGCTGTACGACTTGCAACACGCCCTTGTGAACACGAACGAGTTCGTGCTGCGGCACTGAGAACGAGCGCTTGCGCCGCTGACGGGTCCGGCTCGCAGTTATCGGACGCGCCGTCCCCAACCCGATTTTTCGGCAAATTCCATTGACACGGCGCGATCAGATCGGCCATGATAACGCTTTCTCACTCGGCCACTCGCACGAACACCGAACTTCTGCCACGGACTGGCGCCATTGGACGCCCCCAATGCCCGAGCCGTCGTCCCCGCACCAAGCGGATTTTAAGACCGTCCTGGCCGGCGAACTGGCCGCCGTCGCCCACAGGCGGCGCGTCTGCGGCGGGGACGCCGCGGCCCCGCCGTCCGCGGAGGCCGTCAAGAAAGACTTGACCGGGTTGGCGTTTTCCGGCGGCGGCATCCGGTCGGCCAGCTTCTGCCTGGGCTTCCTGCAAGGCCTGATCCGCGCCACGCCGGGGGCGGCGGCCGACGGGTCCGGCCCGCCGGCCGCCGCCCCCGACGGGCTGGCCCGGTTCGACTATCTTTCGACGGTGTCCGGCGGCGGGTACACGGGGGCCGTCCTGTCGGCGCTGGTGCACGCCGAGGCCCCGCCGCCGCAGGACCCGGACGACCCGGCCGTCGAACGGCCGCTCGACAAGCGGAAGGCCGTCACCGACGCCTTGTCGGCCCCGGAGCGGGGCGCCGTCCAACCGTTCTGGCAGCGCCTGTTGCACCGCGGCCAGTTGCTCGGCCAGGCGTTCCCGTTCCTGAGCCGGCACATCGTCAGCACGCTGGTGTTCAACTTGACCCTGCTCAGCGGGCTGGGGTTCGTGTGTTGCGTGCTGGCCCTCGTGTGGCGGGAGTTGGACCGGCCGCCGCTGCACACGTTCCTGACGTGGGCGAGCAACGGCCAGTTGATCGAGTTCAACCGGCCGTTCCTGATCCCGGCGGCCGTCTTCACGGCGTACCTCATCGTCGTCCTGAGCCGGCGCAGCGCCGCGTGGCAGGTCCGGGCGGTGGCCGTCCTGTCCCCAATCGCCGTGTTCGCGTACCTGTTCGGCCTGCCGTTCCTGATGGTCCTGTCGACGGTCCTCACCGTCTTCGGCGTCGTCTTCACCCTGTTCAGCGGCATCCTGAAGTGGACGCGGGACGGCCGGAAACAGTCGCAGGAGTTCCGCCGCGTCGTCCACGCCGCCGCGTGGCTGCTCGCGCTCGTCGCCCTGAAGATCCTCTACGGCATCGCCGTGTGGCGAACGGTGTTCGGCGGCGGAGAGCCGGCCGACTTCGCCCTGCCGTACTGGGTCATGGTCGTGTGGACGGCCGTCCTGGCGGCCCTGGAGGTCAAGTGGATCATCGCCTTCAGCCACCCCGACTTTAGCACGCCGCACGCCCGGCTCGACCGTGTCATGTTGGCGGCCACCGGGCTGGCCGTCCTGACCGGGGCCGCCGTGTGGCTGTCGACGCCGAACATGCGGCACGGCCAGACGGCCGGCGCGCTGAATGACTTGTGGAGCGGCCCGAGCCACGTGCTGAACGTCATCGTCGCCGGGATCGTCGCCCTGCTGCTGCCGTTCTTCCGGCTGGAGACCGTCCTGCGCAGCGGCACGCAGGCGCGGTCCACCACCCAGCGGTGGGTGTTCAACACGCTCGGGGCCGTCTTGCTCCTGGGCGTCCCGTTCCTGTTCGTGTCGGCGCTGGCGAAGCACAACTTGTCCGGGTACGCCGACCTGCCGGCCCGCGACCTGACGGACGGCGACGCGCCGCTGGACGCCGTCGTCCGCCGCCTGGCGGCCGCGCCCCCGCCCGGCTGGCTGCCCGACTTGTTGCGCCTGGCCGGCCCGGTCCCCGTGGCCGCCGGACCGATGGCCCCCGCCGACCCGGCCCAGGCCTACGACGCCGCACTGAAGTTCGCGGTGACGGACAAATTCGGCGAGAAGGCCGTGCCGGGCGCCGAAGACTTGACGCAGACGGCCCTGGCCCACGACCGGCGGTCGGCGTGGTACGCGGACAACGTCGCGGGCTGGCTGCCGCAGGTCGTCCGCGAGACGAGCCTCGCCGTCCCGGCCAACCCGCACTCGTGGAAGGCCCTCCGCGGGCGGCAGGCCGCCGAAGAGGCATTTATGGCCCGCCTTTCGGAGGTCATCCGCGACCCCAAGTTCGTGAAGTCGGTCGTGTGCGACCCGGCCATTTATGCGTGGCTCCAAAGCAAGGCGACGGAGCTGGCCGACCGGAAGGGGGAGGACGCCGCCGCGGCCGCGTGGCGGGCCCACGGCCGGGCGCTGACGGCGAAACTCGGCCACCTGCGGCCGCACGCCGGCGACCCCGCGTTCCTCGCCAACGTCTGGATGCACCAGGACGACGCGGAGGCCGTCGGCCTGCTGTCGTTCGTCGCGGCCTACTCGGACGGCCGGAGGAGCCGGCCGCACGGGTTCGTGAACCGGCCGGGCGTCATCGGGCGGGACCAAGTGGTCCGGCTGGTCTTGTGCGGGCTGCTGGCGGCCCTCTTCCTCGCCGCGGCCGTCACGATCGACCTGAACTGGGTCTCCCCGCTGGCGTACTACAGCCGCCGGCTGCGGGACGCGTACCTCGTCCCGCAGATGCGGGCCGGGGCCGGCGACCCGGCCGCGGACGCCGACCCGCCCGTCCACGCCTTGGACAACACGCGGCTCGGCCTGCCGTACCATTTGATCGGGTGTTCGGTGGACGTCACCAACACGCGGCGGGAGCCGCGCCGGTACCAGGAACACTTCCTCGTCTCGGCCAAGTACGTCGGGTCGAAGGCCCTGCGGGACCGCGGCGGCGTCCTCGGGTTCCGGGAGACGGGCGAATACCGCATCGTGGACCGGACGGCCGCGGCCGGCGTCCGGCCGCTGCGCCTGTCGGACGTGATGGCCGTGTCCGGGGCGGCCGTCACCCCGGTCCGGTTCGAAAACGTGCTGATGCGGGCCATCCTCACGGTCACCAACTTCCGCCTCGGCCAGTGGGTGCCGCACCCCAAGGAGGCCGAGCCGGTCACGCCGACGCTGGCGAACGTCGCCCGCGACTTGCCCGGCGTGGACGACTCCATGAACCACAACCGCCTCGTCTACGTGGCCGACGGCGGCTTCTTCGACAACCTCGGGCTGGAGGCCCTGCTGGACCGCCGGTGCGCGACCGTCGTCGTCGTGGACGCCGGCGGCGACGCCGAATTCCTGTTCGCCGACCTGTGCCGGGTCTTGCAACGCGTCGAACTCCGCGGCGTCCGCGTCACGGCCCTGGACACCGCCGACGGCCCGCTCGACCTGAAGCCGCTCTTGCCCCGCGACCCGGCCGACAAGACAGGCGCGGAGGCCGCCCCGCACGCCGCGGCCGGCGGCCTGTTCGGCGGCCTGTTCGCCCGGCCGCCCGCGGAGACGGCGGCGTTCGCGGCCCGGCTCAGCCGGGCGCACTTCGTCGCCGCCGCCGTCCACTACCCGAAAAGCCCTCAGGGCGACGCCTTCACCGGGACCCTGGTCTACGCCAAGCCGACCCTGACCGGGGACGAGCCGGCCGACGTGACGGCCTTCCGCAAGGCGCAGCCGGTCTTCCCGCACCACTCGACGGCCGAGCAACTGTTCGACTGGGGCATGATGAACGCCTACCGCCGCCTCGGCGAACACGTCGCCCGCGATGTGACGGCGTACTTGGACGCCCCGCGACGCGACCCGGCGGAAATGGTCGATTACTTGGACGCGTCGGCGAAGGAAGCCGAGGCGCATTTGAGTGACCTCGTCGCCCGGCTGAAGGCCGCCCCGCCGGCCGGCCCGGACGTCGAGCGGCTCCGCCGGCTCATGACGCAATTCGCCGCGGCCAAGGCCGAAATCGACGCCTGGCCGCCGCCGGCCCCGCCGGCCGCCCCGCCGAAGAAGGCGCGCAAGAAAAAGCCTCCCAAGCCAGCCGCGCCGCAAGCGGACGGCTCCGCGGACGGCTCCTTGTGATCGGTCTTCCACGGATTCGGCGAATCCCATGAATAATGAGTTGTCATGGTTGGAAGTCTTTGTTATTTTAAGTTTATATATTACTAAGACACGGTGACGCGCATGCCCCCGCCCCGCAAGCCACAAAAGCCGCGAAAGCCGCCTGCCCCGCCCGTCATCGCGCTGAGCGAGGACGCCCAAGTCAAACGGGCGATCGTCGAATACTTGGAACACACGCCGTTCGAGCGGGCCATCGAACGGCCGGACTTCCGAGCGTTGTTGGAAGCGGACTCGCAGACGGGGCGGCCGCTGTACAAGGCCGATTCCATCGCCGCGCTCAAAGAGGCGCGGGACGTGCGGGCGGCCAAGCGGGCCAGGCCGACGATGAAGGCGTTCTTCAGCAACAAGAGCGTCCTGATCGTCCCCGGCTTCATGGGCAGCCAACTGCGGGACGACGGGGCCAACGGCCTGATCTGGATCGACCCGCGCCTGTACGTCAACGCCGCGGAAATCTCCGCCCTCAAGTTGAAGCCGTACGACGACGCCAGTTGGGACACGGACGCCGACCCGGCCGTCCACGTCCGGGCCGACGGGGCGGTGCCGGTCCTGTACGCCGGGCTGCGGTACTACCTGGAAACCGGCCGGTGCGAGGTGCGGACGGCCGGGTTCGACTGGCGCAAGGACATGGACCAGTCGGCCGGCCTGCTCGTCCAGCAGATTCAGGCGTTCGCCGGCGAACACCCGCGGCGCCCGTTCTTCCTCGTCGCCCACTCGCAGGGGAGCCTGGTCGCCCGCCGGGCGCTGCAGATGCTCGGCCGCGACGAGGCCCGGCGCCTCGTCAACCGGCTGATCCTGCTCGGGCCGGCGTCGTTCGGGACGTTCTCGGCCGCCTTCGCCGTCGCCGGCTCCCACGAGACGATCGAGAGCTTGGCCGGGTACGGCGTCGAGTGGCCGGCCGACCTCACCCACGTCCTCCAGTCGATGAGCGGCCTGTACCAACTGCTGCCGTGGAAGGCCGACACGGTCGCCATGGACCCGGCCGCGATGACGGCCGAAGCGTTCTGGGAGACCGGCTGCGACACGCGGCGGCTCGCCCAATACTTCGGGTGGGGCCGGTCGGTGGACACGGACTTCTTCAACGACCGGACGTCGATCATCCTGGGGGACGACCCGGCGACGCCGGCCGCCGTCGCGTTCGTCGGCGGGAAACTGGCCGTCACGGCGCACGCCTGGGGCGACGGGACGGTGACGGACGGCTGCGCCGTGATCCCCGGCGTCGCGGACGTGGCCCGGGCCGCCGGGGCCGACCACATGACGCTGCCGCTGAACCGGCAGGTCATGCAGACGGTCTGGCGCATCATCGAGGCCAACGTCACGGTCCGGTCCCTCCAGGCCAAGTTGCCGGCCGCCGCCCCGGCGCCGGCCGCGGCCAAAGGCGGGTCCAAGGCGGCCCAGGCGAAGGCGGAAGCGTTGGCGAAGTCCAAGGCCGCGACCGTCCCGCTCCTGCCGGCCGTCGATTTGTTCGACTTGGCCGGGGTCGAACGGCCGCCGCTGGTCGGGGCGGAGGCCGTCCTCGCCGCCGAGGCCGCCGCCGCCGTGCAGCCCGCGAAGTCGGCCGCCACGCCGGCCAACCGGCAACCGACGCCCGACGGGGCGGCCCTGGCCGGCCCGCCGGCCCCGCCCCACCGCCGGCTCCGCGTCTTCTCCTTCGACCCGCTGCTGGCCGCGAACCCGGACGCCATGGGCACCGAGTCGATCGTCCTGAAGTTGGACTGGGACGACGCGTCGGCCGACGGGATGAAGCTCCAGCCCGGCCCGGTCGGCGAGTACCTGGAGGTCATCGACTTCGACCAGGCCAGCGGGTGCTTCTACGCCCCCGTGGACCTGAACCACCCGCACCTGCTGGCGCAGGACGGCATGCCGCTGTCCGAGACCGACCCGCAGTTCCACCAGCAGATGGTGTACGCCGTCGGCATGGCGACCATCGCCGAGTTCGAGCGGGCGCTCGGCCGGGCCGTCCTGTGGTCGCCCCGGCTCGTCCGCGATGAAACCGGCGAGGTCGTCAAGCCGGCGCCGGGGGCGACGGCGCCGCCCGAGTTCGTCCGCCGGCTGCGCATTTACCCGCACGCCATGCGGGAGCCGAACGCGTACTACGACCCGGAGCGGAAGGCCCTGCTGTTCGGCTACTTCCCGGCCAAGACCCTGCCCGGCGACCGGGCCATGCCGAACGGCCTGGTGTTCACCTGCCTGTCGTACGACGTCGTCGCCCACGAGATGACGCACGCCCTGCTCGACGGCATGCACCGGCACCTGACCGAGCCGAGCAACCCGGACGTGCTGGCCTTCCACGAGGCGTTCGCCGACGTCGTCGCCCTGTTCCAGCACTTCTCCCACCCCGCCGTCCTGCGGGACCAGGTCGCCAAGGCGGCCGGCCGACTGGAAAAAGAGTCGCTGCTCGGCCAACTCGCCCAGCAGTTCGGCGAGGCGATGGGCATGCACAAGTCGCTGCGGAACTACCTCGGCGAGTACGAGACGGACAAGGACGGCCGGCCCGTGCTGGGCAAGGACGGCAAGCCGGCGTGGAAGCCGATCAAGCCCGACCCGGCGCTGTACGAGACGACGCCGGAGCCGCACGACCGCGGGGCCATCTTGGTCGCCGCGGTGTTCACGGCGTTCCTGACCATTTACCGGCACCGGACGCGCGACCTGATGCGGATCGCGTCCGACGGGACGGGCGTCGTCAAGCCGGGCGACCTGCACCCGGACCTCGTCGCCCGGCTGGCCGACGAGGCCGCCCGAACCGCCCGGCACCTGCTGCGCATGGCCATCCGCGCCCTCGACTACATGCCGCCGGTGGACGTGACGTTCGGCGAGTATTTGCGGGCGCTCGTCACCGGGGACATCGACATCGTCCCGGACGACGGCCAGTTGTACCGCGTCGCCGTCGTGGACGCCTTCCGCCAGTGGGGCATTTACCCGAGCGACGTCCGCACTCTGTCGGTCGAGAGCGTCGTCTGGAACCCGCCGGGCGGCGCGTCCCAACGGCTGGACCTGGGCTACTTCCGCGAACTGCTGGCGATCGGCAACGGCAGCCTGGACATCGACCGCGGCGACATGTACGAGCGGCAGCGGCAGGTGTGCCGGCAGATGCACGGGTGGATGAAAGAGCGGTTCCGGGCGAACCCCGGCCTGGCCGCCGAGTGGGGCCTGGCCGTCGCGGCCGACGCGCCGCGGACGCTGCGCCGGGGCAAAAAGCCGGACGGGGCGGAGGACCCGATGCCCAAGTTCGAAGTCCACTCCGTCCGCCGGTGCCGCCGCGTCGGCCCGGACCGGCAAGAGCGCGTGGACATCCTGGTCGAAGTGCTCCAGAAGCGCGACGGCTACCTGCGGGAGGCCGACCAGGCCGCATTCGACGCCGATTCGCCCGAGACGCCGGAGCCGGACTTTTATTTCCGCGGCGGGGCGACGCTGATCATCGACCCGCGGGCCGGCCGCATCCGCTACGTGATCTCCAAGTCGGTCGTCAGCGAGTCCCGCTTGAAGGCCCGCCGGAAGTTCGAAGGCGGCTCCGACGGGATTAGCGCCCGGGCCAACTACTTCGGCAAAGACAGCAACCCGTTCCCCCTGCTCCACGGCTCCGAGTGACCGCCGCCCCGCCGGCCCCCAGCGAGAGTTGACCATGCCCGACCCCGCCTTCGCCCCCCGCGTCACCGTTCGCATGTACCGCCACGGCCTCGGCGACTGCTTCCTGCTGCGGTTCGAGACGGCGCCGGCCGACTTCTACGACGTGCTGATCGACTGCGACATCTACAAGTTCAGCCCCGGCGCGGACGCCCTCATGACCGCCGTCGTGGACGACGTCATTGCGACGACGAGCCGGGGCGACCGGGCCCACCCGGCCGGCCACCTCGACCTGCTGGTCGTCACGCACGAGCACTGGGACCACATTTCCGGCTTCGCCCAGTGCCTGGACAAGTTCGAGGCGATGGCCGTCGACAAGGTCTGGCTGGCGTGGACCGAAGAACCCGGCGACAAGGACGCGAAGGTCCTGTCGGACAAGTACCGGAAGGCCAAGACGAAGTTGGTCACGGCCATGCGGGCCGCGCTGGCGCGCCA
>Ga0136633_1003219_pt1 | contig 10835 bp, 10 predicted proteins | sample AntDrymeUQ832206_2_FD_105494 | JGI IMG/M metagenome (GOLD analysis project Ga0136633, IMG submission 105494) | Polar desert sand microbial communities from Dry Valleys, Antarctica - metaG UQ83 (22.06) | ecosystem: Environmental > Terrestrial > Soil > Desert | place: Antarctica: Dry Valley...
GGCAGAGCGTTACTGGCTCGACGTCTTTGGTACGGACGAGGAACGAGTCGAGATCACCGAGCGAGACGGCTCTCATTCCAGTCTCGCGGGTGGGGGCTGTATCGGCGGCGGCACGCGAGCTGTCTGGGGCGACATCGCGCAAGAGATGAGACTGCGGGATGCCAGGGACACCGCCGAAACCGACATCTGGGCGAGCACCGTGGCGGATCAGGCAGTGGTCGATGCGTTGTACACGTGGAGTCGCTGTGTCTTCCGAGAGCTGGGATTCGTGCTCGAGGACCCGCCTCACGCGTTCGAGTCGGCTCTGGCCGCTGCACTGTCAGGCGACTACGAGCAGGAGCGCGTGATCGCCACGACGGATGCCCAATGCAAGGCAGAATCGAGTCTTGACCTCGCTGTACAGGCCGCATTCCTGTCAGCGACGATTGCGCTCCTCAGCGATTTCGAGGAGGACCTGATCGCGTTGCAGCAATTCGAGGAAGAGGCCCTGGCCCGAGCCAAGGACATTCTCAACTTCGAGGGCTGAAACGAGGAGCACGAACCAATCTTGAGTTTCCTCGTGCTGTGAGGGATTCGGGTAGAGGCCCGGCGGGAGGTTGCACTCTTGGCGGGCCTTGTTGCTGCATCGGCAGATTCCGTCTTCGTCGGCATCGGTCTGTCGCGTGTGGCCGTATGGAACGGCGCCTGTACCGTACTCAGGGCAATGACGCCTCGCCGATCACTCGCTTGGGACCTCATCTTCAGGGTCGCCTATGCCTTCATCCGCATCACCGATCCGCTCCTGCGCTGGACCTGGTTCAGCGTCGGACTGGGAATCACCTCGCGCCTGACCGTTCGAGGGCGCCGGACCGGACGCCAGCGCAGCGTCCTCGTGGGCCTCATTCGCGTCGATCGCCGTTGGTACGTCGGCCATCCGAACGGCGAGGTGGCCTGGACCGCGAACCTGCGCCACGCCCTGGCCGCGAGCATCGCTCCGCGACCTGAGGCCCCGCTGGATGTCAGCGCCCGACCGCTCGAGGCGGGTCCGGAACGCGACGCTGTCATCGTGGCGACCGCGGAGCAGCAGCCCTTCCCGGCCAACCTCCTGTACCGAGGCGCCCGCCGCCACATCCTGAGCGAGGGCCGCTACTTCCGTCTGGAGCCGCGCTGAACCCGGAGGCTCATGCGTTCCCGCCGGCAGCGCTATCCGTACAGGAACCGGCTAAATGGCCGTTGCGCTACTCAGGCTGGCACTCGAGAGCGCAGCGAGCGCCAAAGTCACCCAGGGCGGCATTACTGCAGTCCGACCGGAAATAGCGCTACCCCCAGTGGCGCAACGACCCTGATACGACCCCAGTGGTGACCGATCCGAAGAACGTGCGATGAGGCGGCCCCGGCACGAAGCCGGAGCCGCCCTGGGCACGCAGACCGTGAAGCCTCAGCCGCGGGTCGCGATCGGACGCCAGGCGCGGAGGCCGATGGCCGCCGCCAGTGCGAGCACAAGCACGCCGAGCAGAACCGGCGAGCCGTCGCTCATCGGCAGGGCGGTGTTTGGTGCTGCGCCAGCCAACTGACCGCGGATGGCCCCGGCCGGGAAGTCCTCGGTGTGAAGGTTGACGTAGTAGCCGGCGGGCTCATCGATGATGGCCTGAAGCACGTCGGCCTCAACGTCCTCGGTGCATCCCTCGCTGGTCCCGTCGAATCCGTCGACGTCCAGTGGCACCTCAACCCCGCCGGATACGCCCGCGGCGCCGACGTGGATGTGCGACTGGAGCACCGGGCCGATGTCCTCCGCTGAAAGCTCCCAGCACGCCTCGCCTGTCTCCGGGTCGAGGACGACGCTGGCGGAGCCCGAGCCGTCCGGATTGCCGGGATTCTCTCCTTCGGTGACACCCGCCAGGTCGGCCGTGAGGGTTGTCTCCGCAGCCTGCACGACCCCCGCCAACGTGAGTGAGGCGACCAGCCCCAGCGTCACGGCAAGGGGCAGGGATACCCGTGGTCGATTGCGCATTCTCCGCTCCTCCTGCGATCAGTTCCCCGTCGCTCTGAACGTTCGGAGCGGGTTACGCGCGCGGCGGGTGGTAGGGGACGTCGGCCACGATGGTGTTGGGGCGGACGAACAGGCGCAGCTTCAACCGAAGCGCGGTTTGGTTGTGCAGGAGGTACTCCCACCAATGGCGAGGCACGAACTCGGCGAGGACCACCAGGATGGGCCGATCCGGCGCCTGGCGCTGGAGGGCGTCCATGTAGGCCAGAAGCGGACCGATGAGCGCCCGATACGGTGAATCGACGACGACGAGCGCGGTCGTGCCGGCCCATTCCGGCCAGCGCTTGTGCATCTCATCGGCGGTATCGGGGTCGTTCGTGATATGGACTGCCACCGCTTCGGTACTGATCGAGTTGGCGAAGGCGATGGCCCGGAGCGCCGGGCGGTCCAGGCGGGCGATCGGCACGATGACGATCGGTCGAGGCGCGATCTCCTCCTTGTCCGGAATGTGGTCCAGCGTGAGGGCTTTGTCCAGGTCGCGGTAGTGCCGGTGGATCCCCAGCAGGAGGAGCATGAGCAGCGGCACGAGCACGATGACCAGCCACGCGCCCTGGAAGAAGTTGCTGGTGGCGACGACCAGGGCGACCACCGCGGTGGTGAGCGTGCCGAGGCCGTTGATGGCAAGCCCTGGACGCCATCCGGGCTCGCGGCGGCGCCACCATCGCGTCAGCATCCCCGCCTGTGACAGGGTGAATGCCAGGAAAACGCCAAGCGTGTACAGCGGGATGAGCCCCCCGACGCTGGCGCTGAAGGCCACGAGCAGTCCGATGGCCATGAACGAGAGCGCGATGATCCCGGTGGTGAAGGCAAGCCGCTCCCCGCGGAACGCGAACTGGCGAGGGAGGTAGCCATCACGCGCGAGGAACGACGAGAGGCGGGGGAAATCGGCGAAGCTGGTATTGGCGGCCAGGACCAGGATGAGGGCCGTCGCCACCTGCGCGATGATCAGCACGAAGCCGTCGCCGGTCAGGTGACGGACGAGAAGGCTGAGGACAGTCTGCTGCTCGGTCGGGTCCGGCACGATGCCGATGGTGGTGACCAGGAAGGCGATGCCCACGAACAGGATGGCGAAGATGACCGCGGCCCAGGTGAGCGTCGTCCGCGCATTCTTCCACTCCGGTGACTTGAACGCGGGCACGCCGTCGCTGATGGCCTCCACACCGGTGAGGGCCACCGCGCCCTGGCTGAAGGCGCGCAGGATGAGGAAGAGGCCGAGGGCCTGCCCGCCCTGCTCGACGGTCTCCCATGCCGCGGGAGCCTCGAAGCGCGGAACGTCGCCCATGATCGTGCGGGCGATCCCGTATCCCAGGATGGCGAGCATCGCCACGATATAGGCGTAGGTCGGGATCATGAAGATGGTGCCCGACTCGCGGATGCCGCGCAGGTTGCCGATCATCAGCCCACCGACCAGCACCGAGCTAATGAGGACGCGCTGCTCGTAGAGGTCCGGCACGATCGAGGTCAGGGCCGCCACGCCGGCCGAGACCGAGACCGCCACGGTGACCACGTAGCCGATGAGGAGCGCCGCGGCGGCGAGCACCCCCGCGCCGCTGCCGAGGTTGTCGCTGGCCACGATGTAGCTGCTCGCGCCGTGCGGGTAGGCCTTGATCGTCTGCCGGTATGACAGGGTGACGATCGCCAGCATCACGGTGATCAACCCGGCCAGCGGGAGGGTGAGGCTGATGGCGCCCGCGCCCACCAGCGCCAGCACGCGCATGATCTCTTCAGGCCCATAGGCCGATGAGCTGATGTTGTCGCTGCTGAAAATGGCCAGCGCCTTGACCTTGGTGAGGCGCTCGTGCTCCTCGCGCTCGCTGTGGATCGGCCGGCCAATGAGAAACGTGCGCAGTCGACGGAGGGTGCCCCGCCAGCCTGTGCGACCTAGGACGGTGCGCTCCGTGGCGATCAGCTCGCCCTCGTCGTCGCCGCGCTTGAACCCGTCCTCGAAGGGACGGAAGATCCGCACATAGGCGTCGCCGGGCCGCTTCCCGCGGCGCTTTTCGCGGACTCCGAGGAGCGGATCGACGCGACGATCTTCGGGTTTTCTGGGAGATCGGGTCACGGCGCGCTACGGTAGCACCACGTGCCGCGCCTTTGCTCGCACCGGCAGCCCCGATCGGTGACCACCGGGTTCAATTCACTCGCACGACATCTGGGCAAGATATCGGTTGCACCGAATGCACCGATCTACCAAGCATTGGCGTGTTCATGGTCACCGGATGCACTCGCTGCAACTTCTGGCGACGAAGGCCACCGAATCGACCCTTGCTTCGTACTTCGGTGCACTCACTGCAACCTACCAAATCGCGGCCCGGAGCGGCCACCTTCACAGGCGCACGGCGAGCCCCTCCAGCGGGTCGAGTGCCAGGTCAGCCAGCATCGCGCGCCCGGAACGCTCGGAAGTCGCGACCACAAACTCGCCGGAATCGACGCCGAGCGGCGGCAGCTCGCAACGGCGCTCCTCGTCTCCGATGTTGAGCATGACGAGCACCCGTTCACCGTCGAGCTCGCGCAGCCAGCACAGAACGTCGGGAGCCACGCCGAAGATGGACCGATGACCGCCGCGTCCAAGTGCCGGCGACGATTCGCGTGCCGCGATGAGGCGACGGTAGAGCGCGAGCAGCGAGGCCGGGTCCGCTCGCTGGTCGAGGACGTTGCGCGTCGCCGGGTCCACGAGCGGCAGCCATGGGGTGCCGGTGCTGAACCCGCCGCCGGGCGAGGCGTCCCACTGCATCGGTGTGCGGCAGCCGTCACGGCCGGCGCGGTCGAAGGGCGGAGTGGGCAGGAGGGCCGGATCGGCATCGACCATGCCGATCTCCTCGCCGGCGTAGAGCACGGCCACGCCCCGCAGCGTGAGCAGCAGGAACGCCGCCGCGCGGGCACGCTCGCGGCCCCAGCGCGTCGCCTGGCGCGACTGGTCATGGTTGGAGAGGGCGTACGTTGGCCACATGCCCGCCGGATGGAGCGCCTCGGATCGCTCGATGGCCAGCGTCAGGTGCTGGTGCTCCCACGGCGAGTGAAGAAGCTCGAAGTTGAAGGCGAGGTGGAACTCATCGTCGGCCCCGTGCCCCAGGTAGCCGGCCAGCTCCTCGACCGGCAGGTAGGCCTCGCCCACGAGCACGCGGCCGGGGAACTCGGATGCGACCCGCCGCAGGTGGCGGATGACGTGGTGCACCTCGGGTCGGTTCATGCTCCACAGCGGGTCCTGGCCGGTGTCGCCCCCGAGCCCCGGGATGGCGCTGGGTCGCCGATCCGGCGGGTTGTCCCGGAGGTGGTCGTCCTTGATGGCAGCGAATATGGCATCGACCCGGAAGCCGTCGACGCCGCGCCGGAACCAGAAGCGCATGACCTCGGCCATGGCCGCCGCAACGTCCGGGTTGCGCCAGTTGAGGTCCGGCTGCTCCGGATAGAACGAGTGGAGGTAATACTGCTCGGTCACCGAATCCCATTCCCACGAGGGCCCACCGAAAGCGGCGGTCCAGTTCGAAGGCGGGCCACTGCCCGTCGACGCATCGGCCCAGATGTACCAATCGCGCCTAGGGTTGTCGCGCGACGAGCGCGACTCGGCGAACCAGGGGTGCTCGACCGACGTGTGGCATGGCACGAGATCCATGAGAAAGCGCAGCCCGCGGTCGTGGCATGCGGCGATCAGCGCGTCGAGCTCGTCGAGGGTGCCGTATTCGGCGGCGACATCCGTGTAGTCGCTGATGTCATACCCGAAGTCGTGCAGCGGGGACGGGTAGATGGGTGACAGCCAGATGGCGTCCACACCCAGGGAGTCATCGGTCCCGCGCAGGTGATCCAGGTGCCGCGCGATGCCTGCCAGATCTCCGATGCCGTCGCCGTCCGCATCCGCGAAGCTGCGCGGGTAGACCTGGTAGATCACCGCGCCTTCCCACCATCGGTCGCTCATGTGCTACCCATTGCCGACCGGGTCGAGGGGCGCGAGACGCTGGTCGTCGACGACCCCGCCGGCTGATCGGCCGGATCGTCGGAGGCATCGGCCCAGCGGCGCGCGTCGCCGCCGCTGACATGAAGCTCGGACCATTGGTCGGGACGGGCCTCGGCTGGCATCGCCAGGATCGTCTCCACGAATTGGAAGATGGCGCCGGTCGCCCAGGCCTGTGGCGCGCAGGCGGTCGGGTAGGGGACGAGGTCGGGCGTGGCTGCCCGGTCGAAGCCGGCGAAGAGCTCCGGCAGGCGGGCCAGCGGATTCGTCTCGGCCGCGTCGAGGAGGCCATCGATCACGCGCGCGGCCGAGCCGACCTGGCCGGAACGCGCCATGCCGTCCGCGATGAGGCTGTTCTCGTGCGGCCACACCGTGCCGAGGTGGTAGCCGATGGGGTTGTAGGCCGGGTTTCGGGCCGAGAGTGTCCGGATGCCCCAGCCGGAGAAGACGTCCGGCGCCATGAGCCGCTCGCTGACCTGCGCCGCCCGCTCCGGCGGTGCGACGCCGGCCCACAGGAGGTGGCCCGCGTTGCTCCCGACGCCGTCGATCTGGCGGCGTTGCTGATCGAGACCCAATGCGTAGGTCCCCTCGTCAGGCATCCAGAACGCCGACTCGATGATTTCGGCCAGGCGATCGGCAGCTTGCTCCTGCGCCGCGCCCTCGTCGCGACGCCCGAGCGCGCGGTAGACCTCGGCCATGCCGCGGCGGGCCGCCACCACGTACCCCTGGACCTCCACGGCCGCGATGGACGGAACCGCATTCCGCCCATCCGCGTACCGCATGCTGTTACTGGAGTCCTTCCAGACCTGGTTGATGATGCCGCCACGGCGACCGCGGTGGTACCAGATCAGCCCATCGGCATCCGCGCGGTCCTCGATCCAGGCCATGGCCGCCTCGACCATGGGGAGAAACTCGGACAGCGCAGCTGGGAATGAGCGCCGAGCGCGGCCGCGCAGCCACCCGCTTCGACGGCATGCCGCGACGTAGAGCATCACGTAGAGCGGCGTGGAGTCCACGGAACCGTAGTAGCGTCCGAACGGAATCCGGCCCAGCATGGCCAACTCGCCGGTACGCACCTCGTGCGGGATCTTGCCCGGCTCCTCGTCCCGGAAGGCGTCACGGGTCGTGCCCTGGTAGTGCCCCAGCTGGCGCAGGGTGCCGTACGGGATCTGCGAGCCCAGCATCAACGACTGCATGGCGGTGATGGCCGAGTCGCGGCCGAAGATGGCCAGGAACCAGGGCAACCCGGCGGCGGGGATGAAGTTGCCTGCCGGCCCGGTCAGGAGCAGCGAGGCGAGGTCGCGCACGGCGCGATACCAGGCCCGCCTGAGGCGCGGATCGTGGGTCGTGAGGGAGGGCAGGCTGCGGGACAAGCGGCGCACCCGATCCGGGTTGAGCGGCCGCGGTTGCGGCGGAGGCACCACGCCCGGTCCGTGCGTCTGCTGCGACACGACGCTCAGGGTGAGGTCCCATGGCCGTCCGCGCTCGAGGATCATCGGTAGCGTGATACGGCCGTCGGTGGCGGTCGCTGGACGGTCGAGCGTGACCGTCGTGGCCCGCCGGTAGCCGCGATGCTCGTAGACGAAGCGGATCTCCTGCGGTCGGTGCCGCTTCCGGATCCGACGCCGCAACTGGCGGCGCCCACGAACCTCGAAGATATCGGCGAAGTCGGTGTCGATCTCGATCGTCAGCTCCAGCTCGAGCGGTTCGGCGGCGTAGCTGATCAGGCGGATCCGCTCTTCGAGGCTCCCCGAGACACGCCGGTCGCGGAAGGCGGCGATGGTCGAGGCCGGCACGTGCGGCAGGCGCGGGTTGGCGAGGTAGAAGGTGGCGGCGCCGTGGTCCTCCCCTCCTGAAGCCAGCGGCTCAAGCCGCCGACCGGCCAGGCGCACCACCAGGCGCGACAGGACGCGGGTATCCCCGACGAAGAATCCGTGGTACGAGCCGGGGAGCATGTCGCCCGCGCGGTCGGAGACGGCGAAATTGGTGTGCTCGACGAGTGTGACCGAGATGTCGGTGGTCGCTGGCTCCACAGCACCGATTCTAGGGACCGATGATCACCGTCGTGAGGTCACTCCACGCTGATGAGCACGCCGCCGCCGTCGGGATCCTCGACGTCGAGGATCGGCCCGGTCGCGCCGGACTCGACCGCGTCACGGATGCGCCGGCTCTGGTCCCCGGCCAGGCCGGGAACGAACTGGAGGGCGGCGTCCACGAAGCCGATGGGGATTCGGAGGTTGACCACCTGCCGGCCGCGCTCGGTGACCCGGATGCGGAGCTGCCGCCCGCCGGATTGGTCGACGACGCGATCGAGGCTGTCGTTCGCGTGCGCAAACGCCTCGTCCACTCGACGGTGCGCTCGATCGATGTGCCGCTGCGCGCGCTCGAATCTACGGCCGATTCGGTCGGAGCGGGGCGGCGGCTCGGGCCGCTCGGCGCGCGTCAGCGCGTCGATGATCGGCGCGGCCTCTTCGGGTGTCAGCTTGCCTTCCGCCACCAGGCGCAGGATGGTGTCCAGCTCCTCAGGCAACGGTGCTCCTCACCGAAAGCTGGCGGGATGCTTCCTCGACGTCCATCTCGCCGCGCTCGACGGCCTCCAGGATGCGCATCTGCTCCTCGGCGCTGATCGGTGCCAGTGGCGTTGATGGCGGGGTCGGGGGTATCGGAGCCACCGGAGGCACCGGCGCGCCGGAGAACCGGCGGGTGGGATGAGCCATGACGTCGCCCGACATCGAGCTGAACCGGAGGGTCGCCTCTCCGCCGCCGATCACGTAGCGCCGCCGATCACGCGACCCCTCCGAACGATGGGGGACCGAGACGTGCGCTTCGGTGGACAGGCCACGGACCTCGAGCGTGATTCCGCCGACCACGCCGATAGAGAGATCACCGCTGACCGTCTCGACCCGATGCTCGCGGGCCTGCGCCAGCTCACCCTCGATCTCGATGTCGCCGCTGACGGTGACGAGCCGCACTTCCTCGAAGCGGGGAGCGAAGGCGGAGATGTCGCCGCTGACGGTGTTCATCTCCAGGCGCAGCGCAGCCTCGGCGCGGATGGTCACGTCGCTCGACACGCCGCGCACGCGCACGTCGCCGGCAAGCCGGTCGAGGACGAGGTCGCCGGAGACGGTGCGGTATTGCTGTGCCGCTCGGAAGCCGGTGGCGGTGAGATCGGCGCTGACGCCGTCAAAGCCGATGCTCGCGCCGGCCGGGACTTCCGCGCTGACGCTGGTTTCAATCCTGCCGCTCCCCATGCCCAGGATGCGCACGAGGCTGCCGATGCCGCTGTCGCCACGCTTCGGCTCAGTCACCACCAGCGACCCGGATCCCTCCGCCACCTGGAAGCGAACACGCTCGAAGATGTCATCTGCTTCCGCTTCAATTGGGGCGCGGAGCTCGAACTGGACCCGCACGCGCGCCATGCCACCCTCCACCGCTCGCAGCTCCACATCGGGGCTGGTGACGCGCAGCGAGAAGCGCCCGGTCGGACCGATCTCGTGCTCGATCTCCTGGGTTCGAACGAATGTGCCCATCAGCCTGCCGCTCCCAGGCCGCGGAGCGCCTCCGCGGCCTCTTCGGCGCTCATCTCCTTGCGGGCCAGCCGCTCGAGGATGCTCCGGCGCTCGGCGGACGTGTCGAGGTCGAGCCGGTCATCGCCGAAACCGTCGTCGATGTCATCGGTTGGCGTCGCATCGGGCTTGTCACCAAGGCCGAGGGTGCGGACGAGGCTGTCGACACGGCCGCGGACGGTGGGATAGCTGATTCCCAGTTCGCGCTCCATCTCCTTGAGGTTCCCGCGCGAGCGCAGGAAGCTTTCGAGCAGGCCCATCTGCTCTCGGTCCAAGCGCCCAAAGCGCCCGACCCCGAACTCGCCTTCCAGCGCCGAGCCGCAACTGCGGCAATGGAGACGGGTGATGGTCAGCTCGTCCGCGCAGACGGGGCAGGTGGCGATGACGTCGTGGACCATGGCTAGCGACGCCAGCCGTTGCGGCCGGTGCGCCCATCGGCCGGGATCTGGTAGACGCGCTGCGCGAGACGGCTCTGCGACGGGCGGCGCGCTCGGGTCGGATCTTCAAGGCGCATCTGCGGACGAAGGAGGAGATAGTAATGCATCCGTAGTGGTCTCCTGCGATATGTTGCGAACAACTTACTGATGTGGGATCTAGTACGCGTACATTACTCAGTGGGTCCTTATATGTCAACCACAACTTCTGAAATAGCAATCCCAGTTACCACATGGAGTATGGCGTTTCGGCCGTCGTGGAGGCGTGAGGGGCGGTACCATGCTTCTTGGACCGATGCACCCGACCCTGCTGCCCTATACACCCGACCGCGACGTCTATCGCCTGCTGGAGGTCGCCCCAAGCGCCTCCACCGACGAGATCACGGCCGCCTGTCGCCGCCTGGCGCGGACCTTCCATCCCGATCGCAATGCCTCATCGCGAGCGACGGCGGAGATGGAGGTCGTCAACGCGGTGCGCCAGGTGATGAGCGATCCGGAGGCGCGCGCCGACTACGATCGCGAGCGCTTCCGCTTCCACGCCGTGATGGCTCGGCCCACGGAGCCGCGGCTGCGCAGTTGGCCGCCGCTCCACCTGGAGCCCCCTCGGCCCTCGCCCTTCCGTCGCTACCTGAGCGCGGCGATGATCGGCCTGCGTGTCGCGGTAACCGGCCTGACCCCTGCTCGATGCCGGGGCTGCCGAGCCGTCGTCTCGGGCGAGGACGCCTATTGCGCTGCGTGTGGGACGCCGCTTCTCACGGGCGGCTGAGGCCCGCGGCCGACGCGCCGGCGCTGAGCGGCGCTAACTGCGCGGGGACCGCCCGGTCATGTGACCCTGCTCGCCTACGCGTAGAGGGGGTTCA
>Ga0136633_1003221_pt1 | contig 10833 bp, 10 predicted proteins | sample AntDrymeUQ832206_2_FD_105494 | JGI IMG/M metagenome (GOLD analysis project Ga0136633, IMG submission 105494) | Polar desert sand microbial communities from Dry Valleys, Antarctica - metaG UQ83 (22.06) | ecosystem: Environmental > Terrestrial > Soil > Desert | place: Antarctica: Dry Valley...
GACAGCACGACCAGCGCGGCCAGTACGGCGACCGCGGCGAGACCGCGCAGCAGCACGACGGTGACGGCGGCCGCACCCCTGTCGTCGGCCAGCGGGCTGAGGGCGCTGGCCAGTGCCGCGACGGCAAGTCCGGCGGTGAGCAACAGACCGGCGAGGTCGCGGCGGGACCGCCACCAGGAGGCACCGGCCGCACCAGCAGCTGCAGCCGCAGCGAGCAGAGCCGGGCCGGGCGCCGCGGCCAGCGGCACGATCACCGACGGCAGGGCCAACGACGCGGGGGCCGGGCGCGTGCCGAAGGCGGCGTTGAGCAGTCCCGCGCCGAGCAGCAGCCCGCCGGCCGCCCGGCTCAGGGCGATGAGGTCCGACGTGCTCTCGCCGAAACCGACGGCGGTGGCCACCTCCGCCCCGGCGAGGACGAGACCGCCGCCGACGACGAGCAGGGCGGCCAGGGCACCGCCCGGGCGCCGTCGTACGGCGACAGCGGCTCCGGCCAGTGCGACCCAAGCGGCGACGGCGAGCAGCTGCACCGTGCCGAGGAGCGCGAACGGGACCCCGGGCTCCATGCCGGGAGTCTAGGAGCGGGAGGTGCTCCGGCCGCTCACTTCGCGCACGGCGTGGTGGCCTTGTCTGCGGACAGCCGGTCGAGCTCGGACAGGGCGCCCTTCAACGTGCCGACCTTCACCAGCCGCAGGCCCTTCGGCGGATTGGTCAGCGCCTCGGCGCAGTTGCCGGCCGGCACGAGGAAGACCGCCGCACCCTGCCGGCGCGCGCCGATGAGCTTCTGCTGGATCCCACCGATGGGACCGACGGTGCCGTCGTTGTCGATGGTGCCGGTGCCGGCGATGAACGAGCCGTCGGTCAGCGCGCCGGGCGTGAGCTTGTCCACGATGCCGAGCGCGAACATCAAGCCGGCGCTCGGGCCTCCGACATCCATCAGGCTGATGTCGACCTTGACCGGGTAGTCGGTCCGCTCCGAGGTGAGCACCCCGATCACCGGTCGCGCGGTGCCGTCCTTGTTCTTGGTGGACGACGTGGTCAGCATGACCTGGCCGGGCTTGCCGGCCCGCACGAAGCTGACCCGGACGCCGTCCCCGGGCTTGCGCATCCCGATCAACGCCCGCAGCTGCTTGGCGTCACCGACCGGTGTCGCATCGACCTGGGTGAGCTGGTCACCCTTCTGCAGCCGTCCGGCCGCAGGGGCCTTGGCCTCGACCTTGTCGACGAAGACCATGACCCGACCAGGCACGCCGAGCTGACGCAACGCCGCTGTGGTGGCGCTGTCCTTGGACTCCGTCATGGAGGCCTTGTCCTGCTCGCGGACCTCCTCGTCGGTCTGGTCCGGCGGGTAGATCACATCGCGAGGGACGACGGCCAAGTCGCGCTGGAACCAGCCCCGCATCGCCTGGACCAGGGTCAGCCTCGTGACCACGCTGATGGTCGTGAGGTTGAGGTTGCCGGTCGTCTCGAAGGTGCGGCGGCCGGTGATGCTGATGACCGGCTTGTCGCCCTCGGTGCCGAGGGTGTTGAACGTCGGGCCGGGCGCGAGCGCGACATAGGGCACGCGAGCGGTGGCCGCAACCAGGCCCATCGCGACCGTCAGAACGGTGGCGAGCAACAGGGTCAGGGTGCGCCGGGACACCGCCGGAGCCTAACGTCCGGCGCAGGGTTCGGCGCTGCGAGCGGTCGGGCCTATGCCCTCACGCGGCGCGGTCAGGCGAAGAAGCCGAGGCTCTTCGCACCGTCGGAGGAGCGCCCGTTCGCACCGGCTGACGCCATGGCGGGCGCCTGCTCCTCGGAGTCGTCGTACGACGCCTCGACGAGGACCGGCCCGCCCGCAACGGCGTGCTCCATGTCTGCGGCCACCGACGGGACACCGGCCGGCTCCTCGGCCCGCTGCGGTACCAGCGCCAGCTCGACCTGGGCGTGCTCGGGGGCGGGGGCGGCCTCCTGCCCGACCTCTGTGCCGGGGACCTCGACGCGGTAGTAGGTGCGGAAGGCCAGCGGGACCTCGGTCAGCGCATGGCAGCTGACCTCGTTGATGCCCTCGACGTTGCGCAGGTGCTCGACGAGTCGGACGGCGTCCTCGATGCCGGCGACGCGGCGGAAGGCCGGCGACCCGTCCGAGGCGGGGAAGAAGACGACGTGCTCCACGGCGGAGGCTCCCTCACTGGTGCGCGGATGACGGAGATGGCCCGTCCGGTCGGTTGTCGGCAGCCCGACGGGGCCACCTTGAGCGTGCAGCCCAGGTTGCCGCCAGATCGAGCAGAAGACAAGGCGTCTCCGGAGCCACCTCATGAGCCGCGCCCGCGTGGTTGGACTCCTGCTGCTGGCCGGTGTGCTCCTCGGCACCGCCGCACCGGCTCTGGCCGACGATGGCAGCACGCGGGTTTGCCTGCTGGCCACGAACGACCGCAACAACGCTGGTCCGCCGGCGCTCTGCGTCTTCGCGCCGGTCGAGTAGTCAGCCTGGCTGGTCGTCCCCATCCGGCTTGCGCACGGGCGGCAGGGGGGCGGCGAGCGCCTGCCTGAACCGCTCATGCGCCTGCACCGAGTCGACCGCCTTGACCGGGCCGCGCGTGCGATTGGTCCACGAGGTCCACGCGACCGCAGCCATCGTGGCGACCGGCACCGGGAGCAGCCAGATCAGCCAGTCCGGCATCTGCGCTCCTCACCGACGTCCATCCGCACTGACGTCCATCGGCACTGTAGGCCGCGACCTACGGCGCGCCGACCCACTCTTGATCGCCCTCGGCGAAGACCTGCCGCTTCCAGATCGGCACCGTCTGCTTGAGGTCGTCGATCAACCGCCGGGCCGCCTCGAACGCCTCGGCGCGATGCGGTGCTGCGGCCGCGACCACGACGGCGACATCGCCGACGGCCAACAAACCGGTGCGGTGCACCGCCGCGACCGCCTTCACCGGCAGGTCTGCGGCGACGGCCTCGGCGACCGCGCGCAAGGCGGCCAGTGCGTCCGGGTGGGCGACGTACTCCAGCGCCGTGACGTCGCGCCCTCCATCGCTTTCACGGACGAGACCGGTGAAGGACACCACCCCGCCTGCACCCGCATCGGAAACAGCAGCGACCACCTCGGCCGGGTCGATCGGGCTGTCGCGTAAGGCGATGAGTCGCAGGACCTCTTCGTGCGGCACGTGCTGAGGTTAGGCCGTGCTCGCGGCGTGATCACGGCCTGCGGCAGCCACACCTCGGGGCGATCTTCTGAGCGCGGCATCGGTGTTCGACGCGCCGGGCGGGTCTCGCACCGATCGCGCAGTCAGGTGATCGCTGCCCTACCCCCGAGCACCCAGGCTCGGGTGAGCCACCTACTACCGATCTACCTGCCGCGCCGTCTGCGCCGGGCCTGCCGCACCAGCGCCGCCGTACCCAGCAGCGCCACCGTCGCGCCGGCCGCGGTGTAGGCCCCGGCCCGGCCTTCGCCGGCGCCGCTCGGCGGCTCGGCGAGGTAGGCCCCCAAGGCCGCCTCGTTGGACCACTGGGCGGCCCAGCCGGCCGCCCGAAGCTGCTGGCTGTCCACGACCAGCGGTGCCAGCAGGTGGTCCAGCTCGCGCGGCGACGCGGTCGTCACACCGGCCCGGTGCAATCGCTCGGCCGTGCCGATGGCCACCCCGGCAGGCAGGTCGAGCCGGCGGCGGCCGGCGATGCGCTCCACCTCGGCCTGCGGCAGCCATCCCTCGCAGGCAACCGGCACCCCGCCCGTGACCCGCCCCAGCGCCGCGAGCTCGAGCGCTGCGACGAGGTCGTCGACGTGGCACAGCTGCCACAGCGGCTCGATGCCCCGCACGGCGAGCAGTCGCGGCGAGGACAGCTGCCGAAGCAGCGCTGCGTCGTACGCCGCACCGAGCCGACCGCCAACGAGCGTCGCCGGTCGCAGGACAGTCACGTCGAGCCCGGCGCGGCCGGCCTGGGCGGCGAGGCGCTCCACCTCGACGTGGTCGCCGAGCAGTCCGTCGTCGGCGTCGTCCCGCAGCGGGGCGTCGGCCGGCAGCGGGACGGGGCCACCCGGCACCGCGCCGTACACGTGGGCCGACGTCGTGAGGACCACCCGCCGCACGCCGGCCCTGGTCGCTGCGGCCAGCAGGGCGTCCGTGCCGCGGACGTTCAACGCCCGCCGCTCCGCTGCAGGGCGTCGTACGTCGTACGTCGTCGCGAGGTGCACAACGGTCTCGACGCCGTGCAGTCGCTCGCCGAGCAGCGGGTCGCGGACGTCCGCAGCGCGCCACTCGACCCCGGCGGTACGGCCCGGCTGACTGTCGATCGCCACGACGCCGGTCAGGTCAGAGCGGCCGGCGAGCCGGGTCAGCAGCAGGGCGCCGAGACCGTCGGCGGCACCGGTCACGGCCACCGCGGCTGTTCGCCGTCGGCGCATCACCACGGCGGCACCGACGAGGTGCACCCGGCTAGCGTGACGCCCATGCCTGCGAGCTCGCGGTGACCCGCCCGCCCTTCGGGTTCGGCCCGGGCGACCGTCCGGACGAGCCGGAGGACGGCGGGTCCAACGACCCGTTCGGGCTGTCCGCGATGTTCCCCGGCGTCGGCAACGGCGGCGACCTGTTCGCCCAGCTGGCGTCGCTGATGTCCTGGCGCGGCGGACCGGTCAACTGGGACCTGGCCTCGTCGGTCGCCACCGGCGCCATCACGACGGACGACCGGCCGGTGACCGCCGAGGAGACCCGCGAGGTCGTCGAGGCGTGTCGGCTGGCCGACCTGTGGCTCGACCCGGTTACGACGCTTCCCGGCGCCGGCGGACAGGGGCAGGCGTGGACCCGCGCCGGCTGGTTCGAGGCCACCCTGCCGGCCTGGCGCCAGCTCGTCGACCCGGTGGCTGCTCGGGTCGTCGCGGCGATGGGCAAGGCGATGGAGAGCGGCCTGCAGGGCGACATGGTGCCGGAGGAGATGAAGGGCCTGCTGGCCGGCGCCGGGCCGCTGCAAGGCGTCATGGAGCAGGTCGGCGGCTTCGTCTTCGGGGCTCAGGTCGGCCAGGCGCTCGGCGCGCTCGCCGGTGAGGTGATCGCCTCGACCGAAGTCGGCCTCCCGCTGAGCGAGGCCGGCAGGCCGGCCCTGGTGCCCCGCAACGTCGCGGCGTTCTCGGCCGGGCTGCAGGTGCCCGTGGACGAGGCGCGGCTCTACCTCGCGCTGCGCGAGTGCGCGCACCAGCGGCTGTTCGCCTCTGTCCCCTGGCTGAAGGCGCACCTGTTCGACGCGGTCGACGCGTACGCCCGGGGCATCGAGGTCGACCCGAACGCGATCGAGCAGGCGGTCGGCTCGATCGACCCCAACGACCCGGAGAGCCTGCAGCGGGCGCTGGGCGAGGGCGTGTTCGACCTGCAGCCCACGGAGGTCCAGCAGGCTGCGCTGGCTCGCCTGGAGACCGCGCTTGCCCTGGTCGAGGGCTGGGTCGACGCGGTTGTCGACTCGGCCGCTGCCGGCACGCTGCCGTCGGCCGCCGCCCTGCGCGAGACGGTACGACGGCGCCGGGCCAGCGGCGGTCCCGCGGAGCAGACGTTCGCCACGCTGGTCGGGCTGCAGCTGCGACCACGCCGATTGCGCGATGCGGCGGCGCTGTGGGCATCCGTGGCCGAGGCCCGTGGGATCGACGGGCGCGACGCGCTGTGGCGGCACCCCGATCTGCTGCCGTCCGCGCAGGACCTGGACGACCCGGCGGGGTTCGTGGCGCGCACTGGCGCGGGGGGTTCGGGGTCCGAGCAGGACAGCGGAACCGACTGGGACGCAGCGCTGCGCGACATCCAGGACGGCACCGACATCCAGGACGGCACTGACCCGGCCTGACCGGCTCACTCGTCCGACAGCTCCAGGTGCGCCGCGGCGGCCACGCCCTCGAGATACCCGCGGGCCCGCTCGGTGCGGGGGAATCGCCCCACCAACGCCCAGAACGCCGGGTCGTGGCCCGGCTGCAGCAGATGTGCCAGCTCGTGCACGAGCACGTAGTCGATGACCCAGTCAGGCATGCCCTGCAGCCGCTGGGACAGCCGGATGCTGCCGTCAGCGGGGGTGCACGAGCCCCAGCGGCCGTTCTGCCTGGCCGACCACGTCACGCTCACGGCCTCGGCACGGCCGTCGAGATAGCGATCGCTCAGCGCCGCCGCCCGCTCCGCCAACGCGGCATCGCCCGGTTTGCGTCGAGCGGTCTGCCGGGCAAGCCGGTCCACCATGGCCTCGACCCAGCGGTCCTCGTCCGCCTTGGACATCCGGCCGGGCAGGAGCACCACGGTGCGGCCGTCCTGTCGGTACGCCGACACGGTGCGCCGCCGACGGTCGCTGCGCACCACCTCGACGCCGTCGGGGCGGGTACGTCGAACCGGGGGCACGACCGGACGGTACGGGGGTCGCGACGGCCTGGTCCAGCGACCCGCCGGTGGCCAGAAGCAGGGACAGCGAAGTTTCTTTTGTACACAGGCCCTTGACAGTGTTTTCGCAGGTCAGGGCCTACCCGTTCATGATCTCCACAAGTTCATGCACAGGTCTTGCGGCCAGGTCTCCACAGGGACACGCCACCCCGTCCCCACCGCGTCCACACCCTCGTCCACAGGCGACCGTGGCAGCACGTTGACGCTGCCTCCTCCGGCCTCGTAGCGTCCGCGTCGACGGAGCCCCCGGTGCTCTGGACCCGCTCGCAAGGGGAAGGCGAGCGGATCCAAAGCCCGGGGGCGCCGCCATTTCCGGACCCCGTTCGGACCCCCTTCGGACCCCGTCACAGGACCCCGATCCGGACCCCGCTCCGGACCCGCTCCGGACCCGCTCCGGACCCGCTCCGGACTCCTTCGCCGATCTTCGTCTCGTTGCTGCCTGTGCGGCGTGTCGCCGACAACGAGACGAAGATCGCGGACAGGGACGGCGGGCGTGGGCCGGGGAGGGGTCAGCGGCCGGTGAAGACGGCCGGGCGCTTCTCGCTCTTGGCCCGCAGGCCCTCCTGCAGGTCGGCCGTCGCCAGGGTCACCGGCTGTACGACGGCCTCCCACTGCAGGGCCGCCTCGAACGACGCGTGCCCGCCGTTGGCCAGCGAGAGCTTGTGCAAGCGCTGCGCGACGGGCGCTCCGGACGCCACCTGGCGCGCATGCCCCATGGCGCGCTCCAGCAGCGCGCTGTCGTCGTACACCGCGCTGCACAGGCCGAGCCGGAGCATCTCCGCGGCGTCCGCCACCCGCCCGGTCAGCAACAGCTCGCGCGCAGCCGCCGGGCCGACGATCTCGGGCAGCAGCCAGGTGGTCGCCATGCCGGCGTGCATCCCGAGCTGGGCGAACGGCACGGTCACCTTCGCGGACGCTCCGGCGTACCTGATGTCGCAGGACATCGCCAGCGCGGCCCCCGCGCCCACGGCGGCGCCGTTGATGGCGGCGATGGACGGTACGTCGAGAGCCCGTAGCGACAGCCAGGTCGTGTAGAAGGGCAGCATCCGGTCACGCAGCTGGTCCGGCGTCGCGTCCGGCTCCGAGGCGAGCCAACCGAGATCACCACCGGCGCAGAAAGCACGACCTTCGCCCGTCACGACGACGCACCGGACGGACCGGTCACCCCGAAGCTCCGCCACCGCTGTGCTCCACGCCTGGGTGAGCTCGGCGGTCATGGCGTTGCGTACGTCGGGCAGCGCCAGCGTCAGGACGACGATGCCGTCATCCTCGCGCTCTACGCGTAGGGGTGCGGACACGGTTCTCCTCGGGTCGACGGGCCTCGTAACGGCCTCGGCGGGTCTTGGCCAGGCTAGGGCGGCACGGCCCCCGCGCACGCCGTCAGTCACGCAGCGTGGCCAGGGACTCGGCCTGATGGGGGGCAATTCGGAAGATTGCGACTCCGTTCACCCGATCGGGTGGCGACAGACAGTGACCTTCTCCCGAGGACAAGAGGGTCACGCGTGTGTGACGACGAGGACGGACGGGACCAGAGCGATGCGCTACGAACTGCCAACAGGACGAACAGCTGATCGACGCACCTCAGTCCTGCTTGCGCTCGCCCTGGCCGCCGTCACCGGCCTGTCCGCCGCGCCGGCGCAGAGCCCCGACCTCACCCGCGTCCTCGTCACGTCCGTCGCCGGCGACATCAGCGCCGCCGCCGCCGCCGTCGCCGCTGCCGGCGGTCGGGTCCTCGACACCTTCTCCCTCATCGGCGGCGTCAGCGCGGAGCTGCCGACCGGCACCGTCCTCGCGCCGTCGTACCGCATCTCCCCCGACGCCCCGCTGCAGGTGGCCAAGGCCCCCGCCGCTGACGAGGGCGCTCCCGTGACAGTCCGCGACACGATCCAAGCCCCCACCGGTGGTACTGGCGGCGCGGGCGTCACCGTCGCCGTCGTCGACACGGGCGTCGCCGACCTCCCCCAGTTCGAGGGCCGCCTCCTCAAGCAGGTGAACGTCACCGGCAACGGTGAGGGCGACGAGTTCGGCCACGGCACCTTCGTCGCGGGCTTGGTGGCCGGCGGTGGCCTGCACCCCGGCGTCGCGCCGGCCGCCAACATCCTCGACATCCGCGTCGCCGACAAGAACGGCCGCACCAGCCTCCTGACCGTCCTGGCCGGCCTCGAGGCCGCTGCCGACGCGGACGTGCAGGTCCTGAACCTCTCGCTGTCGTCCGGCAGCCCGCTGCCCTACCAGGTCGACCCGCTCAGCCAGGCACTCGAGTCGCTGTGGCGCAACGGCATCACCGTCGTGGTGCCGTCGGGCAACGACGGACCGGACTCCGGCACCGTCACCGCCCCCGGCTCCGACCCGGTGCTGCTCACTGTCGGCGGGCTCGACGAGAACGGCACGCCGGCCCAGGACGACGACACGATCGCCGACTGGTCCGGACGCGGACCGGCTCCCCAGAACGTCGCCAAGCCCGACCTCGTTGCACCCGGCAGCCACCTGGTCTCGCTGCGCGCGCCGGGCAGCCACGTCGACCGGGCCAACCCGAACAGCCGGATCGGCACCCACTACTTCCGCGGCTCCGGCACCTCGTTCTCCACCGCCGTGATCTCCGGCGCAGCAGCGGTCCTCCTGGCGGAGCAGAACCTGACCCCCGGCGAGGTCAAGGCCCGCCTGACGGGTACGGCGTACGGCCTCGCGGACAACGACAAGGACGCCACGGGTGCCGGTGGTCTGAACCTGGCCGCTGCGCTCGCGGACAGCAACACCGGTAGCTCCGCCAGCGCCGGCGCCGACATCCCCGGTGACCCCGCGGTCTGGGCCGCCTTCCTTGACGCGCTCATGACCGGTGACCGCGCACTGGCCGCCAGCTCCTGGTCCAAGCTCTCCATCGAGGCCCGCAACTGGGCGGCCAGCAGCTGGTCGAGCCTGTCGCCGGAGGCCCGCAACTGGGCAGCCAGCAGCTGGTCCGGCCGCAACTGGGCCGGCGCGGACGGCAGCGCTGACCAGTGGGCCGCGCGCAACTGGGCCGCCCGCAACTGGGCTGCTCGCAACTGGTCCGCCCGCAACTGGTCGGCGAGCAGCTGGTCGGCCCGCAACTGGTCCGCCCGCAACTGGTCCGACGGCGACTGGGAGGCCCGCAACTGGTCCGCCCGCAACTGGTCCGCACGCAACTGGTCCGGTGTCTGGAACTAAGCCTCGCCCCTGACCTGCCGAGACATAACGGGAGGCGTACGACGAGGAGGTGACGCACGTGCCAGCTGGGCTACGCAGGCTTGTCCTTCTCCTCGCCGTCCTCGGCGTCTCGCTCCAGCTCGGCGCGGCGCTCCTACTCGGCGGGGACCATGCAGCCGGCGCCATCGTCTCCGTCGAGTCCCGACTTCCCTGGGCCAACGGCCATCTCCTGCTGGGCCTGCTCCTCGCCCTGACCGTTGCGGGAGACCTCATCTCGGTGCGAGTCCGGCACGGCGAGGAGAACGAGGAGCTCACCCTCTTCGAGGCCGCGGTCGTCATCGACGTACTGCTGCTGCCCGCCGTACCAGCCCTGCTGGTACCCGTCATCGCCAGCGTGCTCTGCTCCGTCGTACGCCGGCGCGAGCCGGTCAAGACCATCTTCAACGCGGCCAACCTGGCCGCGGCTACCGCCGTCTTCGTGGCCGTCGTGCACCTGCTGACCTCACCGGGCGCGGGGCTCTCGTCCCGGACCGTCGCCGCACTCGTCACGGGCACGCTGGCGTTCACCACGATCAACCTGATCGCCCTGTCGCGGGTCTACGGCCTGCTGGGTGAGGAAGACCCGTGGCAGGTGGTGCGCGACGGCGCCCGACTGTCCGGGGTCATGGCGGTCGGCATGGTCGCCCTCGGCGGGACCGCCGTCACGGTCGCCGGCGCTGCGCCCGCTCTGCTGCCGTTCACGGTGATTCCCGCGCTGGCCCTGACCTTCGCCTACAAGGCCGCCGCGCAGGAGGCCGAAGAACGGCACCGCTCGACGCAGCTGCTGGCCCTGTCCCAGGTGCTCGCCGGCCGGCTCGACGCCGACGAGGTGCTGGGCGCCTTCCTCGACCTGACCCGGCAGGCGTTCGGCGCTGACGTCGCCATCGCGGTCCTGGACCCGGCGGCCCAGCCGGGCGGTACCAGCCCGACCAGCGTCGTGGACGATCGCGAGCACGGCTACGAGCGACGTCCGTCGGACGAGGACGAGCAGCTTCTGCTGCTGCGCGCGTCGCAGGAGGGCGTGCTGTCCCTGACCGACGGACTTCCCGCCGGCTGGGCCCGCGCCGTGGTCGCTCCCCTTGAAGCCGAAGGGCGCCGGATGGGCGCCGTCGTCCTCGGCACCCGTGACCGACACCAGGCACTCGGTCGGCGTGAGCTGAGCCTGCTCACGCCGCTGGCGAGCGCGCTGGCCGTCGCCCTCCGCGGCGCAGCGCACGTGCAGCGACTGACGGAGGAGACCAGCAAGCTC
>Ga0136633_1003222_pt1 | contig 10829 bp, 10 predicted proteins | sample AntDrymeUQ832206_2_FD_105494 | JGI IMG/M metagenome (GOLD analysis project Ga0136633, IMG submission 105494) | Polar desert sand microbial communities from Dry Valleys, Antarctica - metaG UQ83 (22.06) | ecosystem: Environmental > Terrestrial > Soil > Desert | place: Antarctica: Dry Valley...
CGGTTGCGGTCGGGGTGAAACGTGCGGGCCAGGCGGCGACAGGCGGCGTCGATCTCGTCGAGCGACGCACTGGGCGCTACGCCCAGCAGCCGGTAGGCATCGCGCTCGGGTGTGTATGGAAGGAGGCGGAAGGTCATGGCGTCCAGGATGATGGTAGACCGTCCGGCCGAGGACCGGCGCATGCGCAGGCTCCCTCACCGTGAGGACAAGCGCATCTACCAGCTTCCTCAGCACCGAAGCGCGCGCTTCGCCGGCCGCCGCTAGCGATGGTTCACGACGTCATCGCCACCTGTCCAGTCTGCTCGGGCGAGCTGACGATCGCTCGCCTCCACTGCCGCTCGTGCGGCACGGGCCTCGAGGGTGAGTTCGGCGTCGGGCGCTTCGGCAGGCTCGACCGCGAGCAGCTGGCGCTCCTCGAGAGCTTCCTGCGCGCGCGCGGCAACCTCAAGGAGATGGAGCGCGAGCTCGGAATCAGCTACCCCACCGTCCGCGCCCGCGTCGATGCCCTCGTTCGTGCCCTCGGCCTTGCCGATGGAGCGTCGGGCGAGATGGCCGATGTGGAGTTCGATGACTCCGTCGAGCCGCCGAAGCCCGATGCGTCGGAGGAGCGCCGGGCAATCCTCGAGCGGCTCGCCCGTCGCGAGCTGAGTGCGGAGGACGCGGCCACAGCGCTCCGTGCGCTGGGAGGCAGCGCCTGATGCCGGTCTTCGTCCGCACACAGGAAATACGGCACCCCATCGGGAGCCACGGCCGGTTCGCCCTTCGGGTCACCAGCCCGGAGGTGGAGATCCACGGCACAGCCGAGCAGGTCGCCAGCGTCCGCATCACCCTCGAGATCCGTGCCGGCTCGGAGGCCGAGGCAGATGAGCTGCTCGAGCACGCCCGCTTCCGGGTGACCGAAGGTGAGGGCTCCCTGGAGGTTGCCGAGCCGCGTCACGCCGAGAAGGGTCTCAACGCCCTCGCCCGCATCTTCGGGGCCGGCAAGACCGCGACGTCGGCGGTGGAGGTCCAGCTTCCCCGCGCTGCCGAGATTCGGTACGACGGCGTGAGCGCCGACCTCACGGCCACCGACCTCTCGGGAATGCAGCAGTACCGGACGGTGTCCGGTGACGTCGTCCTCGACCGGGTCTCCGGTGACATTCGCATCAAGGGCGTTTCCGGTGACGTCAGCCTGCGGGGCGATGCCGCCGTGGCGCTCGACGCGGCCACCGTGAGCGGCGACCTCTCGGGCTTCGCGCCGACCTTCACGTCGCTGCGCGCCGTCACCGTCAGCGGCGACGTGGAGCTCGAGGGAGCGCTCGAGGGCGAGGCTCAGTATCGGATCGAGACGGTGAGTGGCGACCTGTCGCTTGGCGTGGTTGGCCCGCTGACGCTCGAGGTACGCGGCATCTCCACCGACGCTGACATCAACGTCCCGCACCGCGCCGAGGGTTCACGGGACCGGCGCCGGTACGTGATCGGCGAGGGTGGGCCGCAGGTCCTGTTCAGCTCGATGTCGGGCGACGTGTCGGTGGGCTCCGCCCGCCGTTCCGATCGAACCGCACCCGTCCCGCCTCGCGCGCCGACGCCGCCGCGTCCGCCGGTCCCACCGATGCAGGTCGCGCCTGCGCTCACTGCGGACGAGCAACTGGCGGTGCTCCAGGCGCTGGAGCGCGGCGAGATCGATGTCGAGGAGGCCACGCGGCGGCTCACGGGGAGAGATGCCGATGTCTGAGGAGCTCGAGACGATCCTTCGCCTCGTGGCCGATAGCCGGCTCAGCCCCGAAGAGGCGGCGCCCGTCATCGAGGCGCTGGCCCGCGCTGAGCGTGGGGGCCAGGTAGACCAGCCCCGACGCAAGGCCCCCGTGGCGGGCGGCCGGTCCGGCGGACGGCAGCTGCGCATCCGCGTGACCGAGCGGGGGCGCCAGGTCGTCAACCTGCGGATCCCCATCGGCTTCGTCGACGCTGCGCTCCAGTTCGTTCCCGGCCTGGCCGGCGATCAGAGCCAGAGGATCCGCGACGCGGTGCGCGCCGGCGCCACGGGGCCGATCCTCGACATCGAGGAGCCGGACGGCAGCGGCGTCCTGATCAGCGTCGACTGACTACTCGTCCTCAGTCTCGCCATCCTCGGTGAGCGTGTCGCCCCAGCCGCTGATCGGCGGCGTGGTGATCCCCGTGTCGTTCGTGTCGGGAACCGTGATCCCGCCTCGTGCAGCGCCCTCCGGGACGATGTCGGGATCCGGCGCTCCCTCTCCGGCGGGCTCGTCGTCGCGGAATATCGGCCGATCGGCTGCTTCGCGGTCCGTCATGGGTTCACCTCCTCCGTAGCCGATCGGCAGGAAGCCTGCCAATAGCGCGGCCGAGGCACCTAGAATCGACGCGGTGGAGCCATCGACCACCGCCAGGCCGATCACCGTGGTCGAGCACACCAACTTTGCCGTGTCGGACGACGGCGGCGACATGGTGCCGGGCTCGTACCACGGCTTCTTCATCGCCGATACCCGCTTCCTGTCACGCTTCATCGTGCGGCTCAACGGCGATCGGCTGGAGCGCCTGTCGGCCGCCATCGGCGAGCACCAGAACGCAGCGTTCTACCTTGCGAACCCGCGTGGTGCCGGCATCGGCACCGCCTCGATCGCGGTCTTTCGCGAGCGGCGCATCGGCAGCCGCCTCGATGAGCGCCTTCGGCTCATCAGCTACGCCGCCGAGCCGATCACGGTGGAGCTCGGCATCGAGCTCGACGCCGACTTCGCCGATATCTTCGAGGCGCGCGGCGCGCGGCGCCGCCGGCGCCGGGTGGTGACCCGGGAGAAGACGAGTCGGAGCGTGACGTTCACGTACGAAAGCGCCGGCTATCGCCGCAGCACGCGGGTGACGTTCAGCCGAGCCATGGAGTCGCCAGATGGTCGATTCACGACGCAGGTCGTCCTGCGCCACGGAAGGCCCTGGGACATCAACGTCACGATCAACACGCGTCGCTCCCAGCGGCGTGGGGTACCGCCGCTGCCTGCCGACCGCCTCATCGCCACGGATTCAGTACGCCGGTGGCGTGATCAGCTTCCCGCGCTGCGATCGCCCGACGTCCGCCTCGAGCGAGCATGGAGGCAGGCGCGGCGCGACATGGTGTCCCTGCTGCTGACAGGTCCGCGAGGCGACTTCCTGCCCGCGGCGGGCATCCCGTGGTACCTCGCCGTGTTCGGCCGGGACGCGTGCATCACCGCCCTTCAGACGCCGCTCTTCGGCATGAAGATCAGCTACGGCACGCTCCGCCAGCTATCGGGCTACCAGGGAACCCAGGTCGATCCGTGGCGAGAGGAGGAGCCGGGCAAGATCCCCCACGAGGTCCGCACCGGCGAGCTGGCCACCATGGGCGACCTCCCGTTCAGCCGCTACTACGGGTCGGTGGACGCGACTCCGCTGTTCGTGATGCTGTTCGTCGCCGCCTGTCGCGGAAACGGCTGGCTCGGCTCCGGCGCGCCCGCGTCCTCCACGATGCCCGAGCCGCTGAGCGAGTTTCTCCCCGCGGTCGAGAGGGCGCTCGGCTGGGTCGACGCACACACGGACGTCGATGGCTTCATCCGCTATCGGCCGCACCACCGGCGCGGCATCGTGAACCAGGTCTGGAAGGACTCGGCGGACAGCATGCGGTACCGCGATGGGCGAATCGCCGAGCCACCCATCGCCGCGGTTGAGGTGCAGGGTTACGCCATCGCGGCGCGACGCGGCATGGCGGAGGTGTACGCCGCGCTGGGGCGAAGCGAGGACGCGGTCGCGCAGACCGCCGCTGCGGAGCGCACGGCCGATGCCATCGGCGCGATGTGGATGCCGGACGAAGGCACCTACGCGCTCGGCCTCGACGGACAGGGCCGCGCCATCGGTGGCGTCGCCAGCAACGCGGGCCAGCTCCTGTGGTGCGGCGTCCCCGATGCCGCGCGCGCGGCATCGGTCGCCGAGCGCCTGATGGCACCCGACATGTTCTCCGGATGGGGTATCCGTACGCTCTCGAGCCTGAACCCCGGATACAACCCCATCGGCTACCACACCGGCAGCGTGTGGCCGCACGACAACAGCCTGATCGCGGCCGGAATGGCCGCCTATGGCCATCACGACGCCGCATGGCGAGTGATCGACGCGATGCTCGACGCCGCCGCATCGGATCCGCTGGCGCGCCTACCGGAGCTGTTCGCCGGCTTCGATCGAGGGACGACGCCGGACCTCGTGCCCTACCCGACCGCGTGCGCGCCGCAGGCGTGGGCAACCGGTGCCATCGTCCTCGCAGTGCAGACCATCCTTGGGCGCGCGCCCGGAGCGGTTGGATCCACCGCGGACGTCCTGCCGAGCGCGCCACCGCTCAGCCTCCACGAACCGGCCGTCTCGATGGGCTAGTCGCCGACCTCGAGCGTCGCTCGGCCCTCCAGCCGGTCCGCAGCCGGCAGGATGTAGTGCGCGGCGATGAGCATCGCCAGCGCGCCCGAGACCGTGACCAGGGCTGCCGCGAGCACGGTGCTGACGGCGAGCAGCACCCCCAGCGAGGCCGCGGCGGCACCCATGCGAAGCGGATGGGCAACGGCGAGCATGAACCCCAGCCGCAGCCTCGGCCGAATGCGGTCGCGCCGCCGCTCGGGGTCGAGCAGCAACGGCCAGGTGGTGACCGCCAGCAGCCAGATGGCGGCGAGCGTGTAGATGCCGCCGATGACCACCACCGGCCCCACCAGCCCCGGCAGCTGCAGACCGATCAGGACGTCGGCGGCTGCCACGGCGATCAGCACCAGCTGCGCGATGCCGATCCCGAGCTGCGACCAGAAGCGCGGCCGCACGGCGTCCACGGCATCCGACCAGAAGAGGCGCCGGCTCCGAACCAGCGTGGTCGCCATGCCCATCAGGCCCATCGTCAGCGGGACCATGACCACGAGCAGCGGCGCGAACACGAGATCGCGCGAGACGACGTAGGCGACGCCGACCAGGCTGACCCCCCACAGCACGTTGGCCGGCACAAGCCTGACCGAGTGGTAGTACAGGTCCAGCCCCGCCTCGCGCACCGCGGAGCCGAAGCGCGGGGCCGGGGGGACGCGCCGCTCAGCCCTTGACGCCGGCAGCGGCAATACCCTCCACGAAGTAGCGCTGGAAGAAGATGTAGAGAATCAGTATGGGCAGCGTCGCGATCACCACGAGGGCCATCAACGGTGGCCAGTTGGTCTCGAACGAGGTCTGGAACTGGGTGATGCCGATGGGCAGCGTCCAGTGCTCCCTCGCCTGGCTCATGAAGACCAGCGGCCAGAAGAGGCCGTTCCAGGTGCCCTGGAACTGCAGGATGCCCACCGCGGCCAGCGCCGGCGACGCGAGGGGCAGGATCACCTGCCAGTAGGTCTGGAAGTAGCCCGCTCCATCGATGCGCGCGGCCTCCTCGAGGTCGCGCGGGATGGTGAGGAAGTACTGGCGCAGCAGGAAGATGGAGGTGGCGCTCACGGCCAGCACGAGGATCACCGAGAGGTAGTTGCTGGGGTCCTTGTTGATGAGCCCCAGGAACCGCATGATCTGGTAGACCGGAACGATCCGCAGCTGATCGGGGATCATCAACGTCGCGAGCACGACGATGAAGAGGACGTCCCGCCCCGGGAAGCTCAGGCGCGCGAAGGCATAGCCCGCCATGGAGCCCAGGAACAGGTTGCTGAGGGTGACCACCACCGCCAGCAGCATGCTGCTGAAGAACATCTGGGGCAGGCCGGGATCGATGCGGTCCCAGACGTACAGGAATCCGTCGAGCGTCGGGCTCGCCGGAAGCGTCAGCTGAAGCGCCTCGGGACGCGTCTTGATGGACGTGAGGATCGTCCAGGCGAAGGGGACGAACATCAGCAGCGCCCAGGCGATGAGCAGCGTGTAGGCGATCACCTTGCGCGCGGACGCACGCTCACCGACGACGGGTTCCGCCCTCGAGGACGCGGCGCCTACCACGCCGGAGCCTGCCCGAAGAGCCGGCGCTGGATGAGCGTGACGGTCATGACCACCACGAACAGAATGATGCCGACCGCGGCCGCATAGCCGAACTCGAACTGCACCACCGCCGCGCGGTAGAGGTAGAGCACCATGGTCGTCAGGGAGTTCGCCGGCGAACCATCCCCGCCGCCCATGATGAACGCCTGGTCGAACATCTGGAGTGCGCCGATGAAGGAGACGACCGCCACGAAGTAGTGCGCCGGCTTGAGCAACGGGAAGGTGATGTGCCGGAAGGCCTGCCAGGGACCCGCGCCGTCGAGGGCGGCCGCCTCGTAGACCTCGCGGCTGATGGACTGGAGCGAGGCGAGATAGAACAGCATCATCGTCCCGGACGTCGTCCAGATGTTGAGGACCATGACCGACTCGAGCGCGGTCGAGGGATCGTTGGTCCAGTTGTTGTCCGACTCCACGCCGAAGGCGCCGAGGAGCCCGTTGAACAGCCCGTCCGGCTGCGTGAGGAACGTGAACAGGACGGCGATCGCGGCGGAGCTGGCGATGGCCGGGAAGTAGAACGCGGCCCGGAAGAAGGTCTGTCCGCGGATCTTCTGGTTGACCACGACCGCCAGGAAGAGCCCCAGGGCCATCTGCGCCGGCACGACGATGATCGAGTACCGGACCGAGTTCATGACCGCCTTGCCGATGAAGATCGGGTCGTTGAACAGCAGATCTTGGTAGTTGTCGAACCCCAGGAAGTCGCGCGGGCCGCGGATCCCCCACTGCCAGAAGCTGATGAACAGCGCGTAGACGATCGCGAAGATGTTGAGGATCAGGAAGAGCGCCATCGGCACGGCAATGAACGCCAGGCCGACGCGTGCCTCCCGCCGATGTGCGGATACGAGGCTCTCGCCCGGGATGTCCGCCGGCGCGACCGTCGTTCCGGTCATTGGTCCTCCGCGTACCGACGCGTAAACGAAATGGGACGGGCCTGGCCGGCCCGCCCCATCATCTCAAACCGTTGCTAGCGAACCGCCGCCATGGCGGCGTCCACGATCTCCTGGCCAGTGCCTCCCGAGGCGAGAACCTCGGTCAGCTTGTTGTTGAAGGCGTCCTGAACCGGGATCCACTCGCTGGGGAACCCATAGGCGGTCGCGTACTCGAGCCCGGCGACCAGGGCATCGCGCCCCTCTGCCGGGTCAACGTCGGCACGCGCCGGGAGGGCCAGTCCGAGGCTGGTCCAGTTCGCCATGCCCTCCTGCCCGCTGAGGTACTGGAGAAGCACCCAGGCGGCCTCCTTGTTCGGTGAATCGACGCCCATCGAGTAGGCGACGGTGAACGCCAGGTTGCCCTGCTGGGTGCCCTGCGGCAGCTCGGCCATCTCGTATGGCATGTCGGGGAAGTCGTTATCCATGTAGGACACCATCCAGTTGCCCTCGATGGTCATCGCGGCCTGGCCGGTGCCGTACGCCTCGCCGCACCAGCCCGCGCCGATCTCGGCAGGGGTCTGAAGCGCGCCGCTCTCGTGCAGCCCGAGCAGGTAGTCGATGGCCTCCACCGTCTCCGGCGAGTCGAGGACCATCTCGGTGTTGTCCTCGTTGAAGATCGCGCCACCGTTCTGGTAGATGAACGCGCCCCAGCGCTGGATCTCGGCGCCCAGGCACAGCCCGGCGACGTCGCCGTCGGTGAGCGCCTCGGCGGCGGCCTGGAGCTCCTCCCAGTTGGTGGGAGCCGTCACGCCGGCAGCTTCGAGCATGTCGGGGTTGTAGAAGAGCGCCAGCGGCGATGCGTCCTTCGGCAGCCCGTACGTCTCGCCGTCACGCTGGAATGGGGCCAGCAGTCGCGGATAGAACTGGTCGAGGCCGATCTCAGGGTTGCCGTCGATGTACGGGCCGAGCGGCTCCAGCAGGTCCTGCTCGATCCACGGCGCGGCCTCACCAGTGGCTCCCACGTAGAAGAGGTCGGGCGGATCCCCGGCGCTGAACTGGGCGGCCATCACGGTCGCGTAGTCAGCCGGGACCGGCTCGTAGATGACCTCGATATTCGGGTACTTCTCACCGAAGGCATCCAGGGTCTCCTGGAGCAGGGCCTCTTCCGCATCGGACGAGCGTCCGCCTGACAGGCGTACCTCGCCCGTTACGGCGTCCTCGTCGATCTCGGTGCCTCCGCCATCTCCGCCATCGGTCGCGGCGCCGCTCGCGCCGCTGCCGCCGCCCTGGCACGCAGCCAGCACCAGCAGGATGGCCGTGATGAGAATGAGAAAACGTGCATGTCGCATGGGTCGGATGTCCTCCACCCCGGGATGCGCGGCTTGCTCGAAGAGACAAGTGACCGGCATCAAAGAGCGCGCATTATACCCCCGCTCCACCCCACTCCACCCCTGACCGCCCTTCCGGAGCCACCGATGAGCGACACACCCGCGGCCCCCGCCCGATGGTGGGATGGGGCCGTCATCTACCAGGTCTACCCGCGCAGCTATGCCGATGCGGACGGCGATGGAATCGGTGACCTGCGCGGGATCGCCCAACGGCTGGACCACCTCGCCGGAGCCTATGGCGCCCTGGGCGTCGACGCGCTGTGGCTCTCCCCCATCTATCCGTCGCCGCTCCACGACTTCGGGTACGACATCAGCGACTACACCGATATCGCGCCGGAGTACGGCACGCTCGCCGACCTCGACGCGCTGGTGGAGGCATGCCATGCGCGCGGCATGCGCCTCCTCCTCGACCTCGTGCCATGCCACACGTCGGTCGACCATCCGTGGTTCGTGGAGAGCCGATCGGCGCGCGACAGCCCGAAGCGCGATTGGTACATCTGGGCCGATGCGCTGCCCGACGGCAGCGCCCCGTCGAACTGGACGGCGGCGTTCGGCGGATCATCGTGGGAGTGGGATGAAACGACCGGCCAGCACTTCCTCCACTCGTTCTACCCCGAGCAGCCGGACCTGAACTGGCGCAACCCGGAGGTGGCCGATGCGATGGCCGACGTCATGCGCTTCTGGTTTGGGCGCGGCGTGGATGGCTTCCGCGTCGATGCGATCTTCGCCGCCGTCAAGGACGATCAGCTGCGCGACAACCCGCCCGACCGTCGCCCCACCACGATCCCCGGCCTCGGGCAGCAGGGCCAGGACCCGCTGTGGAGCATGAACCGTCCGGAGGTCCACGACGTCGTTCGCCATCTCCGTCGCGTCGCAGACGAGTTCCCCGGCCGCGTCCTGGTCGGTGAGGCCTACGTGCCGGTCGAGGAGCTCGCGCGCTACCTCGGCGACGGAGCCGACGACGAGTTTCACCTCGCGTTCAACTTCGAGCTCCTCCTCTCCCCGTGGCGCCACCAGGACCTGACGCTCGCCATCGAGCGCTCGGAGGCGCTGCACCCGCCGGGAGTGCTGCCGACGTACGCGATCTCGAATCACGATCAGTCCCGCCACGCGACGCGCTGGGGCCCCGAGCGGGCGCGGGCCGCCGCCTTCCTGCTGCTCACCCTGCGCGGCGTGGCGATCCTCTACTCCGGCGAGGAGATCGGCATGGTCGATGCGGATCCGGCAACGCTTCCCGATCCTCCATTCGACCGGGCGGGCCGCGACGCGTTCCGCACGCCGATGCAATGGGACCCCTCTCCCCACGGCGGCTTCAGCGACGGTTCTCCGTGGCTGCCCGTCGTCGATGCCGCGAGCCGCAACGTGCGGGCACAGCGCGACGATCCCGGCTCGCTCCTCTCGCTCTACCGGCGCCTGATCGCCGCGCGGCGGGAGTCGCCGGCACTGGGCCGCGGCGACCAGCGCTCCCTCTTCGGGGTGGCCCCGGACGTGCTCGCCTGGACGCGTGAGGAGGACGGCGAGCGGGTGCTGGTGCTGCTCAACCTGAGCGAAGAAGTACGGAGCTGCGACCTGGGGCGGCTCGGCGCCACCGCGGGAGCAATCGTGGTGGCGACCTCGGGTCGGAGCGGTGACGTCAAGCTCCAGGACCTTGCACTGGCGCCACTCGAGGGGCTGGCCGTCCGGCTGTGACGTTCACGTCGGCTGGCTGCTACCGTTCGGCGCCGTGACCCGACCGCCGCGCCGACCCGAGGACCATCGGGTCGACCCGCTCCTGGAGGTCCGCGAGCGCCGCCGAGGCAAGCGGCCCGGCGATGCCTACGTCCGCATCGTGCGGCCCTTTGACGATGTCTTCGAGCGAGGCGGCGAGGACGGTGGCCTCATCGCCACCGAGCGCACCGTGCTCGAGCGGAAGGGATGGCACGGCGGCCTGCGCCGTCTTCGCACACGGCTCATCGGCCGCCCCATCAGCTCGGAGCGGGAGTCGCACGAGCGGCTGACGAAGGTCAAGGCGCTCGCCATCTTCAGCAGCGACAACATCAGCTCCTCCGCCTACGGTCCGGAGGAGATCATGCGTGTCCTGGCGCTCGCCGGCGTGGGGGCGATCAGTTTGACCCTCCCGCTCGCCGGCCTCATCACGGTGATGCTGGCTGTCGTCACCATCTCCTATCGGCAGACGATCAAGGCGTACCCCAAGGGCGCCAGCAGCTACATCGTCGCCAGCGACAACCTCGGCAGCATGTCGGGGGTGCTCGCCGCCGCGGCGCTCCTCATCGGCTACGTGGTGACCGTGGCGGTGTCGGTCTCGGCGGGGGTCGCGGCCCTCACCTCGATCGTCCCCGAGCTGTATGCGCAACGCGTGATCGTGACGGTCGTCCTCGTCGTACTGCTCATGCTCGGCAACCTGCGCGGCATCCGCGAATCCGGGACGATCTTCATGATCCCGACCTACTTCTACATCGTGGTGATGCTGGGGATCATCGCCTTCGGGGTGATGCAGACGGTGTCGGGCACGCTGCCCGAGTACGCGGCGCCGCCCGCCTGGCTGGCGGTCGAGGAGGGCGGCCAGGCGCTGGCCCTGTTCCTCATCCTGCGGGCGTTCTCGCAG
>Ga0136633_1003223_pt1 | contig 10825 bp, 9 predicted proteins | sample AntDrymeUQ832206_2_FD_105494 | JGI IMG/M metagenome (GOLD analysis project Ga0136633, IMG submission 105494) | Polar desert sand microbial communities from Dry Valleys, Antarctica - metaG UQ83 (22.06) | ecosystem: Environmental > Terrestrial > Soil > Desert | place: Antarctica: Dry Valley...
ACATGGCCCGGCGTTCCCCACAGATCGTTGCGTTCGGTGGGGGCGGGTTCTCGATGGACGGCAACCCGCTGCTCGACGAGTTCGTGCTCGATCTGACGGGCTGTGAGCGTCCGAAGGTGTGCTTTCTGCCGTCGGCGTCCGGCGACGCGGACCACTACATCGTGCGCTTCTATCGCGCCTTCTCACCGGCGCGCTGCCAGCCGTCGCACGTCTCGCTGTTTCGCCGCGACAAGGGCGCCGGCCTGGGCTGCGATCTCGCCACGCACCTGCTCGCCCAGGACCTCATCTACGTCGGCGGCGGCAGCGTCGTCTCGCTGCTCGGCGTGTGGGGCGCGCACGGCCTCGGCGAGGTGCTGCGCGAATGCTGGCTGCGCGGCACGGTGCTGTGCGGCCTGAGCGCCGGATCCAGCCCGTGATCGAGCCCGACCTGCTGACCGGCTCGCCGTACGGCCTGCAGCGCGACGTCCCCGCGGACATCCGCGAGTTTCACGCGGAGCGCTACAACGCGGCGAGACGCCGCTGAGCGGCGCTGCTACTCACCCTGGAGCGTCACGAGCAGGGCGCGCGGGCCGCCGCGGTCGCGGTGCTCGCAGAGGTAGATCCCCTGCCACGTGCCGAGCCCCAGGCGTCCATCGGCGATCGGCAGCGTCAGCGACGGTCCCATCAGCGAGGCCTTGACGTGCGCGGGCATGTCGTCGGGTCCCTCGTCGGTGTGCGTCCACGCGAACTGCTCCGGGACCGCCACGTCGAACCACGTCTCGAAGTCGCGGCGCACGTCGGGCGAGGCGTTCTCGTTGAGCGTCAGCGAGGCCGAGGTGTGGCGGATGAAGATGTGCGCGAGGCCGATCCGCAGGCCGGGAAGGTCGGGCAGCGCGTCGACGATCTCGCGCGTCACGAGGTGCACGCCGCGCGGGCGCGGCAGCAGTTTCACATGGTGCTGGCTCCAAGCCACGGCGGACATCGTCGCAGGCAACGCGGGCGCGGGCGCGAGACGTAGAGGCGTCTCGCAGCCTTTGCCGGATACGATCGCGCTATGTCAATTCAGGCGGGAACTCACAACATCGGCCCCAGCAACGGGTCGCTGAAGGTCAAGACGGGTCGCGAGGGCGCGGCGGCGAAGATGGGGCACGACCTCGTCCTCGAGATCAAGGACTGGTCGGGCACCGTCGACGTCGGCGACAGCACGGCCGTTGATCTGACCGCGAGCCCGGACTCGATCGAGGTGCTCGAGGGCACGGGCGGCGCGAAGCCGCTGAAGGACAAGGACAAGGCCGACATCAAGAAGAGCACCACGGGCAAGGTGCTTGGGAGCTCGCCGATCACGTTCAAGTCCAGCGAGGCGTCGCTCGACGGGAGCACGCTCACCGTTCGGGGCGATCTCAGCATCAACGGCCAGAGCGACTCGGTGAACGTGCCCTGCACTGTCGGCGCCGACGGCACCGTCAGCGGCTCGGTCAAGCTGCAGCAGAGCACGTTCGGCATCAAGCAGTTCTCCGCCATGATGGGCGCGCTGAAGGTCAAGGACACCGTCGAGGTCGTCGTCGAGGCGAGGCTGCCGACCGACTGATCGAACGTCGCTCGGCGCGACTCGACCCCGCGCCGAGCAATGGGGGAGGAAGGTCGGCGAGCATCGCCGGCCGCCGCTTGCGGCGGACGCCGCGCCGGCACCTGAGAGCATCCGGTGATCGCCAGCACACCGCGACTGCTGTGGGAGCCGAGCGCGGCGTTCGCGCAGCGTTCGCGCCTGCGCGCGTACATGGACTGGCTGGCCGCCACGCAGGGCGTCGACGCCGCGACCTACGGCGAGCTGTGGCAGTGGTCGATCGACGACATCGAGGGCTTCTGGTCGTCGATCGCGGACTACTTCGACGTGCGCTTCGAGGTGCCGGCGCAGGCTGTGCTGGCGCGTCGCGAGATGCCCGGCGCGCAGTGGTTCGCGGGCTCGGAGCTGTCGTATCCCGAACACGTCTTTCGCGGCCACGACGACGCCGGCGTCGCGATCCGCCACGCGTCCGAGCTGCGCGAACTGCGCGCGATGACGTGGGGCGAGCTGCGGGCGCTGACGGCGCGGATCCAGACGGGCCTGCGCGCGCTCGGCGTCGGCCGCGGCGACCGCGTCGTCGCCTACATGCCGAACATCCCCGAGACGGTCGCCGCGTTTCTCGCGGTCTCAGGACTGGGCGCGATCTGGTCGAGCTGCTCGCCGGACTTCGGGGCGCGCTCGGTCGCCGACCGCCTCGCGCAGATCGAGCCGAAGGTCCTGCTGGCGGTCGACGGCTACCGCTACGGCGGACGCGACCACGACCGCATGGCCGTGCTCGCGGGGCTGCAGGCCGAGTTGCCGTCGGTCCGGCACACCGTCGTGCTCGGCTACCTCTCCGAGCAGCCCGACCTGTCGGGACTGCGCGACGCGATGAGCTGGGAGCAACTGCTCGGCGAGGGCGCCGGGGAGCTGCGCTTCGAGGCCGTGGCGTTCGACCACCCATTGTGGGTCCTGTACTCCAGCGGCACGACCGGCCTGCCGAAGGCGATCGTGCACGGCCACGGCGGGATCCTGCTCGAGCAGCTCAAGAAGCTCAACCTGCACCTCGACATGCACCCCGGCGACCGCGTCTTCTGGTTCACGACGACGGGCTGGATGATGTGGAACTTTCTCGTCGGCGTGCTGCTCACGCCGGCCTCGATCGTCCTCTACGACGGCAGCCCGGGCCACCCCACGCTCGAGCGCCTGTGGGACCTGGCGGCCGAGGCCCGGATCACGTGCTTCGGCACGAGCGCGGCGTATCTGGCGAGCTGCATGAAGGCGCGCGTCGAGCCGGGTGCGGGCCGCGACCTCGCCGCGCTGCGCAGCGTCGGGGCGACGGGCTCGCCGCTGGCGCCCGAGGGCTTCGCCTGGGTCTACGACGAGCTCGGCGCCGACACATGGCTGTTCTCGACGAGCGGCGGCACCGACGTCTGCACGGCGTTCGTCGGCGGCTGCCCGCTGGAGCCGGTCTACGAAGGCGAGCTGCAGGCGCGCTCGCTGGGCTGCGACGTGCGCGCCTTCGACGAGCAGGGGCGCTCGGTCGTCGGAGCGGTCGGCGAGCTCGTCATCACGCAGCCGCTGCCGTCGATGCCCGTCGCCTTCTGGAAGGACCCCGGCGGCGAGCGTCTGCGCGAGGCGTACTTCGACATGTACCCCGGCATCTGGCGCCACGGCGACTGGATCGAAATCACGTCGCGCGGCACGTCGATCATCACCGGGCGCTCGGACTCCACGATCAACCGCGGCGGCGTGCGGATGGGCACGAGCGAGATCTATCGCGCCGTGCTGGCGCATGACGAGATCGTCGACGCGCTCGTCGTCGACGTCCCGGGCGGCGGCGGGCCCGGGAGCGAGAGCTGGATGGCGCTGTTCGTCGTGCTGCGAGACGGGTCACAGCTCGACGACCCGCTGCGACGGGCGATCACGCGGCGCATCCGCCAGGACTGCTCGCCGCGCCACGTCCCCGACGACGTCATCGCGATCGCCGAGGTCCCGCGCACGCTGTCGGGCAAGCTGCTCGAGGTGCCTGTCAAGCGCATCCTCGGCGGCACGCCACCGGAGCAGGCGGCCAGCCGCGACTCGCTCGCGAACCCGGCGGCGCTCGACTGGTTCGTCGAGCTCGCGCGCGAGCGCGCGCTGCCGGGGTCGCGTTGAGCGCCAGCCGGGCAAAGAAGAAGCAGCGCCGGCGCGTGCGCCCGCCGACGCCGGCGAGCGCGCCGGTGTCGCCCGTCCAGGACGCGGCGACGCCCCGCCCCTCGCGCTTCGAGGTGCGCGACGGCGTCGCGCGCCCGCAGCCGATCTGGGCGCCGTTTCCGCTGACGGAGATCGGCATCGCCGTCGGCCTGGCGATCTTCGTCGCCGGCATGCTCACCGACGGGCGCCGCGCGACGTGGCTGCTGTCGATCGCGGTGCTGATGCTCGTCGTCGTCGTCGGGGATCTGTGCGTGCGTGAGCACTTCGCGGGCTTTCGCTCGCACACCCTGCTGCTGGCGGTGCTGCCGGTGGCGATCCTCAACGGCCTGGCGGTCGCAGCGTTCGGCGACGCGCTGCGCGGCCCGCCGGTGCTGCTCGTCGACCTCGCGCTCGGCGGGGCGCTCGCCTGGCTGCTGCGCAAGCGCTTCGTCGCCGCGCACGAGCGAGCGCCGCGCGTGCCGTAGGCGGCGGATATGCCGACGTCCGGGGAGGCGACGTGTCGACTGGCAGGCTGCAGCCGCCGTCCGTGTCGCCGTACATCCGGCTCGTCGACTCACACAGCCAGTGACGGCCAGTGACGGGCGAGTCGTCTTGGGCCTGTCACCGTCGCCGCTGCTGTCGTGACGCCTGCTTTACCGGAGGAGAGCTGATGCGTCGCGCAAAGCTTCCCGGGATTGCCATCGAGGGTGCGGTGCTGACGCTGGCCGCCAGTGCATCTGCCGCCGAGGCGCGAACGTTCCACACGCCCACGGGCAACGTGTCGTGCCGCATCACGAGCTCGAGCGCCGTCTGCACGGTGTCGGCCGTCAACAAGACGTTCAGCCTGCGCGGGAGCGGGCGCGGTCGGATCTACCGGGGACGTGCGCTCTCGCGCGCCTCCGGCGCCTACGCGGGTTGGGGGGCGACGATCCGATCGGGCAACTTCGTCTGCCGGATCCCCCCGGTCCAACCAGACCAGGGGCGTCTCATGCCGCAACGAGTCGACCGGTCATGGCTTCGAGGCCAGCGCACGACGGTCGCGGCAGAAGGCCTACCGAGCAGGGTCAAGCACAAGCCGGACGCTTGCGGAGCTCGGCCCGGTACACATTCATGTCGGCTCTGGTCCAGTCGCCGTGAGTCTGGTTCTTCAGTCGAGCGACGTTCTCACGGTGGTAGGGACTGGAGCGGTTCTCGTTGTGGCCTATCACGTCTTTGACAGCGATGTCAGAGCGGCAACGAAGCCATGCCGTCAAGCGCAGCGACGCCTTCAGCTGTGAAGCGTTTCTGAGGATCTCGGCATCCGAGAACCCGACGTGCTCAATGCCGATCGACGTCCAATTCAGACCCACCGTGTGCCGACAGCGAAGGCTCAGCGGCACGAGCTGCACGATCGTGCCGTTGCGCGCGATTACGAAGTGCGCGCAGACACCGGGCCGCTCGTGCAGCTCGGGATCAGGGACGTTCGGGGCGAACGTGTTGTAGGTCGCGCTGACACTGTTGTTGACGGTGTAGTGCTGGACGATGACCTTCGGGTCGGTCAACTTGTAGTTGGCTTCGCCGTAATGGCGTTTGGAGTATGCAGCCATGTCGTCCTTGCGGCGCTGCGGGAATGGGATGAAGCGCGGGACGATGGTCGGTCTGCGCGGCCCTGATCGTGAGGCCTTCGCCGGACGCACGGTTGCGATCGTCCGCTGCGACGCCGTGGTCGGCTCAGCGGTTGCGCTCGTCCTCGTTGTGCCATCGCCGAGAACGTACGTGACGGCCGCCACGCCGGCGACCAGAACTGCGACGCTTGCAGTTCGCACGGTGTTGGCCATGACGCCACGGTAGCGGTCCAGACGATGAAGCCCGCCCGCCTGGCGCCGCCGAGCGCCAGGCGGCCCGCCCTACAGCACGATCTCGCAACTGCGAGCGCAGTCGCCGGTGTCCTTCTCGACGCGGTCTCTGCGGCTCGGCAGTCGCTCGCGTCCGATCGGCCGCCGACGGCGCGGACGTGTCGTTGCCGGGTCCGCTGAGCAGACGGTCGCGGCCGAAGCCGCCGCCGAACCTGTCGTTGCCGCCGCGCAGCGTCTCGTGAGGAGATCGCCCCCTGATCTCGGTCGCGTCGTCGATCGGCACGAGGAGATCACGTGCACCCGCGCGGCCCACGACCCAGGCGCGGCCGGCCGGGCAACGACCGTCCGCATCGAGGCATGCGAAACGCGACGCGCCTGGGTCCGGCCTGGCGGGCGTGGGACGAGCGTTCCTACGCGGAGCAGCCGGCGGGCTTCGCGGCTCCCGGAGCGAAGCACAGCTTCTCGCTCTTCGGACTGCGGCCCGCGCGAATCGTCAGACGCCGTGCTACGCCCGTGTTGCCGGGCTTCGTCACGCGAATCTCGAGCTTGGCCCCCGGGCGCAGGCGCTTGCCGCGCACCATCGACCGAAGATCGAGCTTCGAAGCGTCCTTCGTGACCTTGCGCGTCTTCGTGCCGAACGGACAGGCCTTCCCGCTGCACGACAAGCGCACCGTCGAGCCCGATCGCGCGGGCCGCACCGAGAGCGCCGTCAGCAGGGTGTACTGCTTGCGAGCCTTGGCCGTGTAGGAGACCGCCGATCCGAGGTTCGGCAAACGAGGAGCCGTGCCGGCCGGCGTAGCACCAGGCGCGGGGGCGACCGCGGCCGCGGCTGGGGCCGGGGCCGGCGTGAACGGGTTGATCGGCGCAGGGTTCGCGGCGGGCGGCGGCTGCTGCCCGGGGTCCACCGGCGGTGGCGGCGGTGGCGGCGGAGCCGGTGCCGTGACCTCGAACGACGCCCGTGCCTCCGAGTGGCCCGCGTGCTCGCCCGTGGTCGCCGCGATGATCGTGTAGAAGGCGGGGGCGGTGGTCGGGACGGTGAACATCGCGTTGAACGACGGACCCGTTCCGCTCGCTATCGGTGCACCGGTGGTGCTGTTCCAGCGGACCTCGACAGGGGCACCGGCGGGGAAGCCGCTGACCGTCACCGACACCGTGGTCGCACTCAGTCCCTTCGACGGACTGGTCGTAACGGAGCCCGCCGGAACACACGCCCAGGCCAGCGAGACGAGCGCCAGCGGCACGGCGAGTACTCCGAGAAGTGCGACGAAGATGCGACGAGAGACCATGGGACACCCTTCTCCAAGCTGTTTTGCGGCCGCGCCATGCGCGAAGCTCCGCCGAACGGTGCGCTTCCTACTAGTTGCCGTTGGCACAGTGTCTCATGCACCAAGTCATTGCGCTACTACTACGTACAACGAGCATCAAAGGTTTACGTTGAGCAGGCGGTGGGCTTCGCGGCTCCCGGCGCTAAGCACAGCTTCTCGCTCTTCGGGCCGCGGCGCGCGCGGATCGTGAGACGAAGCACCCTGCCGACCGTGCCCGGCTTCGTCACGCGAATCTCGAGCTTCGCGCCGGGTCGCAGCCGCTTGTTGCGCACGAGCGACGTGAGATCGAGCTTGGACGCGTTCTTGGTGACCTTGCGGGTCTTCGTCCCGAAGGGACAGCCCTTGCCGCTGCACCTCAGGCGCACCGTCGAACCGACGCGCGCGGCACGCACCGACAGGGCCGTCAGCCGCGTGTCCGTCCGGCGCGCGCTCGCCCTGTAGGAGATCGTGGATCCCAGCCGCGGGATCTGCGACGCGACGAAGGGCGCAGGCGGCACGATCGCGGCCGGCGGCGGTACTGCGGCCGGAGGCGCAGGCGGGGGCGGCGTCACGGCCGGCGGCGCCACAGGCGGCGGCGGTGGCGGTGGCGGTGGCGGTGGCGGGCTGGTGACGACGACCGTGCGCGTGGTTTCGCTGATGAGGCCCTGGGCATCCGTCACGCGCAGCTTGACGATCCTGGTGCCGGGACTGCTGTACGTCGTCGTGTTCTCCGACTGCGGACCGCGATCGGACTCATACCTGCCATCGCCGTCGAAATCCCACTCGTATCTGGTGATCGCGCCCTCGGGGTCCGTCGAGCCGGCGGCACTGAAGGCGATGCCCTGGTTGACGACGACGCTGGAGGGCGTCGCCGTGAACGACGCCGTCGGCACGCCGGTCGGCAGCGTTCCGGTGTCGTTGACGTACACCACCCCGGACATGCCCTGTCCGCCGAAGCCGCCGTGCTCGTCACAGTGGTAGCGATACACGCCCGGCGCGGGGAACGACGACCGCGTCCTTGTCCACAGCGCCATCAACGGCTTTTCCGGGGCCGTGAACGACCCGTCGTCGAAGTGCACGTTGTGGATGTCGTTGCCGGAACCAAGGTCATAACGCCAGGTCACCGACTCGCCCGGCTTCACCGCGACGCCCGGGAGCGTGAAGTTGGTGTCGGCCACCTGGACGGTCTGGTTCTCGGCGAGTGCCGGCGATGCGCCGATGGCGGTCAACGCGACCAGGGCCAGCAGGAGCCCGAGCACTACAGGTCGTGACGCCGCTTGACGCGCTTCGCGCGGCACGACGGATGTGGTCGAGAAGAGCATCCGATCCAACATACCCACACTCCGGAACGTCCCGGTGCAGCAACGTGCATGTCGGCGCGCAGACCATCTCGACAGCCGTCCGCCGGGCACCAGCGGTGCCCAGCGGCCAAGGCCCTACCAGGTGGCGATCGCCGAGCGGACCGCCGAGCGGAACTTCTCGATCAACGCGGCGCCGTAGGCGTCGCCGAGGGCGGGGTGAGCCGCGTCACGGGCGCCTGAGTGAGGCGCGTCACAGCCCCCGCGCGCTACCCGTGCCGGCCTACGCTGCGCCGGCGAGCTGCCGCGCGAACACGACGCCGCGTCCCACCCAGGCCTCGAGCTGAGCCTCGGTCCGAACCCCGTCGGCGCCGATGAGGACCCAGTCATACATCGGCCTCTTTCCCATGTCGCACTCGCGCGTCTGCGGCTGCGACAGCGCGTCGTGGCGGGCTTCGACGCCCACGCGCACCATCAGCTCGTCGCCCGCGACCCCGACCGCGAGCTTGCCCGCCAGCATGAACATGCGCCGGCCGAACATCGCCTTTTCGGCGACCTGGCGCTCGCCGGCGAGCAGCTCGCGCACGCGCGCGGCGAGGTCCGCGTCGTAGGCCATCGCGTCGGAGGGACCTCTAGCGTTCGCCCGGCGTCTTCGCCGGATACAGCGATACCGGGACCGACAGGTCCAGCGCCGTGCGGATGATGCGCGACTGCTCGGCGACGTGGGCGGCGGGGTAGCCCTCGCCGGTGCTGGCGCGCTCGGGGCGGCCGATGTAGCCGAACTTCAGCCGCTCGGGGAGGATCTGCATGAGCCGCGGGAACATGTGCGCCCGCGCGCCCATGTTGCGCGGCTCCTCCTGCACCCAGACGACCTCGCGCAGGTTCGGGTAGCTCTCGATGAGCTCGAGCACCTGGCCCTCGGGAAACGGGTACAGCAGCTCGATCCGCCCGACCGCGACGGCGTCGTTGCCCTGGCGGTTGGGGTGCCCGACGAGGTCGTAGTAGATCTTGCCGGTGCACAGCGCGAGGCGCTGCACCTTCTCGGCGGGCACGCGCGGCTCGCCGAGCACGGGGAAGAAGCGCGAGTTCGACAGATGCTCGAGACGGTTGGTCGCCTGCGGCAGGCGCAGCAGCGACTTCGGCGTCATGAGCACCAGCGGGCGCTGCTTGGCGACGCGGGCCTGGCGGCGCAGCAGGTGGAAGTACTGCGCCGGCGTCGTGACGTTCGCGACGCGCATGTTGCCCTCCGACGCCATCTGCAGAAAGCGCTCCAGGCGCGCCGAGGAGTGCTCCGGGCCCGACCCCTCGTAGCCGTGGGGCAGCAGCAGCACGAGCCGCGACGTCTGACCCCATTTCGCCAGACCGCTGGAGATGAACTGATCGATGATCACCTGCGCCGCGTTGACGAAGTCGCCGAACTGCGCCTCCCACAGCACGAGCGTCTCGGGCGCCTCCGCGCTGTAGCCGTACTCAAAGCCCAGGCACGCGATCTCCGACAGCGGCGAGTTGTGCAACTCCAGCGGCGCCAGCGCGCCCGGCATCGACTGGATCGGGCAGATCGTCTGGCCCGTGCGCGCGTCGTGCAGCACCATGTGGCGCTGCGAGAACGTGCCGCGCTCGACGTCCTGACCCGTCAGGCGGATCGGCGTGCCCTCGGTCAACAGCGTCGCGAACGCCAGCGACTCGGCGTGCGCCCAGTCGATGCCGCCGTCCGGGCCGACGGCCTCGCGGCGGCGCTCAAGCTGCTTGACGAGCTTCGGGTGGACCGTGAAGCCCTCGGGGACGCGCAGCAACTCGTCGTTGAGGATCAGCAGGCGCTCGGTGCTGACGGCGGTCCTGACCTCCGGCGACGGCGTGCGGTCGAGCTGGTACTCGCCGGTCGGCTGCTCGACGGTGCCGGCCTCGGCGGCGTCCTTGATCTGCTGGCGCAGGCGCTGGAGCAGCGTCGTCAGCTCGTTCCAGACTTCGTCCTTCTGCGCCTCGACGTCGCGCGTGGTGACGACGCCCTGCGCGACGAGCTGGTCGGCCCAGAGGTCCGCGACACGCTTGTGATGCTTGATGCGCTCGTACATCGCGGGCTGCGTGTAGGCAGGCTCGTCGGCCTCGTTGTGGCCGAAGCGGCGGTAGCCGATGAGGTCGATCAGCACGTCGTGGCCGAACTCGCGGCGGAAGGCGAACGCCAGCCGCACCGCCGAGACGCAGGCGCTGACGTCGTCGGCGTTGACGTGGATGATCGGCACGTCGAAGCCCTTGGCGATGTCCGACGCCCAGCGCGTCGAGCGCGCGTCGTCGGGGTCGGTCGTGAAGCCGACCTGGTTGTTCTGCACGAGGTGCAGCGTGCCGCCGACGCTGTAGCCGTCGAGCGCTTGGAGATTGAGCGTCTCGGGCACGACGCCCTGCCCCGGCAGCGCGGCGTCGCCATGCAGCACGATCGGCACGGCCGAGTCCGTGTCGCGGTGCGCATGCGGGCCCTGGCGGGACGTCTGCGCGGCACGCGAGGCGCCGACGACGACAGGGCCGACGTACTCCAGGTGCGACGGGTTGGACTCGAGGTTGACGAGGATCGACGAGCCGTCGGGCAGCTGGTAGGAGCCCTGCGCGCCGTGGTGGTACTTCACGTCGCCGGTGCCGCCCTGCGGGATCGTCGTGACGGCCTCGAGCGTCGAGGCGCCCTCGAACTCGGCGAAGATC
>Ga0136633_1003224_pt1 | contig 10822 bp, 9 predicted proteins | sample AntDrymeUQ832206_2_FD_105494 | JGI IMG/M metagenome (GOLD analysis project Ga0136633, IMG submission 105494) | Polar desert sand microbial communities from Dry Valleys, Antarctica - metaG UQ83 (22.06) | ecosystem: Environmental > Terrestrial > Soil > Desert | place: Antarctica: Dry Valley...
CGCGCCGGATGGTGTCGGCAACGGCAGGCGAAGAGATCTCGAGATCGACATACACGTAGTCGCAGTACTTCACGAGCGTGTCCAGTTCGACCTTGCTGTCGACCATGAAGCCTTGCAGCAGGAACGGCGTGTCGAGCCACGGGCGATCCAGTTCGACGACGAACATCTCCATGCGCAGGTCCCCGACCGCCACCTGGTAGCGACGATTGGCGGTCATCGAGGGCCCCGGCCTGGTCGTCTGATCGAGAACGGATTGCAAACCAGCTTCCTCCTTTGTGTGACATCGGCGAGCGCAACGCTGGCCGGACCGGCCTTGCGCAGGCCGGCGAGCGATCGCATCCGGTGCTTCGCAGCGTCCGGATGAACCGTATCGAGTCATAGTAGCCAGGGCATACCGGTCGGCCAATGCGCGATCGACCATCGGCCGGTTGAGGTGGTGGGAGCCGACAAGCGGTGGGCTTTTGGGCGGAGGGCGGTCGCCTAAGGCGACGCGGCGCATGCGCCGCGAGCGACGTAGCGGGTGGGCGCCTGCAAGCGCCAACCCTGAGCCCCCGTAGGTCACGCCCGCCGGACACCCGCCGCGAAGCCCCCGCGAATCCGCCGTAGTGAACCCCGAGCAACCTACCGCCGCAAAGCCCCCCATATCGCCGCCGAAGCCCCCGCCTGGTTCAAAGTGTAGAAGTGAATCCCCGGCACCCCGTTGTCCACCAGCGTCTGGCACAGGCCGGTCACCACCTCGTGGCCGAATGCCCGCAGCGATGCGACGTCGTCGTGAAAGCCCGCCAGCCGCAGCCTGATCCAGCGCGGGATCTCGGCGCCGCAGTTGTCGGAGAAGCGGGCGAGCTGGGTGTAGTTTGTGATCGGCATGATGCCGGGCACGATCGGGATCGTGACGCCGCGTGCGCGCACCCGCTCGACGAAATCGAAGAAGGCGCTGGCGTTGTAGAAATACTGGGTGATGGCGCTGTCCGCGCCGGCCTCGACCTTGCGCAGGAAGTTGTCGAGATCCTGGTCGGGAGAGCCCGCCTGCGGATGGGTTTCCGGGTAGGCGGCCACTTCGATGTGAAACCAGTCGCCACTGTGCTTGCGGATGAAGGCCACCAGGTCCGAGGCGTAGCGGAACTCGCCGCGATCGACCATACCCGAGGGCAGGTCTCCGCGCAGCGCCACCAGCCGGCGGATGCCCTGCGCCCTGTAGAGGTCGAGCATCTCGGCGATGCTGGTTTGAGTGGCGCCGATGCAGGACAGGTGAGGCGCGACCTGCAGGCCCTCGCCCGCGATCTCGGTGATGATGCCGATGGTCTTTTCCTGGGTGCTGCCGCCGGCCCCGTAGGTCACACTGAAAAACTCGGGCGTCAGTTCGCACAGCGTCCGGCGCGCCTGGCGCAGCTTGACGACGCCGTCGGGCGTATTCGGCGGAAAAAACTCGAAGCTGAGGAGGGCATTGGCCCCGTCCTTTTCCATATCGCTGCTGTTGGGATTCATGTGGATCTTCAGGGGAATGAGGGGGTGCCGGGCGAACTGGCGGCCGGTGAGGTGGTACGAGGTGACTGTTCATCGCTGCCGCGCCGGGCGTGCAGGAAGTACTCCTGGTTGCCGTCGGTGCCGGCCAGCGCGCAGGCGAACCAGTCGAGCGGCTGCCAGCCCGCCTGCCGGGCCGCTTCGCGGCTGCGCTCCCGCAGCCCGTCGATGTCCGCGCCGGCCCGCACGATGCCCCGGGCGTTGCGCGCGTCGGGGCCGAGTTCGAACTGCGGCTTGATGAGGGCAAGCAGGCTAGTACCTGTGGCCGCGAGGCCGGCCAGATGCCCGAGCAGCGAGGTGGTGGCGATGAACGAGAGGTCCGCCACCACCAGCCCGAAGCCGGCGGTGTCGACGCCGTGCGCAGCCAGCCAGGCAACGGAGACATCGCGGATGTTGGTTTTCTCAAAGCAGCGCACGCGCGGGTCCGCCGCCAGGGCCGGGTCCAGTTGGCCGTGACCGACCTCGATGCCGACGACTCGAGCGGCGCCGCGCTGCAACAGGCAATCGGTGAAGCCGCCGGTGGACATGCCGACATCCAGAACGAACAGGCCGCGGCAGTCGGTCGCGGTCCGATCGAGGGCGCCCTCAAGCTTGGCGCCGCCGCGCGACGCGAACCGCGCCTCGGCCGAATCGCTCACCGCCAGTTGCTGCCCGGCGAAGATCATCTGCGAGCGGCGGTTGACGGGTGTGGGCAGGCCATCGACGACAACCGACACGGCGCCGGCATCGATCAGGCGCTGCGCAAGCGCCCGCGATCGCACGACCCCGCGGCTCACCAGCGCGATATCCGCGCGCAGCGTCGCCAGCGGCGTCGAGGTCGGGGACATCATGGCGCCCGTGATCTCACAACACCGGCCCGGTAGGAATCCAGGTCGGCTTGTCGGGGTCGTATTGCGGATTCAGCCAGACGATCAGCGAGGCGTGGCCGCAGGACTCCTTGTCATCGGGCAGGTAGTTCTCGATGACGCCGCAGAAATCGAAGGATTGACGCAACTGGAAGTTGAGCACCGGGTCGTTGAAATCGCCCCAGACGACGCGCTTGGCGTAGGTCTCGACCGACATGTCGCCGGCATGGAGGTGATAGCCGGGCAGTCGGCCGCAGGCGATGATGCGCTTGAGGTTCAACCGTTTGCACAGCTTGCGCCGGGCGTCGTACAAGACGTGACCGACCCGCTGGCCACGCAGGCGCGGATCGACGAAGACTTCGGCGCCATAGAGGGTCTTTCCCATCGGCGCGTGATTTTCAAAGGACCCGGCAGCAGTGATCTCGCTCCAGGTGTGAATACTGGACCAGTCGTCCCATTGCACGATCATGGAACTGGCGCAGCCGACGATGCGATCGTCATAGAGCGCCACCACCTGTCCCTGCGGAAAGACTTCCAGCTGGTCGATCACCCGTTCGCGTTGCCATGTGGCCATCCCCGGATAGATCCGGCCTTGCAGCGCGATCAGGGAGTCGATGTCCGGTCGCTGGGTATTTCGAATCGTCAGTTTGGCCATAAGGGCTGCCGGCGGCTAGCCGCGCCGCCGGCGCTCCGTTTCAATGATCAGTAGCGATAGGTCTCGGGCTTGAACGGACCGTCGGTTGAGACGCCGATGTAGTCCGCCTGCGTCGTGCTCAGCGTGGTCAGCGTTGCGCCCAGCTTTTGCAGGTGCAGCCGCGCGACCTTCTCGTCCAGGTGCTTGGGCAACACATAGACCTTTCCGACCTCGTAATGGTCCTGGCGGGTCCAGAGTTCGATCTGCGCGATCGTCTGGTTGGCGAACGAGGAACTCATCACGAAGGAGGGGTGCCCGGTGCCGCAGCCGAGGTTCACCAGCCGCCCTTCGGCCAGCATGATGATGCGCTTGCCGTCGGGGAACACGATGTGGTCGACCTGGGGCTTGATGTTCTCCCAGGTGCAGTCTTCCAGCGAGGCGATGTCGATCTCGTTGTCGAAGTGACCGATGTTGCAGACGATGGCCTCGTTCTTCATCTTCGCCATGTGATCGTGGGTGATGATGTCGCGGTTGCCAGTGGCGGTCACGAAGATGTCGGCCTTGTCGGCTGCGTACTCCATGGTGACGACGCGATAGCCTTCCATGGCTGCCTGCAGCGCACAGATCGGGTCGATCTCGGTGACCCACACCTGGGCCGACAACGCCCGCAGTGCCTGCGCCGAACCCTTGCCGACGTCGCCGTAGCCAGCGACAACGGCGACCTTGCCGGCGATCATGACGTCGGTGGCCCGCTTGATGGCGTCGACCAGCGACTCGCGGCAGCCGTAGAGGTTGTCGAACTTGCTCTTGGTGACCGAGTCGTTGACGTTGATCGCGCGCATCTTCAGTTCACCGCGCGCGGACATCTGCTGCAGGCGATGCACGCCGGTGGTGGTCTCTTCGGTGACGCCGACGATCGCATCCAGCTGCTTCTGGTACCAAGTTGGATCCTTGGCGAGCCTCGCCTTGATGGCGGTGTACAGGAAGGTCTCTTCCTCGCTCTTGGGGGTGGCGATCAGGCTGGCGTCCTTGGCGGCGCGCGCGCCCAGGTGCAGCAGCAAGGTGGCGTCGCCGCCGTCGTCCAGGATCATGTTGGAGGGCTTGCCGTCCTGCCACTCGAAGATGTTGTGGGTGTAGTTCCAGTAGTCTTCCAGCGTCTCGCCTTTCACCGCGAACACCGGCACGCCGCTGGCAGCGATCGCCGCGGCCGCATGGTCCTGGGTCGAGAAGATGTTGCAGGAGGCCCAGCGCACCTGCGCGCCGAGCGCCACCAGGGTCTCGATCAGCACCGCGGTCTGGATGGTCATATGCAACGAGCCGGTGATGCGCGCGCCCTTGAGCGGTTGGCTGGCGGCGAATTCCTGCCGGATGGCCATCAGGCCCGGCATCTCGGTCTCGGCGATGCGGATTTCCTTGCGGCCCCAGTCGGCCAGCTTGATATCGGCGATCCGGTAATCGGTGAATGTCTCGTGCTTGGAAGGTGCGTTCATGGTTCTCTCCGGTTTTGACGGCATCGACCCGGGCTGCTTGCCCGATCGCTGCGAACTCGAATACGAATGCGGCGGGCGAAAAAAAACGCTTGCATCCGGATAAGGGGTGCAAGCGTCGTTCCACGTTCGGCCTGCCGAGCCTGGCTGGACGGAATCGCTGATTCCGGCCCAGTCGCAACGCTTCTCGACAGCCCCTGATTGTAATGCCGGCCGACTATCCTTGTCAGCCGGGCCGCTGAAGTACGGTTATTCAGATCCCGGCGGCAGCCTTCGGTGCTTCGCACCGAGCCGGCCTCCCACGTCCCGCAACACGGCCTTGTGGTCTCGGCCGGCCGCTGTTGCGGCCTTAACTTGTCGCGGACGACAAGTTAGCCTCGCCCCAAGGCAGCCGCGGCGCTTTGCGCCGAGCCGGCTGAGCAGCCGGCTCATTGAAGGCTGCCCCCGGCCTTACAGGCCGGCGGCGGCCTTCAATTCGGCTGCCTTGTCTGTGATCTCCCAGGTGAATTCGGGTTCTTCGCGGCCGAAATGGCCGTAGGCGGCGGTCTTCTGATAGATCGGTCGCAGCAGGTCGAGCATCTGGATGATGCCCTTGGGGCGCAGATCGAAGTGCGCTTCCACCAGCTTCGCGATCTTCTCGTCGGAGATCACGCCGGTGCCCTCGGTGTAGACAGTGATGTTCATCGGCTTGGCTACGCCGATCGCATAGGCCACCTGGATCTGACACTGCTTGGCGAGCCCGGCCGCGACGATGTTCTTGGCCACGTAGCGGGCGGCGTAGGCGGCCGAGCGGTCGACTTTGCTCGGATCCTTGCCGGAGAAGGCGCCGCCGCCATGAGGGCAGGCGCCGCCGTAGGTGTCGACGATGATCTTGCGTCCGGTCAGGCCGCAATCGCCCTGCGGGCCGCCGATAACGAAGCGACCGGTGGGATTGACCAGATAGCGGGTGTTCTTCAGCCACTCCTTGGGCAGCACCGGCTTGATGATCTCCTCGATGACGGCCTCGATGAAGCTCGCCTTCATCTTGGTCTGGGTCTCGCTCTGGTCGGGGTCGTGCTGGGAAGAGAGCACGACGGTGTCGATCGAGTGCGGCTTGCCGTCGACGTAGCGCATCGTGACCTGGCTCTTCGCGTCGGGCCGCAGGTAGGGCATGCGGCCGTCGCGGCGCAGTTGAGCCTGGCGCTCGACCAGGCGGTGCGCGTAGTGAATTGGCGCGGGCATCAGCGCGGGGGTCTCGTCGCAGGCATAGCCGAACATCAGACCCTGGTCGCCGGCGCCGGTGTTCAGGTGATCGTCGCTCGCCTGATTCACGCCCTGGGCGATGTCGTTGCTCTGCTTGTCGTAGGCGACCAGGACGGCGCAGCCCTTGTAGTCGATGCCAAATTCGGTATTGTCATAACCAATCCGCTTGATCGTGTCCCGCGCGATCTGGATGTAGTCGACGTTCGCATTGGTAGTGATCTCACCCGCCAGGACGACCAGACCGGTGTTGGTCAGGGTTTCCGCAGCGACCCGGCTTAACGGGTCCTGGGCGAAGATCGCATCCAGGATCGCATCGGAGATCTGGTCCGACACCTTGTCCGGATGGCCTTCCGAAACGGATTCGGACGTGAATAGATAATCGCTCATGACTTCTCCTTGATGTGACTAGCCGTGGGCACAGGCTGGATGCCGAATGGCGTGTCAGCCGGCGTTGCCAGCTTCGGAGAAGCCGCGACGCTTTAGCGGAATTCGGTTTGCCCCCGCCTCCTGGCAGGTTGCATTCCTGATACTTCTGCCACTCCGCAAGTTGTCCCTTTAACTCAGTGGCGTTGCAATTATAGCTAAGCGCTGGCGGCGGTTCAGCGGAACTACGTCACAACCCGCAAAATGCGGCCATGTTGTTGTGGCTGCTCCGCTCGCTGGCGTTGTTTCCGCTGTGGCTCCTCCAGGCAGTGGGAGCGCTCGGCGGACTGCTCGCATTCGCGCTCAGTGCCGGTTTTCGCCGCAAAACTGCCGATAACCTGCGCACGGCGGGGCTTTACAGCCCGCAACTGGCTCGCGCCAGCGCCGCGGCGGCCGGCCGCGCGGCCTTGGAGACCTGCTATATCTGGTTCCGGCCGACACAAGACCTGGTTCGCAAGAGCGCTTTCGAGGACTTCGCTCGTCTCGCCCTTACAACAGAGCAGCGCAAGGCGCAGGGCGACCGGCGTGGCGTGATCATCCTGACGCCGCATATCGGCAGCTTCGAGATGGGGGGCCGGGCCTACGCCTCGGTGGCGCCGATCACCGTGCTGTACAAAGCGCCCCGTCGGGAGGACCTGCACGAGGTCCTGAAGTCTGCCCGCAGCCACCCGCACCTGACCGCAGTGCCCGCCGACACCGGTGGCGTGCGCGCGCTGCTGCGGGCGCTGCGGCGCGGGGAAGCGATCGGCATCCTGCCGGACCAGGTGCCCTCGGCGGGTGACGGTGCCTGGGCTCCCTTTTTCGGGCGGCCAGCCTTTACCATGACGCTTCCGGCGCGCCTGGCCGAAAAGACCGGCGCCGACGTCTACCTCCTGGCCACCTGGCGCAGGCCCTTCGGCCGGGGCTGGGACCTGCAGGTGGAGAAACTGGACGGCGTTCCGACGCCGGAGGTGATCAACCAGGCCCTGGAGGCCATCATCCGCCAACGCCCCGACCAGTACGTCTGGAGTTATAACCGCTATAAGGGACCGCCCGCGCCTGCCGTTGCCGCCAAGGCGACCGACGATGTCTGACCTCACTCTGAAGATGCTGCGCGCGCTGTCGGCGGTGCCGCACCACTGGCTGGTGGTGATGGGCAACCTGCTGGGCAGCCTGCTCTACTGGCTGGCGGGGCCTCGGCGCCGGATCGCCCGCACCAACCTGCGGCTGTGTTTTCCGGACCTGACGGAGGCGGAGCGCACCCGGATCTCCAAGGCTCACTTCCGTTACTTCGCCCGCAGTTTCTTCGACCGCTTCGTGCTCTGGTACCAGCCGGCCGAGCGGATCAAGGAGCTGGTGCAGGTGCGCGGCATGGAGCACCTGGAGGCGGTGGCCGGCAGACCGCAGATCCTGCTCGCCCCGCACTTCATCGGTCTCGATGCCGGCGGCACGCGCCTGTCGATCGACCGCCAGGTCATCTCGATGTTCGCCAACCAGAAGAACAAGGTGTTCAACGAGGCCATGCGCAGCGGTCGCGGCCGCTTCAACGAGGCGATCCTGCTGTCGCGCCAGGAGGGCTTGCGTACCGCCATCCGCACGATGCGTGATGGCGTGCCGTTCTATTTCCTGCCGGACATGGACCTTGGCCCGCGCGATTCGGTGTTCGTACCGTTCTTCGGCATTCCCGCGGCAACCGTCACTTCGGTGGCCCGCCTGGCCCAGATGACCCGGGCGGCGGTGGTGCCTTGCGTCACCGAGATGACCGACGAAGGCTACATCGTGCGCCTGTATCCCGCCTGGGATGACTATCCCGGCGAGGACCTGGTGGCTGCGACCGCCCGGATGAACCAGTTCATCGAGGCCCGCGCCCTGGAGATGCCGGCCCAGTACCTCTGGACCCACAAGCGCTTCAAGACCCGTCCGCCCGGGGAGCGTGGCTTCTACGGCCGGGCGGTCGACACTACCATGATGGCCGGCCAGGAGGCTGCGGAGTGAAGTTGTCGTTCACCAAGATGCAGGGCGCGGGCAATGACTTCGTGGTGGTCGACGCGACCCGCACGCCGGTGGCGCTGACGCCGCAGCAGTGGCGCTGGGTTGCGCACCGCCAGTTCGGCGTGGGGGCCGACCAGATCCTGGTGGTGGAGTCGCCGGATGCCGCTGCGGGCGATGAGGCGGCCGGGGTGGACTTCGTCTACCGGATCTTCAATTCGGATGGCGGCGAGGTCGAGCAGTGCGGCAACGGCGCCCGCTGCTTCGTCAAGTTCGTGCATGACCGGGGCCTGACCGACAAGCGCGCGATCCGGGTGCGCACGCGCTCGGGGCTGATCGAGCCGCGCCTGCAGGACGATGGCCGGGTCGAGGTCGACATGGGGCCGCCGGTGTTCGATATCGCGCAGGTGCCGTTCAGCGCCAAGGGCCTGACGCCACGCCCGGCGGGCGAGGCGCAACTCTGGCCGCTGGCGCTCGGCGACCAGCCTCCAGGCGCCGGCGCGCCCGAGGCGACCCGCTGGATCGAGGCGATCTCGATGGGCAACCCGCACGCGGTGCAGCAGGTGGACTCGGTCCGGGACGCGCCGGTGCTCAGCGAGGGACCCCGCATCGAGCGCCATCCGCGCTTCGCGCACCGGGTCAACGCCGGCTATATGGAAATAGTGTCCCGCTCCCTCATCCGCCTGCGGGTCTGGGAAAGGGGCGCGGGCGAGACGCTGGCCTGTGGCACCGGCGCCTGTGCCGCTGTTGTCAGCGGGATACACCGGGGCCTGCTCGACAGCACCGTGGACGTCCAAACCCGGGGAGGGCAGCTTACTATCCGGTGGGAGGCAACGACGCCCCGGGCGCCGGTCCTGATGACCGGCCCGGCCGCCACCGTTTTTTCCGCGAGCATCGAGGTGCCGGACGATCCGGTCCTTCCCAGCTGATCCGGCTGACGCCGGCGGCAGAAAGACATCGACAACCGACACAAGAGTCCTATGAGCCCAGTCACGCAGGCCGTCCTTCCCGAACCCACTGTCGACGCCAGCGACGACGGCAGCGACCGGGAGGGCACGGAGATCGGTGACGCGGAAGTGGCCGACTGGCTGCACGCCCATCCCGAGTTCTTCGACCACCACGCAGACGTGCTGGCGGAGGTCCGGATCCGCCATCCGCACGGGGGACGCGCCATCTCGCTGGTCGAGCGCCAGGTGCTGGTGCTGCGCGAACGCAACAAGGCGCTTGAATCGAAGATGGCCGAGCTGATCCATATCGGCCAGGACAACGACGCGATCGGCTCGCGCCTGCAGCAGCTGACCCGGGAACTGCTGCGAACCAGCGATGCCGCTCGCCTGCCGGAAGTCGTGGTCGAGGGCCTGATGTCCGGCTTCGCGGTCCCCCAGGTCGCCATCCGCCTGTGGGGCGTCGACGGCGTGGCCGGGCCTTTCAGCGACGCGGTCTCCGCGGAGATGCGTCGTCGCACGGACGAGATCACCCACCCTTACTGCGGACCGAACTCGCATCCGGAGGCGGCGGCCTGGTTGCCGGAGGGGGGCGAGGGCACCGCCTCGATCGCGATGCTCGCCCTGCGGCTGGAGCGAACGGCGGACGCGAATCCCCGTACGTTCGGCCTGCTGGTACTGGGCAGCCCCGACGCCGGCCGCTTCCAGGCGGGCATGGGCACGGCCTTCCTCGAGCGGATCGCGGAGATCGCCAGCGCCTCGCTGTCCCGCCTGCTGGGTTGACCGCGGAATGTTGCGGGCAGGTGTAGGCGGGCAGGGATGGACAAGTCGGCGGATGTGGCGACCTACCTGGCGCGGCTGGAAACAGAGCGCGGCTATTCCCCGCACACGATATCCGGATACCGCCGGGACCTGACCACGCTCCTTGGCCTGCACCGGCAGACGGTCGGCACAACCGCGGGCTGGATCGACATCACCGACGCGCATGTGCGCCGCTGGGTCGCGCAACTGGCCCGGCAGGGGCTTGCCGCCAAGTCGCTGGCGCGGATGCTGTCGGCATGGCGGGGCTTCTTTGACGCCCTGGCCGGGCGCGGCCTGGTCACGCTCAATCCGGTCCGGGCGGTTCGGGCGCCGAAGCTGCCGCGGCGCCTGCCCAAGGCCTTGTCGGTGGACCAGGCAATGCAACTGGTGGCCAAGCCGGCGGACGGAAGTGGCGACCACGGGTTTGAACCGGTGCGCGACCAGGCGATCCTGGAGCTCCTCTACTCGAGCGGCCTGCGGCTGTCGGAACTGACTTCGCTGGACGTGGAGTACATGCACGGCGGGCGCAGCGGCTACCGCTCCCTCGGCTGGCTGGATCCCCAGGCCGAGGAAGTGACGGTGCAGGGCAAAGGCGGCAAGAAGCGGTCGGTGCCGGTCGGGCGCCCGGCGCTGGACGCGCTGGCGCTGTGGTGCGCGGCGCGGCGCGACTGGCTGCTGCAGCATCCGGATCGCGAGACTCCCGCTCTCTTCATTACCCGTCGCGGTACCCGGCTGTCGAACCGTTCGGTGCAACTGCGGTTGAAGCGGCTGGCGGTGCTGCGCAGCGCGTCGGCCGCGGTCCATCCGCACGTCCTGCGCCATTCCTTCGCGAGCCATCTGCTGCAGTCGAGCGGTGACCTGCGGGCGGTGCAGGAACTTCTGGGCCACGCCAACATCGCGACCACCCAGATCTACACTGCCCTCGACTTCCAGCGTCTGGCGGTGGTCTACGACGCC
>Ga0136633_1003226_pt1 | contig 10818 bp, 9 predicted proteins | sample AntDrymeUQ832206_2_FD_105494 | JGI IMG/M metagenome (GOLD analysis project Ga0136633, IMG submission 105494) | Polar desert sand microbial communities from Dry Valleys, Antarctica - metaG UQ83 (22.06) | ecosystem: Environmental > Terrestrial > Soil > Desert | place: Antarctica: Dry Valley...
GACGACGGCGAGCAGGACCGCGTCGTCGGAGCCGGGGTTCTCGAAGTGATGGGGCAGATCGGCGTCGAAGGTCACGCAGTCGCCGGCGCGCAGCTCGTAGCGCTCGCCGTCGATCTGCAGCACGACGGTGCCCTCCTGCACGAGCGCGCTCTCGCGGCTGCCGGGCTCGTGCATCGGCGGGTCGCCCGGACCGCCGGTCGCGGCGCTCGCCCTGAGGACGTGGCGTGAGAGCTCTGCGCGCTGGCCCGGCAGCGGCGGGGTGAGGATCTCTGCCTGATGGCCCGAGCGCGGATCGCTCGTGCCGGGGCGCCGGTCGGCGGCGCGCACGATCGCGACGTCGCCGCTGACCGTCTTCACATGCAGCGGGACGACCTTTCCTCCTTGCTCGGCGTCTGACTCTGCCTCGGGTGCCTGATCGGCGAGCCCGAGCTCCGAGCCCAGATCGCCGGAGACCGAGACCGCGTCGATCCAAACGCGCGTACCACGGGCGACTCCGATGCGGGCATCTCCGGAGACGCTTTGCACGTGAAGCTCGCCGGCCTCGATCGCGCCGATGCGGATGTCACCGGAAACGGATCGCGCGGTGAGCGGAGCGTGCACCCGCCGGATGTCGAGGTCGCCGGAGACCGTGACAACGCTGCCCCCGGCCTCGATGGCTCCGATGGAGATATCACCGCTCGCAGTCTTGACCTCGAGCCTCTTTCGGACATCCTGCAGCCTGAGGTCGCCGGATGCGCTCTTGGCCGAGACCTCACCGAGCTCTCCCTCGACCTGAAGCTCGGTCGAGCCTCCAGCCAGGTCGAGGTTGGCACCCGGAGGGCACGTAATGCGCACTTCGAGGTCGCTACCCCAGGTGATCTGGATCGGCCCCCAGCGGAACCGGTCCTTCTGCTCGACGGAGATTACGTGGCCATCCTGTCGTGGGTCGGCCCTGACGATGACGTCGTCGAACGCATCGGGGCCACGACGGCCTGTCGAGATGAGCTCGACGCTCGTTCGCGGTTCGTCGGCCGTCGTGACCGCGACGCGTCCACTCGGGAGCTTGATCTGGAGGGAGACGCTCCCCGGAGTCTCGAACTCGTGCATGTCCGACACCTAGCTCTGCGCCGAGCGGCCGGGCGTGCGCCGGACACGGCGGCCCGTCGTCCGCTTGTGCGCCTTGCGAACGCGATCGCCCGGATCGAGGTGGGTGGCGTAGTCGAAGGGAAGTGGTGCGAGAAGCATGTCGTTCTCCTTTCAGCCCTGGGCGTAGCCCTGGATTCGATTCCGGCTGCGCTTGAGCGAGTGCCGGTCGAGCATGCGCGCAATGGTGCGCACGAGCCATGCGTTGGTCGAGATGCCTTCCTGAGCAGCCGCGGCCTCGATGCTCGCCTTGAGCTTCTCGGGGAGCCGCAGCGTGATTCGCTCGGAGAACTCCTCCCCGGGAGCGACCTGGGTGGAGTCCGACGCGTCGTCGAGGACGACGAAGAGCTCGGGCTCACGGCCCGCGAGTCGAACCTCGACCCGTCCCGAGTCGAGCTGTCCGCTGATCTCGAGTGCGGCCTCGCCGAGGAGGTCGAGAAGACGGAGGTGGAGCGTCGAGGCGAGGGCTTCGCTCAGCCTCTGAGCAGCCTGTGCGGTTGCTTCGTCGCCGAGTCCGGCGGTGGTGGCGAGGTCTTCGCGAATAGCCTGGATGTGTCCATCGAGCTGCATCGTGACTGCACTTTGACATCATAAGTGCTGTCTTGTCAAGGCGAATTTGACACCTCGTCGCTGCTGAGACCGCAAACCGCCTGGTTGAGCGCTTCTCAGGCTTGTTGCAAAGTTGTTGCACCCTTTGTGCCTGGCACAGGAGATGCAACAAGAGTGCGCCAATCGGCGCACAGGCTGATTCGCTAGGTCAGCTGCCAGACGTCGCCGCGGATGATCGGCGTCGCCGATCCGTCCTCGCCGAGCCCGTCTACGTCGACGTCGACGCCGCCGATCATGAAATCGGTGTGGACGCCGGAGACGTTTACGCCCAGCGCAAGCATCTCGTCGCGTGCCAGCACCTCGGCCCCGTCCACCCCGTTCGGAAACCCGGAGCCGTAGGCGATGTGGCAGGTCGCGTTCTCGTCGAAAAGCGTGTCATGGAAGACGAGTCCCGTCCGCTTGACCGCCGACGAGCCGTCGACGAGCGCGACCTCGCCGAGTGAGGGTGCCTGCTCGTCCGTGGCGAGCTGCTGGCGAATGATGTCGCCGCCCGCGGAAGCCGAGACGTCCACGATCTTTCCCCCTTCGAAGCGCACTTCGAGGTCCTCGACCCGAGTGCCGGCAACGAGCAGCGGCGCGGTCGAGCGAACGATCCCGTCGGCGCGACGCCAGTCGGGGCTCGTGAAGACCTCCTCCGTGGGCATGTTCGGGATGTGCGCGATCCCCGTCGCGGTCTCCATCGACCCGCACATCCAGTGTCCGGTCGGGATCATGCCGATCGTCAGGTCCGTTCCCGGCCCGTGAAAGCGAATCGCATCGAAACGTCGAGCATCGAGCGCCTGAGCCCTCGCCTCCAGCTTCGCCATGTGGTCACGCCACGATGCCACCGGATCGCCTTCGTCGAGACGCGTCGCAGTGGCGACCGCCTCCCAGAGCCGATCGATGTCGGGTTCCCCAAAGACCTGCGTGGCCCAGCCCGCATTTGGGGCGGAAACGATTGTCCAGTTGATGCGGCGAGCGGCGATGTGCTCCAGCGCGACGGCGCGGAGCTCTTTCGGCTCGCGGCGGCCGACCAGCGCCGGATCGAGATCTGCCAGGAGATCCGGTGCCGGGTTCCCCGTCAGGGAGATCAGGGCGGGCCGTTCCTCACCCCAGCGGCGGTACCAATCGAGCAGATACGGAGGCGACCAGCCGAGCTCCTCCTCGGGCCCGAGCTCGATCGTCGCCCGCCAGAGATGGAGATCCCCGTAGAGGACGATCACGTGCCGTGCGCCGGCACGATATGCCTCGCGTGCGATCGCCTGCGCGATCTCGGCGTGCTCGACGAGGCAGGTGACTACCGCATCCTGACCCGACTGCACGTTTGCGCCCACACGCACCGCAAGCTCCGCGTAGCGCTGAAGGCGCTCCTCTGGGGTCACGAGCGTGACCCTATCTTCCGGACTGCTAGTCGCCCCAGTCGAAGTCGCGAGGGCGGCCCGTCCAGAGCGTCTCGTCCAACGCGGCGCCCTCGACCGATTCGACCGTCTCCTCGCCCGGCCACGGGAGGCGCTCCGAAGAGAGCTCCGAGGCCGGCTCCCCGTCCATCGTCTCCTCGATCCGAGCCTGCTCCTCGCTCTTGAAGAGCGGATGGTTCTCGAGGACATCACCGTCGAGATACGGGTCGAGCGGCATCTCGCCGCTGAGCTCGGAGTTGCGTTCCTTGAGATCGAGATGTTGACGGATCGCGTCTGCGAACAGCGAGCCGTTCTCGAGTGTTGGGTCTTGGAGCTCGGACATGACGTCTGTGAAGTGGCGAATTCTACCCGATGTGCGGGCAAAGTCCCTGGTCGCGAAGATTTGGTGTGCCCCGAACAGGGTATGGTGCCGACATGATCTTTCGGGCGATGGGACTCCTCATGCTCCTCTACAGGATGTATCGCCGACTGCCGGCCTCGCAGCGCCGGCGCGTACTGCAGCTGGCAGGGAAGCACGGGCCGCGGGCGGCCTCGACGCTGGCGCGTCGCGCTCGGCGCCCCTAGTTTCTAGGTTCCAGCTTTCTAGGTTCCGGTGCGGAACCCGAGAGCTTCACGCGCGATTCTGTCCTGCTCGCGCTGATGAAGCGTCGGGTAGCCCTCGCTAGGGCTGGCGCGCCAGGGGCGGCCGACGTAGAGCACGTTCTCGACGTACGGGGCGTGAGCTGCCGCTTCTTCGAGCCGGTGGCGAATCGACCGCCACGCACCCATGTTCTGCGGTTCCTCCTGAGCCCAGACGATCTCACGGATCTCCGGGTACGACTCGACGACGCGGGCGACGGCATCGACCGGGAACGGATACAGGAGCTCGATGCGCGCGAGAGCAGCCGTCGGCGCAAGGCCTCGCACGTCGTGGCCCGCGATGTCGTAGTAGATCTTTCCGCTGCACAGGATCAGGCGGCGAACCGCGCGGCGATCGCCCCCAGCCTCGTCGAGCACGGGCTGGAACGACTGCGTGGACAGATCCTCGAGAGTCGAAGTCGCCTGTCGTAAGCGGAGCAGCCCCTTCGGCGTCATGACGACGAGCGGTCGCGCAGTCGCGTCGAGCGCCTGCCTCCGGAGCAGATGGAAGAACTGTGCGGCGGTCGTGCAGTTGGCAATGCGAATGTTCTCCTGCGCGGCGAGCTGGAGAAATCGCTCGAGCCGCGCGCTGGAGTGCTCCGGCCCGGAGCCCTCGTAGCCGTGCGGGAGCAGGAGAGCCAGACGCGAGGTCTGCCCCCATTTCGAACGACCGGAGACGATGAACTGGTCGACGACGATCTGCGCGCCGTTGATGAAGTCGCCGAATTGCGCCTCCCAGAGAACAAGAGCATCCGGGGCGGCGATCGAGTAGCCGTGCTCGAAAGCGAGTGCCGCGTACTCGGAAAGGGTGGAGTTGTAGACCTCGAAGGCCGCATCGGCAGTCGGGAGCTGCTGAAGCGGTGTATACGTCTCACCCGTCTCGGCGTCGTGGAGAACGGCGTGGCGATGCGAGAAGGTGCCGCGCTCCGTGTCCTGCCCCGACAGCCGTATGGGAATGCCTTCCTCGAGGAGCGATGCAAATGCGAGCGCCTCTGCCTGGCCCCAGTCGATTCCGCCCTCGCGGACCGCCTCGCGGCGACGTTCGAGCTGCTTCGCGAGCTTCGGATTCACCTGGAAGCCCTCGGGGAGACTCAGAAGCTGGTCGTTGAGCTCCAGCAGGCGCTCGGCCGGTACCGCCGTCACGACCGCCTCGCCCGTGTCCGTGCGACGACGAGGCTCTGCCGGGTGATGCTCGGGCGACGCGAAAGATGCACGGAGCTGGTCGTGGGTCTCGCGAAGCGCCTCGATGGTGCTCTCGAGCAGCTGTGTCGCCTCGTCTTCGCCGATTACTCCGTCCGCAACGAGGCGTGCCGCGTACGACTCCCGCACGGGTGCCTGGCCCTCGATCCGCTCTGCCATCAGCGGCTGGGTATACGCAGCTTCGTCCTGCTCGTTGTGTCCGAAGCGGCGATAGCCGACGAGGTCGATGACGAGGTCGTGGCCGAACTCCTCGCGGTAGGCGAGCGCGAGCCGGGTGGCTGCGAGCGCGGCCTCGGGATCGTCCGCGTTGACATGGACGATCGGGACATCGAAGCCCTTCGCCAGGTCGCTCGAGTACCGAGTCGAGCGACCCTCCGTCGGATCGGTGGTGAACCCGATCTGGTTGTTGGCGATGACGTGCAGCGTGCCACCGGTCGAGTAACCCTCGACCGAGTGGAGGTTGAACGTCTCGGCGACGACACCCTGGCCGGCGAACGAGGCATCTCCGTGAATCAGCACCGGAAGCGCCACCGTGGGGTCGTGGATGCCTGCGCCGCGCGAGCGGTCGGTCTGCTCGGCTCGTGCGAGTCCTTCCACCACCGGGTCGACTGCCTCGAGATGGCTCGGATTCGCGGCGAGCGTGACCTGCACGTCGCCCGCGTGCGTCGCGCGCGACTCGGAGGCGGCGAGGTGGTACTTGACGTCTCCCGTCCCTCCTTCCGGATCAGCGACGAGAGCGTCGATCGTCCGCTCACCTTCGAACTCGCGCAGGATCGACTCGTACGAGCGACCAACCGTGTGGGCAAGGACGTTCAACCGGCCGCGATGGGCGATACCGACCACGACCTCGTGCGCGCCGCCCGCTGCAGCGAGCTCGATCGCCTCGTCCAGCATCGGCACGAGCACGTCCAGGCCCTCGATCGAGAACTGCTTCTGCCCGATGAACGCGCGTCGCAGGTAGGTCTCGAAAGCCTCGACCTGCGCGAGTCGCACGAGGAGCGCCCGCCGCTGCTCGGCCGAGAGCGGCTGGCGGAAGCTTCCAGACTCGATCGCCCGCCTCAGCCACGCGCGCTCGGCATAGTCGGCGATGTGCTCGATCTCATACGCCACGGTCCCGCAGTAGACCTCGCGCAAGCGTGGGAGCGCATCGGCCAGCGTCTCGCCTGCGACGTGCACGCCTAGCAGGGAAGCCGGGATCTGGCTCTGGAGCTCCGGTGGGAGCGGACTCTCGAGCTCGCCCTCGTCGAGCGCGGGGTCACCGAGTGGCTCCGAGCCGAGCGGATCGAGCCGGGCGGCGAGATGACCGTGCGAGCGGATCGCGTCGACCAGCGCCATCGCCGACGCGACCGCCTGCAAGAGCACGAGATCGCCGGAAACTCTTGTACCAGTGTGCTGCAAGGACTCTCCGGGCGCGGGAGAGGCGATCGGCGCCTCGACGTCGGGTGCTTTCGAAGGAGACGGTTCGATCTCGGGCGCTTGAGCAGGCCGCGCTTCGATCGGAGACTGCGTCGCCACCGCCGACGTTACCGATGTCGCGGGACCAGAGATGGCAGCCGCGCCGTTTCCGTCCGTCACGTCATCGACAGCCATGTCGCCGTCGTCTGCACCCTCGAAGAGCTCACGCCAGGCGGGATCGACGGCCTCCGGGTTCTCGAGGTATTGCTCGAGGAGAAGACCGATGTACCCGGCGTTCAGACCTGTGGGCTCCGATCGGGTTGCCACACTCTTCGTTGTACCAGGGTTGGCGCGCCGACTCGCTAGTACAGCGGAGTGTCCGTGGAAATCGCGATCACCATGCCGAAGAAGAACGCAATCCCCGAGGCCAGCACTGCCATCGCCGCGAGCGTTCGGTGTGTCGTGGTCATCCTCGCCGCCACCAGAGCGACGAGGATCGCGGCAGGAGCGAGCAACCCGGGGTGGCGGACGAGAGCGATTCCCGACAGCGCGAACGAGAAGGCGCAGAGAAAACCGGCCACCCGGTCACGATCCGCCCGGCGATGCTCGATGACGCTCACGCCGAGACTCCGACACGAGGCCGTTGCGTCGGTCGGATGGGGCTGCGTCCTCGGCGACGGCTCGATCGGCGACGCTGAGACTCATCCCAGCCGCATGGGATCAGAGGGACGAGCGCATGAACCGTCTCCGGCCCCTCGTCCGAACGGGGTTCGGCACGAATCGCCCACAAGACCACGGCGCAGAGGTACACGATCGGAATCTTCAACACGACCAGCATGAAGATCGCTTCCCACACGGAGACGGACACGGGGCGCAGTGTACGCCACGTCTCGTCGTCCATTCAGGCCAGGTCCTTACACGACCCTCATACTCGAGCCGCTACGGTGGCTCGGCCACTTTTGCAGGTGAATTGCCGCCACGCACGCCCAACGTAAAGGAGATCTCTTGAGACGCATCGTCCGCCTCGTCTTCGCCTTGTGCGTACTCACCGCGCTCACCGCCCCGGCCGCGATGGCGGCCGAGAGGATGTGGGTCGGGTTCCACGACGATCCCAGCTTTCGCTGGGTGAACAATCGAGCCACGCGGATCAAGTCCTCGGCCGAGGCGGGCTCGACGATCATGCGCCTCCTCGTCCAGTGGAACCTCGCAGCGCCCCGGCGGCCCGCGGACGCGTCGGATCCCTTCGATCCGGCGTACGTATTCAGTGACATCGACGAGGCTCTCCGGACCGCTCAGGAGCACGATCAGGAGGTCGTCTTGACGATCTCAGGGACGCCTCGCTGGGCCAACGGCGGCAAGAGCCCGAACGTGATGCCGACGAGGCTCGCCGATTTTACGGCCTTTGCGCGGGCGATCTCGTCGCGCTACTCGGGCCGGAACAACGGCTACCCGTTCGTTCGCTTCTGGTCCGTGTGGAACGAACCCAATTTGCAGTTGTTCCTCGCCCCGCAATTCAATGCACGTGGGCAGTCGGTCGCCCCCGCGAACTACGCGAAGCTCTACGCGGCTGCCTATGCGGGCATCAAGGCCGGAAACTCCCGCGCGCTCATCGCGATCGGCGAGACCTCGGCGCGCGGCAGCGACAAGGCGCTGGGCCTGCGCCCGACGCACTCGCCGGGCAAGTTCGCGGAGCTCGTCGCTAAGGCAAATCCGAGACTCAAGTTCGATGCGTGGTCGCACCACCCGTACCCGTTCAACCCCAACTCGCCCCCGTCGCAGGTCGTGAAGTGGCCGAACGTCTCACTCGCGTCGCTCCCGCGCTTCAACTCGAGCCTGAAGACGTGGTTCAAGCGCACGTCGGTGCCGATCTGGATCACGGAGTACGGGCACCAGACGAAGCCGCCGGACGCGTTCGGCGTCTCCTACGGCAGGCAGGCCGCCTATATCCGGCAGTCGATCAACATGGCCAGGAAGCTCCCCTTCGTGGACATGTTCATCTGGTTCGTGTTCCAGGACGACCCGGGGCAGCCCTGGGAGTCCGGCCTCTACACCGCGGGGGGTGCCGCGAAAGGCTCCTCGCCGAACCGCTTCTCGGCTGCTGCAAGACCGCTGGATGCCCGAAACGGCGTGTTTCAGTTCAAGAACGGGACGACAACCCCGCTCGTGACGCTGTACACGCGACGGTATTGCGTCGGCGACACGACCGGGACTCCGATCGGGATGACCTGGCGGGTCTTCCGAGCCGGGAGGTTGATCGCGGTCGGTCAGCAGACGTCGGCCCTGCGGCAGGACTGCTCCATCACCGCCCGGCTCCGGTTCAGGGTCGTGAAGGGCCAGACCTATCGCGCGACGTTCGACCTCAACAGCTTCGATCTCGGCCTGATGAGACGAGAGCTGACGATCCGCGGCACGTAGCGCGGACTCCGTTCGTTCATGGGCCGGGCATGCCCGGCCCATGAAGTGCACTAAGGCTCCCAGCGAAGGACTTGCATCCCTTCCCACCACTGGGGAGAACCTCTGTCTTTCCCGTCGACGGAGAGAATCCGGCGGGCTCGAGGCTGCTCCGCCAGGTAGGCGTCCATCGCCCGGCTGACGTCGGTCCAGTCGGTGTCGTCGACGATCAGGAGCGCACCGGGAGCAAGGAAGGGCTCCGCGACTCGAAGCCCCCCGAGCTGGGCCTCGTAGGTGTGGAGCGCGTCGTAGTACCAAACTCCGACCTGCGTGTCGCCGAGCGCACCCTCGCGAACGAGCTCGAAGACGTCGCCGAGGAGGAGCTCGGGTCGCAGTAGGCCGAAGTGCTCGAGGTTGGCCTCGACCTTCTCGATCGTCGCGTCGCGAAATGCGAAGCTGTCGATCCCGACGAACCGGCGACCTTCGTTGCCGAGCATCGCCGCGACAAGGCTCGCTCCGTGGTAGACACCGACCTCGACGTACGCCTCGTCGCTGCCGAGACAGGTGGCTGCCAGGTTGAGGAGCGCGAGGTTGTTCTCCTTCGCCAGATTCTCGATGCGCTCGGCGACCGGGGCGAACCTGCGCTCGCGCGGGTGCTCGGACTGCGGGAAGTCTTCGAAGAGCGCTGGAAGCTCTCGGAGGAAGCGGTCGGCGTCCACGCGCGGAGCATAGAGACGGATCGGGGTCAGACCCTTGGGTCACCCCTCGACGGATGGGGTCAGACCCGTGGGGTCAGACCCCTTGACGGATTGAGGTCAGACTCTAGGGTCTGACCCCGTTTCTTCTACAGGTGACTGGTCACGCCGGCGAGGCTGGGCTCCTCATCCGGCGGCTCGTACCAGGAGAGCGCGTACTTCCCGTCGTCGAGATCGTGCGCGAGCTTCGAGAGCTTGAGCGGCCGGAAGGTGTCACACATCACCGCGAGCTCGGTCGTCTCCGTGACGCCGAGCGCCTTCTCGGCGAGACCCGGCTGCGGACCGTGCGGGAGCCCGGAGGGATGCAGTGTGATCGCGCCGACGGAGATCCCCTTGCGCGAGCCGAAGTTGCCGGAGACGTAATAGATCATCTCCTCCGACTGCAGGTTCGAGTGGTGGTACGGCAGCGGGACCGCGTCCGGGTCGAAGTCGAGCTTCCGCGGGCAGAACGAGCAGATGACGAAGTTCGGGCCCTGGAACGTCTGATGCGACGGCGGAGGCTGGTGGATGCGGCCCGTGATCGGCTCGAAATCGTGGATCGAGAATGTCCACGGGTACAGGTACCCGTCCCATCCGACGACGTCGAAGGGGTGGTAGTCGAGAACGTACTCCTGGTAGCCGCCGCGCACGCGAACCTTGACGAGGGAGTCGTCTCGGTTGCGATGCGTCTTGAGCTCGGCGGGCGGGTGTATGTCGCGGTGGTAGTACGGCGCTCCCTCGAGAATCTGGCCGTATTGGTTTCGGTAGCGCCTGGGAATCTCGATCAGGCCCGGGGTCTCGAAGACGAGGTGACGCTGCGGGCCGTCTGGTGCGAAGCGATACGTCGTACCTCGGGGAATGACCAGATAGTCCCCGTCCTTGTACGGCACGTCGCCGAAGACGGTCTCGAGGGTTCCTGCTCCCTCGTGGACGAAGATGACCTCGTCGCCCTCGCCGTTTCGGAAGAAGTAGTCCATCGAGGAGTCCGGACGGCAGAGCGAGATCTCGACATCCGAGTTCCACATCAGCGTGCGCCGGCCGGAGATCTCGTCGCCCTTGGGGTCGACCTCGTACGTGGTCAGGAGCCGGTGCGCGTGGGTGTCGGGCACCCATTCCTCGCGCTCGATCGGAGTGAAGTCGCCGAGCTCCTTCACTCGACAAGGCGAGAAAAGATGGTAGAGGATCGACTCGTTTCCGGTGAACCCCTCGAGCCCCATCACCTCTTCGGTGAGCAGAGCTCCGTTCTCTCGGAAGACGATGTGACGCTTGCGCGGAACGTCCCCGCGGCGCTGATAGAAGGGCATGGCGGTCCCTTTCGGAGTCGTTTCGGACAGATCCAGACTACTCTGAGC
>Ga0136633_1003227_pt1 | contig 10815 bp, 7 predicted proteins | sample AntDrymeUQ832206_2_FD_105494 | JGI IMG/M metagenome (GOLD analysis project Ga0136633, IMG submission 105494) | Polar desert sand microbial communities from Dry Valleys, Antarctica - metaG UQ83 (22.06) | ecosystem: Environmental > Terrestrial > Soil > Desert | place: Antarctica: Dry Valley...
CAGTTCAGCGTGCGGCGACGTGGACGGCTCGGTAGCCGCGGAGTACGAAGTGCTCGCGGTGGACGGGCTCCTCGGTGAGCACGAGGGTGGGGAACCGCTGCGTGAGCTTCTTGAACACCTCTTGGCCCTCGAGGCGGGCCAGCGCCGCGCCCAGGCAGTAGTGGGCGCCCTGGCTGAAGGTGAGGTGGTGGTTGTCCGCTCGGGTGATGTCGAGGCGATCGGGGTCCGGGAAGCGCTCCGGGTCGCGGTTGGCGGCGGCCAGCAGCGTCACCAAGCCCTGACCGGGCTCGACGGTGACATCGCCGATGGTCGTGGGGACCGTGGCCGTGCGTCCCGTGAGGTGCACCGGCCCGTCGAAGCGCAGCACCTCCTCCACGGTACCGGGCGCCAGCGACGGGTCAGCGACGAGGCGGTCCCACTGATCTCGCTGGCGCAGGAGCGCCACCGTGCCGTTGCCGATCAGGTTCATGGTGGTCTCGTGGCCGGCCACGAACAGCAGCATGACGGTCGATCGCAGCTCCTCCTCCGAGAGGCGATCGCCCTCCTCCTCGGCGGCGAGCAGGGCGGACAAGAGATCGTCACGCGGCGCCGCCCGCCGTTCCTCGAAGATGCCGTTGAGGTAGTTGACGAGCTGCATGAAGGCCATCACGCCGCGCTGAATGGTGGCGTCGTCGAGGTCGGCGTCGAGCATGCGGGAGGCGTCCGAGCTCCATGGACCGAAGAGGTGGCGGTCCTCGGCCGGAATGCCGAGCAGCTCGCAGATGACGGTCACGGGGAGCGGGAAGCCGAGCGTCGAGATCAGGTCGAAGCCCGATGCATCGACCTCATCGAGCATGCCCGCGGCGAGCTCCGCCACGTGCGGACGGAGCTGCTCCATGGTGCGCGGGGTGAAGGCCTTGCTGACCAGCTTGCGCAGGCGGGTGTGATCGGGCGGATCCATGAGGAGCATCGTGCGGGGGCGCTCCATGCCCTCACCGAACTCCATGAACGGGATCTCGATGCGTCGACTCTCCGGGTCGGAGCTCATGGTTGGGTCTCGCAGGATGCGCTCGCAGTCCTCCCAGCGGGTGAAGACGTACTCGTCCCATTCGGGGATGGAGAGGATCGGGGTGGCGGCGCGCATCCGGTGGTAGTGAGGGTGCGGGTCGGGCCACTCCTCCGGCGGCACCAGCTGCGGTGCCGGCGGTCGGACGGGCTTGGTCGGATCCATCGTCTCCCCCATGGTCCGGACGCTACCGCCGGTACGGACTTCGAGCCCTCCCTGGCTCGCAAGTACCCTGCCCGCCGTGACGACCATCCCGGAGAAGCCCACGCTGGAGGGGCTCGAGGCCAAGTGGGCGGCGCGCTGGGAGGCCGACGGCACCTACCGCTTCGATCGCACGAAGACCCGCGCCGAGGTGTTCTCGATCGACACGCCCCCGCCCACCGTCAGCGGCACCCTGCATCCGGGGCACGTCTTCAGCTACACCCACACCGACCTCATCGCCCGCTACCAGCGCATGCGCGGCAAGGAGGTCTTCTACCCCATGGGCTGGGACGACAACGGCCTCAACGTAGAGCGTCGCGTCCAGCTCCTCACCGGCACGATCGTGGATCCGACGCTGCCCTACGACCCCAACTTCGTGCGTCCCGAGGCGGTCGATAAGAAGGCTCGCGCCGTCGCCATCAGCCGCCCCAACTTCATCGAGCTGTGCGAGGAGGTGGTGCCAGAGTTCGAGGCGGCCTACCACGACCTGTGGGCCAGCTTGGGCCTGTCGGTGGACTGGGACCACACCTACACGACCATCGGCGCCAAGGCTGTCCGCACCTCGCAACGTGGCTTCCTGCGCTTGGCGGCGCGCGACCTCGCATATCGGAGCGAGTCGCCCACGCTCTGGGACGTCGACATGAAGACCTCGGTGGCCCAAGCCGAGCTGGCCGACCGAGAGCTGCCTGGTGCCTACCACAAGCTCGTGTTCGCCGGCCCCGACGGATCCCCGCTGCTCATCGACACCACCCGACCCGAGCTGCTGCCGGCCTGCGTAGCTGTCGTCGCCCATCCCGATGACGAGCGCTTCCAACCCCTCTTCGGCCAGCGGGCCACCACGCCGCTGTTCGGGGTGTCCGTTCCCATCGTGGCCCACGAGCTGGCCGATCCCGAGAAGGGGACCGGCATCGCGATGATCTGCACGTTTGGCGACACCACCGACGTGACCTGGTGGCGCGAGCTGTCGCTGCCGGTGCGCGCCATCGTGCAGCGGGATGGCCGCCTCCGCCCCGTCACCTGGGGGGAGGCCGGCTGGGAGGCCACCGACCCGGCTGCCGCCCAGGTCGCCTACGACGAGCTGGCCGGCAAGACGGTGAAACAGGCCCAGGCCCGCATCGTCGAGCTCCTCACCGCCGGCGGGAAGCTCGACGGGGAGATCCGCCCGATCACCCACTCGGTGAAGTTCTGGGAGAACGGCAGCCGCCCCCTCGAGATCGTCACCAGCCAGCAGTGGTTCATCCGCTACCCCGACAAGGGCGAGATGCTGGCGCGGGGCCACGAGCTCGCCTGGTGGCCCGACTTCATGCGGGTGCGCTTCGAGAACTGGGTGAACGGCCTCATCGGCGACTGGAACATCACCCGCCAGCGGTTCTTCGGCGTGCCGTTCCCGGTCTGGTACCCGATCGACGGCGCTGGTGTGACTGACTTCCTCGCGCCCATCCTGGCCACCGAGGACGTACTCCCCATCGACCCAACCACCGACGTGCCCGCCGGCTACCACGAGGCGCAGCGCAACCAACCCGCGGGCTTCGCGGCCGACCCCGACGTGATGGATACGTGGGCCACGTCGTCGCTGTCGCCGCAGATCGTGTGTGGCTGGGAGGACGACCCCGACCTCTTCGAGCGCACCTTCCCGATGGACATGCGACCGCAGGCCCACGAGATCATCCGCACCTGGCTGTTCAGCTCCGTGGTGCGCAGCCACTACGAGCACGGGTGCCTACCGTGGGCGAACGCCGCCATCTCGGGCTTCATCGTCGACCCCGACCGCAAGAAGCTCTCGAAATCGGCCGGCAACATGCCCGACGACCCCGTCACCCTGGTCGAACGCCACGGCGCCGATGCTGTGCGCTACTGGTCGGCCAACGGACGCCCGGGCATGGACATGGCCTTCGATGAGGGCCAGATGAAGATCGGTCGCCGATTGGCCATCAAGCTGCTCAACGCCTCCAAGTTCACCCTCGGCATCGGCGCGCCGACCCCCGGAGCCGAGATCACCGAACCCCTCGATCGGGCCATGCTCATACACCTGGCCGCCCTGGTCGACGACGCCACTGGCGCCTTCGAGCGGTTCGACTACGCCAGGGCCCTCGAGCACACGGAGACCCACTTCTGGGCGTTCTGCAACGACTACCTGGAGCTGGTGAAGAATCGGGCCTACAGCGACGACGTGGCCGGCGCCACGTCCGCCAAGGCCGCTCTGGCCCGAGCACTGGAGACCCAGCTCAAGCTGTTCGCCCCGGTGCTGCCCTACGTCACCGAGGAGGTGTGGTCATGGTGGCGCCAGACTGACGGCAGCATCCACCGCGCCGTCTGGCCCGAGTCGGATCCCCTGCGGCTGGCGGCCGGCGACGACGCCGATCCGCTGGTGCTGACCGTCGCGGCTGACGTCCTCACCGAGGTGCGCCGAGCCAAGTCAGAGGCCAAGCAGTCAATGCGGGCGGACGTGGACCGTGTCGTCGTCACAGCCACGGCCGAGCGGATCGCCGCTCTGGAGCAGGCAGCGCAGGACGTGCAGGCGGCTGGTGTGGTCGCCGAGCTGGTGACCCAGGTCGGCGACGCCTTCGCCGTCGAGGTGACTCTCTCGCCGATGACCTGAGCACGAGTGCTCAGGTCAAGACCCTCCCGGTCGCTTCCGAACGGCCCGCGGCTTGGTGGGTGCGATCAACATCGGTGAGATCTGCGGCGCCGGCACCCCCGCTTCGTCGAGGGCCCGCTTCACCCGGGCCCGAAGTTCGCGGAGCACGGGCAGGCGGGCGGCGGGCAGCGTCTGGAGGATCACCTGGATGGTGATGCCGTCGGCTGTGATGGCTTCCAGCCCCACCAGCTCGGGCTCCTGCAGCACCCGGCTTGACCAGTCGGGGTCGTTCCACAGCTCGTCGGCGGCGTCCTTGACCACCTGGAGGGCTTGGTCGACGTTGGCGGTGGGGCCCACCATGACGTCGAGCAGCGCGCGTCCCCACTGCAGGCTCCTGTTGCCGACGCGGACGATCTGCCCGTTGGGCACATGCCAGACGGTGCCGTCGGCATCGCGCAGGCGGGTCGTGCGCAGCGACACGGCCTCGACGGTGCCGACGACCGGCATGCCCGCCAACTCACCGGCGTCGACCAGGTCGCCCACGCCGTACTGGTCCTCGATGAGGATGAAGATGCCAGCCAGGAAGTCCTTGACCAGGCTCTGCGCGCCGAAGCCCAGCGCCAGGCCGACGATCCCGGCGCTGGCCACCAGCGGACCGAGGTTGATCCCAAGCTCGCCGAGGATGGTGATGACGGCGATGGTCCAAATTGCGAAACCGGCGAGTGAGCGCAGCACCACGCCCAGCGTGGCGGCCCGGGCGGCTGATCGCAGCGAGTAGCCCCCGGTGGCCAGCACACTCTCTGGCAGGCGCTGGCCGAGGGCCGTCTTGCGCAATCGGTGCTTGAGGCGGCGGGCCGGTGGCTGCTCGCCGGCGAGGGTCCGCTCGAACCGATGGATCACTCGTTCGACGAGCTGGCGAACCACCAGCGCCACCACGACGATCAGGAGGATGGTCAGCGGCTTGGCGAACACGATGTCGGCCGCCTCAGCCAAGCCGCGGGAACCGGTGCGATCGAGTACCTCCCGACAGATGAACGATGCGTCTGCGCCGCACGCGACCTGGAGGACATCGGGATCGACCTGTCCGAACAGCACGGGGGCTGACCCTACCGGCGGAGGACTGCTCGGCCTCCCCTAGGCTCGCCCCGATGACGACCCACGCACCCGGCACCGAGGTGACCGCCGACCCGTCGGTGTCCGATCAGCCCTACGAACCGCCGCTGCCGGTGCCGGCCACGACCGCTGTGCCGGTGCCGCCCGACTCCCGTGGCTACCGCGCGAAGCGCAAGCTGCTCGGTGAGCCGCTCCATAGCGACGAGCTCGATGACCAGCGGTTGGGCAAGCCCTCAGGGTTGGCCATCATGGCGTCGGACAACCTCTCGTCGAGCGCCTACGCCACCGAGGAGATGCTCCACGTCCTGATCCCGGCCGTCGGTCTGGCCGCCTTCTCGCTGCTGATGCCGCTGACCGCCGCCCTGATGCTCATGCTCGGGCTGCTCATCCTCTCCTACCGACAGACGATCAAGGCCTATCCATCCTCGGGTGGCGCCTACCTGGTCACGCGGGACGCCTTCGGCATCGTGCCCGCCCAGGTGGCGGGAGCGGCCTTGCTGGTCGGCTACCTCCTCACCGTCGCCGTGTCGGTGTCCGCCGGCGCCGCCGCCCTCATCTCCGTGTTCGAGGGGTTGTCCCCCTACCGGGTGCCCATCGCCCTCGTGTTCATCGTCCTGGTGATGTACGGGAACCTGCGCGGCATCCGCGAGTCGGGGAAGCTGTTCGCCGTCCCCACCTACTTCTTCATGGTCAACGTGGCTGTGCTCCTCGGCTACGGGCTCGTCCGCCACCTCGGTGGCGACCTGACGGCCCTCGACCACGATGCCGAGGGCACCCTGCGCCTCGGCAACGCCGCCGCCGACGCCGGGCTCTACATGGGGGCCGGTGCCTTCCTCCTCGCCAAGACGTTCGCCTCCGGTGGGGCGGCTGTCACCGGGGTCGAGGCCATCTCCAACGGCGTCAGCTCCTTCCGCGAGCCCGCCTGGAAGAACGCCAGCCAGACGCTCGTCTACATGGGCGCCGGCCTGGCCGTGATGTTCCTCGGCATCACGCTCCTGGCCGCCCAGATCGAGGTCATCCCGTTCGAGGACGGCACGCCGACGGTGCTGGCCCAGATCGGGGAGGCGGTCTACGGCCCCGGGACGATCGGCGAGCTCCTCACGTACTCCCTGCAGGGCGCCACCCTCCTCATCCTCGTGCTGGCCGCCAACACCGGCTTCGCCGGCTTCCCCGCCCTGGCCAGCTTCCAGGCTCGCGACAGCTTCCTGCCCCGCCAGCTGACGCGACGTGGCCATCGCCTCGTCTACTCCAACGGCATCCTCGCCCTGGCCGCCACCGCCGCCATCCTCGTGGTGGTGACCAACGCGGCGGTGACCCGCCTGATCCCGCTGTACGCCATCGGCGTGTTCATCGGCTTCACGCTCTCCCAGGCGGGCATGACCCGTCATCACCAGCGCCACAAGGCGTCTGGCTGGCGCAAGGGCTTCGCCATCAACGGCCTCGGCGCCGTGATCTCGGCCGCCGTGGTCCTGATCGTCACCGTCACAAAGTTCACCGCCGGCGCGTGGGTGATGGTCGTCGCCATGCCCCTGTTCGTGCTCCTGCTGCTCCGGTTGAATCGTCAGTACACGCGCGAGGCCGTGCTGCTCGAGACCGACGTACCCGCCGCCGCCACCGCACCGATCCTGCGGCGCCACGTCGTGCTCGTGTTCGTGGACCGGCTCGACATGGCGTCGGCTCGCGCCATCCAGTACGCCCGAACCCTGACGCCCGACGAGCTGCGGGCTGTGCACTTCGCCATCGACGAGGCCAAGGCGCAGGAGCTGGCGGAGACGTGGGCCCAGACCGGTCTGCAGCGGGTGCCCCTCGAGCTGGTCGAGTGCCCCGACCGGCGCCTCACGCGGGCCGCCGTGGAGTGCGTGGTCCGGGAGCTGGCTGATGGTGAGACCGAGGTGTCGGTGCTGCTGCCCGACCGCAAGTATCGCGGCATCTGGCAACGGTTCCTCCACGACAAGACGGCCGACGGCATCCTCGAACAGCTCTCACGGCTTCCTCATGCCAACGTCACGACGGTGCCGTTCCACCTCGACTCGATCGACATGGAGAAGGTGCCACTTTCGGCCATTGTCACCCGACGATCGGCCCCAGAAGGCGCCGGTCGCACGGTGGTCACCCCGGAACCGACCGCGGGGGACGCGGACAACACGATGACCTCCGGAGTACCCGGGTGCATCCCGATCATCGACGCCAAGTGGCGGCACCGGGTGAAGGTGGCGGGCCGCGTGCGTTCGGTGCGGGTCGCGGCCCAGCACGACGCCCCCACCCTCGAGCTGATCCTCGTCGACGGCTCGGCATCGATCTCGGTGATCTTCCTCGGGCGGCGGGGCGTGGCGGGCGTCGGCGTCGGCACCCGCATGGCCGTCGAGGGGACGGTCGGCGTCCACAAGACGCGCCTGGCCATCCTGAACCCCAGCTACCAGCTGCTCGGCTAGCACCGCTAGGGCTAGTCGCCGACGCGCCTCGCGTCCTCTACGAGGTTGATCTGGTAGAGGACCTCGTCGAGCTTGTCGCCGGCTTCGATGGCGCCGTAGCGCTGCGGGTCGTCGGACGTGATGCAAGACGGGAGCGGCGACAGGATCGTCCAGGGCGTGGGGTGGCAGAACTGCACGACGCTGTAGCGCTCGCCGTGGAACGCGGGATCAGCTACCACCCGGTGGATGCCGGTGGGGATGATCCCGTTGGAGAGCTGCTCCAACATCATCCCGGTGTTGATGATCACCTGGCCCTCGGGCGCCACCGCATCGATCCATCCGTCCACCGTCTTCACCTGGAGCCCGGGGGCAGTGGCCCGAGGGAGGGCGGTGATGAGGTTGATGTCACCGTGCTCGCCGGCCCACACGTGGGCGCCGCCGGGGGCCTGAGCCATGGCCGGGTAGCGGATGGCCCGGGTGAGGGTGGAGCCGTGCGGCAGCATCGACTCGAACAGGTCCTCGTGGGCGCCGAGACCCACGGCGATGATGCGGAGGAACCGGCGCTGCAGGTCGTAGACGCGTTCGTGGAAGTGCATCAGCACCTTGGTGATGCCGGGCACGGCCGACTCTGGGAGCACCTGGTCCATGTAGCGGTGCGGGTACTTTCGCCGCAACGGGTGGCCGGCTGGGGGCTCCTCGCTCCAGTTGAGCATCTCCTTCCAGTCGGGCACGTCGGCCGAGGCCGCCGTCTCCACGAGGAGACCGGTGTAGCCCGTCTGCCCGTTCGATCCGGGGGCGACGAAGCTCGTCTTGGTGTCCTGGTCGAGCGAGAAGAACTCGGCCAGCATGGCGTAGGCCTCGTCGATCAGCTCCTCGGCCACGTCGTGGCTCGTGTACACAAACCCGGTGGCCAGGCTGCGGCGCACACCGTCGACGACGGCAGCCCGGGCGCTGGCATCACCCTGCTCGAATCGGAGGAGGTCGACCTCGAGGATCTCGGCCATCGGCCGAAACTACAGCGACGGCCGGTGACGTCCCAGAGATCGCCGAGACGTCCTGGTCCCATTTCTCGCAGTACCGATCGTCCTCCGAGAGCATCCGACCTTCCGAGACACCATCGCCATGGGGACGGCTACGCCCTCCCACCATGCCGATCCGGCACCGGCTGACCCGAAGGCTCCGCCGCTCCGATCTCGCCAGGGTGGAGTGAGCCTCCAACAACGGCCCGTAGGAGACCCGCTGGCGCGCCACGTTGAGCAGTTCCTCGCTCATGCATCGGCAGGTAGTGAGGTGTCGGCATTCATCCGCTGACAATGGGTAGAGGACTGGTGTCGTGAGCCATTCCCCGTGAGCCGTCCCCCAGTGCGCATGAGCAGCTCTCCGAGTTGATCGGTGCCTACGCGCTCGGGGCGGTCAGCGGGTCGGAACGGGCCGCGGTCGACGCGCACTTGGTGACGTGCGAGATCTGCCAAACCGAACTCGCGTCGCACGGTCCGGCGGTCGCCAACCTGCAACTCGCTGCGGAGGGCGCCGAGCCATCTGCCCTCCTCGACCGGCTTGGTGTCGCGGCGCCCGCGGGTCGGTCCGGTCGCATGCGGGCCTAACAGGTCGTGACAGCCGCGCTCACGGTGTTGGTGCTCGCGCTAGGAGCAGCCGCTCTGCTTCGCCAGCGAGATGACCAAGCAGTGCGCGATCGTCTGGCGGCCGCAGAGCACCGTCTCGCGCTGCTCGATGTTGCCAACCAGCCGGGCGCAGAGGATCCGGTTGTCTGGCACCGACCGCTTCGTCGATCTGGTGGTCCTCCCGAATGGGCGGGGCGTGCTCTGGAGCGACAACCTCACACCCATCGTCGACGGGGGGACCTACCAGTTCTGGGTCGAGGTCCATGGCGCCCTCGTCGCGACGACCGACCTTGGTCGCGACCCCCGCATCGTCGCGGTTTCCATCCCGGCGGATGCCCTCAAGCTGGTGATCACCGAGAGCCGGAAGGGCGACCCAAGGCCCACCGATCGGCAGGCAGTTTCGGGATCACGAGATCCGGGGTAGGGGAGTGGCCGATGTTGCACGAGCACTCGCAGCCAGATTTCGATCCAGCGCCATCAACGGACGCGGACCGTCACCGGGGAGCGATGCTCGCGATGGCTGCGCGCCTGGTGGGCCGGGATCACGCCGAGGATGTCGTGCAGGACGTCCTGCTTCGCTACGGCTCAGGGGCTCAACGGTTCGACGCCACGAGGGGGTCGCTCGAGGGGTATCTCGTGATGGCGACTCGAAGCCGAGCCATCGACGTGCTTCGCTCGGAGCAGTCGAGACTTCGACGACAGACCCAGGCAGTTCGGCATGGAAGCGTGCCAACGGCGGATTGGAACGCGGTGCAGCGCGACCTCTCTGAGCGTCTGGTCGCCGTGATGGGGATGTTGCCGGAAGGCGAGCGAGAGGCCATCGCGCTGGCGTACTTCGGTGGGCTCTCCTATCGGCAGGTTGCGGAGTGGCTCGCGCTTCCGGAGGGCACCGTGAAGTCACGGATACGCACCGGCCTCGCCCGGATGCGAGTCATGCTCGAAGCGCTCGCAGCCGAAGACTGACGCGCCGCTCGGATCTCGAGATCGGAGTGAGCAGCCACTCGGTCGTCGGACCGTGAACCCGAGCTCGGGCGAGCCAGGGTCGGCCGGGCGAGCCCAGGCGATGACCGCGGCGTACAGGCGGCCCACCGCGTTGCGAAGGCGAGCGCCTTCTCCATCCTCGATTCCAAGGTATGGAGCCTCCGCGGATACCAGGGGGATCCGATCCACGACGCTGGCAGCTGCATGGGTGCCATGGCCAGCCCCGCAGATGCTCGGGGCTGGCCATAGCGATCGGGGTGTCCGGTCGTCCTAGCTGGGGGCGAGCGAGTCGTCCGTGGTGGCGAACACGTCCGGCACGGGGTATTCGCCGAGGGCGAAGTGCAGGATGGCGGCGTGCTGCCGTTCGATGGGCAGGATGGAGCCGACCAGGTCGATGGCCGCCTTGCTCTCGAGCTTGGGCAGCACCTCGAGGTAGGTGGCGGCGGCCTGGAGCTCGAGGGTCAGGGCGAGTCGGGCCAAGCCCTCCACGTCCGTGACCTCGGCGAAGGCCTCGAGCACGGTCGCCTCGATGTCCGGGTCGACCTCAGCGGTGATGCCACCGGCCGCTTCGGCCAGGGCATCGGAGGCGGCCTGGTGGTGCGCCTGGGCGGTGGTGGCGAACTCGGCCACGGCTGGGGGCACCTCACCGAGGGCACCGCTGGTGGCGGCGTCGAGGGCGGCGGTGTAGGTCTGGGCCGCGAGGAGCTCCAGCCCGGCGGCGAAGTTAGCGATAGCAGCGTCGCCCCCACCTGGCTCCTCCTCGGTCGTAGTGGTCGTCTCCTCTTTCCCTGCGGTGGTGCTGGTGTCGCCGGAACTGTCGTCGCTGCCACAGGCGGCGATGACGGCTCCGGCGGCGATGGCGCC
>Ga0136633_1003228_pt1 | contig 10808 bp, 9 predicted proteins | sample AntDrymeUQ832206_2_FD_105494 | JGI IMG/M metagenome (GOLD analysis project Ga0136633, IMG submission 105494) | Polar desert sand microbial communities from Dry Valleys, Antarctica - metaG UQ83 (22.06) | ecosystem: Environmental > Terrestrial > Soil > Desert | place: Antarctica: Dry Valley...
AGGATGCGCTGCTGCCGCACGTCGAGGACGGGACGATCGCCCTGATCGGCGCCACGACCGAGAACCCGTACTACGAGATCAACTCGCCGCTCCTGTCCCGCATGCGCGTCTACCGCCTGGAGCCGTTGGATGCCGATGCCGTCGGGCTGATCGTCGACCGCGCATTGGCCGATGCGGAGCGCGGCCTCGGCAGTCGCGTCCGGCTCTCGGCCGAGGCTCGGGCCACCCTCCTGGATCTCGCCGGCGGCGACGCCCGGAACGCGCTGAACACCCTGGAGGCCGCTGCCGCCGTGGTGGCCGAAGGCGTCGAGATCACCCCCGAGGGCGTTGCCGAGGCCGCCCAGCAGCGGCTCCTCGCCTACGACCGGGTGGGCGACCAGCACTACGAGGCCGCCTCGGCCTTCATCAAGTCGATGCGCGGCAACGACCCGGACGCGGCCCTCTACTGGTGCGCGTCCATGGTGGCGGCGGGGGAGGATCCGACATTCATCGCGCGGCGGATCGTGATCGCCGCGTCCGAGGACGTCGGCAACGCCGATCCGCGCGCGCTCCAGGTCGCGGTGGCGGCGATGCACGCCGTCGAGATGATCGGCCTGCCGGAGGCCCAGTACGCGCTGGCGCAGGCCGCCTCCTACGTGGCATCGGCGCCGAAGTCGAACCGCGCCGGCGCCGCCTACTTCGCCGCCCTCGCCGAGGTCGAGGAGCACGGCCGCCTGCCGGTTCCCCTTCACCTGCGCCCCGCGGCGCACCGCCGTCTCTCGCGCGAGTTCGGGTACGGCCGCGGCTACCTGAATCCTCACGAGTACGCCGATGCCGACGTGGACCAGGAGTACATGCCCGATGCCCTGGTCGGCCGCGTCTTCTACGAGCCGTCCGAGGAGGGGCTCGAGCTCAAGATCGGCGAGCGGCTCCAGCGCCTGCGGCGGCTGCGCCTCGAGGAGCGACGCAAGTCACGAGACCGTTGACGCTGATCCGGGCGGGGCGTATACCCGGATCATGAATCGGAGCGGGGTGCTTACGCTCGTCCGCGCTGGAGCGGTGGCCGTGGTGCTGGTGGCGATCGTCGCGCAGGCGATGGCGCTCGCGAACGCCAACGCGTTCAATCCGACGCGCTTCTTCGCATTCTTCACCATTCAGAGCAACATCGTCGGTGTGGTGGCGTTCGTGCTTGTGCTCCTGGCTCGCGGGAGACCTCGGACGCGTGGGCTGGAGCTGCTCCGCGGGGCGGCAGCGGTGTACCTGACCGTCACCTTCTTCGTCGTCATCTTCCTGCTGTCGGGCGTCGACGTGCAGCTCCAGCTCGGCTGGGTCGACTTCGTGCTCCACAAGTTCTTCCCGGTGGTCGTCGTGCTCGACTGGGTCGTCGATTCGCCCACGACTCGGCTGACCTACCGCGACACGCTGCTGTGGCTGGCGTATCCGATCGTCTGGACGGGACTCACGCTGGTCCGCGGTGCGCTCGACGGCTGGTACCCGTACCCTTTCCTCGATCCGGCCAACGGCGGATACGGCACGGTGGCGTTGACCGTCGTCGCCGTCATCGCGGGATTCTTCGTGCTTGCCGCCATCACGATCGCCATCGGCAACGCCCGTCGCACCTCGACGCGGGAGCCACAGCCTGCGAGCTGAGAGTCACGAGCTCGTGGCTCCAAACGCTCGCGTCGGCTCCGGCTTGGGGGACAGGACGGGCGGCTGCGGCTCGATATATCGCGCGAATCGCACGCGAGGGGCGCGCCGCGTGTCGTCTGCGCGATCAATCGAGTACAGAGCAGCGTGAGCGGTGCGCCGGCGTGCTGCTCGCGCAGGCCAGGCTCGATACATCGCGCATCCGCCGCACGGGAGGACGCTCCCGTGAACCTTGCTCGATCAATCGAGCACCGCACGCACGCCCCGAGGAGAAGGTCAGCCCGTGAGGCCGAGGGCTGAGAACGCGAGCCAGGCGACGAAGAGGAGCACCGCCATCAGTGCGGTCAGGATGCCGATGTTCCGCAGATCGCGCTCGACATAGTGGTACTCGGCGCGTTCGCGCGAGGAGAGCGTCGAGCCCACGCCGGCCGAGAGCGGTGCCGTCACGCGACGCGGCGGGTCCAGGGAGGTGGCCTCGCGGGCGTCGGGCGTGCCAACGGGCGGAACGGGGGCCGGCTCGGAGGGCCGCGGCGCGCGCGGGACGTTGCGCTGGCGTGCCTTGCGACTGGCCGCCTTTCCGGCTCGACGGGCCACTTGGAATACCTCGGCTGTGGGTCTGCATCGGCGCACGACGCGGTCGGTCGGGTGCCACGGGGCGGCTATGATACCGCCGAATTTCGATGTCCGACCTGAACCGCCTCCTCACCGAGAACCTTGGCCTGGCGTTCGGCGTCCTGGCGGCCCTGGTGCTGCTCCTCCTCATCGGCTTCATCGTCCAGAGCGCGCGGCTGGGCAGGGCGGTCCGAACCTACCGCGAGCTCGTCCGCGACGGGGAGGGTGGCACCCTCCACGACCGCCTGGTCGGAAGCGCCGAGCAGGCGGTCAAGGCGACCGACCGGATGCGCGAGATGGAGGCCATGCACCAGGTCATCGAAGCGCGGACGAGGCGCAGCCTGCAGCATATCGGCCTCGTTCGGTTCAACCCGTTCGAGGACACCGGGTCCGACCAGAGCTTCGCGATCGCCCTCCTCGACGACCAGCGCGACGGCATCGTCATGAGCAGCCTGCACGGACGCTCCAACACCCGCCTCTTCGCCAAGCCGGTGGCCGATGGCGCCTCGTCGCACAACCTGTCCGACGAGGAGGCGCAGGCGATCCGGATCGCGGTCGAGGGGACCCGGCCGGGGTGACGATCGGGGCGATCGACCCCGAGCAGCGGCGCGTGGCCGAGCGGCTCGTGCTCACGGCGCTGCGCCGATTTCACCGCGAGCAGCCGCTCTCGGTCGACCTGCGCATGGACGCTCTGGTCGCCCGCGTCGCGACCCTCGCACTGCGCCGGCCACCGAGCCGCCATCGGGGCGGAGCCGCGCTCGAGCTGGACGAGGCGGAGTTGCGGCGCGTCGTCGATGACCTCGTCGCGGCCGGCACGCTGGCGCGCAGCGGCCGCAGGATTCGCCTAGCCGACGCCGAGCCACGGATCGACCCGGAGATGGGCGAGCGAGTCGCCGTGCTCATGAGCGGCCTGCGCGCCTCGCGCGCGGCGCCACCACGCGTCGAGGGCATCGCCGCCCGGCTCGGGATTCCGCCGGCCGTGATCGACCAGCTGCGGGCAGGTGGCCAGCTGCGCCAGATCGCGCCCGGAATCGACTACCCGGCCGAGGTCTGGTCGGCGCTGCGGGCGAAGCTGGAGGGCCTCGGAGGCACCCTCACGATCGCCCGGGTGCGCGACGAGCTCCACACGTCGCGCCGCCACGCGGAAGCGATCCTCGCCGCTGTGGCTCAGCGAGCACCACCACCGCGGCGTCCGCGATCGCCACGCGACCGGCGAAGCGCCCGGTAGAGGCATCTTGGGGTCGACCCCTGCCCCTGGCGATGGGTCTCGTCCTTCTTGCGGCCGCTTGTCTCTCCGGAAACCCGGTGCCGTGCGATCCTCCCACGCCCATACGCGCTCAGCCATTCGCACCCGGACTGGTATGAGTCGAATGGGAGCATTGCGGACCCCGTGCCGTGCGGGCTGAGCGCGGCACGGGCCGGCGCGACTCGCAATTCATGCGCTTGCAGTCCGGCGGCGAATGACTGACCGGCGATCGCCGAGTTTGTGGCCATACCAGCCAGGGAGTGCGTACGTGACGTGGAACCCCGACCGACGCGTTGGCCACGAGCTCGAACGCAACGCGGCAGACGAAACGCGACAGACGAGGTGTCCGGTAAGCGGCTGATAACCACGGGGTGAATCGGTCCTCCGCTACCATCGACGGTATGCCGCCGGTGGTGCTCGCACCAGATCAGATCCCGTTCTTCGAGGAGCTGGCCGCGCCGGCTCGACCCCGCCGGCCGCACCTCCGGGTCCAGCCGCCGCTGCTCGCCGACCTGACCGCCCGCCAGCGCAGGGCGGTCACCCACGGGGCGGGCCCGCTCCTGATCGTTGCCGGCGCCGGTACCGGCAAGACGACGGTCATCACGCGCCGCATCGCCTGGCTCATCGCCGAGAAGCGCGCAGTGCCATCGGAGATCCTGGCGCTCACCTTCACCGACCGCGCCGCGGCCGAGATGGTCGATCGCGTCGACCGCCTCGTGCCGTACGGGCACAACGACGCTCGCATCAGCACATTCCACGCCTTCGGCGACCGGCTGCTTCGGGAGCACGCGCTCGAGGCGGGCCTGTCGGACCGCTCGACCGTGCTGAGCCGGGCGGAGCAGATCATCCTCCTGCGGGAGCACCTGTTCGAGCTGCCGCTGGACCGATACCGGCCGCTCGGGGACCCGACCCGCTTCCTGTCTGCGCTCGTGACGCTCATCGCAAGGCTTCGCGACGAGGACATCCCACCTGCCGCGTATCTCGGCGCCGCTGCCGAGCTCGAGCGGCGCGCTGCAGACGCTCCCGAGAACGAGGCGCTTGCCGAGGAAGCCGCCCGCCACGCCGAGCTGGCCGGTGCGTATGACGCCTACGAGCGCCTCATGCGGACGACCGACAGGCTCGACTTCGGCGACCAGGTGACCCTGGCCCTCCGCCTCCTGCGCGACCACCCGACCGTGCTGGAGGGGGAGCGGGCACGCTATCGGTACATCCTGGTCGACGAGTTCCAGGACACCAACCACGCCCAGTGGGAGATGGTGCGCCTTCTGGCCGAGCCGCACGGCAACGTCACGGTCGTGGGCGACGACGACCAGAGCATCTACCGCTTCCGCGGCGCGGCGCTCGGCAACATCCTCGGCTTCCGTGCCGCCTACCCGAAGGCGACGAGCGTCGTGCTGGTCGACAACTACCGCAGCCGGCAGCCGATCCTGGACGCGGCGCACCGGCTCATCGGGCACAACGACCCCGATCGCCTCGAGGCGCGCGAGGGAATCGACAAGCGTCTTCGGGCACGCCTGCGCTTCGACCGCCCGGAGCCGGCCTCCGGACCGATCGAGCTGCTCGGATTCTCGACCGGATCCGACGAGGCCGATGCCGTGGCCGACCGGATCGGCGCCTCCGTTCGCGCCGGGCGCCGTGCGGGAGAGCACGCCATCCTCGTGCGCGGCAACCGCGAGGCCGACCCATACCTGCGGGCGCTCAACATGGCTCGGATCCCGTGGCGATTCAGCGGCACGGCCGGGCTGTATCGGCAGCCGGAGGTTCGGGTCCTCATCAGCTTCCTGCGGGCCGTGAACGACCCCGACGACTCGGTCAGCCTGTACGACCTGGCCACCAGCGAGATCTTCGGCCTGGCCGCCGCGGACGTGACGTTGGCGCTGTCGAAGGCGCGCCGCCGCCGCAGCAGCCTGGCGGTCGCGCTCGCCGAGGCGGTCTCGGATCCGGAGCGCTCGCCGTTCAGCCTGCGCGCGATCCAGGTCGTGCAGCGGCTGCTGGCCAGCCTCGAGGCGCATCGGGCCATGAGCACGGGGAAGAGCAGCGGCGAGCTGCTCTACCACTTCATCTCGGCCAGCGGCTGGCTTGCCCGCCTGGCGCACGAGGGCCGCGAGACGGGGGAGGAGCGACTGGCCAACGTCGCGCGCTTCTTCGAGATCGTGCGGCGCCAGGGCGCCCTCCTGCGCGACGACCGCCTGCCGTTCCTCGTTGCTCAGCTCGACACGCTGATCGAGACCGGCGACGACCCATCGACCGCCGACGTCGACCTCGACGAGGGCGACGCGGTCCACGTGCTGACCTACCACAAGGCCAAGGGCCTCGAGTTCGGCGTGGTCTTCATGGTCGGCCTGGTCGACGACCGGATCCCCGGGCGCGACCGGCGCGACGCACTGCAGCCGCCCGACGCCCTGCTGAGCGCGCCGGCGCCCGATGCCGACCAGCACGTGGCCGAGGAGCGGCGGCTCTTCTACGTCGGCGTGACCCGCGCCCGGGAAGAGCTCGTGCTGACCTGGGCGCAGGACTACGGCCGACGCCGCTCGAAGGTGAGCCGATTCGTCAACGAGGCGCTCGACCTGCCGCCGGCCACGCCGGTCGAGGCGATTCGCCCGGCGCTCCTGGAGCAGTTGGCCCGGCACCAGGCCTCGCCGACGCAGCCCGCGCCGGCCGAGCCGCGGCCACAGCTCGGTGATCGCCCGCTGTCCCTGAGCTTCGGCCAGATCAACGACTACCTCGACTGCCCGGCCAAGTACAGGTACGCCCATGTCGTCCGCATCCCGACGCCGGCCTCGCACCAGATGGTCTACGGCAGGGCGCTCCACGCCGCCGTGCAGGCCTTCCACCGCCGCCAGCTGGCAGGCGCCGTCATGCCCCTGCCCGAGGTTCACGCCGCGCTCGACGCGAACTGGGAGTCGGTCGGCTTCCTGACCCGCGACCACGAGGAGGCACGTCGGGCCGCCGCGCACGAGGCGGTCGATCGCTTCTGGGAGGAGCAGCAGCGTGACCCGGCCCGCCCCACCGCCGTCGAGCGCGACTTCACCGTGGCGTTCGGGCGCGACCGGCTGCGGGGCCGCTACGACCGTGTCGACCGCGACGAGGCCGGCCGCGTGGTCATCACCGACTACAAGTCGAGCGACGTGCGCGACCTGCCGACCGCCAACCGACGCGCGCGCGAATCGCTCCAGCTCTCGATCTATGCGCTGGCCCACGAGGCGGAGTCCGGATCGCTTCCCGACGAGGTGGCGCTCCACTTCCTGGAGTCGGGCATCGTCGGTCGGGCCGCGCCGAACGAGCGGCGACTCGAGAAGGCCCAGGAGCAGCTGACCGTCGCGGCCGATGGGATTCGCGCGCGACGCTTCGAGGCCACGCCCGCCGCCATGCGCTGTGGCTACTGCCCGTTCCGCGAGATCTGTCCCGACGCGTCGCGGTGAGCGGCCGCCATCGGCTGACGGTCGCGATCCTCTTCCTGATCGGTGTCCTTGCCGTCGTCTTCCTCATCGGCATCGCCGGCCGCGCGTGCCCGGCGGAGACCGCCGCACAGCCCTGCCCGGACGCCGCGCGCAACCGGGCCGTGGTCGTGATTCTGGCCTCGGCCAGCGCCGTGCTGCTCCTGACGCCCTTCGCCTTCCTGGCCGAGGTCATGGCCCGGCGGCGCATCGTCTATCGTGGGGCGTGGGTTCGTGCCTCGCGGCGCGGCCTCCTGGTCGGCCTCGTCGTCGCCGCCCTCGCGGGGCTCCGGCTGGGCGGCGCGCTGAGCGTGCCGATCGGCATGTTCGTCATCATCCTCGCCGGCGTGGCCGAGTGGCTCGTTGCCCGGCGGGAGCACTAGCGCGGAGGAACGCATGGCCACGGGATCACGGGATCGGCTGGGCGAGGCGGTCGAGCGAGCCCTGCCCGACGCGCTCGAGCTGTCGCACCGCGTGCACGCGCACCCGGAGATCGCGTTCGAGGAGCGGCAGGCCGCCGCCTGGACCGCCGAGCTGCTCGAGCGGCACGGGTTCGAGGTGACGTCGCCCGCGGGCGGGCTCGAGACCGCGTTCGTCGCCCGCTGGAAGGGCAACGGGGAGGGTCCGGTCATCGCGCTTGCCGGCGAGTACGACGCCCTGCCGGAGGTCGGACACGGCTGCGGGCACAACCTCATGTGCTCGTCGAGCGCGGGCGCGGCCATCGCCGCGGCAACGACCCTTGGCCGTGACTTCGGCGGCGAGATCCGCTTCGTCGGTACCCCGGCGGAGGAGGCCGGCAACGGCAAGGCCCTGCTCATCGACGCCGGAATCTTCGACGACGTGGACGTCTGCCTCCAGATCCACCCGTCGGACCGCACCAATGCGGAGATCCACTGCCTGGCGATGATCGAGGTCAGCGTCACCTTCCATGGAACCCTGGCGCACGCCAGTGCCGACCCGTGGCTCGGCAAGAACGCGCTCGACGCGATCGTCCTGCTCTACACGATGATCGGCCAGTGGCGCCAGCACCTGAAGCCGGGTGAGCGCGTGCACGGGATCATCACGCACGGCGGTGCTGCCCCCAACATCGTGCCGGACCTGACGAGCGGTCGCTGGTACCTCCGCACCCCGATCGACGCCGACCTCGAGTCCATGGTCGAGCGCTTCCGGACGATGGCCGAGTCAGCCGCGGTCGCGACCGGCTGCACCGTTGAGCTCGCGGACGACGCCGCCACGCGCCTGCGTTCCATGCTGAACAACCCGACGCTGCTCGAGGTCTGGCGGCGCCACCTCGAAGCCGCCGGATGGGTCGATGGGCCGATCGATCCCAACGCCGGGAGCACCGACATGACGAACGTCAGCCACGTGGTGCCGACGATCCACCCGATGATGGCGATCGCGCCGGAGGGCACGCCGGGTCACAGCCGGGAGCTCGCGGCACACGCCGGCGGCGAGGATGGGGACCGCATGCTGCCGATTGCGATCCAGGTCCTCGCGGCATCGGCCGTGGAGCTCGTCGAGCGGCCAGAGCTGGTCGAGCGTGCCTGGAAGGACCTGGCCGAGCAGGGGGGCGGCCGACGGAGGAGAACGGCCTGAGCGACATCCTGGCCGGCCAGCCGGGCGACGCGGAGCTGCTGGCCGAGATCTACGACCTCGAGCACGACGCGATCGACGAGGACCTGGCGTTCTACCGCGAGTGGGCACGGCGCTCGCCCGGCGGCGTGATCGACCTCGGCTGCGGCTCGGGCAGGCTGTTCGAGGCGCTCCTGGCAGGCGGCGCGACGCGGATCGTCGGGATCGACGGGTCGCCCCCACTGCTGGCCCGGGCGACCGGGCGCATCGAGCGCCACGCGAGCCTGAGAGACGCGCGGGCCCGGGGACGCATCGAGCTGGTGCACGGCGACGTCCGCCGCGTCCGGCGGCCGGATCGGTTCGGGCTGGCGATCCTGGCCGGCGTCCTCTCGCATCTCGATGGGCCGGAGGACGCGCTGCGGGCCCTCAGCGCCGCTCGGCGGCTGCTCGAGCCCGACGGGACGCTGATCGTGGACGTGCTCGGCCCCGGCGGCCTGCCGCCCCACGACCTGCCGCTCAGCCTCGACTGGGAGCAGACGTGGGACGGACGGCGCATCGTGCGCAGGAGCCGGCTGGAGCGTCGCGAGACCCCGGAGGGGCTGCGCGTGGCCTACGCCACGCTCACGGACGTGGTGCGGGCCGATGGTACGATAGCGCGGCTGCCGGCCAGCTTCCGGCTCTGGTATCCGCCTGCGGCGGCGCTCGTCGCCCTCGCCGGCGAGGCGGAGCTGGCGGTCGTGGCGGTCTATGGGTCACATGACCTCGAGGCGCTCCACGATGACAGCGAACGGTGCATCATCGTGGCGCGGCCGAAGGTCGGTTGATCCGGAGACGGGGTGAGGATGGCAGGCGAACAGATCCGGCTCCTGGTGGTGGAGGACGTTCCACAGGTCGCGTCGCATGTCCGATCACTGCTCCAGGCGCAGTCGCAGATCAAGATGCTCGACGTGGTCACGTCCGGCGATCGTGCCGTGGGAAGTGTCGCCGAGCTCCGTCCCGACGTCGTGATCGTGGATGCCCTGCTCCAGGGCCGGGTGAGCGGCCAGCAGGTCGCCGAGCAGATCCGGCGCGCCGATCCGCAGGTCGGCGTCATCATGCTGACCGTCCCGCAGAACCCGGTGCGGGAGGACACGGAGCGCGGCATCGACGCCGTCCTGAAGATGCCGTTCACCGGCTTCGACCTGACCACCCTCATCCGCAAGGTCGGGGAGACGCGCGCCGTCGAATCGGCTCGTGCGGGCTCGCTCGTGGTCACGCTGTTCAGTCCGAAGGGCGGGGTCGGCCGCACCACGCTCGCGTACAACCTGGCGGTGGCGCTGGGCAAGGAGCACCGCGTGTGCCTCGTCGACGGCTCGCTCCAGTTCAGCGATCTCCGCGGCCTGCTGCGCGTGCCGGCCGTGGCGCCGAGCATCGTCAACCTGCCGACCGACCGGATCAAGGAGTCGGACCTGACCGACGTCGCCTGGCGCGATCCATCGGGCATCGACATCCTGCTGGCGCCGCCGCGCGTCGAGATGGCGGAGACGGTCACGACGCGCGACATCGAGAAGGTCCTCTCGCTGCTGCGCCAGCTCTACGAGTTCGTGATCATCGATACTCGCGCGGCCCTGTCCGACGACGTCCTCGTCTTCCTCGACTCGGCCGACCTCATCCTCCAGGTGCTCACCTACGACAGCATGGCCATCCGCAGCCTGACCATGGCGGCCGAGACGTTCAAGGCCATCGGCTACCCGCCCTCCAAGCTGGCCACGATCCTCAACCGATCGGACGCCTCCGGCGGCTTCGACAAGGCCGATGTGGAGCAGGCGCTGGGCGCCGCGATCGATTTCGAGGTCGTGTCCGACGGGCGGCTGGTGCTCTCGTCGAACAACGAGGGGCTCGCATTCGTCGCGTCCAACCCGGAGGCGCCGATCTCGCAGGGGGTCCTCCGCGTCGCCGAGTCGCTCGCGACCCAGCTCAAGGGGCGAACGCCGGCCCTGGTGAACCGCTGAGCCGCGAAGGGGCCGATCGGTACGACCCGCGCCCGATCGGCGTCTTCGACTCGGGCGTCGGCGGATTGACGGTCCTGTCGGAGCTGCATCGTCGCCTCCCGCACGAGCCGACCGTGTACCTGGGCGACAACGGCCGCGCGCCCTACGGTCCGCGATCGGCCGACGAGGTGCGACGGTTCACGCTCGAGGCCGTCGAGTGGTTCCTGGCCCAGGACGTGAAGCTCCTCGTGCTGGCCTGCAACACCGCCACCGCGCGCGCCCTGGATGTCGTCCGCGAGCGCTCGAGCGTGCCGGTCGTCGGAGTGGTGCGCCCGGGGGCAGTCG
>Ga0136633_1003229_pt1 | contig 10807 bp, 6 predicted proteins | sample AntDrymeUQ832206_2_FD_105494 | JGI IMG/M metagenome (GOLD analysis project Ga0136633, IMG submission 105494) | Polar desert sand microbial communities from Dry Valleys, Antarctica - metaG UQ83 (22.06) | ecosystem: Environmental > Terrestrial > Soil > Desert | place: Antarctica: Dry Valley...
AGCCAACGACGGACGGCCGAAAATGTCCACGTCACCCAGTTGACGTTCCCGGTGAGACCCACCAGCGACTGCATGGCCTGACCGGCCAGCACGACGGCCAGCACCAAGTCGGACACGGACATCTCGCCCGTCTGGACGCGGCCGGCTACTAGCGCGATGGCGGCGACGTAGCCCAATGCGAATACGACTCGGCCGGAGGTCTGCATGAGCGCGCCCTTGACCCGATGGTCGCGCTCCCACCGCTCCATCCCCTCGGAGACCTCGCGCTGACGGCGGATGACCTCGGGACCGAGGCCGAAGACCCGGAGCTCTTTGGCGGGAGCGACAGTCGTTCCGAGTTGGAGCCAGTCGTAGACCCGCCGCCAGTCGCCGGCGTGCTCGTCCAACACCCTCCAGCGGAGGCGCTCGGCCCGATGTCCGGCGAACAAACCCGGGATGGCGAGCAAGGGCAGAAACAACATCGCGGGATGTAGGCGGGCCAGCAGGATGATGCTCACTCCCACGCCGAACAGCAGCACCGCCATGTTCAGCAGCGCGGTCACCGACATAGAGAGAAGCCAGTGCTCCTGCTCGATGCGCTGAATCTTGTCGAGATTCTCGGGCCGTTCCAAGTGATCCAGCCCGGGTAGCCCGGCGATCTTGGCGAGGATGTCGCGGTCGACGAGGTGGGCAGTGCGTTCCTCCAGGATCTGCGTGACCTTCCAACCGATCTCGTCGAGAACGACGGTCGCCGCTATTGCCGCGGCCATCACCATGGCGGAAACCAGCGCCTGCGAAGAAGGCGCGTCCGGCCGCGCCGCGTCGACCAACGACGCAAGCGCCAAGGCGAAGACCGGCGGCGAGGCGGCGCCAGCGAAGCGGAGGGCCAGGCTCAAGGTCGCCCGTGCGGGATCGGCTTTGAACGCAATCGTCGCTACGGCGATGATCGGGCGGACGCGGTCACGCCAGGTCATCTCCCGCCAACCCCCGGCTTTGATGTCGAACTCACCCATGGCCGATCACCTCCTCCAAATGGTCGATGGGCACCTGGTCGTAACGGTCTGCCTGAAGGCGGAACGAAGCCGCGTACATGCCGTCGAGCGCGATGAGCTCGACGTGGGAGCCCTCCTCGACCACGCGGCCCTGGTCCAGCACGACGATGCGGTCGGCTCGGCGCACGGTCGAAAAACGGTGGGAGATCAAGACGGTTGTCGTCCCCCGCGTGACCTCGAGAAAGCGGTCGAACAGGTCGACCTCGGCCCGAACGTCGAGGTTTGCCGTGGGCTCGTCGAGTACCAAGATCCCAGAGCCCCCGGCCACGGCGAACAGGGCCCGCGCCAAGGCGATGCGCTGCCACTCCCCGCCAGACAGGTCGGTACCGCCGTCGTAACGACGGGTCAGAATGGTCTCCCACCCGTTGGAGAAGCCGGCGATCAATTCCGACGCGCCGGCCCGCTCCGCGGCCTGGTCCAGGCGATCGCGGTCCGCCAGATGCTCGACCGCGCCGTAGCCGACGTTCTCCGCCGCGCTCAGGAAGTACTTGGTGAAGTCCTGGAAGATGGCGGCCACCCGTCGTTGCCAAGCCATCGCGTCGAGCTCAGTGAGGGGGATCGAGTCGACGGTGATGCGGCCGGACGTCGGCTCGTAGAGACGAGCCAGGAGCTTGACGAGTGTGGTCTTGCCCGCCCCATTCGCGCCGACGATTGCCAGGCTCTTTCCCGCCGGTATCACGAGATCCAGCTCGCGATACAGCGGCTCGTCCGGCCGCGACGCGTAGTTGAACCCGACCTTCTCGAACCGAACCGCGTCGCGGGGCATCGACTCGGGGGAACGCGTGCCGGCCGACGCGAAGCGGGGCTGGGCCACGAGCTCCTCGGCCTTCTCGATGTGAGGCAGCACTGCGGCGCCGCTGGCCAGTCCCATCGTGTATTCGTCGGGGATCCCCAGGCGGGCCATGCCGAGCACCGACGGAGCGACCACCACAAGGTGCTCGGCGCGGAGCTCGCCGGAGCGCGCCGCTTGGACGATCACGTAGAAGACCAACACGTGGGCGACCAGCACCGCCACCAGAATCCCGATCTGCTTGAACCTCACGGCGCGCCGACGTCGCCATACGTCGCGCATGACGTCGTACCAACCCTGGCTGAACTGCTCGATGAGCCACCCGCCGAAACCGAAGATGCGGATCTCCTTGGCCGCCGTCGCCTCGAAGACCAGATGGCGCAGGTGCTCGGGGCGGCGCATGCGTTCGAAGGTGTCGCCCCACGCGTCTGACTGCGTCTGGCGCAGCACGTGGCCGAACCACCACCAGAGCAGCACGAGCGCGACCGCGAGCCACCAGCGAAAGCTGAACAACAGCGCCGCAGACCCGAGACCGACGACGCGGGTCGACGTGTACCCGAACACCGCGGTGGTGAAGGCGCCGGTGTCAGGCCAGTCCGTGCGGGCCGCGGGCCGCAAGGAGTCCAGGACCTCGGGATTCTCCAGGTGGGCGAGGCTGGCGATCCCCTGAGCGGTGGCGATCACCCGCTCGCGGCGGCGTCCGCTGACCCGGTGCTGGAAGCTCTCCACGAGCGCGCCCCGCAAGCCGGGCAACGCCTCGCTGATCACCAGGACCACAGCCATGGCGACGAGCGGCGCGGTGAGGCCCTCCCCCCCGGCCCGGGCACGGCCCACCAGCCACCCGGCGACAACGGCGAACGTCGCGGGCAGAAGGCCCTCGGCGATCGACATCGCCATCAGCAGGTTGGCCATGCCACGACCGGAACCCCAGATGAGGCTCAGCCCGAGAAGAGTCGAGCGCCGCGGCTTGAGCCACGGAATCTTCTCGGGCGCGTCCATGCCTCGAACCTAAAGGCCCGCTCCTGCTTTGGACGTCGAATTTCGCGCCGCGCGGGGGCGGCGACCCGCGGCTCAGCCTTCGACAGTCAGCCCGGCATTCCTGAACTCGGCTCTCCCATTGCCGTGCAGGCGCAGCGACAAGACAAGCTGGGTGGCTTCTTCGCCGACATCGATAGAAGCGCTGAGCTCCGACCAGTCGGCCTCAGCGTCGTCGCTCGTCTGTACCGCGCCGGAACAAGCCAGCACCAGATAGGCCTGGTCCCACAGACTCTCGGTCTCGGTGCGGGCCTCGGCGGTCACCGTCACTCGCTTACCGCGGTATGCCGTGGCATCGATCCGCTGCCTGACGCCACCGCTGCCGGTACGGAACCCTGTATCCGGGCGGCTGATGGCCGCCACGCCTTCCCGCACGCTGACTTGGTAGGCACCGGGCCGGTCTCCCCCGCCTGTCACGAGCCAGCCCTCGGTGTCCGCGGCAAAGTCCAAATTTGCCGGTTCGAGCGCCGCTCCGGTAACGCCGTCCGTCTCGTCGCGGCTCATGACGACCGTCGGGTTATAGGTCACCCCAGTGGACTTGTCGACGTAAACGACCACGTCGAAGGCCCCGAGCCACGCGCGGCTGAATGACCACTCCGACATCTCGCCGAACCAACCCGCGGTCAACGACCGTGACCGGCGCGCGGCCCTCAACCAGTCCCCAGCGGTCCCGTCGGCGGGAGGTTGCCGCAGATCGACCGCGACGAGTGGTTCACCCAACTGGGCAAGGGCGGCATCGACGGTGTCCTCGGGAGGGGGGCCGAACTCGCGATCCTTCAAGGCTCCGTCGCCGAGGAAGTCCCACATCTTCACGTACCCGCCGCCTAGGGCGAAGCCGATCACTCGTTGATCCGCGCCGAAGCGCTCCGCGAGATGCCAGCCCTGTGACTTGACGCTCGCCAGCTCGGGCGGCTCGTTCTCTGTCCCGCCCGGCGGCGGCGCTCCGCGGTTGGCCGGAATCTCCATGATGTGGCGGGCCACGTGGCCGTTGTGTGCCCAGACAATGAGCTTCTGATCGGGACCGGCTGCCTCGAGAAGACCGGCACAGTTTTCGGCCATGGTGATGTCCCGGTAGATCATCCACTCCCCGGCGGCGCCGGTGTGGATGAACTGGAACGCCGTACGGGCGTCCGCCAGCCCCAGGCGGGTCATGGCGAGCTGGCGACGGGAAGACATCGCCTCGTATGCCTCGCGGTTCGCATCGAGCTCGGCGATCGCAGACTCCAATGCTCGACCCAGGAAGTGGTAGTCGACTCCGTAGGTCAGCCGGATGATCGGCAACAACTCGGCCAACTTGGCGTCAACGGCTTGTGGGTCGACGGCGTGCAAATACTCGAGGTACTGCTGCACCGCCAGCGACGATCCGCCAACGTCGAAGCCGTGGAAATGCACTCTGCCGGATTCAGGCCGACCCTGGTTGTAGGCGCGCATCCAGCGGATCATCTCCAACACTTCCACCGTGTCCCACGTGTGGTAACTGGTGTGGGCGAGTGCGATGTTGGCGGCCTCGGGCGTATCGGGTCCTGCCCCCTGGACCCACTCATCCACCACGCGTCCACCGGCCAAGCTGGCCTCGATGGAGAACTCGGTGAAGCCCAAGTGCTCCACGAGGTACCGAATGAAGCGGTGCTTCAGCGTGAAGTATTCGGAGGTGCCGTGACTGGCCTCACCGAGGGAGACGACTCGGGCGTCGCCCACGACTTCCGCCAACCAACCGAGGTCACTCTCGTCGGGATCGGGGCGAGCCGTACGAAGAGAATGGGAGCGCGAGCGGAACCAGTCGACTACCTCCTGGGGGGCCGGGGCTTCGGATATACCCGGAGTCTCCGAAGTGATCGGCACTAGCGGTCGGCGTTACGAGCGCGTAGGGCGCGCTCCAATCTGTCCTTGGACTCCACCAGAACGCGGCGGGCGGAGGGGTCGATGTCGGAACGACTTAGGAGCCGATCGGCCATTTCCACGGTGACATCGTCGATGACGGTCATCGGGAACAGCATGGAGGTCAGACCGGTGGCTACGTCATGGTCGCGGTTGGCCCACACCTTGTCGAAGGCATCGGGGTACCGCTCCACGAACGGAACGAGGGCGTCCTCCTGCCCGACCTGGTGGAACCCCCCGCCCAATACGGCGCGCACCGTGATCACCGGCGCCTCGGTGTTGTCGACCGCCAGGTTCCACGCCTCCTCCTTGGCTTCCACCGACGGCCGCGCCGCGCGGGCGGCCAAGGCACGCCGCGCCCCGATGTCGGTCGCGTCCCTGGCCTTCTCCGCGTCGATCAGCTCGACCGCGTCGTCGGAACCGGCGCGCGCCGCGGCCATGACGATCGACCAACGCAGGTCGACGTCGATACCCAGCCCGGTTGGTACAGCGGCGCCTTCCAGCCACCCTCTCGCAATCGCCAGGTCTGCCGGCTGTTCGATGGATCCGATCCACGCGGCGGCCCAACGGGCCTGCGCGTCGCTCCCGGCCGCCGTTTTCTGCAGCAGATCCCATGCCGTGCGGGCCAGCTTCGCCCGATACGCCGGCACCTTGGCTGGGTCGCCATAACTGTGGGCCGCCGACGTCGCCTGCCCCAGGGTCTGCAACGCGATCCGGAGATCCGACTCGGCATGGACGTGGCTGGAGACGAGCTCCACGAACTGGCCGGTAGCCAGCTCGGCGTCCCGCACCATGTCCCAGGCGGCCGACCAACAGATGCTGCGCGTCAACTGGTCCTCGATGCCGGCCATGTGGTGCACGAGCGTCTCCATGGAGCGCGGGTCGAGGCGGACCTTGGCGTAGGCCAAGTCCCCATCGTTGACGACGGCGAGGTCGGCCGCCCTCTCGCCTTCCATCTCCTTCACCACGGTCTCGGCGCCGACGACGTCCAGCTCAACCCGCCGGTCGAGGCGCAGGAATCCGCCGGAGTTGGCGTTCGGCCCTTCCCCGGTCAACCGGTAGAGACCCACTGCGGCGCGGTGCGAACGCAGGGTCGGATAATCCTCGGCGGCTGATTGGCGGAGGACCACGGAGGTGTAGCGCTCTTCGTCGCCCTCGCCTTCGGTCTCCAACTCCAGCCGGAACGTGTTCACCCCCGAGGTCTCAAGCCATTCCTTGGACCACCCGTCGAGGCTCCGCCCGGATGGCCCCTCGAGGGCATCCAGGAAATCGGCGAGCGTGGCGTTGTCGAACTCGTGGCGGCGGAAGTAGCCCCGCAGCGCCTCCTCGAACGGCTCGCGGCCGACCCACGCGGCCAACTGCCGCAACACCGATGCTCCCTTGTTGTAGGTGATGCCGTCGAAGTGCAACTTGAGCGAGTCGGTATCGACGATGTCAGCCGATATGGGGTGGGTGCTCGGTAGCTGGTCCTGCGCGTAGGCGCCGGCCTTTGTACCGCTGGCGAAGCTCGCCCACGCGTCGGTGAATCGCGTGCCCTCGGCGAGCGAGAGGTTGCCCATATAGGTGGCGAAGCTCTCGTTGAGCCACAGGTCGTCCCACCAGCGCATCGTCACGAGATCGCCGAACCACATGTGGGCCATCTCGTGCAGGATCGTGCCGGCGCGACCCTCGCGGTGAAGCTCGGTGATCTTGCCGCGGAAGACGTAGCTCTCGGTGAATGTGACGCAACCCGGGTTTTCCATCGCGCCGGCGAAGAACTCGGGCACGAAGAGCTGGTCGTACTTGCCGAACGGGTAGGGGTAGTCGAACGTCTTGGTGAAGAAGTCGAAGCCCTGCCGCGTGATGAGGAAGATGTCGTCGTGGTCGAGGTGCTCGGCCAAGGACTGGCGGCAGTAGATCCCGAGGTCGATCGTCTGTTGGGTCCCGGCGACCTGGTGTGACTGGTGCACCGAGTGGTACGGACCGCCAACCAGTGCGGTGAGATAAGTCGAGATCCGTGGCGTCGGCGGGAACTCCCACTTCTTCGAGCCATCAGCCTCGCTGGGCGAGGACGCCGCCGCCATGTTGCTGATGACTTCCCAGTCGGCCGGGGCGGTGACGGTGAGCTTGAAGGGAGCTTTCAGATCCGGCTGGTCGAAGCAGGCGAACATCCGGTGGGCGTCGAACGGTTCGAACTGCGAGTGCAGGTAGACGCGCTGGTCGGCCGGGTCGACGAATCGGTGCAATCCCTTGGAGGTGTGCTCGTACGCGCACCGCGCCACCACTCGGACCTCGTGACGGCCGGACGGCGCCGGAGTCAGGCCACCGAGCCTCACCCGCGTCCCATCGACCAGGTCCTCGGGGTTGCGGTTCTCGCCGTCGATCGTTACGGCCGTGACCTCCTTGGAGATCAGGTCGAGGAATAGCTCTGCGCCATCCGCGCCGTCGCCCCCGGCGAAGCCGATGGTCGTATCGCTGAGAAAGGTGTGCTCATCGCCGGTCAGGTCGAGGATGACGTCGTAGGTCACATCCCTCACCAGTTCGGCGCGGCGGACCGCCTCGGTCCGCAGAAGGTTGTCGTCGGCTCGTTCGGTCATCGGGACAACCTACCGGCCGACCTCGGTCTGCTCCCCACGACACCGGTACCGCTGACCGGTCAGGATTGGGCTGTGACGGACGTTCTCGATAAGCGGGTCCGCCTGGCGGAGCTCCCCACCCCCATCCAACCCATGGAGCGTTTGGGGGCTCACCTAGGGCTGGCCTCCGGCACTCTCTGGGTCAAGCGCGACGATCTCACCGGCCTGGCCGGCGGGGGAAACAAGACCCGGAAGCTGGAGTACCTCTGCCACGAGGCCCTCGAGCAAGGCGCCGACACCCTCGTGACGGGTGCCGGAATTCAGTCCAACCACTGCCGCCAGACCGCAGCGGCGGCCGCGAAGTTGGGCTTGAAATGTTCGCTGGTGCTCGCCGGCGCGCGCCCGGACGTCGCGACCGGCAACGTGCTCCTCGATCGCATTTTGGGCGCCGACATCACCTGGGAAGAGGGCGACTTGTTCGGCGGCGAGGTCGACGCGGCCATCGAACGCCGGGCCGCAGAACTCAGGGAACAGGGGGCGAACACCTACAGCATCCCGGTGGGCGGCAGCAATCCGGTTGGCGCCCTGGGCTATGTCCGGGCCGCCCGCGAGATACAGGAACAACTTCCGGATGCCGACATGGTCGTGTTCGGCACCGGCTCGTGTGGCACCCACGCGGGGCTTGCCGCCGGTTACGGCGATCACTCGAAAGTGCTCGGCATCCGGATCGGCGAGCGCGAAGACATGGAAGGCGTGATCACCGAAAGGGCGGCGGAGACGGCCGTGCTCGCCGGGCTCGACAAGCCGGTGGGTGACTGTCAGGTCGAGCACGGGTACTTGGGCGAGGGATACGGACAGATCAACGACGCGACGATCGAGGCGATCGAGCTGGCCGGACGCTTGGAGGGTCTCATCTGCGATCCCGTGTACAGCGGCAAGGCCTTGTCGGGCCTGATCGGCTGTTTCCGCTCCGGCCGACTTGCGAAGGACACCAAGACGGTCTTCATCCACACCGGCGGATTGCCGGGCCTCCTCTCCGACCGGTTTACGAACGTCTGGCCGGTTCGGTGACCGCTCCCCTCGCGGTACTGCTCGGCGACGACCAGCTCGTGCCGGTGGCCGACGGGACGTCGCGGCGGTATCTCAGCTTCGACGCGGGAGCCTCGACGGCGCCTCTCCCTCAAGTCGCCGACGCGGTGACCGACTTTCTACCGAGTTACTCGAGCGTTCATCGCGGCGCCGGGTGGAAGTCTCAAGCCGCCACCGCGGCCTACGAGGACGCCCGCGCCGCGGCGCTCGCCTTCGCCGGAGATCGCGGGAGCGACGACATCGCCGTTTTCTGCCGCAACACCACGGACGCGATCAACCATCTCTCCTACCGCCTGCAGCTCGATCGAAGTGACGTTGTCGCGACGACCGTGGTCGAGCATCACGCCAACCTGCTGCCTTGGACCCGGGTCGCGCAGACGCGTCACGTCGACGTGGGCCGCGACGGAACCTTCGACGTCAACGACGTGGTCGCGGTGCTCGAGGTCGAGCCGCGACCGAAGATCCTCGCCATCACCGCGGCGTCGAACGTCACCGGCTGGCTGCCTCCGATCGACGAGATAATCGAGGCGGCACATGAGCGCGGGGTTGAGGTTGCGCTGGACGCGGCTCAGCTGGCGCCCCACCGCCCGATACCGGGGGCGGCCGACTACGTGGCCTGGAGCGGGCACAAGATGTACGCCCCGTTCGGAGTGGGCGTGCTGGCCGGGAGACGTGCGACCTTCACCGAAGGGGACCCGTTTTTACATGGAGGTGGCGCGGTGGCCATGGTGTCGCTGGACGAGGTTGCCTGGGCCGACCCGCCGGAGCGAGAGGAGGCTGGGTCCCCCAACGTCGTCGGTGCCATCGCGCTCCACGCGGCCATCGACACGCTCTCCAAGATCGGATGGGATGCCATAACCGACCACGAGGAGGCGCTGGCCGCGCAACTACGGGGTGGCCTGGCGGGCATTCCCGGGGTGGAGCTCCTCGGTCCGTCGCTGGACACACCGACCCTGGCAGTCGCGGCGTTCAACGTCGCCGGCCAGCACCACGCCCTCGTGGCGGCTCGTCTCGCCACGGAGTTCGGTATCGGCGTCCGGCACGGGTGCTTCTGTGCCCACCCCTACCTGGGCCGGCTCTTGGGCCTCGACGAGTCCGAGTGGGCGCGTTTCAGAGCCGAGGTTCTGGCGGGCGACCGCTCCCGGATTCCCGGCGCCGTGCGGGCGAGCTGTGGCATCTCCACGACTGGGGAGGACGTGGCGGAACTGATCGCCGCCGTACGAGCCATTTCCGAGGACGGTGCCGGACCGGTGGAGTACGTCCAAGATCGCTGTACCGGCGACTTCCTGCCGACCGACCCCGCGCTCCGCGCCGGGCCGGCCATGACCGAAGGACCCGTCCGACCCTGCAACGCCTGAGGAGGCACGACCCATGACCGCGAAGAACGTCTTCATCTCGATCGACATGGAGGGCATCGCCGGCGTCTCCCACGGCCAGCAGGTGGCCCGAGGCAGCGACGACTACCCGGCGTGCCGCACGCTCATGGCGAACGAGGCCAACGCGGCTGTCGAAGGCGCCTTTGCCGCGGGCGCAGAGCGTGTCCTCGTTAACGACAGCCACGGCGACATGCGCAACCTGCGACCCCACGAGATCGACGAACGGGCCGAGCTCTTGATCGGTGGGCCGAAAGTGCCGCAGGGAATGATGCAGGGCTGCGACGGAGCGTTCGACGTCGCCATGTTCCTCGGCTACCACGCGTCGGCCGGCACCGAGGCGGCGATCATGGACCACACTTACTCCGGCGCCGCCATCTACGACCTGCGGATCAACGGCGAGTCCTATGGAGAAGGTGATCTGAACGCCGCGCTGGCCGGTTCCTACGGCGTCCCGGTCGGGCTGGTGGCGGGCGACGACAAGTTCTGCGGACAGATGGACAAGCGGCTCCCCGGCGTGCGCACCATCCAGGTCAAGGAGGCGCTCGGCCGATGGAACTCCATCTCGATTCACCCCAACCGCGCCTGCAAGCTGATCCGCGAAGCAGCGGCAGACGTCGTGGCCGAGTGCGCCACGGAGCCGTTCAGGCCCGAGCCCCCTTATGTCGTCGAGATGGACGTGATCAACGCGGCGATGGCCGACATGTGCCAGCTCGCCGGCCATACGACCCGCACCGGCGCCCGGTCGCTGCGCTACGAAACCGATGACATCCGCGACGTCGTCCGCCAGAAGACTCTCTGGACAACGCTGGCGGCCACCGCGCTCCGATAGGAGATTGTTGAACGAATGGGTTCGCGGTGCCCGCGCTAGGCGGGCCCGCGATGCCGACCGTGCTGTCGGCTGCGTTTGCTGCGTCGTTAGCGCCCCTCCGTGGCCGGCGGATTCAAGCTGCGGTCGCGACAAACTCGTTGAATCGTTCTCCGGGAGTATCCCATCCGAGGGTCTTGCGCGGGCGAGTGTTGAGAAGGAAGGCGATCTCGTCGAGTTCGGCTTGG
>Ga0136633_1003230_pt1 | contig 10807 bp, 12 predicted proteins | sample AntDrymeUQ832206_2_FD_105494 | JGI IMG/M metagenome (GOLD analysis project Ga0136633, IMG submission 105494) | Polar desert sand microbial communities from Dry Valleys, Antarctica - metaG UQ83 (22.06) | ecosystem: Environmental > Terrestrial > Soil > Desert | place: Antarctica: Dry Valley...
ACGAAGTGCCCGCCTTCGGCCACGGTCTGCGGGGTGGTCGGGCAGGCAGATCCGCCCGCGGGGAAGATGATCCCCTCCGCGCCGCTGCCGTCGCTGTACATGTCGAGACCCATCAGCCCACCGCCGCTCTCGGAGGCCGAGACGATCACGGCGCCGGCGCCGTCGCCGAAGAGCACGCAGGTGTTGCGGTCGGTGTAATCGAGGAAGCGGCTCAGCAGCTCCACGCCCACGACCAGCACATTGCGGTACATGCCGCTGCGGACGTAGGCACTTGCCGTGGCGAGCGAGAAGATGAAGCCTGAGCAGGCCGCCATGAGGTCGAAGCCGGCGGCGCGCGTGGCACCCAGCTGGTGCGCAACGAGCACCGCCGTGGAGGGCATGTAGTAGTCCGGCGAACAGGTGCCGACGATGACGAGGTCGAGCTCCGACGCGTCGAGTCCGGCCACGGCCAACGCGTCGCGCGCCGCGTGGACGCTCAGGGTGGCGGTTGTCTCGTCCTCGGCGGCGATGCGCCGTTCGCGGATGCCGGTGCGGCTGACGATCCACTCGTCGGAGGTCTCAACCATCGTGGAGAGTTCGTCGTTGGTCATCACCCGCTCCGGCGCGTACATCCCCCAGCCGGTGATCAGGGCATTGGTCATGGTGGTGCTCCGTGCGTCGCTCATCGGGGATCGACCTCGAGCAGGGGCTGCTTGCGCTTCACCAGCGTCCCGTTCTCCACAAGCACGCGGGTGATCCTGCCGGAAGTGTCCGACTTGATCTCGTTGAAGAGCTTCATCGCCTCGATCAGCCCGACCACCTGGCCGGCGGCGATCTCGTCCCCCTCGTTGACGTAGACGCGGGCACCCGGTGACGGCGATGGATACCAGACGCCGGTGAGGGGCGCGCTCACGAAGCGCATTCCCGGCGCGGGCTCACCGAACGGCGTCAGGCCATCTCCACCGGCGACAGGCGCCGGGTTCACCGGCGGCGATGCCGGAACCGCTGGGGACGGAGGGGCCATCACGGCGAAGGGCTTCGCCAGTCGAACCTGAAGATCGCCGACGGACAGCTCGAGCTCGTCCAGGCCCGCCTGCTCGAAGGCCGGCGCCAGCAGGTCGACCGCCGCCAGGATGCGGTCCGGCTGATCAGTCATGCGCCTTCGTACCGGCGGAACACCAACGTCGCGTTATGGCCACCGAACCCGAAGCTGTTGCTCATCCCGACCTCCACCTCATTGGCCTGGCGCGCCTCGTTCGGCACGTAGTCCAGGTCGCAGTCGGGGTCGGGGTGGTCCAGGTTGATGGTCGGCGGCAGGATGCCTGTCTGCATGGCGCGAATGGTGGCGATCGCCTCGATCCCACCGCCGGCGCCCATGAGGTGTCCTGTCATGGACTTCGTGCTGCTGACCGGCACGCGGTACGCCTGCTCGCCGAAGAGGGTCTTGATGGCGGCCGTTTCGGAGCGGTCGTTGGGCGGGGTGCTCGTGCCATGCGCGTTGATGTAGTCGATGTCGCCGGTGGTCAGGCCAGCATCGGCAATCGCGACACGCATGCTCTCGACCGCGCCGCGCCCACCGGGAGCCGGGAGGGTGATGTGCGATGCGTCGTCGGTGGCGCCGTAGCCCACCACCTCGGCATGGACGCGGGCACCGCGCGCCTTGGCGTGCTCGAGCGCCTCGAGAACGAGGATGCCGGCGCCGTCGCCGATGACGAACCCATCGCGCTCCGCGTCGAACGGGCGGGAGGCCTGCTCCGGGTGGTCGTTACGCCTGGTCGACAGGGCGCGCATGGCGCTGAAGGCGGCCACCGGGATCTCGCCGATCCCCGCCTCCGCGCCGCCCGCGATCATGACGTCCGCCTCTCCGCGGCGAATGATGTTGAGCGAGTCGCCGATGGCGTGGTTTGCGCTGGAGCACGCGCTGACGGTCGCGTAGTTCGGGCCCCGCGCGTTGGCGTAGATGGCGACGTAGCCCGCCGCCATGTCCGGGATCAACGCGGTGACCAGGAAGGGACCGATGCGCTCGATGCCGTGGAGCACCGCCTCGGCCACGTCTCGGATCATGGTATTGATGCCACCGATGCCGGAGCCGATGATCGCGCCGGTGCGCCAGGCCAGTGCCTCGTCCGTGATCGGGTTCGGCAGCCCCGCGTCGCGCATCGCCTCCGCCACGGCGGCCCACGCAAAGTGGACATAGCGGTCGTTGCGACGCACCTCCTTTTTCGGCATCACCGTGTCGGCGTCGAAGTCCTTGATCTCGCCGGCGACCTTGCTGGCCGTCTTTGCCGGATCGAACTGGGTGATGCGACCGATGCCGCTGCGCCCGTTGACCAGGCCGTCCCAGAAGGCGGCCACGTCGTTGCCGATGGGCGTGAGCGCGCCCATGCCGGTCACGACGACGCGCCGCTCCCCCTCACGCATCGGCCTGCCGCCCGCCGAAAGCAGTTGCAGCGACCGTCTGGTCGCGCGGGATGATGATGGACAGAGTCGCCTCGACGGCTACCTCGCCGTCGACGCTTGCCACGCAGCGCACCCGGCCGAACATGCCGCGCAGTTTCTCGATCTCGACCTTCAGCGTGAGTTGGTCGCCGGGAACCACCATCCTGCGGAACCGGCACTCATCGATGCCTGCGAACAGGCCCATCTTGCCGCGGTACTCGTCGAGCGTGAGGATCGCCACGCCGGCAGTCTGCGCCAGCGCCTCCACCATGAGCACGCCGGGCATGATCGGTCGCTCCGGAAAGTGACCGGTGAACTGCGGTTCGTTGGCCGTGACCATCTTGATTCCGACCGCCCGCTTGCCCGGCACGAGCTCGATCACCCGGTCGACCAGCAGGAACGGGAAGCGGTGCGGCAGGATGCGCATGATGTCGGCCGCCTCGAGCGGCAGGGTCGGCGTTGGTGCGGTTCCGGTCGTCATCAGCTCCCCACGAACGCGGCCGGGCCGACCCGATCGACGAGGTTCGTGCTGACGCGCGCGCTCAGGAAGGCATCGTTATCAATGATCCCGCGGTGGAACGGAATATTGGTCTTCACGCCGCCGATCTCGAACTCGGCCAGGGCGCGGCGTGAGCGCGCCAGCGCGATCTCGCGCGTCTCGCCCCACACGATGAGCTTGGCGAGCAGGCTGTCGTAGAACGGAGGCACCTCGTAGCCGGCATAGAGGTGGGTATCCACCCGCACGCCGGGACCGCCGGGGAGGTTGAGCGACTCGATCTCGCCGGTCTGCGGTGAGAAGTTGTCGGCGGGGTCCTCCGCGTTGATGCGGAACTCGATGGCATGGCCCCGAAACCGGATCTGCTCCTGCCGCAGGCTCAGCCTGTCCCCCGCCGCGATTCGGATCTGCTCGACGATCAGGTCGACGCCGGTCAGCATCTCGGTGACCGGGTGCTCGACCTGTACCCGGCAGTTGATCTCGATGAAGAAGAAGTTGCCCTCTGTGTCGAGCAGAAACTCCAGGGTACCGGCGCTCTCGTACCCGGCCGCCACCACGCTGCGGATGGCAAGATCACGCAGCCGCTCGCGACTCGCGTCGTCCATCGCCGGCGACGGGCCCTCCTCGATGATCTTCTGGTGACGGCGCTGGATGCTGCAGTCGCGCTCGCCCAGGTGCACGCCGCTCCCGTGCTGGTCGACCATGACCTGGACCTCGACGTGGCGCGACTCCTCGATCCACTTCTCGAAGTAGATGGAATCATCGCCGAAGGCGGCTTGCGCTTCCGAGCGCGCCAGGGGCAGGGAGGTCTCCATCTCGCGCGGGCTGCGCACCAGGCGCATGCCGCGTCCACCGCCACCCGCCGAAGGCTTGAGGAGGACCGGGTAACCCGCCTTGCCCGCCTGCTCCAGCGCGTCGCCCAGGTCGGACACGATACCGTTGCTGCCCGGCACCGTCGGCAGCCCGTCGGCGGCGAGCATGCGCCGCACGGCGTATTTGCTGGCAAAGCGCTCGAGCACCTCCGGCCGCGGACCGATGAAGGTCAGGTCGTGCGCGCCGCAGGCCTCGGCGAAGCTGGCGTCCTCGCTGAGGAAGCCGTAGCCCGGATGCACGGCGTCGCAACCGGTGATCATGGCGGCACTGATGACCGCCGGCTGGTTCAGGTAGCTCCTGCGGGCTTCAGCCGGACCGATGCAGATGGACTCGTCCGCCAGCTTCACGGCCATCGATTCGCGGTCGGCCTCGCTGTAGGCAACCACGGCCGGGAGCCCGAGGTCGCGGCAGGCGCGCAGGATGCGCACTGCGATCTCCCCGCGGTTGGCGATGAGCACCTTCGTCACCATATCGTCACGCCGTGACGTGCGCCGGCCGCGCCACCAGCTCCAGGGCGCCCTCGAGGGTCTCCGGGTCGCTCACCGTGCCGGTCCGCACCGCGGGCGCAATGCGCTTCACCATGCCGACAAGCGCGGCGCCTGCACCGCACTCGATCATGGTGCTGACGCCGTCGGCCACCATGCGCTGAACGCAGCCCACCCACTCGACCGGCGACCGCACCTGCTCGGCCAGCAGGGCGCGGATGCGCGTGGCGTCGGTCAACCGCTCGGCCGTCGCGTTGCTCATCACCGCCATCTGCGCGTCGCGCCATTCCTCGGTCTCGAAGGCAGCGGTGAGCTCATCGGCGATGCCGGCCATGAGCGGGGAATGGAAGGCGCCCGACACTGCGAGGCGCACGAAGCGCTTCGCGCCGGCGGCGCGCAGGGGCTCCTCGGCCGCATCCAGTACGCTCCGCTCGCCGGAGATGACCACCTGGCCGGGGGCGTTGTCGTTGGCCACCGACAGCTGCGTCGGGCGCGCGATTCCCGTGACCACCGATTCCACGGCAGCGCGGTCGAGACCGAGGACCGCCGCCATGCCGCCTTGCCTGTCCGCGCCGGCCATGAGCTCCCCGCGTCGCGACACGAGCCGCAGCGCTGCCGGCAGCGTCAGCACGTCGGCGACCACGAGTGCCGCGAACTCGCCTACGGAGTGGCCTGCCACGACTTCCGGCGCTGGCGCGCCGCGCTGCTCGAATGCACGGAACGCCGCGATTGAGGTTGCGAGCAGGCATGGCTGCGTCTGACGGGTGTCATTCAACCTATCGGCGGGACCCTCCCAGCAGGTCGCCGACACCGGCCAGCCGAGCGTCGCATCGGCCTCGTCGAAGACGGCGCGCGCGGCGGACGACCGCTCGGCAAGCTCGCGGCCCATGCCCACCGTTTGTGAGCCCTGCGGGCTGAAGAGCAGCGCGAGCCTCATCGGACGCCCTCTGCGACGTCGAGCTCGAGCACGACCTGCGCGTACTCGACGGCCTCGCCGCTTTCGGCGACGAGGTGACGGACAGTTCCCCCACGTGGCGCGCGGACGTCATGGCGCACGCCGAGCATTTCGACGTGACCCAGCGCGTCACCCTTGCGCACCTCGAGGCCCGGCCCCAGTCCCTCGGCATACACGAAGAAGCCGACCGCGGGTGAGGCGACGCCGACCGTCGGGGCTGCGCTTGCCTGGGGCGCCTTGGCAGGGGCCTCTCCCGAGGCTGCCGTGGCAGCGGGCACGGCGGGCGCCTCGACGCTGGGCGCGGCACTCACACGCAGGCGCAGATCCCCGTGGGCGACCTCGATCTCTCCCAGGCCATGCCGGCGCAAGCGCTCGGTGAGCTGTGGCACCAGCTCGGCAGCCACGCGCGAGATCGCGTCAAGGGCATCGTCGGAGTCGGTCATGCGCCCCTCTCGCTCTCGGCATCGTCGTCATCGCTCGGCCAGATCTCGCTCCAGCGTGGCCGGCGCGGGGCACCGGGCAGGCGGAGGATGCGTCCGATCCGCCGGCGCAACGATGGAACCTCCGGCGGGCGGCCGGCGCCGGCCCCCGTCTCGAGGTAGGCGCCCATTCCGCGCAGTCGAGCATAGCGGGTCGCAAGCAGCTCGGCCGTCTCACGGCCGGAGAGATGGCGCAGCGCGGCAAGGATCGCGGCGCGCACGGCCACCGCCGTGGCCGCCGGGTCGGTGTGGGCGCCCTCCCCGGGCTCGGCGATGATCGCATCCACGACGCCCAGATCGACCTGGTCCTCGGCGGTCATGCGCATGGCGGCCGCGGCCATGCGGGCCTCGTCGCGTGAGCGCCACAGGATCGACGAAGCGCCCTCCGGGCTGATCACGGCGTAGACGGCGTTCTCGAGTGCCAGTACGGCGTCCCCCACCCCAATGGCGAGGGCGCCGCCCGAGCCGCCCTCGCCCAGGATGACGACCACGATCGGCACCTGGAGCCCGGTCATGAGCTTGATGCTCGAGGCGATCGCCTCCGCCTGCCCACGCTCCTCGGCGGCCGGACCGGGGAAGGCGCCCGCGGTGTCGAGGAAGGTCACGATCGGGATGCCCAGCTTGTCGGCCAGACGCATGAGGCGCTGGGCCTTGCGGAAGCCCTCGGGATGCGGCGAGCCGAAGTTGCGCAGGATGTTCGACTCGGTGTCGGTGCCCTTCTGATGGCCGATGACCATCACGGGGCGGCTCTCGAGCATCGCCGGCCCCCCCACGATGGCCGGATCGTCGCCAAAGCTGCGGTCGCCGTGGAGCTCGAAGAAGCCCTCGAAGATGAGTGGTACCAGGTCGAGGGTGCGCGGCCGCTGGGGGTGCCGCGCCAGCTGAACGTGGCGCCACGCGATGTCGATCGTCTCCTCGCTCGGCGGTGCCGCCTGGCGGACGATGTCGCTCACGGCCGTTCCTCCACTTCGCTCGTCGCGCGGGGAGCCGCTCCGCTGCCGTTCCCACCGCGTTCGGCCTCGACATCGATGCCGATCGTCTCGCTCACGGCCCCACCAAGGCGCTCGGCGAATCCGGAGAGTGCTCCAATCGGTCCCCAGGAGCGGTCAGGCTCGGTCGGGGCGGTGTCGTCGACCGCCGGGACCGGGAGCAGGCGCAGCAGCCGCGAAAGCGCGGGGCGCAGCTCAAGGCGCGGCACGATGGCGTCCACGAAACCGTGGGCAAGGAGAAACTCGGCGCTCTGGAAGCCCTCGGGCATGTCCTCGCCGATCGTGTCGGAGGCGACGCGCGCGCCGGCGAAGCCGATAAGCGCCTTCGGCTCGGCCAGGATCACGTCTCCCAGGCTGGCGAAGCTGGCCAGCACGCCACCGGTGGTCGGATCGGTCAGCACGGCGATGAACGGGATGCCTGCGTCATCCAGCCTGACGAGCGGCGCGGTCGTCTTGGCGAGCTGCATGAGCGAGAGCGTGCCCTCTTGCATGCGAGCGCCGCCCGACGCGCTGACCACGATGGCAGGGATCCGCTCGGCAAGGGCCGTTTCGAAGCAGCGCGCCAGCTTCTCGCCAACGACGCTGCCCATGCTGCCGCCCATGAAGCGGAAGTCGAAGATGCCAATGGCGACGCGCACGCGGTCGATGTCGCCGACGCCCCACACCAGCGCGTCGCGCAGCCCGGTCTTGACGCGCGAGGCCTCCAGGCGGTGCGGATAGGGCTTGTCGTCGTGGAATCCGAGCGGGTCGACCGACTCCAGGCCCGCGTCGCGCTCCTCGAAGCTGCCCGGGTCAAGCAGCATGTCGATCCGCTCGCCGACCGACATGCGGAAATGATGGCCGCACGACGGACACAGCCGAAGGCTGCGCTCGAGCTGCTTGTTGAACACCTGGGCGTCGCACTGGGGGCACTTGGTCCAGGCATCGGTCGGCGCCGCGCGGCGACTGAAGGGGAACTTGATCGGCAATCCCTGTTCCTCTCGCTACCGATGCAGGAGCCGATGCGCGGGGCCGGACGAGCGCCGCGCGCTGCGCCAGACGGCATAGGCGGTGACGCCGACTCCAACCGCCGACCCAACCGCGCCGGTGACGATCAGGCGGCCCGGATGACGCAGGATCCAAGGGGAGGCGCCCATGCCGGAGAGCCGCGATCCGAGCCGTGCTTCGAAGCGCGGGGCCACCGGCGAGGACGCCAGGGAGGCACGAACAGAGACGGCCGCGTCGATGAGGGAACGGTCGGCGTGGGCAAGGCCAGCGGTGGCGGCCGCAACGCCGGGCGCGGCGCCTCCGAGCAGCTCATCGACCGCGCGGTCAAGCCGCTCGGCCAAGGTCGGTGGGGTTGTCATGACGCTCCTGCTAACACCGCGGAACGCCAAACGTTACACCGCCGGGCGATCAGGCGAGGAGCGCGGCCAGGTCCCGAAGCGCCCTGTGCTGGAGGACACGAACCGCGCCGGGGCTCCGACCAAGCACGACTCCGATCTCACGCGCCGAGAGGCCGTCGACGAACCGAAGGATGATCACCTGCCGGCGGTCGTCTGCAAGGGTGTCGAGCGCGCGCCGCAGCCTGCGGCTCTCCTCCGCCTGCCCCACGAGCCCGGCCGGGTCGCCGCCGAGGGCCGGCACGGACACGCCGTCCAGCGGGGTCGCTCGATGCCGGCCACGGGCACGCAGCGCGTTGGCGATCTGGTTGTGCGCGATGCGGAAGAGCCACGATCGGAAGCTGGCTCCCTCATCGCGGTAGCGGCCGATGGCGCCCAGCGCGGCCAGGAACGTGCGCTCCGTGGCATCTTCGGCGTCATGATGATCGCCGAGCAGGTAGAAGCAGTAGCCGTATACGCGATCAAGGTATCGGCGATAGAGCGCGCCGAAGGCGGCGAGGTCACGCTGCGCGGCGCGGACGTCGGACACGTCCGGATCGATCGTCGCGCGCGGGTCGCCGCGGCGCTCGACGCTCATGCGCTGACTTCTCGCCGGACCCGCTCCACCTCGCCACTGGTGACGACGTGCCGGCCATCGTCCGACTCGACAATGAGGGCACCCGTGGCATCCAGGTCGATTGCGCGTCCGCGCACCGACCCGTCGGGCGTGGCGACCGTCACGAGCTCGCCCAGTGTCGTGCACGCCGCGCGATAGCGGGCGAGCGGCGACACGCCGGTCTCGATCGCCGAGATCTCGACCTCGAGGGCCTCGAGCAGACGACGCAGGAGCGCGTCGCGGTCGACCGGCGCGCCGGCCATGTCGGCCAGCGAAGTGGCCTCGGCCGCGATCTCTGCGGGCATGGAGGCGCGCGCCCAGTTGACATTGATGCCCACGCCCACCACGGCGCCGGTCATCCGCTCACCGGCGAAGATCGTCTCGATAAGCAGGCCGCCAACCTTCCTCCCATCGGCCGACAGAAGGTCGTTCGGCCACTTCAGGCTGACCGGCGCAACCGTCCCGCAGGCGTTCGCTGCCGCCAGCGCGGCGGCCAAGCCGAGCTGCCACGCCTCGCGCGAGTCGAGCCGCGGACGCAGGGCGACACTGACCATGAGGTTGAGCCCGGGCGGCGAGAGCCATGTCCTGCCGCGCCGGCCTCGGCCGGCGGTCTGCTCATCGGCGACGACCACCCGACCGTCGGCGTCGAACTCGCCGAGCATGGCGCGGGCCCGGTCGTTGGTGGAGCCGATGCTGGCGTGCACTTCAACGGCATGGCCAATCCGTCGCATCGGTCTGATGGCTTCCTGCATCGGCGCAACGATAACCCCTCGTGGCCGGAATGCCCATCGCGGTGCGCTACACTCGGCGTCGGAATGAGCCAGACCCTCGACCGTACGACCGCGGCTGCGCCGGGGGTCCGCGAGCGCCTCTTCACCGGCATCCAGCCTTCCGGGGCCTCGCACCTCGGCAACTATCTCGGTGCCCAGGTGAACTACGTCGCGCTCCAGGATCAGTACGACTCCATCTACGGGATCGTCGACTACCACGCCATGACGACGGTCCACGACGGGAACGAGCTGCACGGCCTGACGCACGAGATGGTGCTCGACATGCTGGCGGTGGGCCTCGACCCGGAGCGCTGCGCCATCATCCGCCAGTCGGACTTTCCCGAGCACGCCGAGCTGGCCTGGATCTTCAATACCGTCACGCCAGTGAGCTGGGCGGAGCGCACGCCAACCTACAAGGAAAAGCGTCAGCAGGGCATCGAGAACTCCATGGGCCTGCTCGACTACCCCATCCTCCAGGCTGCAGACATCGTCATCTACAAGGCGTCGGTCGTCCCCGTCGGCAAGGACCAGGACGCGCACCTGGAGCTGTCCCGCGAGATCGTGCGCGCCTTCAACCGTCGCTACGGCCAGACCTTCCCGGAGCCGCGCGCAGTCCATACCGATGCGTCGATCGTGCTCGGCATCGATGGGGCCACCAAGATGAGCAAGAGTGCCGGCAACACCATCCCCATCTTCGCGGAGCCCGACGAGATCCGGCGCCTGGTGATGAGCATGGTGACCGACCCGCTGCGCATCAAGCGCACCGATCCGGGCCGTCCCGAGGTCTGCAACGTGTGTCAGCTCCATCGGTCCTTCGGTGGCGACTACCTCCAGATTCACGACGGCGAGCGCACGGCGCGCACGGGTTGCGTCGATACCAAGGAGCTCTTGGCCGAGCGGATCATCGAGCTCTTTCGGCCGATGCGCGAGAAGCGCCTCCGCCTGGCCGCCGATGCCGTCGTGGTCGAGGAGACCCTCATGCAGGGGGCGGCCAGGGTGCGGCCCATCCTGGAGGCGACCATGGCCGAGGTCCGCGCCGTGGTGGGCATCGGTCCACGGCGCGCGTCGGCGGGGTGACCGGTCCGGCGCTGGAAACCCCCGGCGGGCTCGGCCCGCGAGAGCGCCGTTGGCTCATTGGCTTCCTCGTCCTCGGCTGCGCGTACTTCGCGGTGCTCCTGCTGGAGCGCCTGCTGGCCGTGGTGGGTGGCTTCGGTTCGATCGTCCTCATCCTGTTCCTGGCCTGGCTGCTCTCGTGCGTCATGTCCCCGCTGGTCGCCTGGCTCGAGGAGCGCCTTGACGCTCCCCGGCCGCCGATCGTGGTCGGCACCTATGTGCTGGCCCTCATCGTCCTCGGCTTCGTCCTCT
>Ga0136633_1003231_pt1 | contig 10806 bp, 6 predicted proteins | sample AntDrymeUQ832206_2_FD_105494 | JGI IMG/M metagenome (GOLD analysis project Ga0136633, IMG submission 105494) | Polar desert sand microbial communities from Dry Valleys, Antarctica - metaG UQ83 (22.06) | ecosystem: Environmental > Terrestrial > Soil > Desert | place: Antarctica: Dry Valley...
CGCGTTCTGGACCTCTGGCACATCGAGGATCTTGCCGTTGACGCGCATCCTCAGCTCCCCGTTGCCGAACGTCATCCGGAACCGCGACGAGCGAAAGCGCGGCAGGTCGGTGGTCTCGTCGACGACTTCGCCAGCGATGAGCCGGCGATTACCCGCGGCCTCCAGGCAGATCCACACGTCGGCGGTCGGCAGTATCTCCAGCCGGGCGAACCGCGAGGCAGCCGGCTTCTCGGGTCGCTTCTTCTCCTGCGCGGGCGTCGTCCTGGCGGGTGCCGTCGTCTCGGTGGTCGTGGTGGTCGCAGACGGCGTCGGATCGTCGTCGGCGTTGTTGCCCAGGGCGATCAGGAGCCCGACAAGCGCCACCACCAACACCGCCACGCCCACGTCGCGGGCGACCCCCGGGGACGGGCCACGGCGCGGCTTGTCCCGGCGGCCGCCGGGCGGCGCGATCGGCATGAGATCGGCCTCGGAGAGCCGCTCGTGGCGCAGCTTGTACTCCTCGAGCAGCAGCCGTGCGTCGAGCCCCAGCGCCTCGGCGTAGGTGCGCAGGAAGCTCTTGACGAACGTGGACCCCGGCAGCAGGTCCCACTCCTCGTTCTCGAGCGCGCGCAGGTACTTGGCGCGGATCTTGGTCTGCGCCTCGATCTCCGAGATGTCGATGCGCTGGCGCATACGCGCCTCCCGCAACGCTGCGCCGATTTCGGGCATGCCCGAGGAGGCTACTCAGCCGGTTCGGGCGCCGATGCGGGTGCAACGCCGGTGTCAACTCCGACCGCGTCCCCGCGCTCTGTGAGGTTGCTCAACACGCGCGGAAGATCGGAGGGCGCAATCAGCACCGATCGGGGCTTGGAGCCCTCGTAGCCCGAGATGACGCCACGCCGCTCGAGCATGTCAATCAGCCGGCCGGCGCGCGTATAGCCCAGGCGTAGACGCCGCTGGAGCATCGAGGTCGACGCCGTCCCCATCTCCACGACGAGCTCGATCGCCTCGCCGAGCAGCGGATCCTCGTCCGGGTCGAACTCGTCGTCTGACTTGGCCTCGAGCTCCGGCGGCTCAACCTCCTCGAGCAGGTCGTCACGCAGCTCCGGCTCGCCCTGCTTGGCCCAGAAGCCCGTGAGCTTCTCGATCTGGGCCTCGTCGATGTAGGCGCCCTGGATGCGCTGGAGTTTGGAGGAGCCCACCGGCGAGAACAGCATGTCACCCTGGCCGAGGAGCGACTCGGCCCCGTTCTGGTCGAGGATGACGCGCGAGTCGGTCTGCGAGGACACGCTGAAGGCGATCCGCGACGGCACGTTGGCCTTGATCATGCCGGTGATGACGTCGACCCGCGGAGACTGGGTGGCCAGCACCAGGTGGATGCCGACCGCGCGGGCCTTCTGCGCCAACCGGATGATCGAGTCCTCCACATCGGCCGGCGCGACCATCATCAGGTCGGCGAGCTCGTCGATCACGCAGAGGATGTAGGGCAGCGGCTGGTCCTCGGCCGTCACCCGGTAGGCGTTGAGCTCGGGCAGCGAGCGCGTCCGGGCCATCGCCATGACCCCGTAGCGCCACTCCATCTCGCGGACGAGGTTCTGCAGCGCGTTGGCCGCCTTGCGTGGCGAGGTGATGACCGGGGTGAGCAGATGCGGGACGTTCTCGTAGTGGTTGAGCTCGACCTGCTTGGGGTCGACGAGCACCAGGCGGACCTCGTCGGGACGCGCCTGCAGCAGGACGCTCGAGAGCATCGCGTTGATGCAGCCCGACTTGCCGGCGCCGGTCGTGCCGGCCACCAGGATGTGGGGCATCTTGGCGAGGTCGGCGCCGATCGCCTTGCCGCTGACGTCCTTGCCGAGCCAGACGGTCAGCGGGGACCAGTCCTTGGGCCGGGCCTGGAAGCAGTCCCCGAGCGTCACGATCTTGCGGTTGGCGTTGGGGACCTCGATGCCGACGGCCTGCTTGCCGGGGATCGGCGCGAGGATCCGGATGTCGGTGGCCGCCAACGCGTATGCGAGGTCGTCCTTGAGGCCGGCGACCTTGCTCATCTTCACGCCGGGCGCCAGGCGCAGCTCGTAGCGGGTGATGTGCGGACCCGAGACAGCGCCGACGACCTGGGCCTGGATGCCGAAGTGGCTGAGCGCCTCGAGCAACTGCGCGGTGATCTTGTCCTGGCCGCGCGTGTCGGGCTTGAGGCCCTCGGCGCTGGAGTACCTCAGCAGTCGCTCGGGCTCGGGCACCGCCCACTCGACATGGTCGTCGGTCTCGTGGCGCTCGACGGCCGCGAAGCTGTCGGTGACCGCCTCGTCAGCAGCGTCGGCGTCCGTGTCGAGCCCAGCGATCGGATCGGGGTCGGGCTCCGGCTCTTCGGGGAACGGCTCGCCGGCATTGGCGAAGACGTCAATGGGCGGCAGGATGTCCTGCTTCGGTCGGCGCTTGACGACGGGCTCGTCCCACTCGGGTTCCGGGGGCTCCATCGACGGCCGGCGGGTCCGCCCGGCTATCCCCTCGGAGCCGCGGCGCAGCGCGCGGGTCGTATCGGCGACGCCGCTCGACGTCGCCTTGAGCACCCCGGCCACCGAGGCGCCCGTGACGAGCAGGACCCCGGCCAGGAAGAAGAAGACCACGATCAGGTGCGTGCCCAGCGTGCCAAACGCGCCGTGAGCCAGGTAGTAGAGAGCGTCACCGAGGATCCCGCCGCGAAACTCGAAGAGCATCGGCTTCCACTGAATGGTGGCGACGCCCGGTCCGAGGCCCACGGTATGGGCCGCGAACGCCAGCGTGGAGCTCAGCAGCAGGCACAGGCCGCCCGAGCGGTATGGCTTGACGGCCGGAAGCACCGGGCGCAGGACGACGAGCGCGCCGGCGATCACGAACGCGATCGGGGCGGCGTAGGCCACCTCGCCCACCAGGTAGCGACAGCCCTCGACGATCCAGGCGCCGACCTGTCCACCGTCCAACTCGAGGTAGAGCGGGAAGGCGAGGAAGACCCCGAAGCAGACCAGCCCTAAACCGAGGAGGTCCATGTGGCGCTGCTCGAGCACCGGGGGTCCCTGGTTCCAGGACGGCGGACGCGTCGCCCGCCCTGTGGGCTTCCTGGAGGCCTTCTTGGCCGGCTTGCGGGTCGACTTCTTGGCGGCAGGCATGCTCGGAGGGCATTTCGACGCCCGCGGGCTCGCCCCTCCCCTGCGGTCGCGAAGCGTTGAAGCCGGCTTGATCTGGGCGATCTACCATCAGACCTGCATATGAGCGTTTCCGGACGGAGCCCGCGGGTGTTGGTGGTCGAAGACGATGAGGAGATCGCCGGCGTCCTCCAGCGATCGCTTCGTATGGAGGGTTACGACGTGCGCATCAGCCTCGATGGCGAGGCAGCGCTGACCGAGGCGCGGGCGTTCGTGCCCGACCTGGTTGTCCTTGACCTGGGGCTCCCCAAGCTCGACGGCATGGAAGTGGCTCGACGTCTGCGCGCCGAGGACGACACGCCGATCCTCATGCTGACCGCCCGCGACGACGTGGAGGCGCGGGTGGCCGGCCTCGACACAGGCGCTGACGATTATCTCGTCAAGCCGTTCGAGCGCCAGGAACTGCTCGCGCGATTGCGCGCGCTGCTGCGCCGCCGGCCGCCGCGAGGCTCGGCGAGCCTGGTCTGCGCCGACCTCCAGTTGAACCCCGACACGCACGAGGTCACGCGCGGAGATCGCAACATCGAGCTGACCCAGCGCGAGTTCGAGCTGACGGAGTTCCTGATGCGCAACGAGCGCATCGTCATCCCACGCCAGCGCCTGCTCGAGGAGGTGTGGGGCTACGACCCATTTGCCGCCACGAACACGATCGAGGTCTTCGTGTCGAACCTCCGGCGCAAGCTCGAGTCCGGCGGCGAGCCGCGCCTGCTGCACACGATCCGGGGGGCCGGGTATGTGCTGCGAGCCTGAGGCGCGATGCTGAGGCGTCTGCCCATCCGCTGGCGGCTAGCAGGCGGCTCGGCGGTCCTGACGTTGGTGATCCTGCTCATCTTCGCCATCGCGGTGGGCGTGCTGACCAGCCGCGGCATCCGCGACGACTTTGAGTTGCGCGTGGCCCGGGGCGCCGACGAGGTCCGCGACCGTGTGCAGCGCAGCATGCGCTTTGACCTGACGACGGGCGAGTGGGATCCGGGCGGGATCATCCCGACCCTGCAGGCGTTCGTCTCGGCGGACCGCGCCGTCATCCGGCTCGTGCAGGTCGACGGCAGCACGGTGGTCTTCGCCACCGACGGCTCGCCGCAGTTCAAGCATCTCGCCACGGGCGAGGCCACGGTGACGAGGGGCTTTCGCGTCGAAACCCGCTACATCCCGCTGCAGGGCGGCTACGACGTCATCGCCCAGTACGGCCGTCCCCTCTCTGAGGTGAGCAGCACGCTCGACCGCGTGCGGTTCCTGCTAATAGTCGGCGTGCTCGGCGGCGCTGCGCTGGCCCTGGCCGCCGGGCTGGTCGTCGCCCGTAACGCCATGGGTCCTGTCGCGCGCATGACCGCGACGACACGCGAGATCGCGCGTACGCGCGACCCCGAGCGCCGCGTGCCGGTGCCCGCCGCATCCGACGAGGTGGCCGAGTTGGCCGAGACCCTCAACGAGATGCTCGCTGCGCTGGACAGCTCGCGCGAGGAGACCGAGGCGATGCTCTCGCGCCAGCGCCAGTTCGTCGCCGACGCCTCTCACGAGCTGCGCACGCCGCTGACCAGCGTGCTGGCCAACCTCGAGCTGCTCGTCGACGAGCTCGGTGGCGACCAGGGCGAGGCGGCTCGCAGCGCCCTGCGGTCCTCGCAGCGGATGCGCCGGCTGGTCGCCGACCTGCTGCTCCTCGCACGAGCAGACGTCGGCCGGGAGAGGCCGCGCGCGCTCACCGATCTCGCCGATGTCGCGGTGGAGGTCGCTGCCGAGCTCGAGCCGGTGGCCAGCGAGCACGAGCTGACCGTCGACGCTTCGCCGGCGTTTGTCGAGGGGGCGCGCGACGACCTCCATCGCATGGCGCTGAACCTCATGGAGAACGCGCTGCGGCATACCCCGCCGGGCACGCGCGTGCACGCGGTAGTCAGCAACGGGGACGGGAAGGCGCGGCTGGTGGTCTCCGACGACGGCCCGGGCGTGGCGCCCGAACTGCGCGAGCGTGTCTTCGAGCGCTTCGTCCGTGGCGAGGGCGACCGGGGCGGCTCGTTCGGCCTCGGCCTGTCGATCGTCCGAGCCGTGGCCGCCTCCCACGGCGGCGCCGTCCGCCTCGAGACGCCTGCGGAGGGCGGGACGCGCTTCGTCGTCGAGCTGCCGGCCGCTCACGTCGCCGAGCCGGCGCCCGTCTGATCCATCGGCCCGCTGGGTCCGTAGTACTGGGGATGTCGGTCGCGACCGCCTCACCGATCGTGGAGTTCGACCGGCACGGCGCCGGCCCGCCGCTCTTGCTCATCCATCCCCTGGGCGCCGACGGCTCGGTCTGGGGTCCGGTGCTCAGCCGCCTGGCCGCGAGCCACGACGTCATCGTCCCGGACCTGCCGGGCTTCGGGGCTTCACCGGCTCTAGAGGCGCCGGCCACCCCTGCCGCGCTCGCCGCCGCGGTGGCCGGACTACTCGACGCGCTCGACGTCGGGCCCGTGCATGTGGTGGGGAACTCGCTGGGCGGCTGGGTCGCCCTCGAGCTCGCCCTGAGCGGCCGCGCCTCGCAGGTCACCGCCATCGCCCCAGCGGGGTTGTGGGCGCAGCCGCTGACGCCCAAGCGCGGCACCGCGCGAAAGCTCGCCGGCCTGGCGCTTCCGCTGCTACCCCGAGTCGTCGCCAGCGAGAGCGGGCGGCGTCTGCTGCTCGGCTCGTCGGTCGCCTGTCCCGATCGCGTGCCGGCCGGCGCGGCGGAGCGACTCGTCCGCTCCTACGCCACCGCTCCCGGGATGCAGGCAGCCAACGAGCAGATGCGCGCCGGGCGCTTCGAAGCGCTCGCGGCGATTGACGTTCCGGTGACGCTCGCTTGGCCCGACCGAGACCGGCTCGTAACCCGGCCACGCGACCTGCCCGCACACGTCCGCAACGCCACGCTGACCGGCTGCGGGCACATCCCGATGTGGGACGACCCGGAGCAGGTCGCCGAGCTGATCCTCAACGAAAGCGGCTAGACCTCGACGACGACCGGCAGGATCATCGGCCGGCGCTTGAGCTTGGAGTAGACGAGCTCGGCGAGGTCATCGTGGAGCATCTTCTGGATGAGGTCGATCTCGCGGACCTCCTCGTCGGCCGCCTTGTCCAGGGACCTCTCGACGCAGTCGCGCACCTGATCGAGGAGCTTCTCCGCGTCCTCGGGATAGGGCACGCCGCGGAAGATGATCTCGGGCTCGGCGACGCTCGATCCGTCCTGCTCGGAGACCGTGGCGACAACAACGAAGATGCCGTCGGACGACAGCATGCGACGGTCGCGCAGGGCGACGTCGGTGACGTCACCGATCTCGACGCCGTCGACGAAGATCATCCCCGCCTGCTCCTTCTCCCCGAAGCGCGCGCCCTTCTCGGTGATCTCCAGCGGCAGCCCGTTCTCGCCGCGGAAGATGTTGTCGGGCTCGACGCCGAGCGACTCGGCCATCTGGCCGTGTAGGCGGATGCGCTTGAAGTCGCCGTGGAACGGCATGACGTAGCGCGGCTTGGTGAGGTTGAGCATCAGCTTCATCTCCTCGGCGAAGCCGTGCCCGGAGGCGTGGATCGGCGCGTCGCTGGTGGTGATGACGTCGCAGCCGATGTGGAAGAGCCGGTCGACGGTCTCGTTGACCGCCCGCTCGTTGCCGGGGATCGGCGTCGCGCTGAAGACCACGGTGTCGCCGTCGTGCAGATCCACCTGCCGGTGATCGTGGTGGGCCATGCGACGGAGAGCGCTCATCGGCTCGCCCTGGGAGCCCGTCGACATGATCACGAGCTTGTGGTCGGGGAAGTCGGAAAGCTCGCGCGGCTGGACCAGCATCCCCTCGGGAACGGTGATGTGTCCGAGGGTACGGCCGATATTGACGTTCTTGCGCATCGATCGCCCGACGAGCGCCACGCGGCGATCCAGCGCGGCGGCGGCGTCGACCACCTGCTGCACGCGGTGGATGTTCGAGGCGAAGCTCGTCACCACGATGCGCCCGTCGCAGCGCGAGAAGACGCGCTCGAGCTCGGGCCCGACCACGCGCTCGCTGGCCGAGAAACCCGGGCGGTCGGCGTTGGTCGAGTCGCCGCAGAGCAGAAGGATCCCCTCGCGGCCCAACTCGGCCAAGCGACCGACGTCGGCCGGCACTCCTCCGACCGGGGTCTGGTCGAACTTGTAGTCGCCGGTGATCAGCACGACCCCGAGCTCGGTGTGGATCGCCACCGCCGTCGCGTCGGGGATCGAGTGCGTCATGTGGATCGTCTCGATGTCGAACGGGCCGAGGCGCAGCTCGTCTCCGGGTTCGAGGTCGTGGACGGGGACCTGCTTGAGCTTGTGCTCGTCGAGCTTCGAGCGGGCCATGGCCATCGTCAGCTTGCCGCCGTAGACCGGGATGCCCGCGCCGAGCTCGCGCTCCAGGAACGGCAGGCAGCCCAGGTGGTCCTCGTGACCGTGGGTGACGACGATGCCCTCGATGTCATCGATGCGGCTGCGCAGGTAGGTGAAGTCGGGCAGGACGAGGTCGATGCCCATCATCTCGGCGGTCGGGAAGCGCAGGCCGACGTCGACGATGAGGATCCGGCCGTCGATCTCGACGACCGTCATGTTCTTGCCGATCTCCCCCAGCCCGCCCAGCGGCAGGACGCGGATCTTCTTGCTCATGCGGCCACCGGAATGTCGTGGTTGGTCAGGGCAGTGCGCAGGATCGTGGCACGCTCCTCGTCGGCCTCGACGAGCGGCAGCCGCAGCCGGCCGGAGCAGAGCCCGAGCAGCTCACAGGCCTTCTTGATCGGGATCGGGTTGTGCCAGCCGGTGGCCTCGTAGAGGTCCTGCAGGCCTGCGTCGATCTCGGCGCGGCGGGCGGGCTCGTCGACCATGCGGCGCATCTCGTCACCAGCGACGTGGCTGGCGACGCAGATGCCACCCGCGCCGCCCATGTCGAGGACCCGGGCGAAGGTCGTGTCGTTGCCCGCGTAGAGCTCGAGGCCGTCGACCGGCGCGAGCGCGTCATCGTTGGCCTGCTTGACACCAGAGATGTTCTCGATCTGGGCGAGGCGGGCGAGGAGGTCGTTGGGGATGTCGAGCGCCGTTCGGGTTGGGATGTTGTAAAGAAGGATGGGCTTGTCGGTCGCCGCGGAAACCTGCTCGTAGTGGGCGATCAGGCCCCGCGGCTCGGGCCGGTTGTAGTACGGCGTGACGCTGAGGATGGCGTCGACGCCCAGCGCCGTCGCCTTCTCCGTCATCTCGACGGCGTGACGGGTGTCGTTGGAGCCCGTCCCCGCCGTCACCGTTTTGCCGGGCGGGATCTCGCCGACGGTGAGCTCGACGAGACGCAGGTGCTCCGCGTCGGAGAGCGTCGAGGCCTCCCCCGTGCTGCCGGCGACGACGACGCCGTCCGAGCCGTGCTCGCAGACGTGGCGCAACACGCGGACGTAGGCGGCCTCGTCGATGTTCCCGCTCTCGTCGAACGGGGTGATGATGGCGGTCAGGAGCGTGCCGAGGGGGGGCATGGCCGGCCGCAGTATCGCAAGGCATCCGGCGACCGAGCCTTGCGGTTGAGTTTGTGCCGCCGTCAGCGGCACAAGCTCAACCGTGTGTCGGCGCAGGGGGCGCATCCATCGGCGCTGCGGACTAGCGTCATCGGTGGTGGAGCAGCTTCGGGCCGAGGTCATGGCGGTGCGCTGGTCGGGCGACGACTTCGCGGTGCTGGCCGCGGTGACCGACGACGGCGAGGAGGTGACGCTCACCGGGCCGTTGGCCCACGTTTCGGAGGGCGAGACGCTCGAGCTGGGTGGCGCCTGGAAGGAGCATCCGAAGCACGGCGTGCAGTTCGCCGTCGAGCGAGTCCGTACGGCTGCGCCTGCCTCCGAGGATGCTCTGCTGGGCTACCTGTCCTCGGTCAAGCACGTCGGACCGGCGGGGGCGGCCTGGTTGCTCGAGCGCCACGGTGCCGCGGTCCTCGACGTGATCGACCGTGATCCCGGCGGACGCCTCGGTGAGGCGCCGGGGATCGGCAAGCAGCGCCTGCCCCAGGCCGTTGAGTCCTGGGAGCGCCGCGGGGGCGAGCGGGCGATTCGGCTGTTTCTCGATGAGCACGACGTGCCGGCGGCCGCCGCTTCTCGCCTGATCCGGGCGCTCGGTTCGGGCGCCATCGAGCAGCTTCGCTCCGATCCCTATGCCGCCACCGAGGTCGAGGGCATCGGCTTCGCCACCGCTGATTCGCTGGCACGGGCGCTGGGCATCCCGGCCGATGACCCCGCCCGGCTCGACGCAGGCATCGTCCACGCGCTGCGCGAGGCAGAGGACGACGGCCACTGCCACCTGCCTCGCGGCGAGCTCGAGTACCGCGCCGGGCGGTTCCTGGGCATGGAGGTCGGCGACCGGATAGGCGCGCTGGCAGCGTCGGGGCGCCTGATCGAGGACGACGAGCGGATCGTCGACCCGCTTCTCGACGCGCTCGAGCGCCGGCTGGCACGCCGCGTGCGCGAGCTGTTGGAAGCAGAGGCCTACCTCCGCGAGCCGAAGGAGCGCGCGGAGGAGCTGACCGACGAGCAGTTCCAGGCCGTCACGCAGGCCTGCGCCTGCCGGCTGTCGATCCTCACCGGCGGGCCCGGCACCGGTAAGTCGTGGACGATGCGGGCGCTGGTCGACGCCGTGAAATCGGATGGCCTGAAGGTGCGGCTGTGCGCGCCGACCGGAAAGGCCGCGCGTCGCCTGGCCGAGGCGACCGGCGCCGAGGCCACCACCATCCACCGCCTGCTCGAGTGGTCGGGCGAGGAAGGCGGCTTCACCCGTGACGAGTCCGACCCGATCCCGGGCGCCGACCTCCTGGTGGTCGATGAGGCGTCGATGCTGTCGCTGCGGCTCGCCGATGCTCTGTTCCGCGCGGTGGGCCCGCGGACCCACGTCCTGCTGGTGGGCGACGCCGACCAGCTCCCGCCCGTCGGCGCGGGACGGGTGCTCGACGACCTGATCGAGTCAGACGCCGTTCCCGCCGTTCGCTTGACCGAGATCTTCCGCCAGGCCCGAAAATCGCTCATCGTGCGCGCCGCTCACGCGATCAATCACGGCGAGATGCCGCCGACCAAGCCCGACGAGGAGGACGGCCTGCGGGACTTCTTCCTCATCACGCGCGACTCGCCTGGCGACCTGTTCACCGAGGCGGTGTCGCTGGTCTCCGATCGCCTGCCCGATCACTACGGCCTGGACCCGGCCGGCGCGATCCAAATGCTCTCCCCCATGCATCGCGGTCCGGTGGGGATCGAAGCGTTCAACACCGACCTGCGAGCGCGACTCAACCCTGAAGGCGAGCCGATTTCCGGCACGCCGCTGCGGGTGGGCGACAGAGTGGTTCAGTCGAAGAACAACCACGAGCTGGAATTGATGAACGGGGAGACGGGTGTCCTCGTCGATTTCAACCGAGAGCGCGATCGTGCCACGCTGGCCACCGACGACGGCCGCCGCCTGACGTTGCCGGTAGAGGCGTTGGCGACAATTCGGCTGGCCTATTGCATGTCGGTCCACAAGGCCCAGGGCTCCAGCGCGCCGGCGGTGGTGCTGGTGTTGGACACGGGCCACCACGTGATGCTCACGCGCAACCTCGTCTACACGGCCGTTACACGAGCTGAGCAGGTCTGCATCGTCGTCTGCCACCCCCGTGCGTTGCAGACCGCGCTGCGCGCGGCGCAGGCCCGGACGCGC